>Ga0209169_10000154_pt1 | contig 39984 bp, 38 predicted proteins | sample HubBroMetageWRM4_FD_188346 | JGI IMG/M metagenome (GOLD analysis project Ga0209169, IMG submission 188346) | Warmed soil microbial communities from the Hubbard Brook experimental Forest, New Hampshire - Hubbard Brook CCASE Soil Metagenome WRM 4... | ecosystem: Environmental > Terrestrial > Soil...
GGCGGTCGAGGCCGTCAAGGGCAGCCCGCTATCGGAGCGAACCCAGCTTTTTGGCCAACAGATCGGAATCGCGCTGTTGGTGGTGTTGATGAGTTTGGCCTTCTATAACGACATATCAAGACATTTGAATTAACGGGACATCATGATCAAACCCAAGTTCCAGCCGCACAGGCGGCGTTGCCCGCGCAGCGTCGCCCATCAAAATTGCATCCGGTCGTTGCCGCGTGCGGCTTGAATTTCGCCTAGCCTTGTTGGTGGCGCTGGCCAGCCAACCGATCTGCAGCACCGTGCGGGCGCAAACCGCCCAAGAGACTTTTACCGTCGGCGACATTCGCATCGAGGGTCTGCAGCGCATCTCCGAGGGCACGGTATTCAATTATCTGCCCGTCAACATCGGCGATCACCTGGACGGCGCGCGCATCGGCGAAGCGATGCGTGCCCTATACGCGACCGGATTCTTCCGCGACGTGGAACTGCGCCGCGACGGCAACACGCTCCTGGTCGTGGTGGTGGAGCGTCCGTCGATCGCCAAGTTCGAGATCAAAGGCAATAAGGACATCAAGACGGAAGACCTGCAGAAGAGCCTGCGCAACGTCGGCCTCGCGACCGGCAAGACTTTCGACCGCTCGGTGCTCGATGAGGTGAAGCAGTACCTCACCGATCAGTATTTCAGCCGCGGCAAATACGCGGTACGCGTCGATACCAAGATCACCGATCTACCCGGCAACAAGGTCGACATCATCGTCGACATCAAGGAAGGCAAGCGCGCCAAGATCGAGCAAATCAACATCGTCGGCAATACCAAATTCAAGGAAAAAGACATCCTCGACAGCTTTGAGCTGAAGACGCCGAATTGGTTGTCCTGGTACAAGCAGGATGATCGGTACTCGCGCGAGTCCCTGACCGGCGACCTGGAAAAATTGCGTTCCTACTACATGGACCGGGGCTACGCGAATTTTCAGATCGAATCGACGCAGGTGACGATCGCGCCCGAAAAAGACGACATGTACATCACCGTGAACGTCAGCGAGGGCGAGGTATTCAAGGTGAGCGAGGTCAAGCTTGCCGGCACCATGGTTGTGCCGGAGGCACAACTGCGCCGCTTGCTGCTGGTCAAGCCCGGCGACACCTATTCACGCAAGCAGGTTACTTCCACCCAGCAATTGATGAGCTATCGGCTGGGTGCGGACGGCTACGCCTTCGCCAAGATCGATCCGGTCCCGACTGCCGATAACGAACATAAGACCGTGGCGCTGACGTTTTTCATCGAGCCGGGCAACCGGGTCTACGTGCGCCACATCAATTTCAACAACACGACCGCCATCAATGACGAGACGCTGCGCCGCGAAATGCGCCAGCTGGAGGGCGGCTGGTTGTCGAACTCCGCGGTGGAACGCTCCAAGGAGCGCTTGCAGCGCCTGCCTTACGTTGAAAAAGTCGAGTTCGAGAACAAGCCGGTGGCGGGCAGCGCCGATCTGGTGGATGTGGACTTCAACATCAAGGAAGGATTGCCGGGTCAATTCGGCGGCGGCATCGGCTATTCGGAAGCGCAGAAATTCAGCTTGAACGGCAACTTCGTGCACAGCAATTTCTTCGGCACGGGGGATCGCATCGCCTTGGAGGTCAATGCCGGCAAGTACAGCAAGAGCTACACCTTTGCCCACACGGATCCGTACACCACCATTGATGGTATCTCGCGCACGACGTCTCTGACGCTGCGCGATGTCACGCAGTTCGTCGCGGCATCGTCGGCGTTTGCCACCAAGCAAATCACCGGCGCGGTGCAGTGGTCTTACCCGATCAGCGAATACCAGTTCTTGAGCCTGGGCACCTCGGCCAATAAAAACAGCTTGGTGGTCTCGCAGGGCTATAGCTCGCAACAATCGGTCGATTGGGTCAAACAGAACGGCAATACTTTCCAGCGCGAACTGACCGATACCAACGGGGACGGCGTCGTCAATTCATTGGATAGCCCGTACACCGTATACGGCTCGGATTTCTATACTTACGAGCTGACCGGCGGTTGGTCCTACGAAGGCCGCAACCGTGCGCTGTTCCCCGACCGCGGCATGAAAGTCACGCTCTCGGCGCGCTACGCGTTGCCCCTGAGCGAGGTTCGCTACTACCAGACGAACTTCGACTTCATTACCTACATACCGCTGTGGCGCCAGTGGCTGGTCTCGGTGCAAGCCTCGGTGGACTATGCCTCCGCCCTTGGGAAGACGACGTCCTTGCCGCCTTACCTGAACTACTTTGCCGGCGGCCCCGACAGCGTGCGAGGTTTCCGCGAGAGTACTTTGGGACCGCGGGACAACATCGGCATCGGCAACCCGTTCGGCGGCAATTTCCGCGTAGTCAACCGCTACGAGCTGATTTTCCCCGTGCCCGAAAAGTGGAAAAGTGCGGCGCGCGTCAGCTGGTTCTACGATATCGGCAACGTCTTCCAGACCGGCAACAAGGTGAAATTCCTGGGGGTCGATGACATAACGCCGGTCGATTATCACTTCAGTTATGCTAATCTAAAACAATCAACCGGCATTGCAGTGCAGTGGCTCGCGCCCTTGGGTCTGTTCCGATTCTCGTACGGCGTTCCTTTGAATCCGTTCCCGGGCGATACGGTGCGGTTCGGAGACGAGACGGAGCGTTTTCAATTTTCCATCGGTCAAGCGTTTTGACCGCAATTTGAGGTCTTAAAGATCAACATGTCGTATCTTCGCAGCATCCCGCTCTTGGCCCTAGGTCTCTGCGGCTTCATGGTGTCGCAGCAAGCCAGTGCTGAAATCAAGATCGGGTACGTGGATTTCCAGAAGCTCATGGCGGAGGCGCCTCAGGTCAAGAGCGCCATGCAGGCATTGCAGAACGAATTCGGTCCGCGCCAGCGCGAGTTGGTGGCCATGCAGAATGATCTCAAGGCGCGCGATGAGAAATTGGCGAAGGAGGGCGCGATCATGGCGGAAGCCGACCGCGCCAAGGCGGAAAAGGCGCTGCGCGATCAACAGCGTGAATTCTCGCGAAAAGGCGGCGAATTTCAGGATGACCTGTCCACCCGCAAGAATGAGGAACTCGGCAAGGTGCAACGCTACTTGTTGGAGGAGATCCGCACCTACTCCACCGCGCAAGGTTTTGATCTGGTGCTCGGCGAAGGGGTCTTTTACAGCAAGCCGCAGCTGGATATCACAGCTCAGGTCTTGGAAGTGCTGAAGTCCAAGCCGACGAGCGCACCGAAGCCTGCGGCGGCCCCGCCGGCGAAGCCGCCAGGCGCCAAATAAGCCAGCCCACCTACCGCACTTAGGGAGTGCTGGGGAGCCTGTCCGAGTGCAGGAAGAATTCAGTCTCGGCGAGTTGGCGGTGCGGTTCGGGCTCACACTGCGTGGTGAGCCCGAGCTCAAAGTGCGAAGCGTCGCCACCTTGTCCCGGGCGGAAGCGGGCAGCTTGAGTTTCCTGGCGAACTCGCGCTATCGCAGACAATTGGAGGTCACCCGGGCGACCGCCGTTCTGGTCAGCGCCGAGGACGAAGGCCATTGCCCGGTCGCGGCGCTGATCCATCCTAATCCCTACCTGGTGTACGCCCGCATTGCCGCGCTCTTGCACCCGCGGGCGCAGCGGGCGCCGGGCAGGCACCCGAGCGCCGTCATCAGCAGCCGTGCGCGCATTGCGGCCTCTGCAGAGATTGGCCCGCTGGCCGTGGTTGAAGAGGACGCCGAGATCGGCGAACGGGTCTCGATCGGTCCGGGCTGCATCGTTCAGCGCGGCGCCCGGGTGGGTGACGATTCGGTTCTGGTGTCGCGCGTCAATCTATACCCGGGTGTGACCTTAGGGCAGCGTTGCATCCTGCACGCCGGCGCGGTGGTCGGTGCGGACGGGTTCGGCTTTGCCCAGAACTCCGGAAGCTGGGTAAAAGTACCGCAGGTGGGCAGCGTGCGAATCGGCGATGATGTCGAGATCGGGGCCAACACCACCATCGATCGGGGCGCGATCGATGATACGGTTGTCGAGAACGGGGTCAAACTGGACAATCAGATCCAGGTAGGTCACAACGTGGTCATCGGCGCCCATACCGCGATTGCGGGCTGCACCGGGATTTCCGGCAGCACGGTAATCGGCCAGCGCTGCATGATTGGCGGCATGGTGGGCTTGGCGGGACACTTGACCATTGTCGATGACGTGGTGGTCACCGGTTGCAGTCTGGTGAGTGCGTCGATCAAAAAGCCCGGCAGCTACTCGAGTGGCATGCCGACCGTAGAGACCCGACTGTGGCGGCGAATGGTCGCGCATTTGCGGCGGCTGGATGGATAGGAGAAATAATGTCGGAGTCCGATAGATTGGATATCGCGGCGATCATGCGGCAGCTGCCGCATCGGTATCCCTTTTTGTTGGTGGATCGAGTCTTGGAGTGCGTCGCAGGAGAACACTGCTTGGCGCTCAAGAATGTGACGGTTAACGAGCCGTTCTTTCAGGGACATTTTCCGCACCGTCCGGTGATGCCGGGAGTTCTGATCATCGAGGCCTTGGCTCAGGCCGCGGGCATTTTGGCGTTCAAGACCGCCAAAGTCGTACCCGACGTCAACACGCGTTTTTACTTTGTCGCCATCGACAATGCGCGATTCCGCAAGCCCGTCGAGCCGGGAGACCAACTGATGCTGCGGGTGGAGCTGAAGCGCTCGTTCAAGGGAATTTGGAAGTTCGACTGCCTGGCGCAGGTCGACGGCAAGGAAGTGGCGTCCGCCGAGATCATGGTCGCGCCCGAGACCAAGGCGCCGCCCGACAGCAAGGCATCTTCCGACAGCAAGGCATCTCCCGACGGCAAGGCGCCTCCGCGATCAGGAGCGACGGGATGATTGATTCGCGGGCGGTGGTATCGCCGCAAGCACACATCGCCGCCGACGTTCAGATCGGGCCATTCTCGGTGATCGGCGCCGATGTCGTCATTGGCTCCGGAACCTGGATCGGCCCGCATGCGGTGATCAACGGTCCAACGCACATCGGCCGCAACAACAAGATATTCCAGTTTGCCTCGCTGGGGGATGCACCGCAGGACAAGAAATACAACGGCGAGCCGACGCGCCTCGAAATCGGCGACCGCAACGTGTTTCGCGAATCGGTCACGGTGAATCGCGGCACGACGCACGATAAAGGCGTGACGCGCATCGGCAACGACAATCTGCTCATGGCGTATTCGCATGTTGCGCACGATTGTCAGCTGGGCAATCAGATCGTCATGGCAAATTGCGCGACGCTCGGCGGTCACGTCGAGATCGGCGACTGGGTGACGATGGGCGGTCTGTCCGCGGTTCACCAATTCACCAAGGTCGGATCGCATTGTTTCATCGCGCATCACGCCGCGGTGACCCGCGACGTGCCGCCCTATGTCATGGCGGTGGGCCGGCCGGCCGAGCCGCACAGCGTCAACGCCGTGGGGCTGCAGCGCCGCGGCTTTACGCCGGCGCAAATCCTGAATATTCGCCGTGCCTATCGCTTGTTGTACCGTTCCGGGCTCAAATTGAAAGCGGCCATCGAGGAGCTCGAGAAAGCGGCGGCGACGCAGCCGGAAATCGTGCCCTTCGTCGAATTCATCCAGCGCAGTTCCCGCAGCATCGTTCGTTAGAAATGTCCGTGCCGCTGCGAGTGGGTCTGCTGGCGGGTGAAGCCTCCGGCGATACGTTGGGCGCCGACTTGATTGCGGCCCTGCGCCGGCGTGCGCCGGACGCCAAATTTTTCGGCGTGGCGGGACCGAAGATGCAGGCCGCGGGGTGCGAGAGTTGGGAACCCGCGGAGTCCCTCGCGGTGATGGGCCTGTTCGATGTGCTGCGCGATTTACCGCGGCTCGCAAAGCTGCTCGCGCGCATCAAACGAATGTTTCTGACCGCGCGCCCGGACGTTTTTATCGGCATCGATGCGCCGGACACCAATTTGCGAGTGGCACGCCGTCTGCACGCCGCCGGCATCCCGACGGTGCAATACGTGAGTCCGCAAGTTTGGGCCTGGCGGCAAGGCCGGGCGCGCAACATGCGCGAGTCGGTGGATCTGGTGCTCTGCCTGTTGCCGTTTGAAAAGCGCTTTTACGATGAGCATGGTATTCGCGCTGAGTTCGTCGGCCATCCGTTGGCGGATGCCATTCCGGAAAACGTCGACCGTGAGTCGGCACGGCGCGCGCTGGGGTTGGACGCCCAGGCCAGCGTGGTCGCGCTGCTGCCCGGAAGCCGGCGCGGCGAAGTGGCGCGGCTCGCCCCGGACTTCGCGGCCACCGCCCGCTGGTTGGCCGCGCAGCGGCCCAACTTGATTTTCGTCGCGCCGATGGCGAGCGCTGCAACGCGGCAGATATTTTCCCGCGTGCTGAAGCGTGACGCGCCCAACCTCGAGGTGCAGTTGATCGATGGCCAGGCGACGGCGGCATTGAGCGCCGCCAATGTGGTCCTGGTGGCGTCGGGCACGGCCAGCCTGGAGGCGGCCTTGTGCAAAAGGCCGATGGTGGTTGTATACCGTCTGGGGGCAATCACGGCCTGGGTGCTGACCCACTTCAATCTGGTCAAATCCAAGTTTTTTGCACAACCAAATCTACTTGCGGATCGGCGCGTCGTCGGCGAATATTTTCAGGATCAAATAATCCCAGAGTCGATCGGAGCGGAGCTCTTGATGTGGCTTGACGATACCGAACGGCGCAGCGCCTTGGAAGCTGAGTTCGCGCAGATCCATGCCAACTTGCGCCAGGGAGCGGGCACCCGGGCGGCACAAGCCATTCTAGAACTCTTGAGCACGCGCCAGACTGCGGCGGCGTCGCCCCCGTGAGGCGCATCGCGGGCATCGACGAAGCGGGCCGCGGACCTCTCGCGGGACCGGTGGTGGCGGCAGCCGTTATTTTGCGGCCGCGCCGACCGATTGAAGGGGTCGCGGATTCGAAATCCTTGAGCCCCGAAGAGCGCACGCGACTCAGCATCGAGATCCGGCGCGAGGCGCTGTGTTTCGGGATCGGCTGGGCGGACCAGGCCGAGATCGATGCACTGAATATTCTACAAGCGACATTTTTGGCCATGCGCCGCGCGCTGCTGGCGATGACGCTGACGCCGGATCACGTGCTCGTGGATGGCAATCGGCTTCCCAATTTGCACGGATTGGGTAAGGTACTGACGGCGCGTGCCATCATTGATGGCGATGTCACCCAGCCTGCCATCAGCGCCGCGTCGATTCTGGCGAAGACGGCGAGAGATGCTTATATGAATCAGATGGATACGCTATATCCCGCATATTGTTTCGCAAGTCACAAAGGCTATGCGACACCGGATCATCAGCGGCTCCTGAATTTACATGGGCCGTGTCCTTTGCATCGACGCTCCTTTGAGCCGGTACGACTGGCGCTGCGGTGCGAACCTTGACGAGATTCGTGCACCTGCGATTGCACACCGAGTATTCCTTGGTGGACGGGATCGTGCGCGTTCCGGACCTGATGGCCGCGGTCGCCGCCGCGGGCATGCCTGCCGTGGCGCTCACCGATCAAAGCAACCTGTTCGCGATGGTAAAGTTCTACAAGGAAGCACAGGCGGCCGGTGTGAAGCCGCTGATCGGCGTCGATGCCTGGATTCGCGAGCCGCTCGAGCGTGCGCCTCCCTCACGCATCGTTTTCCTCTGCCAGAATCTGGTCGGTTACCGGCATCTGACGCAACTGGTGACGCGCTCGTATCTGGAGGGCCAGCATCGCGGGGTGCCGATGTTGGAACGCAGCTGGCTCAGCCGCGAGGCGCTGGAGGGTTTGATCGTGCTCTCGGGCGGATTCGAGGGCGACATCGGTCAAGCGATTGCGCGCGGCCGCGACGACGAGGCCGAGCGGTGTCTCGAGCGCTGGCAGGCGTATTGCGGCGATCGGTTTTATCTCGAGGTGCAACGCACCGGCCGCGCCGGCGAACAAGTCTGCTCGGAAGCGGCCATGGACTTGGCGCAGTCGCGCGGCGTCGGCGCGGTCGCCACCAACGACGTGCGATTTCTGACGCGCGCGGAATTCGAGGCGCATGAAGCGCGCGTCTGCATTCATGACGGTGCGCAGCTGGGGGATGCGAGCCGGCCGCGCCGCTACTCCGAAGAGCAATACCTCAAATCGCCGGCCGAGATGCGAGAGCTTTTTCAGGATGCACCGGAGCTTTTGGCGAATACGCTTGAAATCGCCAAGCGCTGTTCGCTCGAGATTCGCTTGGGCGCCTCCATGCTACCGGCCTATCCGGTGCCGGCCGGGTCGAGCACGGAAGAGTTCCTACGTGAGGAATCCAAGCGCGGCCTGGCAGGGCGCCTCGCGGCGGCATCGGCCTTGACAGCGGCAGCGCCGGTTCCAGCCGCAGCGCCGGTCTCAACCGCAGCGCCGGTTTCAAACTACGAAGCGCGCCTGGATCTGGAGTTGGGCGTCATTTGCGCGATGGGCTTCGCCGGGTACTTCTTGATCGTCGCCGATTTCATTCGCTGGGCGCGCGAGAATGGCGTTCCCGTGGGGCCTGGGCGTGGTTCGGGCGCCGGATCGCTGGTCGCCTACGCGCTCGGCATTACCGATCTCGATCCCATCGAGCACGATCTGTTGTTCGAGCGCTTCTTGAATCCGGAGCGTGTGTCGATGCCGGACTTCGACGTCGACTTCTGCATGGAAGGACGCGACCGGGTCATCGAATACGTCGCGAACAAGTACGGCCGCGACCGCGTCTCGCAAATCATCACCTACGGCACCTTGGCCGCCAAAGCGGTAGTGCGCGACGTGGGCCGCGTTCTCGGTCATCCGTACGGCTACGTGGATAAGATTGCCAAGCTGATCCCCTTGGAAATCGGCATGACGCTCGACAAGGCGCTCGAGCAGGAAGAAGAGCTGAAGCGCTTGTACGACAACGAAGCCGAAGTGCGTGATCTGATCGAATTGGCGCGCAGCCTCGAGGGACTGGCGCGAAACGCCGGCACGCATGCCGGCGGCGTGGTCATTGCGCCTTCGATCTTGACCGACTTCACCCCGCTTTATTGCGAAGAGGGCAGCAGCACGCCGGTCACGCAGTTCGACAAGGACGATGTCGAGGCCGCGGGTCTGGTCAAATTCGATTTTTTGGGCCTGCGGACTCTCACCATCATCGATTGGGTGGTGCGCGACATCAATGCGCAGCGCGCGGCCGCCGGTGAGGCACCCCTGGTCATGAGCACCCTGCCGATGGACGACGCGCCGACCTATGCGCTGCTCAAGAGCACCAAGACGACGGCCGTCTTCCAACTCGAATCGCGCGGCATGAAGGATTTGATTCGCCGGCTGCAGCCCGATCGCTTCGGCGACATCGTCGCGCTGGTCGCGCTGTTTCGGCCGGGCCCGCTGCAATCCGGGATGGTCGAGGATTTCATCGCGCGCAAACACGATACCACCGGCGCGACCATCGATTATTTGCACCCCGACTTGAAGCCGGTGTTGGCGGCGACCTACGGCGTGATCCTGTATCAGGAACAGGTCATGCAGATCGCGCAGATTCTCGCCGGCTACACGTTGGGCGGCGCCGATCTCTTGCGCCGCGCCATGGGCAAGAAGAAACCCGAAGAGATGGCGAAGCAACGCTCGGTGTTCGTGAGCGGTGCCGTGGCGCGCGGCGTGCGCGAAGCGCAGGCGACGCATATTTTCGATCTCATGGAAAAATTCGCCGGCTACGGCTTCAACAAGTCGCATTCGGCCGCCTACGCGTTGCTGTCCTACCAGACTGCGTGGCTCAAGGCGCACTATCCGGCGGCCTACATGGCCGCGGTCCTGTCCTCCGACATGGACAAGACCGAGAAAGTCGTGACGTTGATTGACGAGTGCAACGGCATGCGGCTCAACGTGCTGCCGCCGGACGTGAATGCGTCGGTGTATGCGTTTCGCGTCGCAGGCGCCGATAGCATTCGTTACGGCATGGGCGCCATCAAAGGCGTCGGCGCCTCCGCTGTTGAAGCCATCATCGAGGAGCGCACGAAAAGCGGGCCCTTCGAAAGTCTCTCGGACTTGTGCCGGCGCATCGATTTGCAGCGCGTGAATCGGCGGGTCTTCGAGGCGTTGATTCGGTCCGGCAGCTTGGATCTCATCGGCACCAATCGCGCTTCCTTGACCGCGGAACTCGAGCGCGCCATGCACCTCGGCGAGCAGAATTCGCGCGCCTTGAGCGTCGGCCAAGTCGATCTTTTCGGCTTGAGCGCCGCCGAGAATACGACGGTGGCGGATTGGACCGAGGCGGAGCGCCTGGCCGGCGAACGCGAAACCCTGGGATTGTTCTTGAGCGGTCATCCCATTACGCCGTATGAACCGGATCTAAAATTCTTGGTCAGCTCGCGGCTCGCCGACGTCGGTGGCCCGAGGCCGCCGCCGCCCGTCGAGGGAGCGCGCAGCTGGTCGGCCGGCAAGCCGGCGACCGTTGCCGGGCTGGTGCTGGAAATACGCCGCCGCCCGAATCGGGTGACCTTGATTCTCGATGACCGCAGCGCGCGTCTCGAGGTCAGTTTGTACGAGGAGGTTTTTCAGCAGCATCGCGACATCATTGTCAAAGACGCCATCTTGATCATCGATGGGACGTTGCGGTTTGATGACTTCATTGAAGCCTGGCGCCTGCAGGGCAAGTCTTTGATGGATATCGACCGGGCGCGCGAACGCTTTGCGCGTCGCCTGTGGCTGCGCTGGCCCGCGGAATTCGACGGGCCTCAGGGCATGAGCCGATTCGAACAGTTGCTGAAACCTTACCTGAGAGGACCCTGTGGGGTGAGTGTGGCGATCAACCGGCCGGACTACTGCGGCAAGGTCAATCTGCCCGATGCCTGGTGCGTGCGCCCGACGCGCGAGCTTTTGGACCGGCTCTCGGCGCTTGTTGGGCGCGAGGGGTGGTATTTAGTGTATGGTCCGCGAAATGACGTGCGCGGCGAGGAAACGAGCTCATGGCGATGAATTTTCTGGAATTTGAACAGCCGATCGCGGAACTCGAGGCCAAGATCGAGGAGCTCAAATTCATTGGCAGCGATGCCAGCGTCAATATCACCGAAGAAATCAAACGCCTGCAATCGAAGAGCCGGGCGCTGACCACCAGCATTTTTGCCAACTTGACGCCATGGCAGATCACCGAGCTGGCGCGGCATCCGCAGCGTCCCTATACGCTCGATTACGTGTCCATGATTTTCAGCGACTGGCACGAATTGCACGGCGATCGGATGTACAGCGACGATCTGGCGATTGTCGGCGGTTTGGCGCGCATTGAAGGCATACCGGTGATGCTGATCGGTCACCAGAAGGGGCGCGATACCAAGGAGCGGGTGCGGCGCAATTACGGCATGCCGAAGCCCGAGGGCTATCGCAAGGCGCTGCGTCTGATGAAGTTGGCGGAACGATTCCGCATTCCTGTCATCACGCTGATCGACACGCCGGGTGCCTACCCGGGCATCGGCTCGGAGGAGCGCGGACAAAGCGAAGCCATCGCGCGCAATTTATTTGAGATGTCGCACCTCGCCGCGCCGGTGTTGAGCATTGTCATCGGCGAGGGCGGATCCGGCGGCGCGCTGGCCATCGGCGTGTGCGATTTTCTGGTCATGCTGCAGTTCAGCGTGTATTCCGTGATTACGCCGGAAGCCTGCGCGTCGATTCTGTGGAAGAGCACCGAAAAGAAAGAGATCGCGGCCGAGGCGATGGGCGGCACCGCGGAACGGCTTTACAAGCTCGGACTGGTCGATGAGGTCTTGAAGGAGCCTCACGGCGGCGCGCATCGCGATCCGCAACTAATGGCGGAAACGATGAAGCAAAGCATCATCAAGCACCTGACCGAGCTGCGCAATAAACCGATCACCCAGCTGCTTGACGCGCGCCAGGCACGCCTGCGTGGATTCGGCGCGTTCCGCGAAGGTTGAACCAGACAGGCTCCGTGAGTTTTCCCGCGGCCCTGCACGCGGTGCTCGGCGCCTCCGTGCCGGCTGAAGCCAGCGGCCTCGTGGTGGCTGTGAGCGGCGGTCCGGATTCTGCCGCGTTGCTGCGCGCCACCGCGTCGCTCGGCGAGAGTTTTCGCGCCCTGCCGCTGCGCGCAGTGCACATCGATCATGGTCTGCAAGCCGCCGCCGCCGATTTTCGCGCGGCCTGCGAGACCTTGTGCGAGCAGCTGGGCATTCCGTTGCGCATCATTGCCGTCGAGGTGCCGCGCGAAGCCGGGCTGTCGATCGAAGCGGCGGCGCGGGCCGCACGCTATGCGGCGCTTACGCTGGACCTGCAGCCGCGCGAATGTCTGCTCACAGCGCATCACCGCGAGGATCAAGCGGAGACCTTATTGTTGCAGGCACTGCGCGGCGCCGGCGTCAAGGGCATGGCGGCGATGCCGGTGTGCCGCGCGTTGGGATTGGGCTGGCACGTGCGGCCGTTGCTCGAGGTTGCGCACAGCGACCTGAAGCGCTTCGGCGAGCTTGAGTCCCCGGCAGCCGTCGATCCGATGAACCAGGACTTGCGGTTTGACCGTGTTTATCTGCGCACCGCGGTCTGGCCGCTGATCGAGAAGCGCTGGCCCGGCGCGGCAAGCGCCTTGACGCGCGCGGCGCGGCACATGGCAGAGGCGCAGCAGTTGTTGGAATTGACAGCGGCTGCCGATGTGGGCCGGCTTCGCGACGGTGATGCCTTGTCGATTCCGGGCTTGAGGGCCTTGGCGCCAATGAAGCGCGTTAACGCAGTGCGGCTGTGGCTGCGCCAAGCAGGTGCGGAGGCGCCCCCCAGCGCACGGCTGGCGGAGGCGCTGCGTCAGGTATTCGATGCGGAGGCCGACCATCAGCCGGCAATCATCTGGGGCGGGTACGCGCTGCGGCGTTATCGTCAGAGATTGTTCGTAACACCGGCCGAGCCGCCGCGACTGCTAGATGCGCTGGTCTGGAGTGCCGCAGAAGGCGCGGCAATCGAGCTTGGCCCGGGGCTGGGAAGCTTGACCTGGATTGCGCAGCGCGGCGGCATCGGCACGGAACGCTTGCCTGGCCCCCTCATGGTGCGACGGCGCGATGGCGGGGAAACTCTTAGGCCCGCACCCTCGGCCAAAACACAAACGGTGCAGCACCTGTGCCAGGCGCTCGGCGTGCTTCCGTGGATGCGGGACGCCTTGCCGCTGGTGTTTGCCGGCGACGAGTTGATCGCGGTCGCCGATTTATGGCGGGATGCGCGCTGGTGCGCGCCTGCTGATGCGCCGGGGCTTGAGGTGGCGTGGAACAATGCCCCCCTGGTAACGTAATTGGATTGTCGAGTCGGCGCCAATCTGCTAACCTGAACTCCCGTCGAATTCCCATTGTTCCTTTTGGCTTCGTTTGGCTTTCCGCTAAAGTTTGGGCGGAGGGAAAACGTTTAATCGGCGGTGACTCACTATGAATCGATTCGTTTTTGTCACCGGCGGCGTGGTTTCCTCGCTCGGTAAAGGCATTGCCTCGGCATCGTTGGGCGCCATTCTCGAGGCCCGCGGCCTCAAAATCAGCATGGTCAAGTTGGATCCGTATATCAACGTCGATCCCGGCACCATGAGCCCGTTTCAACACGGCGAGGTATTCGTCACCGCGGACGGCACTGAGACCGATCTGGATCTTGGCCATTACGAGCGCTTCGTGCGCACCACGACCGGGCGCAACAGCAATTTTACGACCGGCAGAATCTACGAGCGCGTGATTGCGAAAGAGCGGCGCGGCGATTACTTGGGCGCAACGGTTCAGGTCATTCCGCACATCACGGATGAAATCAAGCACCGCATCCGCATGGGAGCGGGAGATTCCGACGTGTGCATGGTGGAGATCGGCGGCACCGTCGGCGACATCGAATCGCTGCCGTTTCTCGAGGCGATTCGCCAAATGGGCGTCGAACTGGGGCGCGACAAAGTGCTCTATATGCATCTGACCCTCGTGCCGATCTTGGGCGGCGCCGGAGAAATCAAAACCAAGCCCACGCAGCATTCCGTCAAGGAGTTGCGCGGGATCGGCATTCAGCCGGATATCCTCTTGTGCCGTTGTTCGCAAAGTCTTCCCGACGAGCAGCGCCGCAAGATTGCCCTGTTCACCAATGTGGAGGAGCGCGCGGTGATTTCGGCGGTGGATTCCGACGATATCTACAAAATTCCGATGCTGCTGCATGAGCAGGATCTCGATGACATCGTGATCGACAAGCTGCGCTTGAATGCCCCGCCGACCGATCTGTCCGAGTGGCGTGCCGTGGTTTCCGCCAAGCAAAATCCCGAGGCCGTGGTCGACATCGGCATGGTCGGGAAGTACGTGCAGATCCGCGACTCGTATATTTCCTTGAACGAAGCCCTGATGCACGGCGGCATCAAAACCCGTACGCGTGTGAACATTCATTATTTTGAATCCCAGGACATCGAGCGATCGGGGGCCTCGGCGCTGCAAAAAATGGATGCCATCCTGGTGCCGGGCGGCTTCGGCGACCGTGGCATCGAGGGGAAAATCCAGGCGATTCGCTACGCGCGCGAGAACGGCATTCCGTATCTGGGTATTTGCCTGGGGATGCAGCTCGCCATCATCGAGTACGCACGCAATGTGCTGGCGCTCAAGGGCGCCAACAGCACCGAGTTCGACCGCGCCACCAACCATCCGGTGATTGCATTGATCACCGAATGGCAGGACCTGGAGCGCGGCCAACAGGTGCGCGATGAGAAGTCGGACCTGGGCGGCAGCATGCGGCTCGGCGCCCAGGAGGCCAAGCTGATCCCTGGTTCACTCGCCCGGGCCTTGTACGGTAAGGAGTCGATTTTCGAGCGTCATCGCCATCGCTACGAGTTCAATAATCATTATCTGGACGAGTTGGCGGCGGCGGGGCTGCGCTTCTCGGGCTTCTCCGCCGACGGGTTGGTGGAATTTATCGAGCTGCCCAGCCATCCTTGGTTTGTGGCCAGTCAATTTCACCCGGAATTCACTTCCACGCCGCGCGATGGCCACCCCTTGTTCGCCGGCTTCGTCAGAGCGGCGCGCCAATACCGGGCCTCGCTGCAGCCGGGCCGCGCCACCGCATGAGCGCATGAAGCTGACGTCCTTCGAGGTCGGGCAGGATCGACCGTTCTTCTTGATTGCCGGTCCCTGCGTCATCGAGAGCGAGGCCTTGGTCATCGACGTTGCCGGACGACTCAAGGAGATGACCGGCGCGCTCAAGATTCCGTTCATCTTCAAGGCATCGTTTGACAAGGCGAATCGCTCGTCGCGCTCGAGTTTCCGCGGCCCGGGTCTCGAAGGCGGTCTAAAAGCCCTCGCCAACGTGCGCGACCAGATCGGCGTGCCCGTTTTGACGGATGTGCACGAGGATACGCCGCTGGATGAGGTTGCCGCGGTGGTCGATGTTCTGCAGACGCCGGCCTTCCTCTGCCGCCAGACGAACTTCATCGTGGCCGCCTGCTCGCAAGGCAAGCCCGTGAACATCAAGAAAGGGCAGTTTCTCTCGCCCTGGGAAATGCAAAACGTGGTCGACAAGGCGCGCTCCACGGGCAACATGCACATCATGGTGTGCGAACGCGGATTCTCCTTCGGCTACAACAATTTGGTATCGGACATGCGCTCCCTGGCGGTTATGCGCAGCACCGGATGTCCCGTGGTGTTCGACGCAACGCACTCGGTTCAGCTCCCCGGCGGCAAGGGCGACTCCTCGGGCGGGCAGCGCGAATTTGTGCCGGTGCTGGCGCGCGCCGCTGTTGCTGCCGGCGTCGCAGGAATATTCATGGAGACGCACCCCAATCCCGCGAAGGCGCTATCGGACGGTCCGAACGCCTGGCCGCTGGATCGCATGAGACCGCTCCTCAGCACGCTGAAGGAGTTGGACAATGCGGTGAAGAGTCAACCGTTCGAGGAATCGCTGTTATGAGTCAGGAATCATTGTCATGAGTCGGGAAGCACTGCTATGAGCCGCATCGTCGATATCCGCGGCCGCCAAATCATCGATTCGCGCGGTAACCCCACCGTGGAAGCGGACGTGGTACTGGATTCCGGCACCGTCGGCCGAGCGGCTGTGCCGTCCGGTGCATCAACGGGCTCACGCGAGGCCGTTGAGTTGCGTGATGGCGATATGAAGCGCTTCGGCGGCAAGGGCGTACTCAAGGCAGTGGGAGCGGTCAACGGACCGATCCGTGCCGCGGTCATGGGCGCCGATGCCACGGATCAAGTTGCGCTTGATCGCAAGATGATTGACTTGGACGGCACGGATAGTAAGTCGAATCTCGGCGCCAACGCGATTTTGTCGGTGTCCCTGGCTGCGGCGCACGCGGCCGCGACCGACCAAGGGCTGCCGTTGTATCGGCATCTGGCACCCAACGGCGATCTCACACTGCCTGTGCCCATGATGAACATCATCAATGGCGGTGCACACGCGGACAACAGCGTGGACATCCAGGAATTCATGATTCTTCCCCTCGGTGCGCCGTCCTTTTCGGAGGCCGTGCGTTACGGCGCCGAGGTGTTTCACACTTTGAAGAAGGTCCTGCACGCCAAGGGATTGAACACCGCGGTCGGGGATGAGGGCGGCTTCGCGCCGGACCTGCCCTCCAACGAAGCGGCAATCACGACGATATTGGAGGCCATTGACAAGGCCGGCTATCGCGCGGGCAAGGATATTTATTTGGGGTTGGACGCTGCCAGCACCGAATTCTTCAAGGACGGCGTGTACGACCTGGAGAGCGAGGGACGCAAGTTCAACTCATCCGAGTTCGCCGACTATCTGGCCGGGCTGGTGGCGAAGTATCCCATCGTCACCATCGAGGATGGCATGAGCGAGGGAGATTGGGATGGCTGGGCCATTCTCACCCGCAAACTGGGCGGCAAGGTGCAGTTGGTAGGCGACGACATTTTCGTGACCAACACGAAAATCTTCGCCGAGGGGATCGCCAAGAAGATCGCCAATGCCATTCTCATCAAGCCGAATCAAATCGGTACCTTGACGGAAACTTTGGCGGCCGTCGATATGGCGTTCAAGGCGAAGTACGCGGCGGTGATATCGCACCGCTCCGGGGAAACCGAGGACGCAACCATCGCGGATATCGCGGCCGCAACAACCGCGACGCAAATCAAAACAGGGTCGATGTCGCGCTCGGATCGGATCGCCAAATATAATCAGCTGCTGCGCATCGAAGGCGAGCTGGGTGCCAAGGCTTCTTACGCCGGAATGCGCGCCTTATCGGTTCCAATTTCTTAAGAGTTCATGCTAAGCTCCTGTCCCCATGAGGATTTTCGCGGCCTTACTGGCCATAACACTGATCTTGCTCCAGGGGCGGCTCTGGTTCTCGGACAAAGGTTTGCGCGAGGTTTCGGGACTCAAGGCGTCGGTGGATACGCAGCGAGCCGCCAACCTCGAGCAGACTGAGCGTAATCGCCAATTGAGTGCCGAAGTGGCGAACCTCAAGACCGGACTCACCGCGCTCGAAGAGCGGGCCCGCAGTGAGCTGGGGATGGTCTCGGCCAGCGAAACTTTCTACCAAGTCGTGAGAGCCAATACGCCGGCTCCCGCAGCGCCCGCCGCACCCGTCACCGCCCGCGCGCAATGAGCGCGGAAAAAGCGCGGCGCCTCTGGGCCATCGTTCCCGCGGCGGGCCGCGGCGAACGCTTCGCCTCCACCGCCGGCTCAGGGATTCCCAAGCAATACACCCCGCTGCGCGGCAGGAGCGTGCTGGAGTGGTCGTTGCGCGCGCTGCTGAGCGAGCCCCGGATACAGGGCATCGTGGTGGTGCTGGCCGCCGGCGATGCGCACTGGGCCCAAGTTGCGCACAACCTTGAATCGCCCAAGTTGCTGACCACGATCGGCGGGGCGCAGCGGCAGGATTCGGTGATGAATGGCTTGGAGTATCTGGCCCCGAGAGTTCACGCGGACGATTGGATTTTGGTGCACGACGCGGCGCGGCCCTGCTTGCGCGCCGTGGACTTGAGCGCACTGGTGGATGCGCTCGAAAAAAATCCGCGCGGCGCCGCTGCCGAGCTGGGTGGCGCCGTACTGGCGGCTCCGATTGTCGACACGATAAAGCGTGAACGGCCGGAAGGACTCGAGACGGTTGATCGGACCGGCCTATGGCGCGCGCTGACCCCGCAGGTATTTGCCTTCGCGGCGCTGCGCCAGGCCCTCCAGGAAGCGGCCGCCGCCAATCTGGCGGTCACCGACGAGGCACAGGCGATGGAGCGCCTTGGCATTCGCGCGGCCCTGGTTCCCGGCTCGCCGTTCAACATCAAGGTGACGCGCGCCGAGGATTTAGAGATGGCAGCCGCGATACTCAAAATGGGGGAGAGCAGCCAAATGCGAATCGGACAAGGAGTGGACGTACACGCCTTCGGCGCAGGCGACCACGTCGTGCTGGGCGGCGTACGCATCGCCCATGCACAGGGCATCATTGCGCACTCGGACGGCGATGTCGTCATTCACGCCTTGTGCGACGCGCTGCTGGGCGCCATGGGAGACGGCGACATCGGCCAGCATTTTCCCGACAGCGACCCACGCTACCGCGGCGCGGATAGCCGCGTGTTTCTGCGCGCCGTGGCGCAGCGCATGCAAGCGGCAGGATTACGCCTGGTCAACGCCGATATCACGGTGCTGGCGGAGGCTCCGCGGATCGGGGCGCATCGCGGCGCGATGGCGGCGAATCTGGCGCAAGACCTGGATGTTGCCGCGACCGCGATCAACATCAAAGCAACCACCACCGAGCGCCTGGGCTTTATCGGCCGTAAGGAAGGTCTCGCCGCGATGGCGTCAGTGCTGTTGTCTGGCTGAGGGTTGCTCTTGCGTGCGTTTATTCAAAATCGCTTCGATTGCTTCGAGCGATACCAGCAGGTCTTTGTGAACGGTCTGGGCGTGCTGGGTTGGATTGACGCCGGTGCTGCTGCGGGTAAATAGCGGATCGGCAAACAAGGCACGCAGCTGCTTGAGCGCGTGACTGACGGCGGGCTGGGAAATCATGAGTATTTTCGAGGCGCGGGTGACCGACCGTTCGCGCATCAGCACGGCGAAGATCACCAGCAGATTCAAGTTCACGTTGTCGAAGTTCTTGGGATTCAAGTTATCGCGCCCGTCGGTTCGAGGCTTGCCGATCCTTGGGACTGCGCGGCATCTTGCCCAAGCTCTGCCCGATTTCGCCGCGCACCACGCTGCCGATCAGAGAAATCGCCTTGCGCATGAATGCGCTCTTTGGGCGCCGGGTCGATGTCACGATCGACAGCGGGAACATCAGCGTTGGATTCAAAATGGGCTTGATGAGTACGTGCGCGGCCCAGGGCGAGGATTTGACCGCATTGAGCGACAGCACCCCGAAGCCGTGGCCTTGGCGCACCAGATCCACGATCGCCGGGATGCATTCGACTTCATGCGCGATCTGAATTTTCCTGCCGATATTCGACAATGCGTGTTCCACGGTCATGCGGTTCGCATGCGGACGGCCGGGAATGACCAGCGGATAGTCGGCGAGCTCGCTCAAGGATATGGATGCGGGAAATTTTTTGGTTCGCGATGCGGACGCGATCAGAAACAACTGATCGTCGAGCAATGGCGTTACGTCGAAGTCTTCGGAGGCAGTGGCATTGTAGGCGAGGGCGCAATCGATGCGCCCGACGCTTAGGCGTTCCAGAATATAGGCGGACAAGCCTTCCGAGAACGCCAGCCGCGATTTCGGCAGCGCTTTGGCGAACGCCTTGACCAGGGGGACGGTCACGATGTTGCCGAGACTGGAGGGCAGCCCGAGGGTGATGTGGCCGGCATCGCCGGTGCGCGTGGTCTCCAATTCTTGGCGAGCACGCCCGACCTGCATGAGGATGCCGCGCGTGTGCTCGAGGAGCTGGCAGCCTGCCTGGGTGAGCACGACGCCGCGTCCGTTGCGGTCAAATAAGTCCTGGCCAAATTCCAATTCCAGGTCCGCGATCTGACGGCTCAGGGTCGGCTGGCCAACCGAGAGAAAAGCGGCGGCATTGGTGAAACTGCCGAGCTCGGCAACGTGGCGAAAATATTCGAGCTGTTTGAGATCCAAGCGCGCCGACCCGATAGCAGATATCCGATATTCACATATCATCGCAAATTCATGCGGATTCAGTATAACCGGGGTATCGGCGCGGAAGCTAGTCGCGGCGATTTCGCGCACGCATCAGCTACTATGGCCGTCATGATTGCGACGATTGTCATCGTAGGGGGCGGGCAGGCCGGCGCCCAGGCGGTCGACACCCTGCGCCGCGAAGGCTTCACACAGCGTCTCGTCCTCATCAGTGATGAGAGCGTGTTGCCGTATCAAAGGCCGCCGCTGTCGAAGAAGTTCTTGTCGGGCGAGATGGCGGTCGAACGCCTGTTGTTCCGGCACCGCGGCTTCTACGATGAGCATGCCGTCGAGCTCAAACTCGGCGTTCGCGCAACCCACATCGAAGCCGCTGCCCGCCGCGTGCGCTTGTCGAATGGCGAGGAAATCGATTACGACCGTCTGTTGTTATGTACCGGCGCTTTGCCGCGGCGCATGAGCTGCCCCGGTTCCAATCTGGCCGGCGTGAATTATCTGCGCACCGTCGAGGATGCCGCGGCCATCGCCACGGGACTGCAACCGGGAGCGCGCGTCGTCATCGTCGGCGGCGGCTACATCGGCTTGGAAATCGCCGCGACTGCGCGCGAAATGGGTTGCGCTGTCGCGGTGCTGGAGATGGCGGATCGGGTCATGAATCGTGTCGTGGCCTCGAGGGTCTCGGAGTATTTCGAGCACGAACACCGCACGCAGGGCGTGAAAATCATCTGCAACACCCGCGTGGTGCGTTTTGAAGGGACCGGCCGCGTCGAACGGGTGGTCTGCGCGGATGGCAGCATGCACCCGGCAGACCTTTTGGTCGTGGGCGTCGGCGCGATTGCCAATACTCAAGTGGCGGCGAGCGCCGGTCTAAAATGCGACAACGGCATCGTGGTCGATGAATTCTGCCGGACCAGCGACCCTGCCATTTTTGCCGCCGGCGATTGCAGCAATTTTTTTTCGCCGCGCTACCAATCCCGGGTACGGCTCGAATCGGTCGACAACGCCTTCGAGCAAAGCAAGGCGGCGGCGCTCAACATGTTGGACCGGCCCATGGCTTACGACCGGGTACCCTGGTTTTGGTCCGATCAGTATGACAACAAGCTGCTGATCGCGGGCTTATCTTCCGGCCACGATCAGCAATTGACGCGCGGCGATCCGGCGACCCGCAGTTTCAGCATCTGCTACCTGAAGGGCGGAGAATTGCTGGCCGTCGAGGCCATCAACCATTCGAAGGACTACATGGCTGCGCGCAAGCTCATTGCCGAGCGCTTCCGGCCCGATCTCGACAAGCTCGCGAACTTTCAGATTGCGCTCAAGGACTCAGGCGGCGAGCGCTGATCGGGCTCACTGAGGTTTTGCCCATTCAGGCGCGCAGCAATACGTAGACCGCCCCGGTCCCGCCGTCGATGGCCTTGGCGGAGGTGAATGCCATGACGTCCAGATGCCGGCGCAGCCAGAGATTAACCGCGGTCTTGAGAATCGGTCCGCGCACGCCGGAGCGATAACCCTTGCCGTGCACGACTCTTACGCAGCGGCGCCCGGCATTGCGGCTATGTGCGATGAAGTCCGCGAGCCGTTCACGCGCTTCTGCCTGAGTGAGCCCGTGAAGATCAAGCTCATCCTCGCTCGGGATCAAGCCGCGCCGCAAGCGGCGCATCATTTGATCGCGCACCCCGCCGCGATGAAATGACAGGGATGCGGCGGCGTCCTCGCCGGCGGCCGTGGCGATCAACGGCATGCTCGCATCGAGATCCTCGGCGGCGTCGGGTTGCGGCGGTCGAACGCGCCTGCGGCGCGCAGGTCCCGGCGCGACGTGGCGTGATGGCTCCGCGGCCAAGGGCTTGACGTCGCGCATCGCGGCACGAAACTCTGCGGTGTCCGTCGAATGGTCTGCGTCGTCCGGCTGGAGTGTGCGCTTTTTACCCATAACTCAAGTATAGTCCGTGAGGCACCCGCCACAGACTGTTAAGTAGTGAAGATCCTTCTTTCCAATGACGACGGCTACCGCGCCGAGGGCCTGGCCGCTCTCGGAGAAGCGATCAAGCCGCTCGGCGCCGTAACGATCGTGGCGCCTGATCGAAATCGCAGCGGCGCGAGCAATTCGCTGACTCTTGATGTGCCGGTGCGAGCCGTGCGCTACGATACCGATGCTTACTACGTCAATGGCACGCCGACGGACTGCGTGCACTTGGCGATTTCGGGGTTGTTCGATTTCGAGCACGACATCGTGGTCAGCGGCGTCAACGACGGCGCGAATCTCGGCGATGACACGCTGTACTCAGGGACGGTCGCGGCCGCAGTGGAAGGTCGATTTTTGGGCTTGCCTGCCGTCGCGGTTTCACTGTGCCTGACGTCGGACAGCCCGCGCAATTTCGCGAGCGCGGCGCGGGTGGCCGCGCAGCTCGTGCAACGCGTCGCACAGCATCCATTGCACGGTTCGGAGGAGGGCCCCGTCATCCTGAATGTCAATGTTCCAGACTTGCCGGACGGGCAACTGCGCGGCATCAAGGTGACGCGCCTCGGGAACCGGCACCGCGCAAAGCCGATCGTCCGGGCGAAGGACCCGCGAGGCCGTGAAGTATATTGGGTGGGAAATGCCGGCGCTGGGCAGGACGCGGGACCGGGCACAGATTTTCACGCCGTGGCGGAAGGTTACGCTTCCGTCACGCCGCTGCAGATTGATCTGACGCGACATTCCGCACTGATCGATCTTAAACGATGGCTCGAGATTGAGTAACTTTATGGAAGGCCCGCGCCTCAGCGGTATTGGCATGACCTCGGCGCGTACCCGCGAGCGCCTGGTGCAGCGGTTGCAGGAGCAGGGTATTGCCGATCAACGCGTCCTTGATCGGATCCGCAGCGTGCCCCGCCATCTGTTCATGGATGAGGCGTTGGCGAGCCGCGCGTATGAGGACACGGCGCTGCCGATCGGCTTCGGCCAGACCATCTCCCAGCCCTTCGTCGTGGCTAAAATGACCGAGGCGCTCTTGGCGGCGGGAGAGGCGCCGCGGGTGCTGGAAATCGGCACGGGGTGCGGCTACCAGACGGCTGTGCTCTCCCCGTTGGTGGCGGAGATTTACAGCATCGAAAGAATTGCTCCCTTGCTGGGCAGGGCGCGGCGCACGTTGCGCGAGCTGCGAATTCGCAATGTGAACTTCCGGCATGACGACGGAAATGTCGGCTGGGCGGCGCGTGCGCCGTTTGACGGCATCTTGCTGACGGCCGCCCCGCACACCGTGCCGCCGGCACTCTTCGAGCAGCTGAAGACGGGCGGCCGGCTGATCGCGCCGGTAGGAGGCGAAGGAAAACAGGAGCTGTACCGCTACACCAAGGGCGAAAACCGGATTGATCGCCAGTCGCTCGGCGCGGTGAGCTTCGTACCCCTAGTCTCAGGATTGCAGCGCTAGCGAGCGCGAGATCGGTCCGAATCATCGGGCAGTGACAGTGCGCCGTTCGCGATTGATTTGCGCTCTCGGACTGTTCGGCCTGTTGTTGTACGGCTGCGCGAGTACGGGGGGTACCGAGGAGCGGTACGTGGTCAAGCCCCAGGACACGGTCTATAGCATCGCCTGGCGGTATGGTCTCGATTTTCGCGACCTGGCGCGCTGGAACAATATAGGAAGCGACTTTCGTATCACGGTGGGCCAGACGCTCATCTTGACGCCGCGCCGTTCAGGCGTCTCCGCACCGGCGCGCGCCGCGGCGCCGCCCGCGCCGCGGGTGCCCCCGGGCTCACCAACCCGGCCTGTACCGCCGGGCTCGGTGCCGCCTCGCTCCGTGCCGGAAGTGACGGGACTCAAGTGGGACTGGCCCACGGACCGGTCCGGCGCACCGCAGCCGGTGGCGAGCGGCGGCATACTCCTCTCCGGGCAGTTGGGTCAGGATATCCGTGCGGCCTCAGCCGGGCGCGTGGTCTATACCGGGAACGGCATCCGGGGCTACGGAACGCTCATCATCATCAAGCATGGCGAGAACTTGCTTTCCGCCTATGCACACAATCGCGAATCGTTGGTGCACGACGGGCAGGAGCTGGCCTTGGGCGAGCTGATCGGGCACATGGGAGAGGGAGCGCCGGGTAAGCCGGTGTTGTATTTTGAAATTCGGCGCAACGGCAAACCGATCGATCCGCTCAGTTTCCTCCCGCACGTAAAGTAAGGTCGATGTTGGCCATGTAACTTATTGAATAAATAATATAACTATCGTTAAGTAACGATTGTCGGGGACTTGCGACAGAAAGTTCCGTATGTTTTACTGCGACCCGTCGGGAAGATCCATTGCGGGGCGCTAGGCTTACACGTTTAATCGAAAAACAACAACAAGATCAATTAGAAGAAGAATATATCTCGATAATAGTTTGGTTGTGTATTTCGCTTATCGCCCTGCTATTTTTTTCTGCTCTTTCACACCAATAACATCGCCGCGACACGGCGCTGTTCGCCCACCAAAACGTTGAACGTGCGGCACGCCGCACTCGTATCCATGACCTCAAAGCCGATGCCGGCGCGTAGAAACTGAGCGCCGAAGGACGGAGCCGGAAAGATCTGCCGTGCCCCGGTGCCGAGCAGCACCAGTTCCGGTTCGAGGGCCAGTGTGCGCGCGAGCCCTAACCCGATGAGATCATCGAGATTGTGGATGTTCGCCTCGGCGATCACAGTTGCAGCACTCAGGATGACCGCGCCACGATAAACGCTTTCATTCACACGAAGCTCGCCATTTCCATAGGCGCGGATGACATTGATGCCTGAAGTTGAATCCCGGGTGAATCGCATGCGCTTAAGATACTCAAAATTGCCTCCGGAGCGTCGTGTCTAGCCAATATTTTCGATTCGTTGCCCGCGACACCTCGCGCCTTCGCGTTCCGCTCCTGGAGCAATTGATTGCGCGCGCGGACGATTGGATGCCGGTAGCGGATTGGCGCGCCGAGGCGTTTCGCGTGATCGCGCCGCAAGCAGCAGCCATGCCCGCCGTTGCCGCCGCGGCGCTTTACGCCGATCGCGCCGGCGTAGATCGGGAGGCGGCGCATTCGCAGCCCGCGCATTCGGGTGGGATGCATGTGGGCACCGCGGATACGGCCGCCCTGGATGCGGCCGCCGCGAATGCGGTCTGGGTTTGCGTGGCAACCCCCGTTCACTATGTGGCGGAAATGACCAGCGTGCGCTTAAGCCAGGAGGGCATGCTGTCGCTGACGCCGGCGGGGGCCGACACGCTGGCGGCGGATTTCAATCGGGTCTGGAAGGGCTCAGGAATTCACATGACAGCGGCGCGCTCGGCGCAGCTTTTTTGTACTTTCGACCGCGATATGCAGGTCGTGACACGCGATCCGGAGGACGTGTTGGGTCGGCACATCGAAGAATTTCTCCCTTCGGGCGCGGACGCGGCGCGGCTGCAGCAATTGATCAGTGAGACTGAAATGTGGTTGTTCGAACATGAAGTAAACCGCGCCCGCACGCAGCTGGATCTGCCGGTTATCAACGGCCTTTGGTTTTGGGGTGGCGGCGCGCCCATCGCCTCTCTGCCCGACGTCCAGGGATGGGCCGCGGGAGATGATCTATTTTTCAACACATTTAGCGTTCCACGGGACGAGAAACGCCCCAGCGGCGTGGTCGCCGCCGGATGCGTCCCCGGCGGCGAGCAATGGCATGCACTCGAATCGCGGTGGCTTCGTCCCGCCATTGATCAGTTGCGCGCCGGCAAAATACAGCGGTTGCAGCTCTCGGCGGCGGATCGATGCTTCAGCGTGACGGCACGCGGCCTGCGGCGATTTTGGCGCCGCAAAAAGCCGTGGTGGGAGTCGTACGAGTAGACATGGAGATTCGTCGGCGAACCCACGAGACTGTTGCGGATTTTGCGGGACATCTGCATCCGGTACTGCGGCGCGTGTATGCGGCCCGCGGCATCGCCAGTGACTCTGAACTGGATTTGTCACTGGAGCGGCTGCTGCCGGTGGGATCTTTGGAAGGCCTCGATGCGGCAACGCAGCTCTTAGGCTTGCATCGAGCTGCGGGACGGGTCTTGGTAATCGGCGATTTTGACGCCGACGGCGCCACCAGCACGGCTTTACTCGTCCGGGCTCTGCGCGCCTTGCGCTTCGCTCACGTTGATTTCCTGGTGCCGAATCGCTTTCGCTTTGGCTACGGCCTCACGCCGGAGATCGTGGCGCTCGCGGCCACGCGCGCGCCGACTTTGATTGTCACGGTGGACAACGGGGTATCGAGCGTTGCCGGCGTGGAGGCGGCACACGCCATCGGTGTTCCCGTGCTCGTGACCGATCATCATTTGCCGGGAACCGTACTGCCGCGTGCGGCGGTGATCGTAAATCCCAACCTGCCGGGCAGCCGATTCGCCAGCCCCGCGTTGGCCGGCGTCGGCGTAGCCTTTTATCTCGTTGCGGCGCTGGCCCGGGCGCTCGGCGAGGCGAGCTTCCGGGCGGCGGACTATCTGGATTTAGCGGCGCTGGGGACGGTTGCCGACATGGTGCCGCTCGATCGCAACAATCGAATCTTGGTCTCCCACGGCATCAAGCGCATCCGCGCGGGGCGCTGCGTCGCCGGCATTCGGGCGCTGCTCGAATCGGCCGGGCGCAACCGCGAGCTGCTCAGCGCCGCTGATTTAGGCTTCGCGGTGGCGCCGCGACTGAACGCCGCGGGACGGCTGACCGATATGAGCGTGGGTATCGCCTGCTTGTTAACAGACGACTACAGCGAGGCGCAGCGCCTCGCCGCTATGCTCACGCAGCTCAATGTGGAGCGGCGCGAAATCGAACAGCGGATGCAGCTCGAGGCGGTGGGGCTTGCCGCGGATCTGCGCGAGGGCGAGGCCGCCGAGGCGCTCGGGATTTGTCTTTTCGATGAGACTTGGCATCAGGGGGTCGTGGGGCTGGTCGCGGGAAGAATCAAAGACCGCCTGCACCGGCCGGTCATCGCGTTTGCGCGCGGCGAGGACGGCTCGTTGCGCGGGTCAGCGCGTTCCATTCCCGGCATCAATATTCGCGACGCCCTCGATAGCGTCGCCGCCCAACGCCCGGAACTCATCGACAGATTCGGCGGACATGCCATGGCGGCGGGCCTTTCTTTGCGCGAATCCAATCTGCCGGCCTTCAGGCTGGCATTTGCAGCGGAAATTGCGCGGCGTGCGAATCGTGAACTGTTGAGCGGTGCAATCTATTCGGACGGCCCGCTGAGCGCCGCAGAACTGTGCATCGGCACCGCCGAGGCGCTGCGCGGCGCAGGACCCTGGGGTCAGGGATTTCCCGAACCGGCGTTTGACGGCCAGTTCATCGTCGAGGAGAGCAGAATCGTCGGCGACAAGCACATGAAAATGCGGTTACGGCTGCCTGATCCAGGCACAGAGTCGATCGACGCGATCGCCTTCGGCTATCTTGGCAGCCCGTCTGAAAACGCCGACTTGCGCGGCGGCGCGACCATCCAGCTTGTTTATCGGCTCGAAATAAATGAGTACCGCGGCGTCGCTCGAGTACAGTTGAATTGCCAGCACGTCGGGGTCGAGCGATCAGTGTGTTAGGATTCGCGGCCATGGAAATCAACCAAATCAAGCGATCGATCAAAGATCTCGAGGAACGCACCGATTCCTTGAGGAGGTATCTTTGATTACGACAATAAGAATGAGCGCTTACAGGAAGTAACCCGGGAACTCGAGCAGCCCGGCATCTGGGACAACCCGGAGCGCGCGCAGGAACTGGGCAAGGAACGCGCCAAACTCGAGCAGGTCGTGATCGGCTTGGATCATCTCAAACGCAGCCTGAACGATGCCGCCGAACTGATCGATCTGGCCGCGGAAGAGTCGGACATGACGACTGCCGCAGGGATCGAGGCCGATGTAAGCCGATCGGCCGCCGAGGTCGAACGGCTCGAGTTTCAGCGCATGTTCCCCGGCAAAATGGACTCGCATAATGCTTTCCTCGATATTCAGGCCGGTGCCGGCGGCACCGAAGCGCAGGACTGGGCAGCCATGCTGCTGCGCATGTATCTGAAGTGGGCCGACTCGCACGGCATCAAGACCGAAGTCATCGATCAAAGCGCCGGCGAGGTCGCGGGTATCAAGGGGGCGACCGTCGAAATGATCGGCGACTACGCCTACGGTTGGCTGCGGACGGAAACCGGCGTGCACCGTCTGGTGCGAAAGTCGCCGTTCGACTCCGGCAACCGCCGGCATACCTCATTTGCCTCGGTGTTCGTATCGCCCGAAGTCGACGACGATATCGATATCGAGATCAATCCCGCCGACCTGCGAACCGATGTGTACCGATCGAGCGGCGCGGGCGGCCAGCATGTCAATAAGACCGAATCAGCGGTTCGCATCACGCACATGCCGAGCGGCATCGTCGTCGCCTGCCAGGGTGAGCGAAGCCAGCACAAGAACCGCTCGACCGCCATGAAAATGCTCAAGGCCAAGTTGTACGAGCTGGAGTTCAACAAGCGCAATGCCGCCGCCAAGGTGCTCGAGGATTCCAAATCGGACGTCAGCTGGGGCAATCAGATTCGCAGCTACGTGTTGGACCAATCGCGCATCAAGGACTTGCGCACGGGCGTGGAAATCGGCAATACCACCGCGGTGCTCGACGGCGCGCTGGATGAATTCATGCAAGCCAGTTTGAAACAGGGCCTGTAATCTTAAGGCTATGAGCGACAACGACGAAAATCATTTGATCGCCGAGCGCCGGGCAAAACTTGCGCGACTGCGCGAACGCGGCATCGCCTTCCCGAACGACTTTCGCCGCAATGCGTTGGCGGCTGATCTGGTGCAGGCTTATGGCGGAAAAACGCCCGAGGCGCTCGCGGCCGAGGCGGTGCGGGTGAGGGTCGCCGGCCGCCTGCGGCGCAAGAACGTCATGGGCAAGGGTAGTTTCGCGAAGATCGAGGACGGCAGCGGCGGAATTCAGGTGCGTCTGGAGCGGGATGCGCTGCACGATGTTTACGAGGACTTCAAAACCTGGGACGTCGGCGATGTGATCGGCGTCGAAGGAGTCCTGTTCTTGACCAAGACCGGCGAACTGACCGTCAGGGCGGATCGCGCCGTGCTTCTGACCAAGTCGCTGCGGCCGCTGCCCGATAAGTGGCACGGAATCACCGATACCGAGACACGCTACCGGCGCCGCTATGTCGATCTAATCATGAACGAAGAGAGCCGGCGCGTATTCGTGATGCGCACCGCGATCGTGCGCTATTTGCGCGCCTTCCTCGATTCGCGCGGCTTCCTCGAAGTCGAGACGCCCATGCTGCACCCCATTCCCGGCGGCGCCGCGGCGCGTCCCTTCAAAACGCATCACAACGCGCTCGACTTGAATATGTATCTGCGCATCGCGCCCGAATTGTATTTGAAGCGCCTGACCGTGGGCGGCTTCGAGCGCGTCTATGAGATCAACCGAAATTTCCGCAATGAGGGCGTGTCGACCCAGCACAACCCTGAATTCACGATGTTGGAGCTGTACCAAGCCTACGCGGACTACCAAGACCTGATGGAACTGATTGAAACACTGTTTCAAGGTCTCGCGGACACATTGATCGGTTCGCGCAAACTGCTGTATCAAGGCACCGAATTCGACCTCTCGAAAAGCTTCGCGCGCATGAGCATCGAAGATATCATTCTGTCGAACAATCCGGATCTGGATCCGATGTCATTGCGCGATGCCGCGTACCTGCGCCGGGTTTGCGATCAGATGAAAATTCCGTACAAGGCCGGCGATGGTCCGGGAAAACTGCAGATCGAGATATTCGAGCGCACCGGCGAGCACACTTTGATTCAACCGACCTTTGCGTATGCGTATCCTGCGGAAGTGTCGCCCTTGTCGCGGCGCAATGATCAAGACCCGTTCATCACGGATCGATGGGAATTTTTCATCGGCGGCCGCGAGCTCGCCAACGGGTTTTCCGAGTTGAACGACGCGGAGGACCAGGCGCAGCGCTTCAAGGATCAGGTCACGCGCAAGGACGCGGGTGACGAAGAAGCCATGTACTACGATGCGGACTATGTACGCGCGCTGGAGTACGGCATGCCGCCAACCGCCGGATTAGGTTTGGGAGTCGACCGGCTGGTGATGCTGTATACGAATTCGCCCTCGATCCGCGATGTGCTGCTATTCCCGCACATGCGGCCCGAGTAGCGCATAGGGCAACGGCAATTCTGCGGCGTCCACCAGAAGCTCGCCCGGTGCGTCGGCGCCGCCGGTAGAAGCCGCGGCCGCACCGGCACCCGCTTCCACGCTGAGCACCGCGAGCGCCTCGGTGCGCCCGCGGCTCTCGATCACCTCGGTCAGCCGTCCGTGACGGCCATCGGCCAAACGCAAGGCTTGCCCGATCTTCCAGGTGCCGGGCGGCAATGCCAAGCGATAAAGCCGGCGCTTGATTTTTCCCAGATGCTGGGTGCGCGCGATGATTTCTTGTCCGGTGTAGCAACCCTTGGTAAAGCTGATGCCGTCCAGCAGATCGAGATTCAGCATCTGCGCGACAAACGCCTCGCTGGTTGCCGCATAGACCTGCGGCAGGCCGGCGCGAATGTCGGCGAGCCGCCACTCCTCTTCGATGCGCTGGGCGGCGGCGGCATCCGTCGGTGCCGCAATCTTCTCCGGCGGCCCGATGATCCAGTGACGGCCGGCATCGTGACCCACCGGGGCGATGCCGACCCCGTCGTGTTCGACGTAGTGCGGGCCAGCCTCTGGGGTGGCGTCGAACTGACCCGCCACGACCAGATCGGCGGCGTCTTCGATCCTCACCTTGGCGCGCAAAATAAATTTGCGCATGCGTTCCATGGTGGGCTCAAGAATTTCGCGCGGCATGATTGCCACCACGCCGCTCGAATGAGGCAACAGATATATGAGCGCCAGCACGCGGCCCTGCGCGGTGGAATAGGCGGCCAACACCGGGGTGCGTTCGGTCAGCCGCTGGGTGTCGTTGGACACCTGGCCCTGCAGGAAGCTCAGTGCGTCGGCACCGGTGAAGCGCAGGACCCCCAGGTGCGCCAAGACGCCCGACGATGCGGAGTCCGGCGATGCGTAGTCAGTGATCATTATATATGAGATGGGAGCGGCAGCCGCGATGTCAAGCCAATGCCCCGTTTGACTCTCTTTTCTGGCAAACTTTCATTTGTGACGTCGACTCCTGAAGAATCCATACCCGCCATGCCGGTTAGCCGTGCGGAGACCGTGCCTGCCGCGCAACCGCCGCCTGAAATCGGGGGACGCGAGGGTCCGGAGCCGACGCGTTTTGGCGATTGGGAACTCCGTGGCCGCTGCATCGATTTCTAACGGAGCATCGTGATGCCCGCACGCGGCCGCCCCCTTTCTCCACACGTGGGGATTTATCGCTGGCAGATCGGCAACACGCTGTCAATTCTGCACCGCTTCACCGGTGCGGCGCTGGCCTTGGGGTTGCTCGCCTTGAGCTACTGGTTCGTGTCTCTGGCGGGAGGACCGGGTTCGTATGCCGCTGCCGCGCGGCTGCTCGCAAGCCCGGTCGGCCTGGCGGTCCTGCTAGGGTGGACGTTCTCGTTCTTGTATCACCTGCTGAACGGCGTGCGCCATTTGTTTTGGGATGCAGGTCGTGGATTCGAGCGCACGCCGAGGCATGTTAGCGGCTGGTTCGCGGTGCTGGGGGCGATCGTCTTGACGATATGCGTCGCCGCTTGGATTTGGTCGCGGCTATGAGCTTGCGCAGCCCTTTAAGCCGCGTGCTGGGACTGGGCGCCGCCAAAGACGGCACGGCGCATTGGTGGGCGCAAAGAGTCACTGCGATCGCGCTCGTCCCCCTCACTTTATGGTTCGTTTTCTCGCTGCTGACGTTGCCGGATTTCGACTATGAAACCGTGCGAACCTGGCTGTCGGTTCCGATCACCGGGTTTCTGTCGGTGCTGCTGGTTGGGGTCATGAGCTATCACTCCTATCTCGGCACCATTGTGATCGTCGAAGACTATGTCCACTCGAGCGGCATGAAAGTGCTCACTCTCATGAGCCTGCGATTTGCCTATGTTCTGGCCGGCGGTGCCGCGATGTTTGCGATTTTTCGCGTTGTGTTCGGATTCTCCCGCTTATGAGCGATTACAAATTCGTCGATCACACCTACGACGTGGTGGTCGTCGGCGCGGGCGGGGCGGGATTGCGCGCGACCTTTGGTCTGGCCGAAGCCGGCTTGTCGACAGCCTGCTTGACCAAGGTGTTTCCGACGCGCAGCCACACGGTCGCGGCGCAAGGCGGCATTTCCGCCGCACTCGGCAACATGGGCGTGGATGATTGGCGCTGGCATATGTATGACACGGTCAAGGGCTCGGATTGGCTCGGCGATCAGGATGCCATCGAGTTCATGTGCAAGGAGGCGCCGGCCGCGGTCATCGAACTCGAACATTACGGCGTGCCTTTTTCGCGCACCGAGGATGGGAAGATTTATCAGCGGCCCTTTGGCGGCATGACGACGCACTTCGGCAAGGGAATTGCTCAGCGCACCTGCGCCGCGGCGGACCGCACCGGCCATGCCATGCTGCATACGCTGTATCAGCAATCCTTGAAGCATGAAGCCAATTTCTTCATCGAGTTCTTCGCGCTCGACCTCATTATGGAAAATGGCGAATGCCGGGGTGTGGTGGCGCTCGACATGGCGGAGGGCAAATTGCACCGCTTCCGTGCGCACCAGGTGATCTTGGCGACCGGCGGCTATGGCCGGGCGTGGTTTTCATGCACCTCGGCGCACACCTGCACGGGCGACGGCGGCGGTATGGCGCTGCGGGCCGGACTGCCACTGCAAGACATGGAGTTCGTGCAATTTCATCCCACCGGCATTTATGGCGCCGGCTGCCTGATCACCGAGGGCTCGCGCGGGGAGGGCGGCTATCTGACCAATTCCACCGGCGAGAGATTCATGGAGCGTTATGCGCCCAATGCCAAGGACCTCGCGTCCCGGGACGTCGTCAGCCGCGCGATGACGGTCGAAATCCGCGAGGGCCGCGGCGTCGGCAAACTCAAGGATCACATTGATTTGCATTTGGAACACTTAGGCCCGGCGGTCATCAAGGAACGACTGCCCGGAATCGCCGAAACCGCCCGCATCTTTGCCGGCGTCGATGTCAACAAAGAGCCGATCCCGGTGCTGCCGACCGTCCACTACAACATGGGCGGCATCCCCTGCAATGTGCATGGAGAAGCGGTGACGCGCGGCGCGGACGGGGAGAAGGTGGTGCCCGGTCTCATGGCGATCGGCGAAGCGGCATGCGTATCGGTGCATGGCGCCAATCGGCTGGGCTCGAACTCCCTGCTCGATTTGGTCGTCTTCGGACGGGAAGCCGCGCAGCACTGCGCACGGACACTGGAGCCGGGAACGGCACATCGAGCCCTGAAAGCAGACGCGGCCACCCCCGCCGTCGAGCGGCTGGATAAGTTGCGGCACGCCCAAGGTTCGCGGCGCACCGCCGACATTCGCTTGGAGATGCAGCGGGTGATGCAATCGGACGCGGCCGTATTTCGCACCGCCGAAACCTTGAATGACGGCAAGCGTAAGTTGGCGGAGGTTTTCGCGTCATTTTCCGACGTCAAGGTCAGCGATCGATCGTTGGTCTGGAACAGCGATCTGATCGAGACCCTGGAGCTCGATAATCTGCTGGGCCAGGCAATTGCGACCATGCATTCGGCGGAAAATCGCAAAGAAAGCCGCGGCGCCCAGGCGCGAGAAGATTTTCCCAACAGAGACGATCAAAAGTGGCTGAAGCACACGCTTTGCTGGGTGGACTCGGCCGGCAACAGCCGGTTCGACTACCGAGCCGTGCATTTGAATACCTTGACCGACGAGGTCGAATCCATTCCCCCGAAGGCGCGGACTTATTGAGGCGCTGGCGCGCCGGATCTACGGGGTCGAGGACGACCCCGTGCTTTGAAGTTTAAAGAAAGAGAGGAATTTCGATGGCTGAGTTCTCGCTTCCGGCCAATTCCAAAGTCCGCACGGATGGGCGGGTCTATAAGGCGCCCGCCGGCGCCGCCAATATCCGCGTCTTCAAGATTTATCGGTTCGACCCCGATAGCAATGAAAATCCGCGGCTCGACACCTACGAGTTGGACATGGATCACTGCGGTCCGATGGTGTTGGACGCCCTGATCAAGATCAAGAATGAAATCGACACCACGCTGACCTTTCGCCGCTCCTGCCGGGAAGGGATCTGCGGTTCCTGCGCGATGAACATCGACGGCAAGAATGGGTTGGCCTGTATCAGCGCGTGCGCCGACGTGAAACGCGACATCAAGATCTATCCCTTGCCGCATTTGCCGGTCATCAAGGACCTGGTGCCGGACCTCACCAACTTCTACGCCCAATACGCTTCGATCAAACCCTGGCTGCAGACCCGCACGCCGCCGCCGCCGGACGGTGAAAGGCTGCAGTCCAAGGAGGATCAGGAAAAGGTGGATCGGCCCTCGGCGTGCATACTGTGCGCCTGCTGCTCCACCAGCTGTCCGAGCTATTGGTGGAACAGCGAACGCTATTTGGGACCGGCCGCCTTGCTGGCGGCCTATCGTTGGATCGTCGACACGCGCGATGAGGCGGCGGGCGAGCGCCTGGACGGTCTTGAAGATCCGTTTCGACTGTATCGCTGCCACACCATCATGAACTGCACTGAAGCCTGCCCCAAGGATCTGAATCCCGCCAAGGCGATCGCCGAGATCAAGCAGATGATGCTGCATCGGCGTTATTGATGGCCGCCACGGATGAAGGCCGATTGCGCTGGCGCTGCCGGCGGGGAATGAAAGAACTCGATATCTTACTGGCTCGTTACATGGATGAGCGGTTTTGCGCGGCTCCGCCCCAGGAGCAGGAAGCATTCAGGCGCCTGCTGGAAATCCAGGACCCGGTTATTTACGCCTATTGCCTGGGGTCGGAAAGGCCCCCCGAGCACCTCGCGGTGCTGATCGAACGAATTACCGCCCACCCGTCTGCAGGGCGCTAACCGGGACTGGCGCGGCTGTTAGAATCGCTCGTGTGCGCAAATTCACGTTTAATCATCCTGGGGTGGGAATTGTCGAACTTTTCCCGCCGCGGTCGGTCTATCGCGACAGGCTGGGTTTTAAGCTCGCCGGTTTGTGATCACCCATGAGCGTCGAGGAGAGTGACCTCAAACTGGTCGAGAGAGTCCAGCGCGGCGAGCGCGCGGCGTTCGATTTATTGGTCCTGCGATACCAGCACAAGGTGCTGAAGCTGATCATGCGTTACGTGCACGATGCAACTGAAGCTGAAGACATCGCACAAGAGGCTTTCGTCAAGGCGTTTCGCGCGCTGCAGTCGTTTCGCGGCGATAGCGCTTTCTATACGTGGCTTTACAGAATCGCGATCAATACCGCTAAAAACGCGTTGGTCGCCACCAAACGGCGGCCGATGGACTACGATTTGGACTTGCAGGACCCCGAGCAATACGATTTGCATGCGCGCCTCGCCGAATCGGAAACGCCGGAAGGCCTTCTACTCACCGACGAGATCCGCGAAACCGTGAATCGGGCGATTGAAAACTTGCCGGAAGATCTGCGTACCGCCATCGTGCTGCGCGAACTGGAAGGCTTGAGCTACGAGGACATCGCCCAGACCATGGATTGCCCCGTGGGGACGGTGCGCTCGCGAATTTTTAGAGCACGAGAAGCGATTGACAAAAAGCTGCGGCCGATTTTTGATGGCGGCCTGGGCCGGCCTGAGGACACATGAGCGAACAAATTCGTGAACAAGTCTCGGCGTTTCTCGACGGAGAGTTGCCGGACACCGAAACCGAACTGCTGTTGAAGCGTCTGACGCGGGATGGCGAGTTGCGCGAGAGCTTTGGGCGCTATGCCCTCATCGGTGAGGCGCTGCGCGGCGCGGGATCGCAGATTTTGACCCGCGGCTTCGCTTCCCGGGTGAATCTCGCCATCGACGGCGAACCCGCACACGCTCCCGCGCACGCGCACTTGACGCGCGAGTCGCGCTGGTGGCGGCCGATAGCGGGAGTCACGGTGGCCGCCGGTGTGGCGGCGGTTGCGATCGTTGCTTTGCAACAACGCGCGATTTCTCCGCACCTGAGCGCGGCTATACCCTTGACGGCGCAGAATGTTCCTGCCCCTGCCGCGATGAAAACCGCCGCTCCAAACCAACTGCCGCTGCAGGGCGGCGGTGGACCGCGCGAGGCGCTTTCTTACACGGTGCCGGCCGCGTCAACCGATACGCCGTTGGCGATTGCACCCGCCCGCCTCACGAACTATGTATTCGCACACAGCAAGTACTCCTCCGGCTTAGGCCAGCGCGGCTTGCTCGCCGACATGCTGATCGAGGACGAAGAGCCGCTACCGCTGCCCGTGCAACGCGCACCGCAACCCGCACCGACACCGGACACACGCGTCGCTCCATGACGCAACCGCGGCACGTCTTGGCCTATTGGCTGTTTCCCTGCGCCCTGGTCGGCGCCCTGCTGAGCACGATTCCCCAGACTGCCCGCGGCGCCGATGATCCGCGCGTATGGCTGGAGCGGATGAATAAGGCGCTGGCGACGCGCAATTACGACGGGACGTTCTTTCACATCAGCGGCGGCCGGGTCGAGACCATGCGTATTGTTCACCGCGTGCGCTCGGGACGCGTGACCGAGAGGCTGCAGTCGCTCGACGGCTCCGGACGTGAGTTTGTGCGCGCGAACGACGAGCTGACCTGTTATTTGCCCGATCAGCACACGGTGCTGGTCGAGCCGCGCCAGGATCGGGGTCCTTTCCTGGGTTCGCTGCCGCAATTCGACGCGACCGTAAGCGATTTTTATCGCATAGAGGCCCTGCCGGACACGCACATTCTCGGTCGGCCGGCACGGGTTATCGCCGTGAATCCCAAGGATCAGTTCCGCTTCGGCTATCGCTTGTGGCTGGATGAAAAGACCGCCATGCCGCTGAAAACCCAGTTGTGCGATTCGCACGGGCAGGTCATTGAGCAAATATTCTTCGCGCGCCTCGACATGCCGGAAAGTATTCCGGACAGCGATCTGGCGCCGACGGTGCACACGGACGGGATGCGCTGGGTGCGTCAGGGACCTTCCGTCGACAACGCCTCCGCGGCATTGGCGGCTTACCGCGCCAGTCAACTGCCCCCTGGATTTCGTCTGACGGTGCAGGGTGCGCAAACACTCGGCGACGCCTCCGCACCGGCCAGCCACTTGGTCTATTCGGATGGATTGGCGACGGTGTCGGTGTTCATCGAGCAGAGCAGCTCCGATTCGGGTGTTGCAGCGGCGCCGGACTCCCAGGCCCAAGCTCCCATGCAGGGACTGGCGCGGGTGGGCTCGGGGTACGCTTTTTCGACCGTCGTGCAAGGGCACCAAGTCACTGCCGTTGGCGAAGTACCTGCTCAAACCGTCGAGTTCATCGCCCACTCGGTGAAGATCTATAGCGGCGCCGAGATCCCGCATCATTGACCCAAAGCGGTTCCTGCTGTACTCACGCCCTGGGTGCGGCCTATGCGAAGAAATGCTGAGCGAGCTTAGCGCTTTGCCCAGTGCCCAGGGCGTCCCCATCGATGTCGTCGACGTCGATCAGGAGCCGGCCGCGCGGGCACGCTACGGGCACAAAATACCGGTCTTGATGTTTGCGGGAGAATTGCTGTGCCACGGCCGCCTGGACCCGGAGGAAGTAGATAAGACCCTCAAGCTTAACCGCCGACCGGTATAATGCTGGGTTTGCCCAAGCAGGCTATAAGCCCCGGTTTAGATGAAGAATATCCGCAATTTTTCCATTATTGCTCATGTCGACCACGGCAAGTCTACCTTGGCCGACCGGTTCATCCAGGAATGCGGCGGTTTGGATGCGCGGGAGATGCAGGCCCAGGTGCTCGACAGCATGGACTTGGAGCGCGAGCGCGGCATCACCATCAAGGCGCAGAGCGTGACCTTGGGGTTTCAATCGGTTAGCGGTGAGCTGTATCAGCTGAATTTCATCGACACGCCGGGGCACGTCGATTTCTCCTACGAGGTATCCCGTTCGCTCGCAGCCTGCGAGGGAGCCTTGCTGGTGGTCGACGCCGCGCAAGGAGTCGAGGCGCAGAGCGTCGCCAACTGCTACACCGCGTTGGAGCAAGGCCTGGAGGTGCTGCCGGTCATCAATAAGATCGATCTGCCTTCCGCCGATCCGGCGAAAGTCATCCATGAAATCGAAGAGATTATCGGCATACCGGCAGAGGATGCGGCCCTGGTCAGCGCGAAGACCGGAGAGGGCGTGCATGCGCTGCTGGAACAGTTGGTCAAGCGAATTCCGGCGCCGAAAGGCGATCCAGACGGTCCCTTGCAGGCATTGATCATCGATTCCTGGTTCGACAATTACGTGGGCGTCGTGTCGCTGGTGCGCGTGATGAACGGGGCATTGCGCACGGGCGAAAAAATCCGCGTGATGTCGACCGGGCGCAGTCACCAGATCGACAAACTCGGCCGCTTTTCACCGAAACCGGTAACCCGGGAGTTGCTCGGCACCGGCGAAGTCGGGTTCGTCATCGCGGGAATCAAGGAGATCGACGGCGCGCCCGTGGGCGATACCATTACTTCGGAAAACAACCCCGCGAAACAGCCGCTCGCCGGGTTCAAGCAGGTGCAGCCGCGAGTTTTTGCGGGCTTGTTTCCGGTGAGTTCCGACGACTACGAGCAATTTCGCGACGCGCTGAAGAAGCTCAAGCTCAACGACTCGGCGCTGCATTTCGAACCGGAAGTCTCGACCGCGCTCGGCTTTGGATTTCGCTGCGGATTCTTGGGGCTGCTGCACATGGATATCGTGCAAGAGCGCTTGGAGCGCGAGTACGGGCTGAACCTGATCACCAGCGCGCCGACTGTCATCTATGAGGTCCTGCTGACCGACCAATCGGTCATCAATGTCGACAATCCGACCAAGCTTCCCCCGCAGGATCGGATCGAGGAGCTGCGCGAGCCCATCATCATCGCCAATATCTTGGTGCCGCCGGATCACGTCGGCGCCGTCCTGACCCTGTGCAGCGAAAAGCGCGGCGTGCAAAAAAAAATGCTGTTCCTGGGCAGCCAGGTCTCGCTTCAATACGAGCTGCCGCTCGCTGAAATCGTGCTCGATTTCTTCGACCGCCTCAAGTCCTCGAGCCGCGGCTACGCATCCTTTGACTACGAATTCAGCCATTTTCAAGCAGCGCCATTGGTCAAGCTCGACGTGTTGATCAACGGCGATCCGGTCGACGCGCTGTCACTGATCGTGCATCGCGATAATGCCTACGCGCGCGGCCGCGAGCTGGTCGACAAGATGCAGGAACTGATACCGCGTCAGATGTTCGATATCGCCGTGCAGGCGGCGATCGGCAGCCATATCATTGCCCGCGCCAGCGTCAAAGCAATGCGCAAGAATGTGCTGGCGAAATGCTACGGCGGCGATATCACGCGCAAGCGCAAGCTGCTCGAGAAGCAAAAGGCGGGTAAGAAACGCATGAAGCAGGTCGGCCAGGTCGAAATCCCGCAAGAAGCTTTCCTCGCGGTGTTACAGGTCGGCAAAAAGGCGAATTGAGCGTGTCTTGCGCCATTGATTACTTTGGGGGTATTTCGTGAATGATGGTGATCGTATTTTCCTAGGGCTGTTGCTCGCCGGCGCCGCGTGCGTGCTGGTGATTTTGATCGATGGCTGGTTCTTGAGGCCGCGGCGCGATCCGGGGGCGACCAGCGTCGAGGAGCCTCTGCTGCCGAAATTGGCAGGCTATGTCTTGGTCGGACTGTCCCTGGCAATGCTGTGGCGCCTGTTTCGCTACGAAGCGGTGGATTTCAGCCTCATGCTGGTGGTCGTCGGGGCCGTATCCGGCATCATTTGGGCGGCCGATGCGGCCTTTTTCGCCCGGCGCCGCCGGGTCGCCGCGGCATCCGCGGGAACCCCGTCGGAGCGCGTGCGCGAGCCCATCGCGGTTGAGTATGCGCGTTCGTTCTTTCCGGTCATCATTCTGGTGCTGGTGATCCGCTCCTTTCTGTTCGAGCCCTTTCGCATTCCATCCGATTCCATGATGCCCACGCTGTACGATGGCGACTTCATCTTCGTCAG
>Ga0209169_10000155_pt1 | contig 39842 bp, 27 predicted proteins | sample HubBroMetageWRM4_FD_188346 | JGI IMG/M metagenome (GOLD analysis project Ga0209169, IMG submission 188346) | Warmed soil microbial communities from the Hubbard Brook experimental Forest, New Hampshire - Hubbard Brook CCASE Soil Metagenome WRM 4... | ecosystem: Environmental > Terrestrial > Soil...
TGCCTGCGCTTCACGGCCGCGTCCTGGTGGTCGAAGATCAGCCTTTGAATCGCGAAGTGGCCATCGGCATGCTGGCCTCCTTGGGGCTGGAGGTCGAAACGGCGCATCACGGCCAACAGGCCCTCGACATCATTCAATCGCGCTCTTTTGACGCCATCTTGATGGACTGCGAAATGCCGGTGATGGACGGGTTTTCGGCGACGCGGGCGTTGCGTGCCGGCGAGCAGAGCGGCGTCCATGTTCCCATCATTGCGCTGACCGCCGACGTGACCAGCGCCGGTCGTGCGGCGTGCCTCGCTGCCGGGATGGATGATCATTTGGCCAAACCCTTCCGGCGAGAAGCGCTGCACGGCATTCTTTCGCGCTGGTTGACTCAGGGTAAACCTGGGTCGGCGATCGCGCTCACCGCGGCGCCTCGGCCGTCGACGCCCGCCGCCGCGCCGCTTCTCGATGGCGCGACGCTGGATGCGCTGCGTGCGCTGCCGCGCAGCGGGCCCAAAGACATGCTCACGCATATTGGCGAGATGTACCTGCTGGACTCTCGCGGCCTCATCGCAACCATTGAGCAATCATTGAGTGCCGGGAATGGCGCGGAACTGGCGCGTGCGGCCCATGCTTGGCGCTCATACAATGGCAACGTCGGGGCCAATGCTCTGGCGCAGCTGTGCCGCGATCTCGAGGAACAGGCGCGCGCCGCGAATTTCGCCGGCGCACGCACGACCTACACCCAGATTCAGTCGCTGCACAATCGCGTGCGCGACGAGCTGCAGCTCGAAATGCGAAAATCCGCATGAAGCCGCACGCCAAACCAGTGCGGGTGCTGATCGCCGACGACGATGCGATCTTGCGTGAGATCGCGGGTGCCATGCTCAAGGAGGCGGGTTTCGCCGTGCAGGCGGTTGCCAGCGGCGATGCGGCCGTTGCCGCGTGCGCGCTTCGAATGCCCGATATCGCGCTGCTCGACGTGGAAATGGCCGAAGGCGACGGCTATCAAGCCTGCACCAACATCCGCTTCTTGCCGGGCGGCGCGGATCTGCCCATCGTGATGGTCACGGGCTGCGATGACACCGTCTCGATCGATCAGGCCTATGAGGCCGGCGCGACGGACTTTATCGTCAAGCCCATTAACTGGACCCTCTTGACGCACCGCATTCGCTACGTGATGCGCGGCGCGCGCACCATCGAGGCGCTGCGATTCAGCGAACAAAAGAATGCGGCATTGCTGAAGGCGATTCCCGACGGCATCTTTCTGGTAGACAGTGCCGGATCCATCGGTCATTGCTTCAGCCCCATTGCGGGATTGCCGCCTATTTCAACCAGGGAGACCGAATCGCATTCGCTGTTCGATCTGTTGCCCTTGGCCAGCCGCGGGCATGCGATGGATTGTCTGAGCGCGGCGCTGCGCGGGGAGCCGGCGGTATTTGAGTTTTCACTGGAAGGTAAGACGGCGTCGATTCGCCATTTCGAATGCCGCTACTTGCCTAATTCGGGCGGCCAGGTGCTGGCGATCATTCGCGACATCACGGCCCGCAAGGAAACCGATGCGCGGATCCATCGGCTGGCTTACTTCGACACGCTGACAGGGCTGCCCAATCGCGAATGGATTCATGAGTACTTATCGCAGGTCCTCTCGGAGGCGCGACGGCGTCATCGGCACCTGGCGTTGCTGTACATCGATTTGGATCAATTCAAGCGGATCAACGACACCTTGGGTCATGCAACCGGCGATGCGCTGCTGCGCCAAGTTGCGGAAAGGTTGCAAGGAGTGGTCGACCAGGTCGGCATTGACGGCGTGCAGGCACAAATCGCTCGTTTGGGGGGCGATGAGTTCATGATTGTGCTCACGGGCTTGAGGGATGCGATGCATGCGGAGCAGGCGGCAGGGAGATTGCTGACCGGGCACACCGCACCGTATTGGCAGGCGAGTTACGATCTGGTGGTCACTTCCAGTATCGGCATCGCCAAATATCCTGAACATGGCGATGATGTGCAGAGCCTCCTCAAGAATGCCGAGGCTGCCATGTATGAGGCGAAATCGAGCGGCCGAAATCAGCTGCGCGTCTACGACAGCGCGATCAGCGCGCGTGCGTTGAAGCGGCTGTCTTTGGAAATGGAATTGCGGCGCGCCGTCGAGGCTTCAAGTCTCGAGGTGTACTACCAGCCAAAATACGATGCACGATCGCTCGCGCTGACGGGCGGAGAGGCGCTGCTGCGCTGGTTCCACCCCACTAGAGGTCAGATCCCGACTGCTGATTTTATCGCCGTCGCCGAGGAGACCGGGCTAATTGGCGATATCGGCAAATGGACCTTGCAGCGGGTGTGCCGCGATCTTGCGGCGTGGCGTCGGGCCGGAATCGCGCTGCCGCGGATTGCCGTGAATGTCTCCGGACGGGACTTCATGCATCCGGAGGCGTTGCTCAGGATAAGCGAAACCGTCGCTCAGGCAGGATTGTCGCCGTCGCTGTTCGAACTGGAACTGACCGAAGGCGTCCTGATGCGCGATGCCGAAGCGGGGCGCCGTTCGCTGTTGGCGCTCAAGGAATTCGGATTTGCGCTCGCCATCGATGATTTCGGTACCGGCTATTGTTCGTTGAATTATTTGAAACGCTTTCCGCTCGACACCCTGAAAATCGACCGCTCATTCGTGGCGGACATCAGCGAGGATCCCGATGACGCGGCGATCGTGCGCGCCATTATCGCCCTCGGTCACACCCTGAGCCTCAAGATTGTCGCGGAAGGCGTGACCACCCAAGCGCAGCTCAAGTTCCTGCAGGCCGAGGGTTGCGATGCGATCCAAGGATTTCTAATGAGCCCCGCGATCGCGGCGGATGCGTTTGTCGAGCTTTTGCGCGCCCCGCCATCCGCGGTGCACCGGGATGCCGCCGCGCCTATTCGCCACGTGGGATGACCTGCCGGCGCGCGTGCGTGCAGCTGATAAAGGCCGCATAGCTCCACGCCAGCTGCTGAGCGGAGCGCTGCACGCCGGTGTGCTGATCAAATTGTTCGGAGAGCTCGCCGCTTGGCGGGGTGTAGACCCGTACTGTTTCTAGGAATGCGTCGCCGCGCTCGATCAGCTGCTGCCCGGCCGGGGATTGCGCCGCGGCCCGGAAGCAGAACTCGGCGGCCGCCAGGGTCGAAAAATAGTAGGCGCCGCCCGAATAATAAACATCCCCTACATAGCGGCCCATCGCCGGGCCACGAGCGGCGCCGCGCTTCCAATTGATCGCATACTCGGCATCAAACAACGCTTCCAGTCGTGCCAGCGTGGCGTGCATGCGCGGATCGCGGACGGAGTGGGTCGCCGAGTCCGCGCCCGCATGAATCGCCGCGAAAATAACCGAGATATCGAGTTCCTTCGTCGACGGCGCATTCGATTCCAGGATGCGCGACTTGTAGAATTGCAAATCTTCGCGCCAGAAGCCATCCAAGGTGCTCAAGATCGCCTGTGCCCCGGCGCGGCAAGCGCTCGCATCGGCCTGTTCTCCGCGCTGCCCGAACCAATCCGCACCGTTTTCCAATGCGCGCGCCGCCACCCGCAGCGTGTAGTAGTGCAATCCCTTCTCTTCCTCCCAAATATCGAAACTCGCGTCGCGCCAATGCTGCAGCGAAAAGCGCAGGTCGGCGCGGAGCAGCGCATCGACTTGCGCCGCGAGTTCGTCATCCAAGCGGACCGTGCCGCGCCACTGCAGCAGGGTAATCGCCCGCATCGCCGGGCCGTCATATTGCGGACGCGGCCATTTGGAAATGTCCAGCGTGCCGTCGGGGTTGACCCGAGTCTCGCCGAGGAGCGCCTCGCCGTGCGCCGCCGCCAGATCTGCCTCCGTCCGCAGGTATTGACGGTAGTCAGGGGCAACGGCATCGCGCCAGGCCGATTCGCCCAAGCGCCGCCCGTCCAAATCCTGCAGCGTCAGGCTGAAGCGGACAAAGTCCGCGAAGTGCATGAAGAAATCGCCGTCGAGCTCGTTGTCTTCAAACAAAATGCGCAAAGCGTCAATCACGACGGCGGAATCGCGAAACCAGTGGAAGAAATAGTCCGGCTCCGGATCGTAAGCGCCGAGTATGGGCGAGGCGACGATGGAGCCTTTCCGGGGTTGAACCGATTGCGCGAAACCCGGCCGATGCTTGACGATGCCGAGCGGGGAGACACTGCGCAGCATCGCGGCCGCGCTGTGCCGATATTGACGCTCAATCCAACGATCGAGCGGCTCCATCAGCGGGTAAAGCTCAGCGCCCGCAGTCCCGCTTGAATTTCAGGCGCCTTCATGAACAATTTCCATAACAGCCCGCTGCGGTGATTTTCGATCATGACCACGATCGGTCCCTGATCGATGGCCAGGTACGTATCGGCGTACCAATTCCTGGCTTCGCAGAATGCGTCGACGAAGCCAAAGCGGCCCCAAATTTTTTCGCCATGCACTTTGAGGAAGTGGCGCAGCGCGCGGATGGCTTCCTTCGGTGCGTAGGGCATGCTGGATATGGCGGCGGTGGGCGAAATCGTGCCGTCATCCTCAGTGGGGGAGTGCGCGGCATAACCATCCGGGCCGTCGCTCGATGTGAGACCCCAGCAGGAGGCGCCGTATCCGCGGTGATGCTTCGGGTTTTTTACGCAGTGGGCGCGATTGATGTGCACATGGTTCACGTTCTGCTGCCAATAGTCGGCGTAGCGATCGGTCAAATTGCGCGGGTCCATTGCGCAAAAAGAGTACTGCGACAAGAACAGCGGACCCCCGAAGGGAGCACCCAGGGGCAGGTCGAAGTCGTAGTAAGACTTGCCATTGAGAAAATTGCGCCCGACCGCAAATCCCTCGTGATAAACACGCGGACTGATGCGATAGCGCGGCGCCGAGGCGGCAAGTACGTAGGTGACCAGACACTCATTCCAACCGCGGATGTCGTGATCGAGCGCCCAGCCGTTGTTCGGGCTCCAATGCCATTGCAGAACCGAGCCGCCGCGTGTGTACCAGGTCCATTCGACCTCGGACCACAAGTAGTCGATCAGGCCTCTGATTTTCGATTCCTGCGGGTTTTTGCGCTTGAAGTATTCGCGCGCGCACAAAAGACCCATGAACAGGAAGGATGTCTCGACCAGATCGCCGCCATCATCCTTGCGGCTGAAAGGAATCGTGGCGCCGGTGCGTCCATTCATGAAGTGCGGATAGACGCCGTGATAGCAGGTCGCGCGATTCAGCAGCTCCAGCATGTGCCCGATGCGCTCGGCTGCAGCTGCCCGGGTTATCCACCCGCGCTCGGCTGCGACGATGTGCGCCATGACGCTGAAACCGGAGCCGCCGGTGGCCACCAGATCATCCGCCGGATCAGCGCTGGTCGTGCAGCGATCCGGCGCGAGTCCACTGACCGGATGCGATGCCTCCCAGAAAAAGGCAAAGGTCTGCCGCTGCACCGCCTCGAGTAATTTTTCGTCGGGCAATGCGGCAAGCGCGGCAGGGCTCAAGCTGGGGTTGTTCATGGTTTTGGACTCGTCGCAGGCACGGGTGCGGGTGCCGAGGCCGGCGCCGCCTGACCCAGCGTTTTCAGCTTCTTGGCGGTGGGATCCATGATCAAGTGCAAAACCCTCGTAAATATGTTGTGTGCGTCGTTGCGGCCGATATATATCACACCCGATTGTGCAAGATCCTTGGTGAGAATGTCGACGGCGCGTTTGAGCGCAACGTCGTCCAGCGAGTCGAGGACTTCGTCGATGAGGATCCAGGGAGCCTTGTGAATGATCACGCGCGCCGATGCCAGCGCCTGCTGTTCATCCTCGTTCAACTCGCGATCCCACCGTTCGGTGGAGTCGAGCTTCGATGTCAAGCGCTCCAAGCCGACGCGCGCCAGGGCGTCGGAACATGCTTTGGATTCGAAGTCGCTCACCGGCTTGGGGTAGGCGAGAACCTCCCGCAGCGTGCCGGGAGGAAAATAAGGGGTGCGCGGCATGTAGAGGATCTCCTCATCTCCAGGATGGGTGACGGTTCCCGAGCCCCAGGGCCATAGGCCCGCGAGGGCACGAAATAGCAGGGTTTTCCCCGTTCCCGATTCGCCCACGATGAGCACGCGCTCGCCACGCTTGATTTGCACCTTTTTTTCCTGGAGCAGGGTGCAGCCGCTCGGCGATGAGATCTTCAGGTCGTCCACTTCGAACACTCCCGCCGGACCCGTCGCATACGCAATGCGGTCTTCCACGTTGTGCATGATGTCCGTGTCGATCACGGCGCGCCTGAAGCCCGCCACGCGCAGCAGCGTCGCGCGCCAGTCGGCGATGGTGCTGAAATTGTCCACGAACCAGCGCAACGATGATTGGACTTGCATGAAGGCGCCGGAGGCGAGCATCAGGCCGCCAAAGGTGAGATTGCCGGCGAAATACAGCGGAGCGGCAACCAGAATTGGGGCGACCAAGGTGAACCACCCGTAGCCGGCCGTAATCCAGGTGAGGTTGGTCAGGCCGGTGACCAATCGCGCCGTGGCGTCAAGCACACCCTTGAAATCCATGTCAATGCGCCGCGCCTCGTCGGGCTCGCCGCCGCTCAAGGCAATGGCGTCGATGTGCTCGTTGACGCGTACCAGCGAGAAGCGCATATCCGCCTCGCGCGCGTAACGGTCCGCGTTGCGGTCGATCAGACTGCGGCCCACCCAATAGCTGAGCAGCGACGCTGAACCTGAATACACGATCGCCGCCCAGACCATGTATCCGGGAATGACAATTTGCCGACCATCGAAGTGAAAGGCAAAATTATTGGACAGGCTCCAAAGTACTTTCACGAAACTGGCGAGCAAAATCGATGATTGCAATAGTCCGATGCCCAGATCCCCGGTCAGTTCAGTGAGGTGGCGCGCGTCCTCGTGCATGCGCTGATCCGGATTTACGCCCATCGGGCCCGCGTTCGTCAGGCGAAAGGCGCGGCCGGGCACCAGCCAGTTATGAATCAGGTCGAGGCCCAGGCCTTGACGCAGCTTGAGCTTCAAGGTCTCGCCGAGCCATCGCTGACCGACATTGAGGACCAGCAGCGTTCCGGCGATCAATCCAAAAACGCCCAATTGATCGAGGAATTGCGCAAACTCCCGGTGTGACAGGGCATCATAGAAAGGCTGATTCCAGTTATTGAGCCGAATTTGTCCGTAGGCGGTCACCGCCACGACGAAAAATATGGAGCCCGACAATAGAAAAAGTGTATTGCGCACCGGCGAGGCCCACAAAGCGCGGGCCATCATCTCGAGTTGCGGGAGCAGGCGCGAATTCGCGCGCTCCTCGGCCTCTGCGGAATTCGCCGTCTGCGCCGGACTAACTTTGTTCATGCACTTCTCTCAGGCAGGGTGGTTCGTCCATTATCATTCAGCACAGCAGTTTCCAGGGAGCTAAAGTTCAGTGAGCCGCGTCGAAAGTTTAATAAGCCGAATGACGTTGACCGAAAAACTCGGCCAACTCACCATGACCGCCTGTGGACAGGCCGTGACCGGTCCGACCATCGCCGGCGATTCCACGGAAGCGATCAAGAGCGGTGCCATCGGCAATTTGCTGAATCTGGTCGGCACGGAAAACGTGCGCGAAATGCAGGATCTGGCGGTCAAGGAATCGCGGTTGGGGATTCCGTTGCTCATCGGCTATGACGTCATCCACGGACACCGGATTCTCTTTCCGATCCCGTTGGGCGAGGCAGCGTCCTTCGATCCTGAATTCTGGGCCTCGAGCGCTCGGGAGGCGGCCAAGGAAGCCGCCGCCGACGGTTTGGCCATGACCTTTGCGCCCATGCTCGATGTCACGCGCGATCCGCGCTGGGGCCGCATCGCCGAAGGCCCCGGCGAAGACCCGCTCGTGGGCGCGCGGATGGCCGAGGCGAAGGTACGGGGATTCCAGGGCGCCGATCTTGGCGAAGCGGATGCGCTGGCCGCGTGCGCCAAACACTACTGCGCCTATGGATGCGTGACGGCGGGCCGCGACTACGCCCCGGTCGACATTTCGGACAGAACGCTGCACGAAGTGCATATGGTGCCGTTTGCCGCCGCGGTATCGGCGGGCGTGGCGGCGATCATGCCGGCATTTACCGATCTGAACGGCGTTCCGATGACCGCGAACAAGGCATTGTTGCGCGATTGGCTGCGCGGTCGCCTTGGATTCGATGGCGTCGTCATCAGCGATTACAATGCGATCGCCGAGTTGATACGCCATGGCGTCGCCGCGGATCTGGCTGAGGCCGCGGCGCTCGCACTGAAAGCCGGCGTGGACATCGACATGATGGCCGATGCCTATCGGCACGGCCTGCCCATTGCTTTGCAGCGGGGCGCCGTCAGCGTGGCGGACATCGATCAGTCAGTACGCCGCGTATTGATCTTGAAGGAGCGGCTCGGATTGTTCGAGGACCCTTATCGTCGCGGCAAGGTCGAAGAACTGCCTGCGGCGCGCACCAATCGGCGGCGCCTCGCCCGGCAGATCGCCGCGCGCTCGATCGTCATGTTCAAAAACGAAGGCGATGTCCTGCCGATTGCACCGGTCGCTCGGCGGCTGGCCGTGATCGGCCCGTTGGCGAACGCGTCGGCGGAAATGCGCGGAGTCTGGTGGGGCGCCGCCGCGCCGGAAGGCCATGTGACCGTGCTCGAGGGGCTGCGCAGCGCGTTTCCGCAGGCTGAAATTCTGCATTCGGAAGGTGTTGAAATTGAGAGTGCCGATTTCAGCGGCATCGCCGCCAGCGTAGACAGTTGTGCGGCTGCGGATGCCATCATCCTCTGTTTGGGTGAAGCGGCGGTGATGAGCGGTGAAGCCTCGAGCCGCGCGCATCTCGGATTGCCCGGCATTCAACGGCGGCTGGCGGAAGCCGTGTTCGAACGCGCGCAGCGCTCCGCGACGCCGGTGATCGTGATTTTATTTTCCGGGCGGCCCCTGGTCGTGCCTTGGTTGGTGGAGCGCGCCGGAGCGGTGCTCGCGGCTTGGTTTCTGGGCAGCGAGGCGGGCAATGCCATCGCCGATGTGCTCACCGGGCACGTGAGCCCCAGCGGGCGTACACCCGTGACGTGGCCGCGTGCGGTCGGACAAGTGCCGATTTTTTTTAGCGAGCGATCCGGCGGCAGACCATTTAACGCACAGGATAAATTCACCACCAAGTATCTCGATGTCGTCAACGAGCCGCTATTTCCGTTTGGATTCGGGCTTACCTACGGCCGCTTTGAGCATTCGAACCTGCGCCTCTCCTCGAGTGCGGTGGGCGTCAACGATGCGATCTCGATTCAGGTGGATGTCACCAATCGAGGAGCAAGGGAGGCGCAGGAAACCGTCTTTTTGTTTGCGCACGACAAGGTCGCGAGTGTCTCGCGGCCCACATTGGAACTGAAGGGCTTCGGCAAGATCAGCTTGGCGCCGGGCGAGAGCGGGACGGTCACATTGTCGCTGCGCGCCCGCGAGCTGTGCTTTCTCGACATGCAGCTCGAACCGGTGTTCGAGCCCGGTGAAGTCGAGATATTGGTCGGTCCCTCGGCCGACAGAACCCAGTTGCTGGCGGCGACAATTCAGTTGGTCGCGAGCGGCCCATCCGGTTCAAATCAATGAGCCACGCGATGTCTGGTTCAGGCCGTTCGATGGAGCGGGTTTCTCGACGTAAAATATTTTACATATCAGTATCTTACGGATACTAATACCAGTTGTTTCTAGGAGCCTGATTTACGGATGCGCCTTGCCGGTGCCGGCGGCGCACGCCCATTGGTAGATGCTTTCGCCAGGCGTCCCCGGCACGATCGGCACCCACACCGCCTCTTTGACATTGGTGGCATCGCTTTCTTCGCTGCCGGTGATGTTGTTGTCCGAGTAATAAATGATCAACAAGGCACGCGCCTGCTCGTGCGAGCAGTCGTATTGAATCTTTTCCACGTAGCTCAAATAAACGTTGCCGCTGTTGCTTCGCTGCGGTTCGGGATACTCCTGCCGCAGCCAGGCGGTCACGAGGTGGCCCGAGCGTTTGAGCTGATGTTCGGTGCTGTAGGATGCCCACGATCCGTCGGAAGCGACCGAGCGGAATTGCCAGCCGCCCGCGGTTAGCGGGTTCAAGGTGCGAACCCAGCTCATGGGATCCGCCTTGCGTGCCGCGCGCTGCGCTGCCAGCTTTTCTGTCCTTGCCTTCTCGTCGGACTGGGCCTGCGCGCGTTGCGCATCCCACAACTTCTGTTGCTCAGGGGTTTGCGCGGCACAGACCGCGGATTGCAACAGACAAATGCCGGCAAGAACGCCCGCAAACAAATATTGGTACATGGGACTCACGTGTTTCATTTTAAGTTATCGTCATTGTCGCGAGCATGATAGTTGAAGGCCATGCGGTGATAGTAGTGGCGGATGAGGACGCCGTCCCGCATGAGCGCATCATCCTCGATCGGCCCTAATCTCTCCACCCGCGCACGAATGAACTGATCGTCCAATTCGCCCGGACTCCAGGCGACGAGCAAGAGGTTCCTCCCGTCTTGCGAGGCCGGGGGCACCCACAGGCCGTACATGAGGCCCATGCCGCCGAACAGATGGCTGTTCGCGGTCGGAAACCCGGTGGCCGTATGCGCGCCGCCGTAAAAGCTCACCTCGCTGGCGATGGCATATCGATCCATGCCCACGACGAGCGGCTCGGTGCCGCTCTCCCGGCGATAGGCGTTTGCCGTATCGATGATATGCGCGCTCAAGTCCCGCCATCCGACGGGAATCGCTTCGATGTGCTTGTCGTAACCTACGCCCGGCAGCCCAAGCACCAAGTAATGCAGGCCGGCGCCGTAGATGAGTAGCATTACGAGGACGGTGGGCATCCAAGCGGCGCGAATCCGTCGCGCGAAACCAGTGCGTAGCTCTTGGTTCGCCATGATATAGGCCATCGCAGGCAGCGCCGCTGTCCAGGGCGCACCCGTCCAATCCAGTTTCACTTCGTGGCGCAAACTGAACACGACAATCACCGAGACGGGAACGAGGATGGCGAGGTTCAACAGCCGGCGGCGGCGCATCGCATCGGGCGCCTCCTCGCCCGCGTGCCGGGCCAGCAGTGCCGCGATAACAGCCAGCAGGCCGGTCGGTGTAATCAACACGATGATGGAGCCGATCAGCTTGTGCAGAGCGAATTGCGGTGTTTCGGCCAGGCGCCGCGAAGTTTGAAACGCGAACGATGCCCACTCGTGCTGCGCGTTCCAGATGATGACGGGAGAAAAGATGACCAGTGCCAGCGCGGCACCGACATAGGGCTCGGAGCGGGCCCACCAGCGCCGCGCTTGCGGATCCCACGCCATAAAGGCCGCGGCCACGACGCCGAGAAGTGCGATGGTGTATTTCGAGATCATCCCCAACCCCAGGCAGATGCCGGCAAACCACCAGGCCCGGGATTGGTTGGCGATCAAGGCGCGCTCCAGAAAGTAGAGCGACGCCGCCCAGGCTGCCACCAGCGGAGCATCCGGCGTCATGAGCAGGCCGGACAGGAAGAAGAACGGCAGCGCCTGAACCAGCAGCAAAGCGGCCAGCGCGGTCGCCGCGCCGAAGAGGTTGCGAGTCAGTTTATAAACAAAAATCGAGGTGATCGCGCCGCACAGCAGGGCTCCGGCACGCACGCCAAACTCTGTTTGCCCGAACACCGCCGTCGCCACGCGGATCAACCACGCCACCATGGGTGGATGATCCAGGTAGCTAAGGTCCAGGTGCCGAGCGTAATTCCAGTAATACGTTTCCTCCGGCATCATTTCAACCGAGCCGGCATAAACCAGCCGCAGCACGAAGGCATAGGCGATGAGCGCGACCGCGGCGTTGCGCCAGCGCGGTGCCGTCACCGCGAGGCCGAGCGCGGCTGCAAAGACAATGCAAATCTGCGGCGCCCATCCGCAGCGCTGCACCAGCAGCGCCAGCACACCGGCGCGTAAGCTAAGCGCCATGCAGCCGACCACCGCGCTGCGCAGCAGGATGCGCCAGGCCGCAGCAGGCTGGTGGGATGCGCGCAGCGCCGGCCAGCGCAGCACCAAGCTGAGGGCGTAACCGATCCCGAATGCATAGGCATTGCTGGCGCGCAGCGACAGGCCGGCGCCCACGAAGGCGCAAAAGGCCAGAATGTCCAACAGGGGCGCCAGCAGAATCCCGAGGCGTCGAATGGTGGCTGCGGCTACAGCCACTTGGCTTTTTTGAATCTGAAGTAAAGCAGCACGTCAATCGCGCCCATAAAGAGCAGGGAAGCGGCATAACCGTAGCGCCACTTCAATTCCGGCATATGTTCAAAATTCATGCCGTAGATCCCGGCGATCATCGTGGGAATGGCCAGCAATGCCGCGTAAGCGGCGAGCCGCTTCATGGTTTCGCTTTCTTGCAGGGTGATGAAGGATAAGTTCACCGAAATGGCGGTTGTGATGGTTTCGCGGACTGAATCGGCGGTCTGGTTCAGCCGCAGCAGATGATCGTAGATGTCCCGGAAATATTCCGTGATGTTGACGCACAGCGCGGGCACCCGGCCGCCGGTCAGATTGGACACGCCCTCCAGCAGCGGTGCGACTGCATGCTTCATGACCATGAGCCGTTGCTTGAGCGCGTACAGCGCTTCAATGTTGTCGCGCGGCGCGCCCTGCGGCGCGAAGATGCGCTGTTCAATGCCGTCCAAGTCATCTTCCAGGTTGTCGAGAATGGGAAAGTAGCGATCGACGACGGCGTCGATGATGGCGTACAGGACAAAGCCCGGACCCTGGCGCAGCAGATTCGGCTCTCGCTCACAGCGCGCACGAACCTCGGCAAACCCCTTTTGCGCCCGGCTGCGCACCGTGATCACATAATTGGGTCCTGCGAAGATGGCAACCTCGCCCACGTTATATTCGCCGGCGGCGGGTTCAACCAGATGAAGCACCGCGAACAGCGAGTCGCCGTACTCTTCAACCTTGGGCCGCTGGTGTCCCAGCAGCGCGTCCTCGACCGCGAGAGGGTGCAAGTCAAAGGCTTTTTGGAATTCTGCGAGCTCGGCCGCGGATGGTTCTTGCAATGCCACCCAAACAAAGCAGTGCGGCCGACGCAAGTAGTCCGCAATTTGAGCGGCCGTAATGTCGCCGACTTTGCTACCGTCCTGGTACGCGACGCAGCTGATGAGCATGAGTTGAGTCTACGGCAAAGAGGCTAGGGTCGTGGGCGCAACCACGTCGCTTGCCGGCGCAGCTTGCGGCGGAGCTTCCCGCTGAGATGCGCTCGAAGCATCAATCGGCACGCTCAGCACGACGCGCAGGCCCGGACCGTTATCGAGCAGCTCGAGCGCGCTGCCATGCAGTTTTGCCACTGCCTGGACCAGGCTCAAACCGAGACCGACACCCGGCGTGCCGCGGCTGGCGTCGCCGCGATAGAACCGCTGCATCACCTTGGCCTTTTCCGCATCATCGATACCGGGCCCGTTGTCCGAGACGGCAATCTCGGCGCGCAGGTCATCGCGCCTTTGAACCGCGACCTCGATTGAACCGCCCTGCGGCGCGTACTTCAGCGCATTGTCGATCAAGTTGCTCAGCGCCTGGGCGAGCAGCACCGGGTCCGCAGAGACCGGCAGCGGCCCGTTCGAACGGATCTTCAGATCGATATTCTTGAGTTCGGCCGCCGGTTCGTAGAATTCGACCGCATTGGCGGCAAGATCCGAGACATCGAGCGACACGAAACCGGAGCGGCGCATGCCGGCATCGATCTCGGCCAATCGCAAGAGCGCATCGAAGATGCGAATCACCCGGTCGACATCGGCCACCGCGCCGTCGATCTCCGCGTAGGTCTCCTCGGTCGAAGGCCTGATGAGAGATAGCTCTTCAAGGCGGGACCGCAACTCGGCGAGCGGCGTGCGCAGGTCATGCGCGATGGAGTTCGATACGTTGCGCACGCCGTGCACCAACAGTTCGATTTGATCCAGCATGCCGTTGATGGTGCGCGACAAGGTGTTCAGTTCGTCGTCGCTCAAGTGGGTGGGCAGCCGGTGCTTCAAATCGCCGTGAATGATGGCGGAAACGGTCTGACGAATGCTGTGAACGCGCGACATCAAGGCGCGGCGCGTGATGAGGCCGACCAGCAAGCCGGCGATGCACAGCACCGCCACCGCGGCGCTCAATCCATACCAGAACCGGGTTTGCAGCGGCTTGAACAGGGCATTGTCTCTGCCGACCAGCAAATTGTAGTTGCCGAGCATGGCAACGTGGACCAGCGCTTCCTGATCGCCATGCGGGCCGACGTTGACCTGAATGGTGTAATTTCCCGGCGTCTGCGGCACGGTGGCGGGCCAGGCGCGCAGATTGCCGGCCAGGGGATGCATTGAAGCGTCGGTCAACAGCAAGATTCTCTCGCCGGCTATTTGCATGCTGACGCGGGTGTCGATAAAGGTCTTGACCGCATCGGCCCCGTCGCGCTTGTAGATGTCGGTGAGGCGCTGCGCGTCGGCCTGCAGGATTTCGGCGCGGCCGTCTTGAATGGTCACCTGCCACGCGTACCAGAGCGGCGCGGCGAACAGCACCAGTGCCGTGAGCCCCAAGGCGACGTAGCCCAGCGCCAGGGACAGCGCGGACGAGCGGATCATGCTAGTCACTCGCGGTCACCGTGTAGCCGGCGTTGCGCACGGTCTTGAGCAGCGGGCGCTCGAATTCCGCATCGATTTTCTGACGCAGCTTGCTGATATGCACGTCGACCACATTGGTTTGCGGATCGAAGTGGTAATCCCAGACATTTTCCAACAGCATGGTGCGTGTCACGACTTGGCCCGCGTGCCGCATGAGGTATTCCAGCAGCTTGAATTCGCGCGGTTGAAGTGTAATCGGCCTGTCGCCCCGGGTCACCTTGCGCGTCAGCGGGTCCATATGCAGATCGCCGACGGTGAGCGGAATTTCATGATCGACTCCTTCTGCCCGGCGATGCAACGCGTCAATTCGCGCCAGCAGTTCGCCAAAGGCAAAGGGCTTGGTCAAATAGTCATCGCCGCCGCTGCGCAGTCCCCGAATGCGGTCGTCGACCTCCGACAGCGCGCTCAAGATCAGGATGGGCGTGCGCTTGCCGGCTTTGCGCAGCACTTCAATGATGGCCAGCCCATCGATATCGCCAGGCAGCATGCGGTCCATGATGATGACATCATACGGCTCGCTGGCCGCCAGGAACATGCCGTCTCGGCCGTTGGCCGCGTGATCCGTGGTGTGTCCGGCTTCCTGCAGGCCCTTGATGACGAATTGCGTGACGCGTTCGTTATCCTCGACCAGCAGAATCTTCATGTGTGCTCCCCCAGGGGCGCATGCGCATCCGACCGTTCCTGCGCCAGCACGGCCGCTGCATGCTTCTTTTTCCGCCGGCCCCGCATCTTGGCGCTGAACTCGTCCAGGTACAGGTAGATGACGGGCGTCGTAAACAACGTCAGCGCCTGGCTCAAGATCAGCCCGCCCACCATGGTATAGCCCAAAGGCCGGCGCAACTCCGAGCCCGTTCCATGCCCCAGCGCCAGGGGCAGCGCCCCGAGCAGAGCCGCCATGGTCGTCATCATGATGGGTCTGAATCGCAGCAGGCAGGCCTGGCGGATGGAGTCGTGCGGCGAGAGGTGCTGTTCGCGTTCGGCCTGCAACGCGAAATCCACCATCATGATGCCGTTCTTTTTCACGATGCCGATCAGCAGAATGATGCCGATCAAGGCGATGACGGAGAGCTCGATATGAAATATGAGCAATACCAAGAGCGCGCCGACACCCGCCGAAGGCAGCGTCGACAGAATGGTCAGCGGATGAATATAGCTCTCATAGAGCATGCCGAGAATGATGTACACGGCCACCAACGCCGCCAGGATCAGATAGGGCTGACTTTTCAGGGAGCTTTGAAAGGCCTGGGCGGTACCCTGGAAATTGCCGGTAATCGTCGCGGGCAGGTGCAGCTGCACCGAAGCGCGGTCGATCGCTGTGACCGCGTCGCCGAGCGCGGCGCCGGGGGCGAGATTGAACGAGAGCGTCACCGCCGGAAACTGTCCCTGATGTTGGATCGAAAGATAGGTCACATGCTGGGTATCGAACTTGATCATCGCGGAGAGCGGCACCATTTGGTTCGTCAGCGGCGACTTGAGGTAGATCTTCTTGAGCGAATCCGGATCGCCCTGCAGTGACGGCGTAATCTCCATCACCACGTGATAGCTATTGGCCTGAGTAAAGTACTGCGCCGCCTGGCGTTGTCCGAACGCATCGTAGAGCGCCTGGTCGACCGCCGCCGGTTGAATGCCAAACCGCGAAGCTTGATCGCGATCGATGGTCATCGACAGCATGCCGCTGCTGGTCTGCTGGTCGGAAGCCACGTCCTTCAAACTCGGCAACTTCTGCAGAGAATCGAGCAGCTTGGGCGCCCATTCGTTCAACTCGTTGATGTCCGAATCCTGCAGCGTGTACTGATACTGAGTGCGCGAGGTACGGCCGCCGACGTTCAAGTCCTGGGCCGCCTGGACGAACAACTGAATCCCCGGCACCTTGGCCAGCTGCGGCCGCAAGCGTGTGATGATCTGATCCGCGTCTGAGTTGCGCTCGTCGCGCGGCTTGAGACCGATTATGAGAAAACCATTGTTGAGCGGGCGGTTTCCGCCGATGCCGGTTCCATAGCTGGCGATGTCAGGATCTTTTGAAATGACGTCCGTCACCAAGTGCTGGCGGCGCACCATCTCGTCAAAAGAAATGTCCTGAGGCGCATCGGTGAGGCCGGAGATGATGCCGGTGTCTTGCTGCGGAAAAAATCCCTTGGGAATGTAGATGTACAGCAGTACGGTCGCGGCCACGGTGATAATAAATGTCAGGAGCGTGGTGCGCTTGTGATCCAGGCAAATATCAAGGCCGCGGGTATAGCCGGCCAGCATTTTGTCGAAGGCGCGCTCGATCGCCATGTATGCCTTGCCATGTTTGGCGTGCTTTTCATCCCGCAAAAACAAGGCGCACATGGTGGGAGAGAGGGTCAGCGCAACGAAGGCGGAAACGACGATGGTCATCGTCATGGTAATCGCGAACTCTCGGAACAAGCGGCCGATGATGCCGCCCATCAAGAGAAGCGGAATGAACACGGCCACCAGCGATATGCTGATGGACAAAATGGTGAAGCCGATTTCACCGGCGCCCTTGAGCGTCGCCTCCAGCGGCGTCATGCCGTCTTCAATGTGCCGGTAAACGTTCTCCAGCATCACGATGGCATCGTCCACGACAAAGCCCACGGCAATGGTGAGAGCCATCAAGGACAAATTGTCCAAGCTGAAATCGAGCACATACATCATCGCCACCGTGCCGAGCAGCGCGAGCGGCACGGTGATGCCGGGAATAATCGTGGCCCAGGCGGTGCGCAAGAACAAAAATATCACCAGCACGACCAGCGCAATCGTAATCAGCAGCGTGATCTCCACGTCGCGCACCGAGGCCTTGATGGTGGTCGTGCGGTTGGCCACCGTGTCGACTTTGATGGAGGGCGGCACGGAGGCGAGCGCATGCGGCAGCAGAGCCTGCACGCGCCCGACGGCGTCGATGACATTGGCGCCGGGCTGCTTATAAATCAGCAACAAGATGCCCTGCCGGCCATTTTGCCACGCGGTGATCAGCCGGTTCTCCGGCCCGTCGACCGCAACACCGATGTCGCGGATGCGGACCGCCCCGCCATTCTTGTAGGCAACAACCACATCGTTCCACGGCGCGGCCTTCAACAACTGATCGTTGTCGTAAATCGTCATCGCGCGGGTCGGACCGTTGATGGATCCTTTCGGGGCGTCGACGGTGGCCGCACTGATGACGCCGGCGACGTCCTCCAGCTGCAAGCCCAACGCAGCCAATTTGATGGGGTCGATCTGCACGCGCACGGCCGGCTTCTGCTGGCCGCCGATGCTGACTTGCGCGACGCCGGGAATTTGCGAGATTTGCTGCGCCAGAATGTTCTCGGCGTAATCATCCACCGTGGTCACCGGCAAAACGTCCGAATGCACCGAGAGAAGCAGGATGGGTGAATCGGCCGGATTCACTTTCTTGTACGTTGGGGGCGTGGGTAAATTCTTCGGCAATTGGCCGCCCGCGGCGTCGATCCCCGATTGCACGTCAAGGGCCGCCGCGTCGATATTGCGATTCAGGTCGAACTGCAGGGTAACGCTGGTGGTTCCCAACGCATTGGTCGAGGTCATCTGCGTGAGACCCGAGATCTGCGCAAATTGCGTCTCGAGCGGCGTCGCGACGGATGAGGCCATGGTTTCAGGGCTCGCGCCCGGCAACGATGCAGAGACCGAGATGGTCGGAAAGTCCACTTGCGGCAGCGGTGCGACCGGCAACAGCGGAAAGACCACCAGGCCGACCAGGAAAAGGCCGCCCATCAACAGCGAGGTCGCGATCGGCCGGCGGACGAATGGCTCTGAAATGTTCATGAGGCTTTCGGTGCCGCGGCGTTATCGCGCACGTGCACGCCCGCTTGCAGGCGGTATTGATTGCTCGTCACGACACGCTCATTCAGGGCGATGCCTTTTTTGATGACGGTGACGCCGCCGCTGACTGCGCCGAGCTCCAAGGGCCGCACCTCTACCGTTGAATCCCCCTTGACGACGTAGGTGAAGGGTCCGTTGGGGCCGAGCTGCACCGCTGATGACGGCAGGGTGAGCACGTTGTGCTCGGTTCGCACCAGCACACGTGCATTGACATACTGGCCGGGCCAGAGAGTATTGCGGGTGTTGGGGAAGGTGGCCTTGAGCCTGGCGGTGCCCGTGGTTTGATCGATTTGATTGTCGATCAGCGAGAGCGTGCCCTGGTCGAGCTCCGCATTGCCATCGCGCGACAGGGTCGTGACCTGGACGGGCCCTGCGGCGAGGGCGCCGCCGACCGTGCCTAAATTTTCCTCGGGCAAGGTGAATACAACCGAAATGGGCTGCACCTGGGTGACCACGACGATGCCGGCCGTTGCTGCCGCGCGCACGATGTTGCCCGGATCGATGAGCCGAATTCCCGTGCGGCCGTCGATCGGCGAGGTAATGCGCGTGTAGTCGAGTTGGGTTTTCGCGTTGTCGATAGCGGCTTGATCGACCTGCACTTGCGCGGTGAGCTGATCGACCGTCGCGCGCTGGGTATCGACCGTTTGCTTGCTGGCGAGGTCCTGAGGTTGCAGCAGGATGTAGCGATCGTAATCGCGTTTGGCATTCGCCAGCATCGCCGCGTCTTTCATCTTGGTGGCGACTGCCTGATCATAGGCCGCCTGATTGGGCCGCGGATCGATCTGCGCCAGCAGGTCGCCCTTATGTACGGTTTGGCCCTCGGTAAAGCCGATTTTCTGTATTTCACCATCGACCCGCGCGGTCACCGTGACCGTGTAGAAGGCCTGCACGGTGCCCAGTCCTTCAAGATAGATCGGCACATCCGTGTGACTCGCGGTGGCCGTATCCACCGCAATAGCCGACGGGGTGTTGCGCGAGGCCGCATCGGCCGGCTTGTGAAGGATCGCTCGCCACGTGATCAGCAGCAGGACCGCCAGCGCGAGGCCGCCGAGGAGAGCGCGTTTTTGGAGTGTCGAGAGTTTCGTCATCTACTTATCCTTGTTGCCATCCGCCACCGAGCGCGGTGTACAAATCCACCATCGATTGCAAATGCAAAAATTGAATTTGGACCAATTCATCTTGAGCGGTGAATAAGGCGTTTTCGGTGTTGAGGACGGTGAGTATGTTCACCGTCCCGGCCGACATTTGCGTTTGTGCGAATTGAAAGGCACGGCGCGCTTGTTTCACCGCTTCCTGCTGGCGAGTCTGCTGCTCCTGGGTCTGTTGAGCCGCCACCAACGCACTTTCGACATTGCTGAACGCGGATATCACCGTCTTGTGGTAATCGCTCAGCAGTTCCCGATAGCGGGCATTGTTGAACACAACTTGTCCGCGTAGCGCGCCGCCGTGGAATATCGGCTGCGTCAGGCCCGCGGTAACGTCCCATATGCGGCTGGCAGGATTGATGAGGGAGGCCAGGGCCGAACTTGCGTAGCCGCCGTTGGCCGTCAATTGAATGCTGGGAAACAGCGCCGCTCGCGCAACCGTGATATCCGCGTTGGCCGAAATCAGCTGCTGCTCCGATTCGGCGACGTCGGGCCGGCGCGCCAGCAGCGAGGAGGGCAGCCCCTCAATGAGTCGCGGAGTAGTCAGATCATTGAGTGTGCCGGTATCCACATCGATCGATTCCGGCGTTTTGCCGAGCAGCACCGCGAGCGCATAGACCGATTGCCGCAGCTGCTGCTGCAGCGGCGGAATCGCGGCGTCCAGCAATGCCACGGCAGTTTCTTGCTGGGCAACGTCCAGTCCCGTGGCGATGCCCGCGGTCTGCTCCAGTTGCAGGCCGTGCAGAATTTTCCGGCCGTTGGCCAGATTGTCACGCGCCACTTGCACCCGGTCGCGAAATTCGAGCGCTTGAAAATAGCTGCTGGCGACGCTGCTGACCACCGTGAGCGCAACCGTCTCCTTGTCGTAGCGGCTGGCCAGAGCCGTGGCGCGCGCGGAGGCGCGAGCCGCGCGGTTCTTGCCCCAAAAATCCAGCTCATAACTGGCGCTCAGCACGGGACTGAAGGTGTTGAAGGTTTCGGGACCTACGCCGGTGACCTGAGCGCGCTGGCGCGAGGCGTCGGCGCCCAAATCGACCGACGGCAGTAAAGGGGCCCCGGCAATGCGCGCCTGGGCGTCGGCTTCTTCGACACGCGCGATCGCCGCAGCCAGATCGTCATTGCTGCGCTGGGCCTCCGCGATCATTTCATCCAGCGTCTGGGAGCCGAATCCATGCCACCAGTCCGCGTTGGGCCAGACTCCCTCAGCGTCGTTGGGCGGGGCTTCGCGCCAGACGGCGGGCGGAGGAATGTCCGGCTTTTTATAGGCCGGCCCCACGCTGCAGGCGCTGAGCCCCAGAAGCGCCCAGGCGCAGACCGCCCTTGCGGATAGATGTCTATTCATGGGCGCCAAGCTGGACTGGGAGCGATTAAACGCGAGTGGGTAGATTGTTAAGATCAGTTAATAAGCTGGGTTACACTTTGTGGATGCGCCCAACCCTCATCGCTTTACCCACCGCACTGATCATGATGTTCCTGATGGAATCCGCCGCCTGGGCACAGGAGGTTCCCGATGCGGCGATGGCCACGGCGTTGGGTCGAATTCGTGACGCCGGTCTCAGCGATGATTGGGCTTATCGGCGGCTTGCCGACCTGTGCGACAAAATCGGCGCGCGACTGAGCGGCTCGCCGCAAGCCGATGCCGCCGTGGAGCAGATCGCCACGGCGCTGCGTGCAGCCGGGCTAACGGTCAGTCTGCAGCCGGTCAAAGTGCCGCATTGGGTGCGAGGCGAGGAGCAGGCCGAGATCATTGAATATCCCGGCCGCCCGGCCGGGGTCATTCAACATCTACACTTGACTACACTCGGCGGCTCGGTTGCCACGCCGGCGCAAGGCATCTCGGGGCAAGTTCTGGTGGTGCATAGCTTCGATGAATTGCGCGCGCGCGCGGGCGAGGCCCGCGGCAGAATCGTGGTATTCGATGTGCCCTTCAACGAAACCTTGGCGGTGAACGGGCGGGCCGGGACCGCCTACGGCCAGGGTGTGGCCTACCGCTCACAGGGCGCGAGCGCCGCGGCGCGCGTGGGCGCGACGGCCGCGCTGGTTCGCACCGTCGGCGGTGCCGACTATCGGCTGCCGCATACCGGACACATGAGCTACGATCCCCAGGTCCCCAAAATTCCAACGGCCGCCTTGAGCGCCGAAGATGCCATGTGGCTCGCGCGTCTCGCCGCCGAGGGTCCGGTTACGCTGCGCCTCAAGTTGTTGCCGCAGTCGTTGCCGGACGTCGAGAGCCACAATGTCATTGCCGACTGGGCGGGGCGTGAGCGGCCCGAGGACGTGGTCATCGTCTCGGGGCATTTGGATTCCTGGGACCTGGCGCAGGGAGCGATTGACGATGGCGCGGGCGTGGCATCGGCCATGGGAGCGGTGCGCTTGCTGCAAAGTCTTGGCTTGCATGCGCGCCGAACCATTCGCTTTATTGGATGGATGAGCGAGGAAAACGGCAGCGCCGGCGGGCAAGCCTACTTCACTCTGAACAGCGCCGCCCTCGAGCACCAGATTGCCGCGATCGAAAGCGACAACGGCGCCGGGCGGCCGTTGGGGATTTCCGCGCACGTGCCTCCTGTCGCCTTAGCGCAATTCAGTCCGCTCATGGCTGCGCTCTCGCCCATGGGCGCTACCATCTTGGATCGCCGCGAGGAGGCAGGCGGTTCTGACGTTGAGTTTCTGGATGCGGCGGGCGTGCCGACCTTGGCGCCGATGGTCGACACCCGAACTTACTTCGACTATCACCACAGCGCGGCAGACACGCTGGACAAAATCGACCCGGACAATATTCGGCGGCAGGTTGCGCTGATGGCCATGATGGCCTACTTCGTGGCGGAAATGCCCGAGGCTCTGCCCCGGCTGCCGCCGTCGAAACCACGGGTTCGCTAGTTCGGCGTGGTGATATTGACGTAGCGTTTGTCAGGGAGGGTGAGAAGACTCAAGGCCCGAAGGCGCAGGGCCTTGAGTCTTCTCACCCTTCCTGACCAGTGCTCAGGCCGGTCAATATCACTACGCCGGGTCTACGGGTGAGGTTTGGGCGACGTGTGTATTTACGGCCCGGTCAAACTCACAGTGCCGAGGCAGTCGGACCCTGCCAGTGAAGCAGGAAATTCGTGACGGCGCCGCTCTGCATACGGCGCATGTCTTCGAACTCACCGGTCCGCTGGCTGTAGAGCAGCCTGCCCTGATCATCCAGCACCGCGATCGCGGGAACGCCTGGGTTGAGCGGAATTTGATAGCGCGCGGCGATGTCTACATTGGCATCCAGGTGTCCAACGTTGATATGCACCAGTATGTAATTGGCTGTGAGCAGGGGCCGGTTGGCCGCATCGTGAAAGTACAGATCGAGAACATGACAATCGGTGCACCAATTGCCGCCAAAGTCCAAGATCACGCGTTTGCGGGATGCCGCGGCGTTCTTCAGCGCGGCCGCAATGTCGGCCGAGGCCCGTTCCGGCGGCGGATAAATATCCCCTTGCGCCGCTCGGGCCGGCGAGCCAAGTGCTATGCAGAGAGAGAACAGTGCGCAGATGAGTGCGCCGCGTCGGATTGGCATCATCCATCAACCATAACGCCGAGGGCTCCAGCGATCAACTCACCCCAGGGTTCTGTTCCGCGAGCAGCGTCTTGAGCACATCGCGCCAACTGAGAATGCCCACCGGCTTCATCACCTCGTCAACGATCGGAATACAGGAAATTCGGTGGTCGAGCAACAGCTGGATGGCCTCTGTCACCGAGGCACGCCGGCGTAATGTAATCAGGTTTCGGCTCATGATCTGGTGGACGCGCTTGTTGAGCGTGGCAATGTCGCGGGCGTTTTCCGCGACGCTGCCGACGTAAGGACTCAACGCCTTGAGCAAATCACGGTCAGAGACGACACCCTTGAGTGCTCCGCGGTCGTCGAGCACGAGAAGATGATGAAACTTGAGAGTGTCAAAGATTTTCTTGACGACATCGAGCCGGTCATCCATTTCGACCGAGACAACGCGCGTCGTCATGATGCTGCCGACATCCATCGCGTCGGACTATACGCCTACGCGTGGCGAGCGGGATTCCCTACGCGCGGCGAGCGGGACTCCCTACCAGCGGCGAGCCGGACTCATTGCGGGTTATCGGTGTCGTCCCGGCCGTCCTTGCCGGTCAAGGGACCGGAACCGTCCTCGACCTCCAGCCCATCCTCGTACAAGGTGTCTTCTTCGCCGTCCAACCGCAGCGTCGTGTCGGTGCTGCGATTCTTCTGAAAGGCCGTATGAGCCACCGATTTCTCTTGTTCAGAGCCGTCGAGAGCTGCGCCGCGAAGGGTCGATTCGCCGGTCGGGTCCGGGACGTTATCAGCTTTGGTCTCACCCATGAAGTGCTCCTTGGTTGTGTTGCCGCGACCGACAGCGTATGCCTTGATCAGGGCCTCCCATATTCCGCGGGCGGAGTAGTTCGTGTAGGTGCAGACCGACACGTAAATCGGGGAAAGCGCTCGAACCTGCTAGCCTAGTAGTTTGAATGAAATCGACTATCTTCACATTCTTGTTTTTCGGTGCGCTTGCCTGGGTTTGCAGCGCTCGCGCCGCCGATCCGCAAGCCTATCAAGTCGACCTCGCCTCGGTGGGGAACAACGATATCGATCAGACTCTCAAAGCGACTTCCGACCTGCTGTCGCTGCGCACATCCGCTCCCGTTAGTCCCTTCGGATTGATTGCCCGGGCGCGCAGCGATACGGACCGGCTCAAAACGGCGCTCGAGAGCTTCGGCTACTACGAGTCTCGCGTCACCATCAATATCAATGGATTGCCGCTGACGGATCCCAGTCTCGGAGAGGCGCTGTCGGCGCTGCCGCAGGGCAGCAGCGCACGCGTGGCGGTCAGTTTTGCACTGGGTACGCTTTACCACTTGCGTCGTATCGACATCGACGGCGAGGTGCCGCCGCCGATCAACGCGCGTGAAACCTTGGGCTTGGCCAGCGGCCAGCCGGCGGTCGCTTCCGCGGTGCTGGCCGGAGGTGCGCATTTGCTCTCTGCGTTGCAGGAACAGGGCTACGCTTTCGCGCAAGTGGATGCACCGGTCGCCTACGAGGCAGCCGATGCCCCGGTGCTCGACCTGAGCTTTCACGTGGCTGCCGGCGCCAAAGTGCGCATTGGCGCTATTCATGTCGAAGGATTACAACGCGTGCATGAGTCCCTGGTGCGCAAAAGGTTGTTGCTTCATAGCGGCGATCTCTACAAGCCCTCGGTCATCGAGGCGGCCCGCCACGACCTGTTGGGAATGAATGTGTTCGCACAGGTCAGCGTCCAGGTCGGCGCCAAGGCAGACGAATCGGGAGGCGTGCCCATCACCTTCAAATTGCGTGAACGCTTGCGCCATGCCATCAGCGTGTCCGCAGCCTATTCGAGCGACTTGGGCGGCAGCGGCGGGGTAACCTGGACCGACCGTAATCTCTTTGGGAACGCGGAACAGCTCAGCGTGAGCGCGAACCTGACCAACCTGGGCGGCAGCGACACCACCGGAACGGGCTACGACACCAGCGTAAAGTACTTGATTCCCGATTTTCTGCAACGCGATCAGTCGCTGCAGTTTGCGGTCAGCGCCATCAAGCAGCAGCTGCAGGCCTACGATCAAACAGCGCAAACAGCCAGTGTCACCTTGAGCCGCAAGCTGTCCAGCATCTGGACTGTCAGCGCGGGTCTGTCGACCACGGACGAGACGATACTGCAGGTGATCAATGCCACGGAGACGCCCAAAGGCAGCGGAATCTTCGTTCCGGACGCGGCGACCAAGTTCGATTACACCCTGATCGCGTTGCCCTTCAAATTGGTCTACGACTCCACCAATCTGCCCACGCCATTGGAGGATCCGCGGCACGGTTTTCGCGGAACCTTGAGCCTCACCCCGACGCTCGCGATCGGGCATCCTAACGCGACTTTCCTGATCTCGACCATCAGTCTTGCGACTTATTTTGACCTCAGCAACTTGTTTCCCATCGCCCCGGGACGCAGCGTCCTGGCCGCCCGTGCGCTCGCGGGGGTCGCGGAGGGCGCCGGTGAGCTGAGCCTACCGCCGGATCAGCGCTTCTACGCGGGTGGCACGAGCACGATTCGCGGCTATGGCTATCAGCTGGTTGGGCCGATGTTCCCGCACACCGATAATCCGACCGGCGGTACGGCAATTACGACCGGCGGCCTGGAATTTCGCCAGCGCCTGTATACCAACTGGGGCTTCGTCGCGTTTGCCGACGCTGGGCAGGTGAGCGCCAGTCTCAAGCCACTTCCAGACGACATTCGCGTCGGCGTCGGAGCGGGCGTGCGTTACTACACGCCGATTGGGCCTATCCGATTCGATGTTGCGGTGCCCGTGGGGCGTCGCCCAGGCGATGACTCCTACGAGATCTATGTCGGGTTGGGGCAGGCATTCTAGTGCGGCGGTCTCTGAAAATAGTTGCATGGATAGCGGGCGGACTGGCGCTGCTGCTGACGCTGGTCATCGGCACAGTATTGATTCTGGGCAACACCTCGGTGGGCCGGGTCCAAATCGAGAAACTCGTCGCCCGTCTGACCGGCGGCAACGTGCAGCTATCAGGATTGGCCGGCTCGTTTCCAAGCCATTTGACGCTGGCGGAACTGAAACTGAAGGATGCTGCCGGTGTTTGGCTTACGGCCAAGAAAATTGAACTGGATTGGACGCCGTGGGCCTACCTTGAAGGTCGTCTGCAAATCGATCGCCTGCAAGTGGCCGACGTGGATATGGAGCGTCTGCCGCAGGCCTCGTCCACCCCGAGCCAGGGCGAAGTATCCATTCCGCGCATCGATGTGGCGCAGGCTTCGTTGAATCAGGTGCATCTCGGCGCAGCGTTGGCGGGTGTGCCGGCGACCCTGGCGGCGAACGGCAGCGCCCATCTGCGTTCCGTGCGCGACATGCTGTTTGACGCGTCCGCACGGCGCATCGATGGCGAAGGTCAGTATGAGCTGCATCTGCACTTTGACGCGCAGCGCATGGATGCGTCGCTCAAATTGCATGAGCCGGCCAACGGACCTCTGGAGAACATTTTATCGCTGCCGGGTCTGGGCGCACTCGAGGCGACGCTAAATCTCGGCGGCGCGCGCGCCGCGGAACACCTGGAACTGTCGCTCCAGGCCGGCGAACTAAAGGGACGCGCCGAAGGCAGCCTCAATCTAGACGAGTTGTCGGCGGATCTGGCCTTTGCGTTCGAATCGGCCGCCGTGTCGCCGCGGCCGGATTTGGGCTGGGAACGGGGTGAGTTGCGTGGCCGCTGGCTCGGCAGCGTCCGGTCGCTCAATGCGGAGGGGCATTTGGAAATTGCACGGCTGCGCGTTCCCGGACCGCTGCAAGTGGCGGCGTTGACTGCCGATCTCGCCGCCGATCACGGCAAAGCGGATCTGCATGCGCTGATCCAAGGCCTCAGGATTCCCGGATCGCAGCCGAAACTGCTCGAGGCTGATCCGGTGAAACTCGATGCCTCGGTACGGCTCGACGATCCTGCGCGCCGCGTCGAGCTGAGCGCCTCGCATCGACTGTTTGGCTTGAAAGGACAGGCTGTCACCGCCGGGGAGCAGAGCGCGACTCTGGAACTGCGGCTGCCGAACTTGACGCCGCTTGCCGCCTACGCGTCCCAGGATTTGCACGGTAGTGCGGTCGTCAATGCACAGTTGGCAGGCTATCCCGCCGCGACGCGCATCAAGCTTGATGCCAATGCGACCCTGATACCGGGAACGCAGGTCTGGGCGGGTGCCGTGGGGGATCAGGCACGATTGGAATTCTCCGGCGCGTTCAAGGACGACTCGCTATCGGTTGACAGTGCGAAACTCTCCGGCCGCGCCATCGTGTTGTCCGCGAGCGGCCGCGTCGCTAGCAGCGCGATCGACGGCCGGTGGGAATTGTCCTTGCCTGACCTGCGCGCGGTCTCCGCGGTGCTGGTGGGAAATTTAAAAGGCGTGGGGTCGGTGCAGGGCCCGATGACGGCTCTGGCAGCTGATGCCAAGCTGACCTCTACGCTCTCGGTGCGCGGATCGCCCAGCGGGGATCTGTCTGCGGATGTAAAAGTGCGCGGGCTACCATCCGCGCCGAACGGCACCCTTGCCGCGACCGGAACCTTGGATGGCGCGCCCCTGAATGTCGCTGTCGACGTCGCCATGGAGCGCACGCCCGAGCGGGCAATGCACGCGGTCATTCATCGCGCGGACTGGAAGAGCGCTCATGCCGAAGGCGATCTGAACTTGACGACCGACAAGCAGCAATTGCGCGGTCAAGTGAGCGTGTCCGTGGGCCAGCTCAAGGATTTGCAACGCCTGCTGGGTGTGGATATCGCCGGCAGTCTCGCCGGCAATTTGGGGCTGCAGCCCGACGGTCAGCGAACCCGTGCGCGGCTGTTGGTGGACGCAAAAGACCTGACGTTTTCGGGTCTTACCGGCACTGTGCATCTGGCCGGCGAGGGTTTCACCGATGCTTTCGCATTCAAAGCGGGACTGGATCTGCCGAAGTTCAACGGGGTTGCGGCAACTCTGGGTGCGAGCGGCAATTTCAATCTCGACGCGCAAGAGATTTCCGTGGCCAGCGCGCTGGGCTCGTACGCCGGACAGGAAATCCGTTTGTTGGAGCCGGCACGCATCCATTTTGGCAATGGGCTTGCGGTCGATGTGCTCAAGTTGGGCGCTCAGAGCGCCGAGCTGGATGTCCAAGGACAGATCTCCCCGACCTTGGCGTTGCGCGTCTCGCTGCGGCAGGTGCAGCCCGCGCTGGTTAACGTTTTTGTTCCCAATCTCTTGGCCGCCGGCGTCATCGAAGCGCACGCCGATTTGCATGGCAGCCTTGAGGCGCCGGTGGGGGAGATCAGCCTGAGCGCGCTCGGCATCGAGTCCGCTGACGACGCAGCGCTCGGCTTACCGGCCGCAAACATCCACGTCACCGCCGGTTTGCGCGGACACACTGCCGACATTGACGCGCGGCTCGATGCCGGTTCTGCATCGCAAATGACGGCGCTGGGCCAGGCTCCCCTTGCCGCCGATGGCGAAGTGAACATGAAAATCAACGGCAAGACCGATATGGGATTGATGAACGCCTTTCTGGAAGCGCGCGGCCAACATGCCTCGGGGGAACTCGACATCGATGCGACGGTCACCGGCGACGTTGCTTCACCCCAGATCAACGGTACGCTGGAGCTTAAAAACGGCAAAATCAACGATTACGGGCGCGGCGTCAGCCTGACGGATATTGCCGCGCAAATCGTCGGCAATGCAGGCACGTTGCAGATCAAGACATTCACGGCGACCGCCGCGCCGGGGACGGTGTCGATGAGCGGCAGCGTAGGAATATTGCAAAAGGGCATTCCGGTCGATCTGCAGATCACCGCGCGCAATGCCCAACCGCTGGTCAGCAAGCTGATCACTGCGAATCTCAACGCCGATCTGACGATCAAAGGTACGGCGCGCGAACGGCTCGATGTGGCCGGTTCCATGCACCTCAATCGAACCTTGATTGGCATCCCCAATGGCATGCCGCTCAATGTCGCGGTGCTCGACGTGCGGCGTCGAGGCAAGAAGACACCGGTGGTGCGCGAAAAACCGCTCATCATCGGCCTCAACGTTGCCGTGAATGCGCCGGACGAGATTCTGGTGCAGGGGCGCGGGTTGGATGCCAGGATGCACGGCGATCTACAAATTGGCGGCACGACCGATACGCCGTTTGTGACCGGTGGTTTCGATCTCGAGCGCGGCACCTTCTCGCTGGCCACCGGTCGCTTGAATTTTACCGAGGGCCGTGTGAGCTTCAACGGCGAGGGGCTGCAAAACAAAATTGACCCGACGTTGGATTTCACGGCGTCGGCGGTCATTGGCGACACCACGGCGACCATGCACATCACGGGCTTCGCCGACGCCCCGGTGTTCGATTTCGGCAGCACTCCGTATAAGCCGCCGGACGAAGTCATGGCGTTGCTGCTGTTTGGCGCGCCGACGCAGCAGTTGACGGCGTTGCAGCTCGCCCAAGTGGGCGCAGCGCTCGCGTCGATGAGCGGCGTTGGGGGCAGCAACAGCCTCAACCCCCTGGTCAAGATCCAGAAGAGCTTAGGATTGGATCGCCTCAGCATCGGCGCGGGCACGACAAACCCTCAAACCGGACAGGACACCGGTGCCAGCATCGAGGCAGGCCGTTATGTCTCCAAGCGGATCTATATCGAGGCCAAGCAAAGTACCGCCGGCACCAGCCAAGTAGAGGCAGATGTCGATCTCACCAAACACCTGAGACTGCAAACGAGATTGGGGAATGGCACGGCGGTGCAAGGTACCACTCCGGACAATGATCCGGGCACCAGCATCGGGCTGATATATCGATTTGAATATTAGAACCAATCGCGCGCCCAGCGCTACAATAACGGCTTACAGACCCCTGGGAGTTTCAAAAGAATGGATTTGAGTATCCGTGGATTGATGTGCACCACTGTCTTGAGCATTGCGCTCGGTGCTCCGCTCACTTATGCCGCTGAGCGCGGGCCAAGCGACGCGCCGGACACCAAGATCGCGGTGGTGCCCGAGCCCACCGAATCGCCGCGCTATTTGAAGGATGAGCAGCAAGTCACCTCAGGCTCGGTGACGGTCGCCGGACGAGCCATCAGTTATCAAGCTGAAGCGGGTATTCTGGTCGTTCACGTCAAGGACCCCTTGGATGATGACCCGCCACTCCCGAAAGAGGACCGCCAAGGGCCGCCGCCGCCGCAGCCGCCTGAAGTGGGCATGTCCTATGTCGCTTATTTCCGCGGCGACAAAGAGGACGGCCACCGGCCGATCACCTTTATTTATAACGGTGGCCCGGGATCATCGACTGTTTGGCTGCATATGGGCGCTTTCGGTCCGAAGCGCGTCGTCACCGCCGACGATACGCACAGTCCCGCGGCGCCTTATCGGGTCATCGACAATGAGTTCACGCTGCTCGATGCCAGCGACTTGGTGTTCGTCGACGCGCCGGGCACCGGCTTCGGCCATTTGCGGGGCGCGGACAAGGAAAAGGCGTTCTTCGGGGTCGATCAAGATGCCCACGCCTTCGCAAATTTCATCGTCGAGTTTCTGTCGAAGCACAACCGATGGAATTCTCCTAAATATCTGTTCGGCGAAAGTTACGGCACGACGCGCTCAGCCGCCTTGGCCTATATTCTCGAAAACGAAAAGTCGTTGGACTTAAACGGTGTGATACTGCTGTCGCAGGTGCTGAATTTCGACGACGGCGTCGATGCGCCGCAATTCAATCCGGGCATGGACTTGCCCTATGCACTCGCGTTGCCGACGTACACGGCCACCGCTTGGTATCACCACAAGCTTGCCAATCAGCCGGCCGCGCTCGAACCCTTGTTGCACGAGGTGGAAGCGTTCGCGCTGGGTGATTATTTGCAAGCCCTTGCGGCGGGCTCCACCTTGAGCGCTGAGCGCAAGACGGAGATCGCGACCAAGCTGCACAATTACACCGGACTACCAGTCGATTACATCGAGCGCGCGAATTTGCGCGTCAATGGCGGCGAGTTCGAGAAAACGCTGCTGGGCGCGGACATTACGACCGGCCGGTTGGATACGCGTTTCGCGGGCCCCACCATCGATCCGATGAGCAAGGAGGCGGACTATGATCCCCAGTCGGCCGCCATCTCCTCGGCTTATGTTTCGGCTTTCAACGATTACGTGCGCACGACGCTCAAATTCGGCCAGAAGAAAATCTACAAGGCGGAGTATTTCGACGCCGGCAATCACTGGGACTTTCTGCACCAGCCCCCCGGTTCGCCGAGCAAGGTGCCGGGTCCTGTGAATGTGATGCCGGATCTGGCCGTGGCGATGAAGCAAAATCCCAATCTCAAAGTGCAGCTCAATGGCGGCTATTACGATCTGGCGACACCGTATTTCGCCGCCGAGTATGAGTTGCATCAGCTGCCGATACAGGACAGCTTACAAGGCAATATCGAAATGCATTTCTATACCTCCGGCCACATGGTTTATGCGCATGAGCCGGACTTAAAAGCGCTGCATGCGAACGTTGCGGCCTTCATCGAACGGACCAGAAACAGCGCGGGCAAGTAGCCCGACTGACTGAAAGTTTTGGAGTGACTATGTAAGAAATTCAGCGCGCGTGGCCGGAAAACAGCGGTTTTCCGGCCCATTCGCGCTGGTATGTAAATTGCTTGGACTGGTATACGCATATCAGGAGTGTCTATATGAATAATCAAATGCACACTGAATCAGCACTTGGCACCCGATCGCCCGCAGCCCAGCCGGTATCTGAGGCTGCGCAGCCCCAGAGCGGCGCCGGTTACCGCGGCAGCGAACAAGCGGCGTTGCTGTTGTTGCGGCTGTTTCGCCGCTATCCCGGCGTTCTTACCCTGAAATTGTGGAATGGCAGCGCCTTTTGTGCCGGAAGCGATGCGGTCTCGGGCAAGGACTCGCCCTTTACGCTGGTATTCCGCAGCCCCGAAGCCGTTTGGTCGGCGGTGCTCGGTAACGATCCGCTGGCCTTGGCGGATGCATACTTCCGCGGTGAGCTGGATATTGAGGGCGACTTTTTCGCGGCGCTGAGCATCAAAGATCACTTGGATGCGCTGCGCATGCCGCGTGCCGAAAAACTCCTGGTGGCGTTCACGGCACTGCGTTTGCGGATGTTGAACGCGGCCGCCCACCATTCGGAGCGGCTGTTCGCGCCCTCCGATGCGCCGCGAATCAAGGCGCATTCGAAGGCGGAGAATCGCGACGCCATTCACTTTCACTACGATGTTTCGAACGAGTTCTACGCGCTGTGGCTCGATCGGGCCATGGTGTATTCATGCGCCTATTTCGAAAGTCCCGAGGTCGATCTGGATACTGCGCAGCAGGCCAAGCTCGATCATATCTGCCGCAAGCTGTCATTACGGCCGGGCGAGAAGTTCCTCGACGTCGGCTGCGGGTGGGGCGCACTGGTCATCCACGCCGCGCGTCACTATGGCGTGCATGCTCATGGCGTAACCTTGAGCCCGCAGCAGCTAAAAGTCGCGCGCGAGCGCATCGAACAAGCCGGGCTTGGCGGCAGCGTCAGCGTGGAATTGTTGGATTACCGCGATTTGCCGGGCGAGGGCCTCTACGACAAGGTCGCGAGCGTCGGCATGTTCGAGCATGTTGGTCTGAAGAACCTTCCTGTGTACTTTTCCACCATGCACCGCCTGCTCAAGCCGCACGGCCTGTTTCTCAATCATGGCATCACGCACGATTCGGAAGGCTGGCAGCCCAACGTGTCCACCGAATTCATCAATCGCTATGTGTTTCCGGATGGACAGCTCGATACCATCAGCAATGTGCAGCGCGCGATGGAACAGGCGAAGTTTGAAATCGCGGATGTCGAGGGTCTGCGCCCGCACTATGCCATGACCTTGCGGCACTGGATCGGGCGCCTCGAGGCCAATCGCGAGCGCGCGTTGCAATACGTCAACGAAGCGACCTATCGGGTATGGCGGTTGTACATGTCCGCTTGCGCGCTGCAGTTCGAGTCCGGAGAGATCGGCATCTATCAGGTTTTGGCGAGCAAGCGTGCTGCCGGTGTGCTCGAGTTGCCGTTGACGCGGCGGCACCTTTATCACTCGGCTTCGTGATTTCGACAGGTTTGTAGCGCTTGCCTGACGAGTGCATGCGCCGGTCAATATCACTCGCCGGCGCTAACGGTGGATGTTGGGGCGACGTTTGATTTTTCGGCCTGAGAATGCATATGAGGCGCGCACCGGCGGTAGCGACTCGACTCGTCTCCAGCACCGTGAGCTTGAGCGTCGCGCCTGAAAGGCCTACTGGGATGGGAGGCTTCGAGGTCCCGGGTCTTCGGACCTTGAAGCCTCCCATTCCAGTAGCCCATCCGGGCCGGCCCGGTCAAACTCACAGTGCTGCTGCGGCACTACCGGTCGCTGTGCTTCTCCTTGATCGCGTGCATCAATGCGTGTGGATCAGCGGGCTTGGTCATTTCGCTGGCTTCTTCATCGTGGCGGCCGTGCCGTACCGCCAAGTCGCGCCGCGGCTCATCCAGGATCTGCAGAAGCTTCGTGACCTTCTGTTCGGTCAGCAGGTTGATCTGCAAGTCGAGATGCGCGCGATGCTCCGCAACCTGCGCCATGCGGTTTTGCCGGATGAGCACCGCGACCGTCAGCAGCAGGGCATTGCAGCTGACCAGCCCCTGCAGCAAAAAAAATGGCGGGGTATCGACGTGGCGCCAGCCGTGGGTCGCGCCCCACATGTTCACCGCGATCCAGGTTGCGATGAATGCGACGGCGAACGCAAAAAATGCCGGACTGCCGAAGAAGCGGCTGACGCGCTCGATGGCGAGCTGCAAGCCGGATATCTGCGAGTCCTCGCGGTCTTTGAATTGGGATAAGACCTCGAGATTCTCCTTGGCGGAGGACGGCAGATTTGCGGACGAGGACGGGACATTTTCGTTACTGCTCATGCGCATAAAGATACGCGCAAGCACGTATAAGTTCGCCCTGCATAGGGTCGCAATACCGACAATTCTGTGTAGGCAAGCGCTGACAGCAGGCGCACGCTCTGCACGATAGACGCCGCTCGCGGCATGATCCACATTAACGCTCAGGGCCACTTCAGGAAATGCTTATGCGCTCCAATAGAGCCGTTGCGATTGGCGCCGCCATCCTCGGCGTTACGACATCGCTGGCGCAAGCCGGGACCGATTGGCCCAGCTATAACCGTACGCTGACCTCCGATCGCTATGCGACGCTCGAGAAGATCGACAATAAAAACGTCGCCGGCCTCAAAGTCATTTGCAGTTTTGATACCGGCGAGCAGATTTCCTTTCAAACCGGATTGGTGGAAGTGGACGGCGCGTTATTTGCGACCACCGAACGCGACACATTCTCGATCGACCCGAATAGCTGCAAACTGAACTGGCGCAGCCACGAGGATTCGGCTTCCGGCGAGCTGAAGGTCAATCGCGGCATTGCGTGGCTCGATCATCGCGTGTTTCGCGGAACCTCGGACGGCAAAGTCATCGCCTACGATGCCAAGAACGGCAAGCGCCTTTGGACGACAACGATTGCGGATGCTGCGAAGGGCGAGTCGGTGCCCGCCGCGCCGATTGCTTGGAATGGGTTGGTCTTTATCGGCAACGCCGGCGGCGACAACAAGGGCGTCAAGGGACGGATGTATGCGCTGGATGACAAGGATGGCCACATCGTGTGGGAGTTCTACGTTGTGCCGAAGGGCGCGACCGATGCGGCGCGCGGGCCGGCGGCGCCGGATCCGAAGGCGGCCTACGCGGCGAGCTGGAAGGAAGCCAAAGGCTTTCCCATCACCGGTGGCGGAACGTGGACCTCTTATTCGCTCGACCCGGTGACCGGCCTGTTGTACATCCCGGCCGGCAACCCGGCACCTGACTTCATCAAGGAACCCCGTCAGGGGGAGAATCTATTCGCCAGCTCGATCGTGGTTCTGGATGCCAAAACCGGCGCATACCAACGGCATTTTCAGCTGGTCAAACGCGACTACCACGACTGGGACGTGTCGAGCGCGCCGACGTTGTTCCTGAGCAATCACGGCCACCGCATGTTGGCCGAAGCGCCCAAGGACGGGCATTTGTACTTGATCGACCTGACCACGGGCAAGGTGATTTACCGCAAGCCGGTCACCACGGTCACGAATATTGAGGCAGCGATGAGCCCGCAGGGAACGCGATTTTGTCCCGGGTCGCAGGGCGGGGCGGAGTGGAATGGGGCGGCCTTCGACCCGGCGGAAAATCTCATTTTCACCGGCGAGGTCGATTGGTGCACGACGGTGCAAGCGGTCCCCGTGGCGGCATTGGGAAGCTCGCCGGCGGGCAAGCCCTGGAGCGGTGCGACTCAAGGGTTCGGCAAGCAGGACGATCCAAAAATGTGGTCCGGCTGGATGACAGCCAGCAATGCTGATAGCGGAGAACGCAAATGGCAGTTCCACGCGCCGTTCCCGCTATTGGGCGGCGTGACGCCGACCACCGGACGCCTGGTTCTGTTCGGCGACATGGGCGGCAATTTCTACGCGCTTGACGCCCCGAGCGGCAACAAGCTGTGGTCAAAAGATCTCGGCGGTGCGATCGGTGGCGGAGTCATTACCTACGATACCGGAGTGGGGCAAAAAATCGCGGTCGCGGTCGGAATGACCTCGCCGATTTGGCCGACGCCCAAAGGTACGGGCAAGATCGTCGTTCTGGGCTTATGAGGATTGCGCGGCGCAGACCAGGCGCAGCGAACTCATTTGCTCCCCCCACCACAGGCCGATCATTCGACAAAATTCGGCGTCCTGTAACCCATGGCGCACCGGATGATCCGCGCGCAGCGCCGAGAAACCGCTATGAGTGACGGTGACCAAGGTGCCGGAAGCGCTCGGTTCAAACTGAATGTCGACGTCGGTATGCTCGTGTGGGGCGAAGTTGGCGCTGCGCCAGCTGAAGGCGAGCCGGTGGGGCGGTTCCCAGACACGCACCCGGCCAACTTCGATAATGTGCTGGGTTCCCTGCGCCTCGAATGATTCGAACAGCCGGCCGCCCACCCTCGGCTCGATGCACAGCAGGCCGCCGCGCGACGCCGAATGGCGGAACTTGAGGCCGCGGCGCCACCACTGGTCGATGTCGGCGGTGAAGACTTGGAAAGCGCGTGCGGGTGGAGTTGCGACGCTGACGCTCACTCGCGCGCGATCACCGCTCACGGTTTGAGTCTGCCGGCGCGGCGTGGATTTTCCGCGAACGCCTTGAAGGCGTGCAGCTGGCGCTGCCACAGATCTTCCACCTGCGCCATCCAATGCTGCACCGGCTGAAATGCCGAGGCGTGAACGCGGTAGACGCGCACGCGCGCATCGTTCTCGACTCCCTGTTCGGAAACCAGTCCCGCTTTGCGCAACACGCGCAGATGACGGCTCAAGGCCTGCGGACTCATGTCCACGCATTCGGCCAGCTCGCCGGCGCGGCGCGGCTTTTGCAGCAATAGCCGGATCATTTCGCGCCGCGTCGCGTCCGACAGTGCACTGAATGCGGCGCTCAATTGGAACTCGGCGGTACGCTGCTCCATCGCGGATATTAACCCGCCGGGGGATTGCGCAGCCGCTGCGTCACCCACCATACGTGGCCCTCGGGATCGACCGCGCCGTAGCTGCGGTCGGACCAGTAGTCCTGACCGTAGTCGTGAGTGGCGGGCTCCTCGATGATTTGTGCGCCATGAGCGCGAGCCTGCGCACAGTGCGCATCGGCATCGTCGACAAAGAACATGATGCTTTGGGTGGTTGCTCCATCGAGCGTCTTGGGGCTGCGCAGCGTGCGTTTCCAATCGCGGTGCGATTCAGCCGTTTCCTGGGCGACCATGATCAGCCCTTCGCCGTAGGTTAATTCGCTATGTTCGATTTGGCCTTTATCGCCCTCGATCTTCAGCCGCACCTCGAAGCCGAATGCGTCGCACAGCCATTGGATGGCGGCAACCGCATCCTGATAGACAACGGCGCTCGACATGCGCGGCCAATCGCTCGGAGTAGGTTTCATGGTGGACTCCAAATCAAATATTAACGAATATGAATAAAGTTAACAGATGCGTTAACTAATGGCAAGCCGCGCTCACGATCGCGCTGGCCCGACCCGACCCGGCGGCAACCGGCGCGACCCGGCCGGAACCTGCGCGACCCGGCCGGAACCGGTGCGACGCGCGTGCGCCATGCGCTGAGCGAGCGCGGGTGCTAGAATTTTGGCCGCCAAACTTTCCATTGAAGTGCTGATGCAGTCTTTCCCGTTGGCATTGATCCTCACCAGTATTCCCTTCATGACGTCCATGGGAATCACTCCCGGTCCGAATAACATCCTGGTGGCGAGTTCAGGCGTCAATTTTGGCTTTCGTGCGACGCTTCCGCACATTCTCGGCATCACCATCGGTTATCCCTTGATGCTGTTCATCGTCGGGATCGGACTGGCAAAGATCTTCATCGCCGTTCCGCTCATTCATGCGATTCTCAAGTACGTCAGTATCGCGTACCTGTTATATCTCGCCTTCCGCCTCACCGTCGCATCCGCCCCGGGCGAAGTGCGCAGGCAACCGAAGCCGATGACCTTTCTCCAGGCCGCCGCGTTCCAGTGGGTCAATGGCAAAGCGTGGGTGATCGCGCTGGGCGCCGTGACCACGTATACCGTGGTCAATCAAACCCTGCCGCTGCAAATTGTCGCGTTGACCGTAATCTCGGTCGGGATCACGTTGGTCAGCGTAAGTTGCTGGACGTTTTTCGGGGCCTTCATGCGCCGCTATCTGCACACGGAGCGACGGCGCCGTTGGTTCAACTACGCCATGGCGGCGCTGTTGGTCTTGTCGATCCTGCCCGTTTTTTGGGAGTAGCTGCGCCAAAACGGTGCTAGCGGCGGCGTCCTATTGGAGCGCGGCGTGCCGTGCCGTGCACCTTCTCAGGCCACGCGACGCATCCCGCGTTGTGCGCTTGTCGAGGAAAACCAACAATTCGCGCGGCCCGTAAGAGGCTGAGAAACATATTTCAAATTTATGAAAACCCTGGTCTTAATGGGGCTAAACGCGCTGATATTTGCTGTCTGGCGCCTCGCGTCCGCGCCGCGCTGCGAAGACTTGGCCCACTAATTGCACCCAGCACCTGGCGGTGGCGCATTGCACGAGGCAAATGCGCAACGCGAGCGAAGCACAAACATAAAACAGGGGTGCGATATGGATTCAATCACGCTGAATCGGGATGATGCGCGGCTGCGCAATTTGCGCATAGGTCTGGCGCTGCTGTGCGCCGCGGCCGTTTTTCCGGCGCAAGTGTTCGCCGAAACGCCCACGATAGGCGAAAGCGACTTGGACGAAGTGATCGTGACGGGTTCGCGCCAGACGGGCATCAAAGCCTCGGACAGTGCGGCGCCCATCCAGATTGTGAGCGCCGAGGCGCTGAAGGCAGCGGGTGCACCGGACCTGATGTCGGCCCTGTCGACCCTGGTTCCGTCGCTGCAGATGCAGGCATTTGGCTTTGATATGGCCGGGCAAACCTTGCTCGCCCGCTTGCGGGGCGTCAGCCCCAACGATGTCCTGGTCCTGGTCAACGGCAAGCGCCGTCACACGACGGCGAATCTCGCCGTCGATACCGGTTCACCGTTTCAGGGCGGTGCCGGTGTGGATTTGAATTTCATTCCGTTGGATGCCATCGATCACGTCGAAGTGCTGACCGAGGGGGCAGCGGCGCAATACGGATCCGACGCGATTGCCGGCGTCGTCAATATCATTTTGAAAAAGAGCAGTTCCGGCGGCTCGCTCTCAGGCCTCTATGGACAATACGGTAACGCGGGCGGCGGACGCACAGAAGACGTCAGCGGCAACGCCGGCTTTGAGGCCGGGCAGGGCGGATTCTTTAACGTGACCGGCGAATTTCGCAGTCACGGCCACAGCAATGTCGGTGAAATCGATCCTCGCGGTCCGGCCGCCACCACTTACCCTGACACCAACATCATGAATGTGCCCGGCTATCCGTACGAGAATGCGATTTCGGGCGACGCGGCCGTTCGTCAAAAGATGTTCGCCGTGAACTCCGGTTACGATTTTGAGGGTGGTACCGAGTTGTATTTGTTCGGTACCTTCGGCCACAAGGATGCGGCCTCCTATGAAAACTACCGCGTTCCCTCGAAAGTGCAGTACACGCCGCCGGGCGGTGCCACGATTTATCCCTTTCCTTACGGTTTCAATCCGCAAGAGGCAAGCGACGAAGATGACTACCAGATCAATTTGGGCGTGAAGGGCAGCATCGCGTCGTGGGATTGGGATTTGGCGACCGGATACGGCAGCGACCACGTCGGTGTTTCGACCATCCAGTCTTACAACGCCGGCACCTACAACACCAACGGCATACCGACCCCCGTCAATTTCGATGATGGTGCGCTGATCTCGACTCAGTGGACCTCAAACCTGGATATCAAGCGAGACTTCAACGTCGGCTTGGCCGGACCTCTGACAGTGGCCTTCGGCGCGGAATATCGTCGCGAGACCTACCAAATTCAGGCCGGCGTGCCGTTATCGTACGAGGCCGGCGGCGCGCAATCTTATCCGGGATTCACGCCGCTGGACGCCGCGACGCACGATCGCAACAACCGTTCGATCTACGTGGATCTGGCCACGCAGCCCATTGACGGCCTGCGAGTCGATGGCGCAGCGCGCTACGAGCACTACAGCGACTTTGGCAGTGCAACCGTCGGCAAGCTGACGGCGCGTTATGACTTTACGCCCGAGTTTGCGCTGCGCGGTACCGTGAACAACGGCTTCCGCGCACCGACGCTTGCCGAAGAGTTCTACTCCTCGACCAATGTGGGACCCACGACCGCGTAC
>Ga0209169_10000156_pt1 | contig 39770 bp, 37 predicted proteins | sample HubBroMetageWRM4_FD_188346 | JGI IMG/M metagenome (GOLD analysis project Ga0209169, IMG submission 188346) | Warmed soil microbial communities from the Hubbard Brook experimental Forest, New Hampshire - Hubbard Brook CCASE Soil Metagenome WRM 4... | ecosystem: Environmental > Terrestrial > Soil...
CTTTATTGATGAGCTTGCCGCGCAGATCCTGCGGCGAAAAATGGGCACTGAGGTGCGGGTCGCAGCGCGGGTCCCATTCCTGATAGTCGACGCCATTCAATATTCCGGTCACAGGCTCCGCGCGCTCACGCAAAGCGGTCTGCATCCCCATGCCGAGAGGCGTATCGCATATTTCGCGCGCGTAGGTCGGACTGACCGTGCTGACCCCGTCGGCATGCTTGATCCCGGTTTTGAGCGGGTTGATGACGCCGCGCGCGATGTCGCCCTGATCCAGCAGGGACCAGGCCGCGCCCAAGCCGAGATCCGCGGCGGCGCCGCTCGACATGATGCCCTGATAACCTATGTTATGAATCGTCAAGAGCGATTTGGCCCGCCCCAGCAACATGTCGCTGCGATACAGCGTCTTTAAGTACAGCGGCAAGAACGCCGTGTGCCAGTCATTGCAATGAAATATATCCGGGCCGAATCCCAAGCGCCGGCAGCTCTCCAGCGTCGCACGGGTGAACAGTAGGAAGCGGCGATGCTCATCGGGATCGTTGGTATAGAGGGCACCGCGATCAAACAGCGTCGGACAATCGATGAAGTACATCGGGATGTCGCTGTTGGGGTAGCTTGCGGTCAGCAGCGAATACCAATATTCGGTGTCGCCGATGCTGAGCGCCACGCGCTGCGCGCCGCGCACCGGCTTTAAGGATGGGTAGTTGCTGCGGACCACGGGATAGAGCGGCATGAAGGCCCGGACGGTGTGCCCGATGGCGCCTAAATTTCGCACCAATGCGCCGGCGACATCCGCCAAGCCGCCGGTTTTCGCGTACGGCACGAACTCCGAACTCAAAATACACAGCTTCAGCGCCGTCATGAAACACAGTCTAACAAACGCGGCCAACGGCTGAGCGAAACCTGGTGCAGCCGCGGTCTGAGTATGTCACGCTTCGCGTAATGCGACACGCTGCCCGCAATAACACCGGACGCTATGTCAGCCGTTTGACCAGCGGGACGCTGGCGGTGATCATGGCGGGCGGGCGCGGCGAACGCCTCAAGGCCCTCACGCAACATCGCTGCAAACCGGCCACGCCGTTCGGCGGAAAGTTTCGCATCATCGATTTCGTGCTGTCGAATTGCGTCAATTCCGGCATCCGCCAAATCGCGGTGCTGACCCAGTACAAATCCCAATCGCTGATCCAGCACATTCAGCGCGGCTGGAGCTATTTGCGCGGCGAGCTCGGGGAGTTCGTGGAGTTGATCCCCGCGCAACAGCAGATCGGCAAGCATTGGTATCGCGGCACGGCGGATTCGGTGTTTCAGAATTTGGATTTCATACGTTCGCATCATCCTACGCATGTGTTGATCCTGGCCGGCGATCACATCTATAAGATGGATTACGGCCCGATGATCGCTTACCACGAAACCTGTGAAGCGGACATCACCGTGGGCGTGGTGGACGTGCCCATCGAACGCGCCAATGAATTCGGCATCATGACCACTGACGACACCAACCGGGTATTGAAATTCGCCGAGAAGCCGCAGAATCCCGACCCGATCATCGGCCATGAAAAGTTTGCGCGTGCCTCCATGGGAATTTACGTCATTGCCATGGATCGCCTGGAGAAGCTGCTGACCGAGGACGCGGCCGACGAATCGACCAATCATGATTTCGGCCGGAACATCATTCCCCCTGCGATCGCGCGCATGCGCGTTTTTGCCTACCCCTTTCATGACGTCGAAACGCGCGCACAGAATTATTGGCGCGATGTGGGCAACGTTGATGCCTTGTACGAGGCCAACATGGAATTGGTTTCGCTAAATCCTGAATTGAACATCTACGATCATCAGTGGCCCATCTGGACTTACCAGGCACAGCAGCCGCCCGCGAAATTCGTGCTGGACGATGACGGCCGGCGCGGCATGGCCGTGAATTCGATGGTCGCCGGCGGTTGCATCATCTCGGGGGCCTACGTGAAGCAATCGCTGCTGTCGAACGATGTGCGCATCGAGGAAGCCAGCGTGATCGAGAGTTCGGTGTTGTTGCCGGGTGTCACGATCGGCCGGCACTGCAAGATCACGCGTTGCATCCTCGATGAGGGCTGCGTGATTCCGGACGGCTTGCAAATTGGACAGGATCCCGCCACAGACGCGCAGCGTTTCTTCATCACCAAGCGTGGGGTGGTGCTCGTGACGCAAGACATGCTGCGCACGCCGGCGGGCGCTGCGCCCAAATCGCCGGGCTGAGGCCTGCGCACCGGCCTGAAATTCTCGGACAGGCTCCCACTAGTCGCCGCGCAATTTGAGCCTGGACCATGCCGCGATCACGCTGCCCGCTTCGATTCCCAGCATCGTGGGTTCGCCGTCAATCGTCCCTGTGAGCAGCTGCACGTCGGCCCCCGCCGTACCCCATGGCCTGTACAGGGACGGCAACGCCTTGCCAAACAGCACGACCTGCGGACAGCCGACCGCCGCCGCGGCGTGCGCCGGTCCTGAATCGACGGTCAGTAGACCTGCGGCGCGCTCCAATAGCGCCACGAGACGCGGAATTGGCAAGTCGTCGGCCGCGTTGTGCAATCCGCCGATTCGCGCCAGCGCGGCGACTTCCTGATTGAGCTGAAATTCCGGGCCGGTGCCGAGCAGCACCAAGGCATGCCGCGGATGCTGTTGGCGCAGGAAGCGCAGCACCTCGGCCCAGCGCTCGATGGGCCAATGCTTGTTGTTGACGGCCAGGCGTCGCGGACCGCGCCGCATGGTGCGCTTGTTGCCGATCTGCACCAGGATCAAAGGTTGATCGGCAAGACCCCGGGGGGTCAGCCAAGCGTGCAGTTGCGCGCGTCGATCTTGCGTGACCTCGAGATAGCAACCTGGCAGGACCGCGCCGATGTCGGCGGAAGCGACGGGCGCTCCCACGCTCGGCAAGATCTGCGCCAGGCGCCGCCACTGCTGCGTGGCATGTTCGCCCGGCAACAAGGGGTGATCTTTGACATCCACGATGTACTGACTCGGGATGCCGGCGCGCTCGAGCAAGGGCCGCGCCGCCTCATCGCCGTCGCAGAACCACGTCGGTCCCGCGCCGCGTGCGCGCAATTGCCGCACCACCCGCTGCTGATCGAGGCTCATCCAGTAGGGGGTCTTGCGGCTGCGCACGCTGAAAATCTCCCCGACCCCCGGCTGTCCGCGCAGCAGCGGATCGCTCCAGGACCCGGAGGTGACGATATCGACGGGTGCGCGAAATTCCGCGTGCAGGACTCGAATCAGCGCCGTGAGCAACACCATGTCGCCGAAGGCTCCGCAGCGCAGCGCCAGCGGCCGCTCAAGAATTTGCGGCGGCAACGCTGATCCTAGGAATAATCAGACGGGCTCCTACCGGATGACGCTGTCGCTGAATATTTCCATCTCTTCCAATTGCGGGCTGAATTGCAGCAATAGAAGATCGACGCCGACCTCTTCGAACTTGCCGATTTGGTCCTGCACTTGCGCGGGCGTACCGACCAGGCCCGAACGCAAACCGCGATTCGACACGGAATATTCCTGAATCGACATTTTTTGCTCGAGCTGTGTGCCCTGCAGCCATTGCTGATAATTCGCGTAGCCCTTCGCATTCTGCTTGACGTCGGTAATGCGCTCGACCTCCTTGGCCACTTCATTGTCGGATTTGCGGGTGAACGCATAGCCGGCAACACCGAACTGCATGCGCCCCAACCCGAACTTTTCGCGCCGCGCGCTCATGTCGGCGATCTTGCCCGCCACGTGCTCCGGGGAATCGCCGTGCATGACATAGGCATCGCACTTTTGCGCGATGAGGTTTTTTGCGGCTTCCGACTCGCCGCCGGCATAGATCGGCGGCCGCGGCGAGCGCACCGGTTTCGGCTCGAGCACGGTGTTCTCGGTGCGGTAATACTTGCCGGAGTGATTGAAGCTCGGCTGGGACCAGGCGCCATTGACGACATCGAGCCATTCCGAGGTTCGGCCATAGCGATCGTCGTGGCGCTCGAAATCGACGCCATACATCTTTGCTTCCTGCTCCCACCACGAGGAAACCACATTGAGCGCGAGCCGCCCGTTGCTGATGCGATCGATATTCGCGGCTTGCTTGGCAAAAAGCGCCGGCAGATGAAATGTCGGCCGTACGGCCACCATCAGCTCCAGCGTATTCGTGACCGCGGCCAGGGCCGCCGAGGTCGACCAGGCATCGAGACTGGGCGCATCGATGCCTTTGATGTCGTTCATATTGAGTTCGGCGATCAGCGAAAGATCGAAACCGATCTGCTCGCTGCGCCGCGCGAGCTTGCTGGTGTACTCCCACGTGGCTTGCATGTGCTCATCGTCCACATTGCGCAGCCAGCCGCCGAACACGGGCATCCAGTAGCCGTAGCGAATTCCCTTTTTAGCCGGCACGGCGCACCTCGTCCTGGAGATAATCGGCGAGATTCTCGACCGGGTTGAAGCCGATGACCCGCGGCGCATCCGCCACGAAATTCGACAGCGCATTGATGTCGTAGTAGTAAATGTTGCCGTCACGATCATCCACGATGTATTCGATTCCCCCGACGTCGATGCCGGCGGCGCGCACGATCCGCTCGATGTCTGAAGTCACTTTGGCCGGCGCCTCATAACCCTCGACTTTGAGCCCGGACTTCGATGCCTCGATCACGCAGGCGTTTTCCAGGCTCTGTCCGGTGGAGGTCTGGCATATATCTGCCGGGCACAAGTCGAATGTCTCGCCGCTCAAGTGCACCTTGATGGCGTAGAGGTACTTGCCGCCCAGCGTCTCGACGCGGGTGATGAACCCGCCGCGCGCCGGAATGAATTCCTGCACGAGCGCGACGCTGTCGTTGCCCAGATCCAATTGTCCTGCGGCGACCGCGGCCGCCAATTCGCCCTTGCTGTTGAAGCGCGTGATGCCCTTGCCGCTGCCGCCGGTGTTGGCCTTGACGATGACCGGATAGCGCAAACCTTCCGCCGCCGCAACCGCCTGATGAGGCGAGTGGATGATGCGCGAGGTCAGGAAGCGCAGCCCCAAGGATTTCAACAATGACGCCTGGGCCGCCTTGGATATTTCATAGTGAAATGCCTTGGCGCCGTTGATGACCCGCACGCCTTGCAGCTGCAGATGATCGAGAAAGGCGAGAGTGTGAAAGATTCCCGACCCGTGCTGGCGGCTGTTCGCCGACGGACTCATGCGATTGAACAGCACTTTGAAGGCGGGCCGCTGCGGTCCCACCTCATAGAAAAAATCGGGTATGAAGATTTTGTCGAAGGGAACCTTGCGCCGCTCCAATTCGGCGAATATCGCCGCAAACCACTGCGGGTGTTCGTAAAGAAACGCCAGCGCGGCACGATCTGTCTGCGCGACTTCGGAAAAGGCCATTGCACCACTCGATACCGACATGAACCGCTCCTGATACCCGTTAAAATCACTGCCCGAGCCGAAAATGATGCGCCCCCGACGCGCCGCTAAGCAACACGGGCGCCACTACAGCGATTACTCGGCGCGCATGCGTCCGCCAGGCGGGCGAGACAGGACTTGAGTATAGTCGCGGGCGCTCCGCCATAAGTGCCGCGCGAGGCAAATGTTAAATGGCGGCTGCGCGCCATTTGCCAGCGCGGGCCTATTTCGGCATTCTTTGTGTGGCGCCTGAGGAGAGAAGGGATGAGTTCCGAGGAATCGCCCTCGCGGCCCGAGTTTCCAATCAACCCCGATACGCCCAACGGCCTGCGGTTTGCGGCCTTGTACGCCGATTTGCGGCAGCTTGCGGAACGGCAGTTGCGCCGCAGCGCCGGGGCGCCGATCAGCCCGACCACCTTGCTGCACGAAGCCTACCTCGACATGTCCGGAAAAGACGCGGTCTTCCCCGACCGCGAGCGATTCATTGGCTATGCGGCCAGAGTCATGCGCGGCCTGATCATCGATTTGGTGCGCGAGCGGCGCGCGCTGAAACGCGGTGCGGCCTTCCATATCACTCAATTGCCGACGGAAATCGGCGTACCCGACGGCGATGAAGCGGCGCTCGCCCGTCTGTCCGATGCTCTGGACGAACTCGCCACACACGATGCGCGGCTCGCGGAGGTAGTGGATTTGAAATATTTCTGCGGGTACACCTTCGAGGATATCGCCGCACAGCGTGGAACCTCGAAAAAGACCGTTCAGCGCGATTGGGAAAAAGCCCGGGTCATTCTCTTCAGACAATTGACCGACCTCTCGTAACCGGTTGAGAACCCTGCTCGCTTTGGCCGCGGCACTCGCGGCGCTGATCTGCTCGCCGGCACTGGCCTGGGGCGATCTTGGCCATGAAGTCACCGCCCTGATCGCCTATCGGCACCTGTCGCCGACCGCCAGAGCCGCGCTGGACGCTCTGCTGGCGAGCGACCCCGACACGTTAACGGCCGGCGATTTCGCCAGCCGCTCCACGTGGGCAGACAAATACCGCAACGCCCATCGCGAAACCGCCGCCTGGCATTTTGTGGACATTGAGATCGACCAGCCGGATCTCAACGATGCCTGCTTCGGATTTCCGGGCTTGCTCCCAAGCCAATGGGCGAGCCAGGGCCCTGCGCAGGACTGTCTGGTGAACAAGATCGACGAATTCGCAGCCGAACTCAAAAGCCCTTCCACGCCGGCGGCGGAACGGCTGCTGGCGCTAAAGTTTCTGATTCATTTTATGGGCGATCTGCACCAGCCGCTGCACGCCGCCGATCACCACGATCGCGGCGGCAACTGTGTTGGACTCTCTCCGCCGCAAGGCGCGCAGACCAATCTGCATGCCTACTGGGATGTGAGCGTCGTCGACGCATTGGGCCAATCGGCCGCGCAAATCGCCGGGCAACTCGACGCGCGTCTGCGCGCCGCCGACATCAAGGATTGGAGCCGAGGCACGCCGCGGAGCTGGGCCATGGAAACGTTTGAAGTCGGCCGGCGCGATGCCTATGCGCTTCCGTCGACACCAACCTGCCAGAGCGGCGGATCGGTCGCGCTGTCACCGGCCTACCTGGGCCAAGCCGAGAAAGATGCCGTCACGCAGCTGCAGAAGGCCGCGGTTCGGCTGGCGGCGGTGCTCAACGACGCGCTGGGCTAAGCAGCGGCAAGGGGCCCATTTCGGCGCCGGCGAGATGTAGGTGCAATACATCCGCCAGGGTCGGCGCGATTTGCCGCATGTCGATTTCACCCAAAGACTTCCCCGTCGGAATGTGCGGCCCGACGATGAAGAAGGAAGAGCGCATTTCTGCGCGCTCCGGCACATAGCCGTGCATGCCCAGATTGCTGGGCTTGGTAACGAGCGGCATGGACAGGCTGTATGCCATTTCATAGCCGATTTTTAGCGACACCAGGAATGTGGCACTCGGGAAGCCGCGTCCTTGACGCATTTCCGACTGCGACAAAATTCGGTCGATGCCGTTGGCCGGCTCGGCCGCGAGCTTGTCGAGCAGAGCCTTCACGCGCGCGCGAAGTTGTTCATCCTGCGGGTCGGCGAGCATCACCGCGGCGCTGCCGCCGGCCGGCCAGAGCATGGCCTTCCAATCGGTCACCTTGTTGTCTTTGTCGACGCTGAAGAGTCCCGCGTCCAGGAAAGCAGCGTACAGATTCACGTCATGCTCGACCGCGGCAAATCCGTGGTCGGACACGACGCAAACCGTCGCGCGTCCCGGCGCCGCCTTTTCGGCGGCGGCCCGCAGCGATCCGACGACGGCATCCAATCGTTCCAGAGTCTCGTTCGATTTCGGGCTGAATGGGCCGGAGGCGTGCTCTTCCGTATCCAATCCCGTCAAATATACCGTGAAGAACCCGGGGTGCTTCTTCTCCAGCAAGCGGATGGCGAAGCGCGCGCGGATTTCATCTTCCGCGACTGTTTCCTCCATTCCGCCGGGATAGCGGCCGAGTTCCGCCGAGAGTTCCGGTTCCAATCCGGGCGTGCTCAAGGCGCGCTGCAGTTTGAGATCATCGTCGGTGCCGGCACGCCAGATCTGCGGCAAATTGTAGGTGATCTTTGCCCCCACACTCACCGGCCAATAAATGTTCGCCGTCTTGATGTTCGCCGCGGCGGCGGCCGCCCACAGCGTCGGTACCTTGATGTCTTCGGCGTACCAGTACCAACCGCGTTGATTGCGCAGCAAAGGATCGAAGGTCGTATTGTCGAAGATGCCGTGCCTGGCCGGCGAGGCACCCGTCAACAGCGTGGTGTGGCTGGGATAGGTCAGCGTCGGTAGTACGCCGCGAACGCCTTGCGCATAGGCGCCATCGGCCATGAAGGCCCGCAGGTTGGGCACTTTGAGACCGTGACTCTGTGCGTCGATGACGGCTTCCGGCTTCATACCGTCGACCGAAATCAGCATCACCAGCGGCGCATTTGCCGGATCGTTCGCGGCCTTGGCGGCCGCCGCCGCGTCCGCGGCCGGCCAGATGAACAGCCACACACAGCACAGCGGCAGGCAGTACTTCATTGGACACCTGAATCTTGGAGACCCTGAAACAATTGCAGAAACTCTTCGGCTGCCACGTGCACATTGCGCTGCCAATCCTCGGCTGCCGTGTGATCGGCGCCGTCGGTCACATACTTCACGCAGGCAAATCGTGCATTTTCGTGCCAGCACACTTTGGCCAACGCGTACGCCTCCATGTCGATCACCGTGCAATCCACTTCGATGTCCGCGGTCGCGAACGAGTCGCCGCTGCCGCAGACCGCGGCCGGCAAGTGGGTGAACACCGGATCGAATAGCAGCGATGAGGGAGCTTCATCATAGGGTGTGACCCCGAGCGCGAAGCCCAAGCCGCTGACGTCCATGTCGCGCTGGACAAATTCCTGACACGACACCAGCGTGCCGGGCGCAAAGCAGCGGCTGCCCGCGGAACCAAAATTCACGACCAACGGCATCTCCTCCCCCTGATGCGCATATCGGGACAATTCCTTGGTGAGCGCGATGGCGGCGTTGACCTTGCCCACGCCGCAATACAACACCGGCACGCCGGCGGCCTCGAAGACACCCGCGGATTCGATGCGCAAGGCGATCACGACGAGGGTGCCGGGTAATTCAGACATGGCCGCCCGCCGCTAGTAAATGATCGAGGCACGCAGCTGCAGATCGCGCCACGAGAAGTCCTGGACGATGCGCAGATCGATCAACGCCAGGAGCGCCTTGAGCTGATAGCCCGCGCGATCGCACAAGTCGGCGGCGGCGCTCATGGTCCCGCCTGTCGCCAAGACGTCATCGACCAGCACGACCTGGCCGCGGCCTTCTTGCATCTCCAGGACGCCGGAGCCGTATTCCAGGTCATAGGTCACATCAACCACGGGCGGGGGCAGTTTGCCCTGCTTGCGGACCAGTACAAAGCCTTTATGCCGGCGATGCGCCAGCGCCGCACCCAAGATAAATCCGCGCGACTCGATTCCCGCCAGCGCGTCAACCTCCCGCCATTCTTCAGTGCTCAGCAAGGAATCCAGCGCATCCACCGTGGCCTCGAAGTGATCGCGCAGCAAAGGGGCAATATCACGGAACAAGATTCCGGCGCGCGGGAAATCCGGCACGTCCCTGATCGCCTGCTTCAAATCGGGCATAGGTCCTCACTGGCAGCATCCCAGGCTTAAGTTTAGCGGCTAACCGGCCAAGATTCCCGCAAGAACCCTTTCGCCGTCCACGATGCTATCCTGCGCGCTGCGGCGCGCGCGACAATATTAAGGTAATGAATTCCGAATGATTTTGGTCATCGATGTCGGCAATACGCGCCTCAAATGGGCCTGGCTTACGAGCACCGGGCTGTCCGACCAGCAGGCCGTGGTCCACCGCGATGCCAAGCCGGGCATTTGGACCACGACGCTGTTCGAATCCGGTCAACAGCCCAGCCGGGTCTTGGTCTCGAACGTCGCCGGGCCGGTTATGGCAAAGACACTCGCCAAGCTGACGAAGAAGCGGTTTCGAGTCGATATTGAGTTCGTCACGGCGGCGCGGGAATTTGACGGGCTGACCAGTGGTTATCTTGACCCCTCGCTGCTGGGTGCTGATCGCTGGCTGGCGCTGATCGGCGCGTGGACCTTGGCGCACGGCGCGCTGTGCGTCGTGGACGCAGGCACCGCCGTCAAGGTCGATGCTGTGGATGCCCACGGCCAGCACCTGGGTGGAATGATCGCCCCCGGCATCCATATGATGCGCGAGGCGCTGATGAGCAATACCAGCGACATCGCCAAAGCCGCTTTCAACAGCACCTCCTCGCTGGCCGGCGTGCTGGCGAATAACACCATCGCCGCCGTGTCGCGCGGGGCCGTGTTCGCGCTGGCGGGAATGGCGGACCACGCCTGTGAAGTGGTCGAGCAAAGCACCGGCACGGCGCCAAAATTGTTCATCACGGGAGGCGACGCCAGCATGATCGCCGGAACGATGCGCGCGCATGGCGAGATCGTGCCGGATCTGGTGCTGCAGGGGTTGGCTGTCATCGCAGCACAGCGACGCTAGTCGTGTTTCGCCCGGGACCGAAGAATCTCATTACCGACGTCGCGGGCCTCAAGGTCGGCCATGCCACCCACGAAGTTGTCCGTACCGGCGTTACGGCCCTGCTTTGCGAGAGCGGGTGGGCTGCGGCCGTGGATGTGCGCGGCGGCGGTCCCGGTACGCGCGAGACCGAGGCGCTCGCGCCGGAGAACCTGGTGGGACGTGCGCACGCCGTGGTGCTTGCGGGTGGGTCGGTGTTTGGCCTGGCCGCAGCAGATGGCGTCACCACGGCTTTGTCGGCCCAAGGCATGGGCTTGCAATTGCGCTTGGGTTCGCCGTCCATTCCGATCGTTCCCTGCGCCGTGTTGCACGACCTCAGCAACGGCGGCGACAAGAACTGGGGACTTTCACCGCCGTACCGCGACTTGGGAATTCGCGCCGCCGGCGCTGCGCAGCCGGATTTCGCCCTGGGTTCCATCGGCGCCGGACGCGGGGCTCTGGCAGGAATGCGCAAGGGCGGCATCGGATCCGCATCGTTGCAGCTGCAAGGCGGTCTGGTGGTCGGTGCGTTGGTGGCCGTCAATTCGGTCGGATCGGCGTTGATGCCCGACGGCAAGACCTACTGGGCTTGGCCTTTTGAGTTGGCAAAGGAATTCGGCGGCGGCGGGCCCCCGACGACTGCCATGGACTTGAGCAACCCCGCCCCCGACGAAGCGCGGCTGTTGGCGATCGGCCGGCTGCGGCCGGGCGTGAACACCACGATCGCGGTGGTCGCCTGCAATGCCGACTTGAGCCCGGTGGAATGCAAACGGGTGGCGATGATGGCTCAGGATGGAATTGCGCGCGCGCTGCGTCCGGCACACACTCCCTTCGATGGCGACACCGTTTTCGCCCTGGCCGGCGCGGAGTTGGCGCTTGATGAGACTCTCCTGCGGGCCGCACACATCGGGCGGATCGGATCGGCCGCCGCGGACTGCCTGGCGCGCGCCATCGCGCGCGCGGTGCATCTGAGCTGAACAATTTGCGAGGATCCCGTGGCGACACACACCGCGGCCATCGACACAGCGGCAATCGGCTTCTCCCCGCACTCGGGTTGGGCAGCCATGGTCGTGCTCTGCGGTACTGCAGCTGCCCCGGAATTGTTGGCGCGGTCTCGCGTTCAATTGATCGACGATCATGATCCTGAATCCAAGCAGCCGTATCACGCCGTCGAATTTCTGTGCGTCGAGGAAGCGACCGGGCGGTTGGACGGATACCTGGCGGTTGCGACCCGCCTCGCGTACGACTGCATTCGCGCCCAATCTGAACAATTGAAGGGGCGCGGCATGGCTGTCAAATTCGTCGGCATCGTCGACTCATCGAGCCGCAAGCAGATTTCGTTGCCGTCGATTCTGGCCTCGCACGCGCTCATTCACGCGGCGGACGGTGATCACTTCAGAAACGCGTTGTTTGTTGCCGCCGAGCAATGCCGGCTGCGGGTTAGTCGAATCCCCGCCCGCATGTTGGAGGCTCACGCAGGCACGAGCCTGCGCCGGCCGGTCGAGCAGATACTCGAGACCGTCAACAAACTAGCGCTGGGGAAGGGTCCACCGTGGGGCGCCGACCAGAAGAAAGCCGCGCTGCTTGCGTGGTCTCTTCTAGCACAGTGAGCTTGACCGGCGATCCTGAAAGGCCATCCGGGCTGGTCCGGTCAAATTCACAGTGCTACGGCTCGCCGATCGCCGCCGCCAGTGCCGCTTCGAAATCGCCGTGGGCGCTGCGCAATCGCCGCAATTCTTCCTTTGGCCAGACATGCTTGAGATGGCCATCGATCAAGACGGCAGCGCGATCCGCATAGTGCTCGACAATGTCCAAGGAATGCGTGGCCAAGAGCAATGCCGCACCGCGCCGTTCAATGCGGGCGCGAAGATGCCGCTTGAGAATCAGCGCGCTCGCCGGGTCGAGACCGTTGAACGCTTCGTCGAGAACGATCAGGAGCGGATCGCCCACCAAGGCCAAGAGCACGGCAAGCTTTTGACGCGTGCCCAGCGACAGCGTATCGACAAAGGCTTCGAGGTAGGGCGTGAAGCGCAACTCCTCCGCCAGGATCAACAAATCATCGCCGATCACACCGAGGCCCTTTGCGGCGGCATGCACTTCCAAGCATTGACGCGCGGTCAAGAGCGCCGGCAAGACATCCGGCGCGCAGCCGTACCCGAGCTGCCGCTTGGCCTCGAAAGGAGCTTGGCGGAGCGAATGACCGGCGATTGAGATCTCGCCGCCGGACGGAATCAGCCGGCTCACCACGCAATCGAGCAAGGTGCTCTTCCCGCAACCATTGGGGCCGAGCAGCACGAACCATTCACCGGACAGCAGCGCTATCGAAATATTTTCGAGCACGGTGCGTGGCCCATAGCCCGCCCGTAACTCGCGGATCTCGAGGATGGGGCTGTTCACGGGCGCGTCCACAGCCTGGGACTCGGTCGGAATATCCAGTTCCAAATGAGGCCGCCGCTCACCGTCACCCAACCCACCACTGCCGTGCACGCGCCTACTTCAGCCGCCGTGCGATACGAGACACTGAGCACCAACAGGAGCAGCACCTCGAGGGCGCTTGCGGCGGCAACCACCGCGCAGACCGGCAGCAAGAATGCACGAATCACCTCGGCCGCGCGCACAGGCAGCGGCGCCAGCCAGCGCCGCGCCAAGCGGCTGGCGGAAATGACCCCCAACCACACCAGCAACAGCGCGCCGATGATCCCGGATAGGCCGATCACTACCATGGCCGTATCTGCCGTCGTGCCCAGCGGCATCATGACGAGGATCGGGATGATCGCGCGCGCGACGACTTTGGGTTGTGCCCAGGCAAACGCTTGGCGTATCGGCCAACTCCCAAGCGCGCTCAAGGCAGGGCGAATTTTCGCGGCCGGGCGCGATTTCGGGTGGGGAACATAGCGGGAACCCGGCGGCAAATCCACCGCCTTCGGCTGCGGTATCAGGAAACTGCCGATCACCCCGACCGCAATTCCACCGCTTGAAGTTGCCCACACCGCAAGGAGCGCGAAAATCTCCGAGTCTTTGGCGATTAAGAGCACGAGCGCGTACGAGCCGCTCGCGATCGCAAGCAGCCCAATGGCAGCGATCGCCGGCAATGTTTCGATGAGCAGCGACTCCCATCGCGCAGTCGTTGCCCTGACCGGTACGGCCGCCAGCCAGGATCGAGCGAACTCAGCCCGCTTGAGGGCCCTCCGCCGCGCGATCATGAACGCGCTGGCAATCGCGGCAACGCCGGCGCAGAGCAGGCTGTGCAAACGCAGCCAGTTGAGCGGCGGCACCACAGTCGCCTCCAGCCAAAACAGAACCATCAGTGCGCCCACACACAGCAGCAGGGCGCCGGCTGGCGTAACGCCGGCGCGCAGCCGCCGATTCACCAGTATTAATTTCGCAGCGGCAAGGCGCGGAGCAGTCACTTAGGCGCCTGCTTGAGGATTCACCGCGAGCACGGGACTCGCCGCAAGCAATGCTTGGGTGTAGGCGTGGCGCGGCGAGTCGAACACGGCGGCCGCCGCCCCCTCCTCGACGATTCGCCCTTGCTGCATGACATAGACACGATCGGCAATCGCTCGGATGACCTGCAAATCATGCGACACGAACAGATACGCCACCTTGAGCCGCTCCGCCAGATCGGCAAGCAGCGCGAGAACCTGCGCGCGGATCAATACGTCGAGCGCGGAGACGGCCTCGTCGAATGCGATCATGGCGGGTTCCGTGATCAGTGCCCGGGCAATCGCAATCCGCTGGCGCTCGCCGCCCGAGAATTCCCGCGGCAGTCGCTGCGCATCGGCCGGGGACAATCCGACTTGCTCAAGAACCATGGCCACCTTGCGTCGACGCTCCGCATTCGAGGGAGGCGAATCCAACAGAAAGAACGGCTCGCCGATCAACCGCTCCACGGTCCATCTGGGATCAAAACTGCCGTACGGATCCTGAAAAACCACTTGGATGGAGCGGCGCAGGCGGCTCAAAGTTGCGCCCCTCGCGCCCGATAGCGTCTCGCCGAACAGACTGACGTCCCCCGCCTGGGCCTGTTCGAGCGCGAGGATGACTCGCAGCAGGCTCGATTTTCCGGATCCGGACTCGCCCACCAAGCCCACCGTTTCGCCCGCGCGCACCGACAGCGAGACTCCGTCGAGCGCGCGCAACGGCGCAGCCGGATGCCACAGCGAGGTTCGCCGCCGTGGGTATTCGCGCACGACGCCGCGCACCTGCAATATGGTGGGCGGCGCGTCAGTGCGCCGCTGCTCCGCGCGCTTCGGCTTCAGCAGTGAGGCCGCCAACAGCGCTGCCGAATAAGCGTTGCGGGGCCGCTGCAGAATTTCCGCCGCAGTGGCCTGCTCGACAATCTCGCCCTCGTGCATCACCGCGACCCGATCGGCGAGCTGCGCAATGACGGCAAGATCGTGCGTCACCAAGATCATGCCCATGTTTCGCGTGCGGACCATCCCTTGCAGCAGCAGCAGGACCTGCGCTTGCGTGATGACGTCCAGCGCCGTCGTGGGCTCATCGGCAATGAGCAACTGCGGCGACAGGACCATTGCCATGGCGATGGCCACGCGCTGGCGTTGGCCGCCGGATAGTTCGTACGGCAGGCGATCGAGCGCGCCCTGTTCTCCCCGCAAGCCCACCAGGTCCAAAGCGTCGCGCGCCAAGCCTTGCGCCTCGGCCCTGCTGACCCGACGGTGCGATCGCACCGTCTCCGCCACCTGATCGCCGATGCGCATCAGCGGATTCAACGCGCTCATCGGCTCCTGAAACACCATGCCGATGTCGCGGCCACGAACCGCGCGCATCTCGGCCTCGGACTTTGCACTCAAGGTCGCGCCGTTCAGGCGCGTGATCCCCGTGGACGAGGCGCGCAGCGGTAGCAGCCGCATGATGCCAAGTGCGGTCATGGATTTACCCGAGCCTGACGCACCGACCAGCCCCAGGATTTCGCCGGCACGCACGTCGAGCGATACATTTTTGACAATGCGGACGGCACCGATGACAACGCTCAGATCGACGACTTCCAGAAGCGCGGTCATGCGGAACCCCCGCTGCGGCGACGCAATCCTTCGCCGAGCAGATTTAATCCCAACACAAAGAGCAGGACCGCAAATCCGGGAAAGAGCGCGAGATAGGGGGCCAGCGCCGTGAGGGTTTGCGCTTCATTGAGCATGCGCCCCCAACTGGGCGTCGGCGGCTGGGCGCTCAAGCCGACGTACGACAGTCCCGCCTCGGCGATCACACCGAGTGAGAACTGTATGGTTCCCTGCACCACCAACAAGCCCAGCAGGTTGGGCAGAATGTGCTGCCAGGAAATTCGCAGCGGGCCTTTGCCCGCGACGCGGGCGGCCAGGGTGAAATCCTTGGTCCATTGCTGCAGGGCGCCCGCGCGCGTCACGCGCGCGAACACCGGTATGTTGAAAATGCCGATGGCGACGATGGCGTTGACGGCGCCCGGACCGAACACGGCGGTAATGAGTATCGCCAGCAATAAGGCCGGAAAGGCAAAGATCAAATCATTGCCGCGCATCACAATCTCGTCGGTTGCGCCGCGCCGCGCCGCGCCGAGCAGCCCGAGCGGCACCCCGATGCAGACGCCGATGATCACCGAGAGCAGCGCCACGCCGACGGAGGTTTGCGCGCCCAGCATGATCATCGACAAGACGTCGCGGCCCAACTGATCGGTGCCGAACCAATGCCGCCCACTTGGCGCCTGCAGCTTGTCGGCAATGTGAAGAATGCGCACATCGTACGGCGTCCAGAACTGTGCGGCCGCGGCCAGGGCGACGAACAGAGCGGTGATGAGGGCGCCTGCGCCGAGACTCTTGCGCGCGAAGCTCATGGATCGCGCGCCCGCAATTGCGGATTGATCAGCACATAGGAGAGATCGACCAAGAAGCTTACTATCACCACGGCAAACACCAGCATCACGACCACGCTTTGCACGACGATCAGGTCGCGCTGCACGATGGCCTGAAACACCAGTCGGCCCAGACCCGGCAGAAAGAAGACATTTTCGATGATCACGCCGCCGGCAAGCAGAAAGGAGAATTGCATGCCGAGGATGGTCAACACGGGCACCATCGCATTCGGCAGTGCATGCCGGAGCAGCACGCGCCGCTCACCGACGCCTTGCGCGCGCGCGCTGCGGATGTAGTCTTCGTCCAGGGTCTCGATCAGCGCGCCGCGCAACACCCGCGCCAAAATGGCGGCCTGCGGCATGGCAAGCGCAATGGCCGGAAGCGTCAGGGCTTTCACGGCGTTCCAGAATCCAGCCTCCCAACCGGGGAATCCGCCGGCGGACACCCAGCGAAGCGCGATCGCAAAGACCAGCACCAGCAGCATTCCCAGCCAGAAATTCGGCACCGCGAGACCTAGCTGCGTTATGCCGCTGACGATTGAATCACCGAGGCGCCCTCTTCTTGCGGCGGCATACAAGGCGCTCGGAAACGCCACCGCGCTCGACAGCAGCAACGCGTACAGCGCCAGCGGCAGGGACACTTGCAGACGCTCGGCGAGCAGCGCGCCCACCGCAATGCGATAGGTGTAGCTCAAGCCGAAATCCGCATGCAGCAATCCGCCGACCCATGCGCCATAGCGCTGCAGGGGACCTGCGTCCAATCCGAGTTCGTGACGCATGAGCGCAACGGTGTTCGGGTCCGCCTGCAATCCCATCATGTAACGTACCGGATCGCCGGGCACGATTTGCACGATGACAAACACGATGGCCGTGGCGGCAAGCAGCGTGCCGGCCAGCACGGCCAGACGCCCGGCAAGATAGGCGCTGCCGAAGCGATGCGCGCTCAAGATCAACAAGATCAGCAGGCCCGCTGAAAAAACCAGGCCCGCAATCCTGAATGAAGGCAGGCGGCTGCCCGCTGCGGCGGCCAGCTCGTCCGGATGATTCACCGGCGCTGCATCGTCAAAATAAGCCTGCGTGACATCCACCGTACCAAGCACATTGTTGAAGCCGATGTCGTGCGCATGCGCGTTCCAGATATCCAAGCGCGGATACTGGAATAAAAATCCATTGACGGCATCGGTGGCGAGCTTGCGCTGAATCTGTTGCAGCAGATCTTTGCGCGTGGCGGCGTCGACGCTATCGTCCAGAGCGGCGATCAGCGCCTTGAATTCCGGGCTCGAGTAGCCGAAGTAATAGTCATCGCGGGCGTAGATGTCGTAGTCCAGAGGTTCGGCATGACCGACGATGCTCATGTCGAAGTCATGGCGGGTGTAGACCTGATCGAGCCACTGGGCCCATTCGAGATTTTCGATGCTGACGCGGATGCCGATCTGTCCCAGCTGCGCGGCGACAATCTCGCCGCCGCGCCGCGCGTAGCTGGGCGGCGGCAGCTTCAGCGTCAGCGAAAACCCGCGCGGATAGCCGGCTTGCGCCAGCAACTCCTTTGCTTTGCCGATGTCGTGCGGGTACACGCCGGTCAAATCGACATAGGCTGGGTTACCCGGCGGAAAATGACTGCCGATCGGCGTGCCGTAGCCGAACATCGCGCCGTCGATGATGGCGCGCCGATCCAATGCGTAAGAAATCGCGCGGCGCACCAGCACATTGCTCAAGGGTGCAACGCGCTCATTGAGTCCCAGCACCGTCTCCATCTCCGTCGTGCCGGTGAAAACCTTGAAGCGGCGATCCACCGCAAATTGCGAAAAGCTCTCGGGCGCCGGGTAGTTGGAAAATGCATCGACATCGCCGGCCATCAAGGCGGCAAAGGCGGCGGTGGGATCCGTGATGAATTTGAAGGTCACCTGGCTCAACTGAGCCTTCGGCCCGGCGTAATCCGGATTGCGCTCCAGCGTGATGGAGTCGCCGCGCCGCCAGCGCAAGAATCGAAAGGGACCCGTACCGACCGGCCGCAGCGCATTGCCCAGGGCGGAGGTGCGCGACACCATCACCGCCGAGCCGAACGCGAGAGATTGCAGCAGTCCGCCGGAGCGCCGGCTGAGCAGCACCCTCAGGGTCAAAGGATCCAGCACCTCGACCGCCCGAATCGCCTGCAGGCGCGCCCGTTGAGGATTGGTCGAGCCGGGCGCCACAATGCGCTGCAACGAATATTGGGCGGCCGCGGCATCGAATTCGCTGCCGTCGTGGAATCGCACCCCGCTCTTCAGATGAAAGAGGTAGGTGAGACCGTCGCCCGAGATTTCCCAGGAGAGCGCGAGTTTTGGCTGCGCGGAGCCATCGGCGGCGAATTGCACCAAGCCCTCATATACGTTGCCGTAGAGCACCTCGGATATCGCGGCGGCAGGATTGGCGGTGGGATCGAGAACCGGCGGCTCGAGTTGCGTGCCGATGATCATGCGCTGCGCGCCATGCACAGGACACGCCGCGAGCATCACCGTACCGAGCAAGGCCAGCGCCGGGAACTTAGGTAGCCTCAAGGTCGCCGCCGAACCGAAGTCACGCACTGCCGACCAGCAGCGCATGGGCGGAGAGCGCCATGACTTTCGCGGAATTCACCATATCATCGATCAGCACGTATTCGTCCGGCTGATGGGCCAGGTCGAGAATCCCCGGGCCATAGGCAATGCAGTCGCGCAGCTTGCCGATGCGATCGATGTGCTTTTGGTCATAGGTACCGGGTGAACAGACGAATTCGGCCTCACGGCCCAGCACGCGTTGAATCGCGGCGGCCGTGCTGCGCGCGACCGGGCCATCGCGATCCGCCATCGTCGGCTGCACCTCGAAAATATCGCGCAGCTCATAGGCAAACCCGGCGCGCTCCGCGACGAGTTGTTCCAGCAGCGCGCGCACTTCGTCTTTGACACAGTCCATGTTCTCTTCGATCAGCAGACGGCGGTCGATCACCAGCCGGCAAGAATCCGGCACGCACGGCGCGGGAAAGCCGGACGTCTCTGCCTGGCCGCCGTGAATCGAATTGATGTTCATCGTGGAATGCCGCGCGCCCGAGGGTACCACGGGCATATCGGTACGCCGTGCCGCGAGCTTCGGGTATAGATCCTGCTCCAAGCGATCGATGAAGGCATTCATGTGGCGCACTGCGCAGTCGCCCAGGAACGGCATGGACCCGTGCGCCATGCGTCCGCGAGTTTCGACCTCGGCCCACCATACGCCGCGATGACCGATGCAAACGCGATCCACGTTCAAGGGTTCGGGAATGATCACGTGATCGACACGCGGCGCGGAAAACCAACCGCGCTGCGCCAGATAGTGAACGCCGCCGTAGCCGCCCGATTCCTCGTCAACCGTTCCTGAAATCTCCAGCGCCCCGGGCAATTGTGCGCCCGAATCGATCAGGGTCTCGACCGCGATGATGGACGCGGCGAGACCGCCCTTCATGTCGCAGGCGCCTCTGCCATAGATTTTGCCGTCGCGAAGCACCGCGGCGAAAGGATCGAGGGTCCAACCCGCGCCGCTTTGCACCACATCGATATGGCTGTTGAAATGCACGCAAGGCCCCGCAACGCTCCCCTCCCGCCGCGCGATGACATTGATGCGCGGATAGCGTTCGGTATCACCCGGCGTGCCGGCCGCGCGCACGTAGTTCACCGCGAATCCGCGGTCGCGCAAGCGCCGGCCGATGAACTCCGCGCAGGGTTGATAGGCCTCGCCGGGCGGATTGACGGTCGGAAAGCGAATCAATGCGCGCGCCAGCTCAACCAATTCTTCGCGGCGCGCCTCGATGATCTGGAGCAGATTCTCCGTCGTGTCCCGAGTCATGCGTCCCCCGAGAGAGGCCGTGCATCCCGCGAAGGGTGCCGGGCGCGCGTGAGCGCGGCGCGGCTGCGCGCCTGATCGGCCAGGGAAGGCAAACCGAGCCGGCCATACACGGCGGCGAGCGCCGAATTGACCGGCACGCCGTCGGGATCTGCGCGCCGGCGCAGTTCCAACATCTGCTGCGCCAACGGCAACCGGCCGCTCTGGAGCGCCGCATCCAGTAAGACTTGCTCGAACAGATCGCGCTGCGCGTGGCTGCCGCCCGCTTCCGCCATGCGCGGCACGGCGATGCTCAGGTGCCGCCAGGCGCGCTCGAAATCGCCGCATGCATAAGCAGATAAACCTTCACAGCCCGGCACGGCGACTTCCCGCCATGCGGTGCGCGTGAAAGCCGGCGCGCGCTCGGCGTATTCGCGCACCGATTCGAGCAAGGCCTTGGCTTCCGGCCGGTGCGCCCGCGCCAGGCCGTACAGATATTGCAGCGATAAAAATGGCTGAATCGTGTCCTGTGCGCGCGCTGCCAGATGCTCGCCCAGATCGAGCCAGCGTGAGCCGACATCCATGCCGGCGATTTCGAGCCGGGCCAGCAGCGACACGGCGCCGATCTGATCTTGGGAATAATCCTTGGCAATGCCCCAGCAATGCTCGTCATACACCTGCAGCGCTTCGCTCTCGCGGCCTTGGCTCAAATAGAACAGCGCCAAGTGCCACCAGAGGTGCGTGTACATGAAGGAGTTCAGCCCCGTCCAGGTGTCCGCGGCGTCTTCCAGGAATTGCGCGCCCTCGTCCATGCGTCCGCGTGTCAGGAACACATGCGCCAGGGCGTGTTGCGCCCAGGGTTCCTTGCGGCGCATCGCCAGCGCCGTCCGTGCCTCGAACTCGGCTTCGTCGAGCAGATGGCATTGCTCGTAAGCGAATGCCTTCATGCCGTAGACGTAGGGAACATCGCGGTTCGCGGCGCTTACCTTCAAGGCGATGCGCAGCATTTCGGGCGAGTCGCCGCGGTTGAATTCAAAGTACTGATGCGTCTTGACGATCGCCAGATCCTGCGGAAACTCATCCGACAACTGATCGCATAAGTCGATGCTGCGCTCGAGATCGTCGTCGACCCACGCGCGCAACATGGCGCAATTGAGTTGTTCGCGCCGGGTTGCACCCGGCGCGCTGCGTTCCGCCGCCGCGAGATACGTGGCAGCGCGCGCGGCGCCCTGCGGCGCTTCCAGCAGCATCCACAGTATTCCCGCGTACACATTGGCCATGCAGGATTCAGGGTCCGCAGCAGCAGCGATTAAAATCCGTTCGGCGCGAGTTTCATAGGCCAGGTAGCCTTCGATGAACTCATCGATCGCCCGCAGCGTGCTGTCGCGCTCGCCGCTGATCGGATTGCCCAAATAATCTCGCTGCATCCCGGGATTCTAGTGATTTTGACCGGCCCGTGTAGCAATCGTCAGGCAGGGTGTAAGACTCAAGGCCCGAGCGATCTCGGCCGCGCGAGTCTCGTCCTCCAGCACCGTGAGTTTGACCTTCGAGCCTGAAAGGCCCACGGGGAGGGGAAGCGCCGAGGCACTGTGGCCTCGGTGCCTCGACGCTTCCCCTCCTCGTGAGACATCCGGGCCCGGTCAATCTCATTGTGCCGAGGAACCTTGGCTGGCCTTCAAAAAGGCCGCGACATCCGCCGCGGAGCGCTGCGGAATCTCGAGCTGCGGCAAGTGCCCGACTTCGGGGTAGGTGATCAACTTCGCTCCGCCGATCGCCGCCGCAAATTTTTTCGCCGCGGCAGGCTCGATCAGCGGGTCGCTCTCCCCCCACAAAATCAAGGTTGGAACCCTGATGCCCGACAGCAGTTGCGCGGTTGAGCCGGCTCTACCGCCCATATTGACGCCCATCAAAATTTCGCGGTGACCGGGCGCCCGCTGAAACTCGGCGAAGCGATCCACGATGAAGGGCGTGATCAGCGATTTGTCGTAGACATCGGCCTTGAGTCCCTGTTCGATTAGAGGCCGGTTGTCGATTTTGCTCAGCACCGTGCGCCCGAGGCGGTAGCGCAGGATCACGAAGCCCAACGGCTGTTTGCCGGGCTTGTCGTTCGCGAAGCCCGCCGCATCGACCAGAATCAGTGCATTGATCCGGTCCGGATGCCGCACGGCGAGTTGCCACGCCGCGCCGCCCCCCATGGAATTCCCCGCGACCGCGAACTTCGGCAGCGCCAATTTCGCGGCGAAGGCATCGACAAAGTCCGCCAAACTATCGCCGCTCAAGGAGCTGCCTTGCGGGGCGCGCGTCAAACCATGACCGGGAAAATCCAGGCTGATGATGTGGAACTGCGGCTTGAGCTCCCGCACCCAGCCGTCCCACGTCGTGAAGGAGTCGGCAAACCCATGCAGCAGTACGACCAAGGGTGCATTCGGATCGCCGTCCTCGCGGTAATGCACGTGATAGCCGCCGGGCAAATCCACGAAGTGCGAATCCGCTTGCGCATACTTCGCCTCGAGCGTTTCGTAAGGAATATCAGGTCCACGCAGCCAGAGCCATGCGCCGATCAGGCTCAGCACGAGCAGCCCCAAAATGATGCCGAGAATTCTGCGCATGGCCCTTCCTAGTATTTGTAGGTCAGTCGGATGCCGATCGTCGTGGGTTCGCCGGCTGCGGCCACTTCGCTGCTCGGCAAGAAGAAATTCCGCGTTAGATCGTACGCTTTGTCAAAAATATTTCGGCCCCACAAGGTTACCGTCCAGGGCCCGCCGGCGGCCGGCGCCAGCGACAAATTCGCATTCGCCAGCCAGTATTTCGGAATGGTGAAATCGTTGCTGCCGAGCAGGAAGAACTGACTGTAAGTGTCGTGAAAACTATAGTTCGATTCCGCGCTCACGCTGAAGGCGCCGAGATTCCAGGTGTAACTGAGATCGCCGCCGTAGCTCCACTTCGGGAAGCTCTCCGGCCGGCCGTCATAATCGACCGGCGGCAGCGCCGGGTTCAAGGGCACATCCAGCAGCTTGCTGGTGTAGTAGCCCTCGGCAAATCCGGCGTATTGGGTAATCGAGATTCCGTCCAGCGGCCGCCATTCCAAATCCATTTCACCGCCGCTGATGCGCGAATTGGCATTGACGAATCGGCCGATGAAAGACTGCGACGCATCATCAAAGACCTTGCCCAGAATTTGCTGATCCCGATAGCGATAGTAGAAAACCGAGGTGTCGACTCGAAGAGTCCGCGTGATGTCTGATTTCACGCCGATCTCGTAGGCCGTGAGCCTTTCCGGTTCGAACGGGTCCGCCGCGGGCGCGGTGGTCGTGTTGTGCGCGGTGAAGCCGCCCGACTTGACGCCGCGGCTGATACTCCCGTAGAGCAGCGTGCCGGACACCGGCTTATAGTCCAGTTCCACCTTTCCGGAGGGCAAGTTCGAGGTGATCGATCCGCCCAGAGCGCCGCCGGTGAGCGAAGGCGGCCCGGGCAGAAACGCGGTGTTGAGACCGATCAGTTCACGGCTCTCGTGATCCTCGCGCACCCCGAGCGTAGCCTTCAAGGTATCGCTGATTTGATAGTCGCCCTGTGCGAAGACCCCTAAAGAGTTGGCGACTTGCTCGTAGGTCGTGACTGCGATACCGCCAAGCCGATCGGTGAGATCGGAATAGAAATTCTCGTGAAGATCTTCGTGGGAGTAGAAGAGGCCGGTCACCCAGTCGAAAGGCCCATGATTTCCCGCCAGGCGCAGTTCCTGGGAGAACACGTCCAGATCGCTGTTCAGGTATTCATCCGAGTCGTCGAATTGCGTGGCGTCCCAATCCGCGTATTCGCGCCGGATGAGTTTGTTGTAGGCCGTAATACTGGTGAGCTTGGCGCCGCCGAAATCGATATTGGCGGTCAGGTCGACGCCGTCGTTGCTGTTGTCCAGACCGGGCTTCGAATCCGCATTGATGCCGATGAGCTTGGCGAAGGTCGGGTTGAGCGCCCAGCCCGTTGCATATCGCGACGTATCCGCGGGGATGGTCGGCGCGCCGTTGCCCGGCGTATAGGGCTGGAGCAAGTACAGGCCCTGTTCATCGGATTTATCCTGCGCCCCATGCACCCCAAGGCGAACATCAAGCGCTTCCAAAGGATCCCACTGCAATTGGCCCCGAACCGCGACCTTGTCCTTGTCGCCCAGCGACTGTCCGGTGACCCGATTGCGCTGCCAGGCGCCGCCCTGTTCCGTTGCCACGGCCAGCCTTCCCATCAGCCCGTCGGCAATGCTGCCGGAGACGAACCCTTCGGCGTTGAGCTCATTGTGCGAGCCGTATTCCAGCGAGAATCCCGCGTGCGGGTCCGGGGTGGGCCGGTTGCTGATGAAATTGATTTCGCCGCCCGTGGTATTGCGCCCATACAAGGTGCCCTGGGGTCCGCGTAAAACTTCGACGCGATCGATGTCGAACAGCTGCCCCTGAGTTTGGATGGGCAAAGCGAACGCGACGCCGTCCAGGCTCACGCCCACGGGCGAGGTGTTATTCGAGGTATAGTCGATGAAGCCGACGCCGCGCACACGGAACTGCGGTTGACTGCTGCCGAACGCAGGCTCCACCTGCAGGTTGGGAACCGCGTTCTGCAGATCATTGACATAGCTGATGGACTTGTCGGCCAGGCTCTGGCCCGCGAGCACGGACATGGCGATACCCACGTTCTGAGCCGACTCCACGCGCCGCTGCGCGGTGACCACGATTTCCTCCAGACCACCATTGTCACTCGCCAAGGCGCCCGCCGCGACGAAAATGGCCCCGGCGCCTGTAGCAGCGGCCATTAACCGAATGAACATCCCAATCTCCTGATAGCCGGCAGCTAAGAATCTGCGCGCGCATCATCCGTGAGGCGCCCGTCCTTTGTAAATGCGCATCTGGCGCTTGACTTGGGTGTAGAAATTACACCTGGGGTCCCGCACGATTTCTTCTCTCGCGATCCATGCGTAAACTAGCGGCCATCCGTTTCCTCCAGGCTGCCAATGCTGCGGAATTTTCTCATGCTTTTTGCGTGCCCGTCGCTCATTGTCGCGGCTCTCGCGAATGGCCAGACTTCGCCCATCCCGGCCGCCGACTACAAGGTAGCGAAGTCGTGGCGGATCGGCGGAAACAACGGCTGGGATACCTTGGCATTGGATGCCAGCAGCGGCCGCTTGTTCGTGACGCGGGACGACCACGTCGATGTGATCGAGACCGGCAGCGGCAAACTGACCGGCAATATTCCGCGCACGGCCGGTGTGCACGCGATCGCATTCGCGCCCGCGCTCCGGCGTGGCTTCACCAGCAATGGCCGTTCCAATTCCGTCTCGGTATTTGAACTCGATACGCTGCGTGTGGCTTATGAAGTACCCATTTCGGGTACCGCACCCGGCGCGATTCTGTACGAACCGCAGCAAAATCACATTTTCACCGCCAATCGGGAAAGCGCGAATCTGTCGGTGCTCGATGCCGGCACTCTGCAAGTCGTGGCCACCGTGGCGCTACCCGGGCCGCCGGAATCCATGGCCACCGATGACGCGGGCCATGTGTATGTGAATATCAACACAGCGCCGGGAAGGTTGGTGCTGATCGACGCCAAGTCTTTGATGGTGAAAGCCAAATGGCTGCTGAAGGAATGTGCGGGACCGACCGCCCTTGCCATCGATGCCACGAATCATCGACTCTTTTCGGTGTGTGCCAATCAAGTCATGGCGGTAACGGATTCGCTGTCCGGCAAGGCTATCGCCCAGGTCGTGATCGGCCGCGGTTCAGACGGCGCGGTCTTCGATCCGGAACTGAGCCTGGCTTTCAGTTCCAACGGCATCGACGGCACCCTGACCGTGATTCATCAAGATTCGCCGGATGAATACCGGGTCGTCGCTACGGTTACGACGCAGGTTAGCGCCCGCAGCATGGCGCTCGATCCGGCCACCCACAGAATTTATCTGGCCACCGCGCAATTCGGTCCGCCACCCGCTGTGAGCGAGGACCAGCCGCGCGCACCTGCGACCGTCGTGCCGGATAGCTTTTTGATTCTGGTTGCACAACCCAAATAGGCTGACCTATGAGCGAGCGAACTCAAGTGGTTTGCGGTCATTGCGACACGGTGGTCGGCTTGCCGAGCGATCGGCTGAAGGATGCGCCCCGCTGCCCCAAGTGCCATTCACCCTTGTTCGAAGGCAAACCGGTCGAATTGACCGAGGCGAATTTCGACAAGCACGTAAGCCGGGGCGACCTGCCGCTGGTCGTCGATTTCTGGGCACCCTGGTGCGGGCCATGCATCGCCATGGCGCCATTTTATGAAGCAACCGCACGCCAATTGGAGCCCAAGCTGCGCTTTGCCAAGCTCAATACGCAGGATGAGCCGGCGCCGGCCGCACGCTTCAACATCCGCGCCATTCCCACGATGATCGTGTTCCGCGCGGGCAAGGAAATTGCCCGCCAGAGCGGCGCCATGGACTCGAGCCAGATGCAGCGTTGGCTGAACTCTGTGGCCTGATCTCGGCACCGTTGACCGGGCCCGACCTGCATGGGCTACGACTACTAAGTCTTGCGCAACACCAACACGAATCGGTCGGTTTTACCGAGTGCGGGACCCTTGTAGCTGATGAGATCGCGCTTATCGTCCGGCCTTTTCAACAAGTCGCTCTTGGCGATCACTCTGAAGCCGTGGGCGGTAAAATCCTGAACGGCGAACGCCTCTTCAATGCGATGCAATTCCCCCGCGTCGGATTTGCCGTGACCTGCCTTGGCCGAATGGTCGATCAACAGCAAGACGCCGCCGGGTTTGAGCGCGCGCGATAATTGATCCAGAACGGAGCTGACATCGACCTTGGGCCAGGGATTTTTCGGATTGGTATTCACCCAATACAGGTCGTGATACACCTTGACCAACAGAATCGCGTCCAGGCTGGCAGGCGGCAATTTCATGTCGTTAAGATCGACGGTCTGTTGCGTGACATTGGTCAAGCGGCCGCCGGCCATGCGGTCTTTCAAGGCCGGCTGACTCCAATTGTCGAATGCAAGATTGTTGATCAGAGACACGTGGCCCGTGGGCCCCACCACATAACTCACCAGCTCGCTGTAATACCCGTCTCCGGCCAAAACGTCGGCGACTGTCATACCCGGCTTGATCCCTGCGAGACGCAGCATCTCCGCTGGATGGTCGATGGCATCCCGGGCTGAATCCGCCGCCGGGCGGCCTGGGTGCGTGAGCGCCGCGTCATAAGCATCGGCACCCCTGGCATGCGGGCTCGCAAAGAGCAAAGCCGCGGACAGCACCGCCGTAAAAGCAATAGTGTGTTGAGTCATTTTCTCTCACCCTTGATGAATAACAGAGCAATAAGCGAGATGAGCCCGGCCGTCGACAAATAGTACCCGACAAAGGCCAGTCCATAGTGAGTCGCCAAGTAAGTTGCGATGGGCGCCGCCAGCGAGGCGCCCAGGATGCCAGCGAAATTGAACGCCAGCGAGGTGCCCGTATAGCGGACCGGTGTCGGGAACAGGGTCGCGAGGGCGCTTCCCAGCGGGCCGTAGGAAAGTCCGCTCAAGCCGAACCCGCACGCCAAAAACACGAATACCGCGGCCGTCTCGTGCGTGCTGAACAGGGCCCGGAAGCCAAAACCGTAGACAATAATCAGTACGGTGGCGGTGATGAGCGTCGTGCGGCCGCCGATCCGGTCCGCCAGCGACCCCGCCACCGGGATCAGGAGGCCAAAGAACAGCGCCGCCAGCATTTGCATGATCAGGAATTCCTGCCGCGGAAACCCCAAAGAATTCGTGCCCCAGCCCAGCGCGAAGATGTTCGCCAGATAAAACACCACGAACGTGGTGGTCGAGCCCAAGGTTCCCAAAAAAAGCTGCCGGGGAAACTTCGAAAACACCACGTTGAACGGCACGCGTACCCGCTCACCTTGGGCGATGCTGCGCTTGAACGCGGGTGTTTCGACCAGTTGCAGACGGATGTACAGGCCCACGGCCACGAGCACGGTGCTCGCCAGGAACGGCACGCGCCATCCCCAGCTGAACAACTGCGCGTCGGACAATTGATTGCTGATGAGCAGAAAGGCGCCGATGGAAATGACCAGGCCGAGCGGCGCGCCGAGCTGCGGAAACATGCCGTACCAGCCGTGCTTACCGGCAGGGGCATTCTCCGTCGCGAGCAGCACCGCGCCGCCCCATTCTCCGCCCAAGCCGATCCCCTGCCCAATGCGGCAAAGCGCCAGAAGCAGCGCTGCATACACGCCGGCGGAGGCGTAGGTCGGCAGAAGTCCGATGCAGATGGTCGAAATGCCCATGGTCATGAGTGCCGTGACCAGGGTGGTTTTGCGTCCCACCCGATCGCCGAAATGCCCGAAAATGGCCGCCCCGATGGGCCGCGCGACAAAGGCTAGCGCAAACGTTGCGAGCGATTGCAGTGTCGCGACTGCCGGATCGCCTTTTGGAAAGAACAAGCGCGGGAAGACCAATACCGCAGCGGTGGCATAAATGTAGAAGTCATAGAACTCGATGGTGGTTCCGACCATGCTGGCCAGAAGAATGCGGCGCGCCTGCCGTGCATCGGGCACGAGGTTTGAGTCGAGCAAAGAGAACCCCGGCAATTCGTTTTAGGTTTTGCCGATACTACACCAGCGCGGAAGCCGAAAATCAGTGACCTCTGGAGCGCCCCGGAATGGACGGTGCCGATCGCCCGGCAGGGGCGGGACGATAAGCCGGTGCATGTCCGGCCCGACCTCGACCTACATCGTGGTGATCGTCGTGGTGATCGTCGCGATGATCACAGCATCGCCCGGGGCCCACGCGGTATCCGGCGCCCCAACCGCCGTAATCGTAGCCGTAGGGCGCGTAATAGCCGCCGTCGTATCCAACGCTGCCTTCAACGCCGACACCGGTTACTTCACAAGCACACAGCAACAGCGCTGCCATCGTGCCGAGACCACTTGCCATCAGTCGAGTGCGCAGGGTTTTCATTTCGGCTCCGCCTTGGTGTCGCTTTCGCTCCACTCCATCAAGCCGAACGGCGCTCCCGCGGGATCTGCAACGACCGCGAGCATTCCGCCATGGCGGTCAACACGCGGCTCGACCAAAACGCGGCCCCCCAAGGCCACCACCTTGGCGGCCGTTGCGGCCGTATTCTCGACGCGCACGAAATTCAGCCAGTGAGAGCGGCGGTGCGCGGAGTCTCGTTCCAGATCGTTGGCACTGGCGCGCGCAAAGTCATCGGTCGAGAGAATGAGGTGTTGCAACCCGTCGTCGCTCGGGAGATCGAAAACATCGTAGCCCAGCAGATTTTGGTAGAACGCCGCTTCCGCTCCGGCATCCTTGGCATGCAGCGAACTCCAGATCCAATCGCCGGTCGCCGGCAGGTAATCCGGCGTATCGCCGCTGCTCGAGGCGAGAAGCGCGAACGGCGCGCCCTCTGGATCCGATAGCACACATTGACGGCCGCGCAGGGGATAGCTCTTGATGTCCTTCAGGACTTTTGCCCCGTGAGAGACGGCAAGCTTCTTGACCGCGTCTATATCGTTGGCGGCCAAAAAAGTTAGCCATACAGACTGTTGATGTTCACCGGCCGGGATCGTCTTCTCGACCATTCCGCCGATGGGTCGTCCGTCAAGCAATGCCACCGCATAGTTCACATCGCCGGCGCGAATGCGCTGAAATGTCCAACCAAACAGTCCGCCATAGAATTTCTCGGCTGCGGCAAGATCGGGCGTGGTCAAATCCGCCCAAATCATTTTCCCCGCGTGATGTTCACCGCTGGGCGGCGAATTGAGGGCAGGCAGCTGGAAATCCGCCGCGTGGGCCAGTGCGCCGCTGAGTAACAGCACCGCAGCCAACAGACTCGGCAAACCGTACCGCCGCCGGTATGTGCACTTCATCGCGAATTCCCCTGCTTATTTGCGAAAGATACTGCGCCCAATGACTGCGCTATGCTGTACGGCACCGCACAGAGCGGCTGTCAGAAATCGCTGACCCCATGGGAAAGAGCATGCATATCAGGTCGAGTGACTATCGAGTGAGTCCGGGAACCCACGTGGACCTCAAGAAGTGGCCGACGGCGGTACGCCCTGCATACCAGACCAAGCGTCAATACCGCGATATGCTGAGCGCGCACGTCAAAGAATTGAGTGCGCGGCAAGAATTATTGTACGCATCGAACGGCTACGCCCTGCTGATCATTTTTCAGGCCATGGACGCAGCGGGCAAGGACGGTGCCATTGCGCATGTCATGTCGGGCATTAATCCGCAGGGTTGCCGCGTTAACAGTTTCAAGCATCCGAGCGCTGAGGAACTGCAGCACGATTTCCTGTGGCGTACGACTCGCGAGCTGCCGGAACGCGGCCAGATCGGCATTTTCAACCGATCCTATTACGAGGAAGTATTAATCGTCCGTGTGCATCCCGAAATCCTTCGCGCTGAAGGTCTGCCCGATGAACTCAAGGATGATAAAAGCATTTGGCGCGATCGCTACCGATCCATAGTTGATTTAGAACGGCACCTGACCCGCAACGGCACCCGGGTCATCAAATTCTTTCTTCATCTCTCCAAAGAGGAGCAGCGCAAGCGCTTCATCAAACGGATTGATACGCCCGACAAAAATTGGAAGTTTTCCTCGGCCGATATCGCGGAGCGCCACTATTGGAAGGATTACATGAAGGCTTACGAGAAATGCCTGAGCGCCACCAGCACCGGTCACGCGCCGTGGTACGTCGTCCCTGCCGATGACAAGCTCAATACCCGCCTCATTGTGTCGCGCATCGTGCTCGATACGCTCGCGGAGCTGCGTTTGAGCTACCCGAAATCCACTGCCGCCCGGCGCCGCGAATTGCGCCAGCTGCGCAAGCAGTTGGAAGAATAAACCGCCCTTAAGGTTTGCGCGCGCCGACCACGATGAGTACAACGCCGACCACCACGGCAGCGCCGCCCGCCCAGGGCGGAATCGCGTGTTCCTGCGATACCTTTGCTTCCACGTCGCCTATCTTGAGCACGCTCTTTTGGCTCGAATAGGACGGCGACTTGATGAGCACGAACAACCCGCCGAGGATCAATATCGCGCCTAAGACTTGCAACACACGCATGTAAAACCTCGCTCACTTAAAAAGCTTTGGGCCGCAGTGTAGCCCTAAGAGCCGGTCCGCGTATTCCCAGGGATGGACGTAGTTCACGTGTATTCTCCCGAGTCTGGTGGTATGTTTTGAGCGTAATGGCACTGCTCCGGACCCCCTCGATGACGTTTGTGCTGCTGCTGGCGCTGCTGCTGCCGTTGCAGAGCTTCGCCGCCGCTTGGAGCTGCGGCGCTCGGGATACCGGCGCAGCCGCCGCGCACCAGCACTGCGCCGACGACTCAGGCAAGGGACACTCCGGTGCCGAGCAGCCGCACCATCACTGCGGCACGTGCTGTGTCGCCGCGATTGCCTTGGTGCCGTTTCGCTGGACACCTCCCCGCCTGGTGAGTTCTGAAGAGTCCCTGCCCTCGCACCGTTCGCCTCCGACGGTTGCCCTCGACCGCCTCGACCGCCCTCCACGTCCCCCCGCCAGCTGATTCGCGGCGCCGTTGCGCCGCCGATTTCCGCCTGAAAGGAGGACGCTATGCGATGCGCATTTCTTCTGTTGATGACGCTGGCCGCGCTGGGCATCGAGGGCTGTACGGCCTTCAGCCAAGACAGCGGCTTCGATGCCGTTGCGGACGCAGCACGGCGGCATTTATCTAAAGACATCCAGTGGCCGCGAACCTCGCAGGAACAGGCCAAGACCGATGCTCGGGTGGCCGAACTTCTGGGACATCCTGTGTCGGCCGAAGATGCCGTGCAAATTGCCCTGCTGAACAATCGCATGCTGCAGGGAGCGTTCGAGGAGCTGGGAATTTCCGAAGCGGATCTGGTGCAGGCGGGAAGGCTGCCCAATCCGCGTTTCGATCTGCGGCATGCCGGCGCCGCGGGGCAGTACGACGTCGAGGAGACCTTGAGCATCAACGTGCTTTCGCTGTTGACCATGCCGTATGCCCGCGGCATAGAAAAGCAACGCTTCGCGCAGGCGCAGCGTGTCGCGGTTCTGCGCGTCGCGCAGCTGGCCAAGGATACGCGCGAGGCCTATTACGCGGCGGTCGCCGCCGCCGAAGCCCGCGGCTATCTACTTAAGGTCCGCGCAGCGGCGGAAACCGGCGCGACGCTGGCCCGAAGAATGGTGGCCGCCGGCAACTGGAACCAGCTGGACCAGGCGCGCGAACAGAATTTCTATATCGATGCCGCTCAAGGCTTCACCCATGCCGAGTTGGCCGAACAGGCCGCGCGCGAAAAACTGATCGCCCTCCTGGGCCTGCCGGGCGAAAAGAGCGCCACACTGAATCTGCAGCTCGCGCAAGCGTTGCCGATTTTGCCGGCAAGCCTGGAAAATCTTCCCGATGTCGAAAGCGCGCTGTTGCAGAATCGGCTCGACCTGCAGCTGATGCGCCTGCGCATGGATGAGCTGCAGCGCAGCCTCAAGCTCACCCGCAGCACGCGCTTTGTGAATGTACTCGACGCCGGGGCGACGCGCGTGCAACAGGGTTCGCGCGATGCTCCCTACGAACGGGGCTATACGATTACCCTCGAAGTTCCGATATTCGACGGCGGCTCCGCGCGCGTCAAAAAATCTGAAGCCCTCTACGCGCAGGCGGTCGATCGTTTCACGCAGGCTGCCATTGAGGCGCGCTCGCAGATTCGCCTGGCCTATGCCAACTACCGCGCGGCCTTCGAGCTGGCCCAGCGGCAGCGCGATGAGGTAGTGCCGCTGCGCCAGGCCATCGCGCTGGAGAACTTGCTGCGCTACAACGCATCGCAGATCAGCATTTTCGAATTGTTGTCCGGTGCCCGCGAACAGGCGGCGGCCTTCGATGGCTACGTTCAACGCGTGCGGGATTTCTGGATCGCCAAATCGCAACTCGACGCGGCATTGCTGGGCAATGCCGCGCAGTAGCGCCAAAGGAACCACCATGTATTCACGACGAAAATTTTTCGGCAGTGCCGGCTTGGCCGTCGCGGCCGGCGCAGTGGCCAGAAGTGCGCTGGCCGCGCTCCCGGAAATCGTGTCCACCGACTCGCCGGCCATGCAACCGCCGCTGGCGCCGCCCAACGGCAGACCGTATCGCGCCGTGGCGACATTGAATGGCTGGTCGCTGCCCTGGCGAATGCGCAATGGCATCAAAGAATTTCACCTGGTCGCCGAGCCGGTCATGCGCGAGATTGCGCCGGGCATGACGGCAAATCTATGGGGCTACAACGGCCAATCACCCGGCCCCACCATCGAGGTCGTCGAAGGCGACCGGGTGCGCATATTCGTCACCAACCGCCTGCCGGAAGCCACCAGCATCCACTGGCACGGTCAGCGCCTGCCCAACGGCATGGACGGCGTGGTTGGCTTGAATCAGCCGTCAATCAAGCCGGGGCAGACCTATGTGTACGAGTTTGTCGCGCAGCGTGCCGGAACATTCATGTATCACCCGCATGCCGACGAGACGACGCAGATGGCCTTGGGCATGATGGGCTTTTGGGTGACTCACTCGAAAGACCCCGCTTTTATGCCGGTCGACCGCGACTATGTGTTTCTGTTGAACGCCTATGACATCGCGCCCGGCAGCTACACGCCCAAGGTCAGCACCATGCTCGACTTCAATTTATGGACCTTCAACAGCCGCGCGTTTCCGGGCACTGCGCCGATGGTGGCGCGCCTCGGCGAGCGGGTGAGGATTCGCGTCGGTAATCTCACCATGACGAATCATCCCATTCATTTGCATGGCCATGAATTCGTCGTCGTGGGTACCGACGGCGGTTGGACTTCGCCGGCGTCGCGCTGGCCCGAGGTGACGGTCGACATCGCGGTCGGTCAAATGCGCGCCATCGAGTTCACCGCGGCGGCGCCCGGCGATTGGGCCTTCCACTGTCACAAGAGCCACCACACCATGAACGCCATGAGCCATGTCGTGCCGAACAGCATCGGTGTCGAACAGGCGGACCTAGAGAAGCAGATTGCCGCCCTCGTGCCCGGCTACATGACCATGGACCCTGGGATGAGCGGCCCGATGAACATGGCGCTGCCGGCCAACACGCTGCCGATGATGACCGGCGCGGGCCGGTACGGGGACATTGAAATGGGCGGCATGTTCACGGTGATGAAGATTCGAGCGGACCTGGCGCATGGCGATTACCGCGATCCCGGCTGGTATCAGGCGCCCGCCGGCAGCGTCGCCTACGCGTGGGCTGGAGATCCGCCGCCCGCGGTGCGCGCCGCGGCGCCCGCGGCTTCCGAAGGCGCGGCCTACAGTGTCCGCAAGCCCTCTGGACCGATGGACCATTAGCTATGGCAGTCACAGGCCGGAAAATCAGTTATCGCCAACACCCGCGGTACCGAGGAGATGCCGTGATGCAAAACACCATCAGCGTGTCAGTGAATGTCGACGCGCCGCTGGCCTCGCGGCTGTACCGTGGCCTGATGGAACGCTATATCACCACCGAGTCGCAGGGACTCAAACGGCGCTGCGAGTCGGCCGCTCCTAAAACGACTGGCGCGGGCGCAATCGATCCCGGCAATAGATAAACAGGCTATTGCCCGCGATGCTCACGGCGAATAAGGCCAACGACGCCGGAATCACTTCGAACACCTTGTGTAAGCCCAGCCAGCTCACCGGCGAGACCCACCACTGTAAAAAGCCGGCAAAATATCCTTCGCCAACCTCCCTGACACAGCAACGCATCAGTGCTACTCGAATGCCGTCGCCCATGCCGACATGCATCCATTCTCCCTGGCGAAACCAACCGTTCAGTTGTATGCCGATCAGAACGAGAAAGGCGGCAAGACAACCGTAGCCAATGATGGCGCCGATGACGCTGGTGACGCGCAGCGCTGCGATTCTCGCGCTCATGTCTGACCCGCCGAAGGACATCCTTTCACTTCGAGGCGCACGATGCGGCCGGATTCACCCTGCAAATCCGAGGGATTCAGCAAGCTGTCGGTGGGCTTCAAGTCGATATCGATCCAATAGACATTGCCGGTGCGTTTGCGATCGGCGATGCCCGGATTGAAGCCCAGGGCTTGTGCTTGAGCCACGCGCGCCTGGGCGCGCTTCGATTCGCTGTACAGCCCCAGGGAAATCACTGAGCCCTCGTTCGGTCCCGGCATTTCCAGGGCATCGTCGATCCCGCCGGCCTTGAGCTTGGTCAACGTCTGCTCCACCAGCGGGCGCGCGGCCGGTAGCGGCAAGTACACCCAGACTCCGGCCCAAACCTCGCCTTCGGCCACGCGCTGGCGTGGATCGTATCCGCCGCCGCGCAATGTTGAGGCCGCATGGGCCGCTTCCGATACATCGCGAAACGGCCCGACACTGATACAGCGTTTCACATTGGTCAAAAGACCGGCATTACCGCCCTCTCTTCCGCTTTCCCGGGGGCTCTCCGACGCCGCAGGCACGCCGGTGGAGGCGGACGGCGCACCTGCGGCCGCACCGCTGCCCGATTCACCGCGCACCGCGTCCGGGCTTTCGGAGGCCAGCCTCAGTGTCCCCGGGGTTGGTGGCGCCACGACGGCCTCCGGCGCTTTGGCAACGCCGTGCTCCCACAGGAAGTAGCACACATTGGCCAGCACCAAGCCCACGACCAGAGCCTTCAGTAGCGTCAAACGTTCACCCATGAATCAAGCGCAAACTCGCTTCGCCGGAAACGAAGCGTTGCGTGCGGTCCTTTGTTTCGAGCAACAGTGCTCCATCAGCATCCACGCCGCGCGCGATACCCGCTACCGCGCCGTCCCCCACCACCACTTGCGCGGCACGCCCATACAAGCCGTCGAGAGCCGTCCAGGCGTCACGAAACGCCGCGAATCCAAAACGCTGGTACTGCAACAGCATACGCAAAAGTTCGTCCAAGATGGCCCCCGCCACCCTATTGCGCGAAGCGGGCGACTGGCAGGCGTCCGTCACCGCGGCCACCGCTGTCCCGCCGATCGCGATCTCGCGCCGCACCTCCTCAGGCAGCGACACATTGACGCCGACGCCGATCACCACATGCGCAGGCCCCCCCGCCTCGGCGCGCAGTTCAATCAGCACGCCGCCCAGCTTGCGATCCTCGAACCAGATGTCGTTTGGCCACTTCAGCTGGATTCCCGCGGCACCGGCGCGCGTCAAACCCCTGGACACGGCAACGCCGACCCCCAGACTCAATGCCGGCAAGGTACGCACCACATCGCTGCAGGTCCAGCCCAGCGACATGGCAATACCTCCGCCAAAGGGGGCCACCCAGCGCCTCCCCAGGCGCCCGCGCCCGGCGTGCTGCAGTTCGGCAATGCAGACGTCCGCGGTGCTCGGCGGCGGCGGCGCGCTGCCGAGCAGGCGGGTATTGGTCGATCCGACCTCGAACAGCAACTCCAGGTTGTGCAGGTGGGCCTTTCGATCATCGGCCAACTCGGCGCGGATTCGGTTGATGTCCAGCAGCTCAACCGGTTGCGCCAGGCGGTAGCCGCGGCGCGCCAGTGCCCGTACTTCAATGCCCATCGCCCGCAGGCGCTCGACACCCTTCCATACGGCCGCCCGGGTTTGGCGCAACTCCGCGGCCAGCGATTCGCCGGAGTGCACTTCGCCGTCCGCCAGCAGCGTCAGCAGCGGCGGGTGCACCACGCCTAAGCCGCTCGCGAGCGAAACAGCCATAGACGCCGCACGCGATTTTCTGTTCCCGCGCGCATGCGCGCGATATTGCTGCGATGGGTGAAAACTACGAAGGCGGCGATCGCGGCACAGAATGTACAAAGTGGCGTGTTGGCCGGCTCGAGCACCAGCACCGCCGCCGCGAGGACGATCGTCGACAGCATGGTGGCGAGACCCACATAGCCGAACAGCAGCAACACAATGATCCAACTGAGGAGCAGCGGCAGCAGCAGGCGCAAATCCAGTGCGGCGACCACGCCGATCACCGTCGCCGCGCCTTTGCCGCCGCGGAAGTCGAACCACACCGGATAGACATGCCCCACGATCACCGCAAATCCGCAGGCCATCGTGAGCCACTCGCGCGGCACGCCGGCGTCGATGTCGATGCCGGGCAACGCGGCCGACGGCAGCCACCACACGGCGATCATACCCTTGGCGATATCGATCAGCAGCACCAGAAATCCGAACAGCCTGCCCTGGGTGCGCAGGGCATTCGTCGCGCCGGCATTGCCGCTGCCCATGCTGCGAATATCGACGCCGCGCAAACGGCCCAGGATCAGGCTGCCGAGCAGCGTCCCGAGCAGATAGGCGATGAGAATTTTGACGCCGAGTTCCAGCATCGCGCGATTATGACCCAGCAGCGTTGTAAAGTGTTCCGCGCGCGGCGCGCGCCGTGTCGCGCTTCGGCAGGTGAATTTCCGCGAGCATGCAGCGCACGCCGCCGCCGCCGATGCGCTCGATGGTGGGAATGTCCGCGGCAATCAACGTCGCCCGGGATTCCAGCTCGCGGCGCTGCGCCGGCGCCAGACAGCCCAAGGCCGTCGTCGACAAAGCAATGAGTTTGCCATCCGGCGACGCCAGTTCCAAAACATTGGCGGCGAATTGCGCCATTTGCGCCAGGCTGATCTCGACGATGTCATGGCCGGTTGAACGCAGCTTGGACAGCACCGCCGCACGGTTCGCATCGCCGACGATCGACTCGCTGCAGACGACGGCGTAGCCGGTGCCGATCGCCATCAATACGTTGGTGTGGTATACCGCGATGCCGCCGGCATCCACAGCGTCGAAGGTCATGAGTTCATAATCGAGTTGCTGCGCAAACTCGCCGAGCACATCGAGGTCGGTCCGCGGCGAAGAGCAGGCGTAGGCCACCCGATGCACGCGGTCGAGAACCACGCTGCCCGTGCCTTCGAGATATTTGTCTTCCGACTCGCGATGCGTGAGATCCACCGTGCGCGACACGCGAAATCCGCCGCTGCGCACGACCTGCTCCAGCACCTCGTCGCGGCGCTCGAGGCGTCGGTTGGGTGCCAGCATCGGATACAGCGCCACAGTGCCGTCGTGATGAAAGCTGACCCAGTTATTTGGGAAAATGGCATCCGGCTTGGGAGGCTGCGCACTGTCGGGTGCGACGAGCACTTCCACACCGGCGCGCTCCAAGGCCTCCGCCAGCCCGTGGAACTCGCGCAGCGCAATGCCCTGTAGGTCTTTTCCGGCGAGCAGCTCCGGCTTCGCTTGGAAGGCATTGCTTTCGGCCGTTTGCGCATTGCAGCCAAATCTCGCAGGCCGCACCATAAGCACGGACCCGGCGCTTTGCGGTTCCTGGCCAGGGTGATCTGCCGACATAAGGCAGGCACTATACTAGCTATTTTTAGGGGGACGCTTTGCGGGTATCGATTGCCAAACAACTTTGGGTGCTGACGCTCGTGATTGCCCTGCAGGCTCACGCAGCCCGTGCTCCCGCGCCCGCGAAACAGCCGCCAAAACCGCCTGCAAAGCCGGCGGCCACCTACCCCTTCAGCTTCGATACGTTGCGTGAGGATGCCAAGCGCAGGGCCGCCGCGCCGTACGCGCCGCCGCGCAACACCGAGCCCTCCGCACTCGACAAATTGAGCCCGGAACAGTATCGCACCATGCATTTCAATACCGACGCCGGTATCTGGCGCGAGGAGAAATTGCCCTTTCGGCTCGAGCTGCTGCGTGCGGCGCCCAATCTGCCGACGGTCATGGTCTCGACCGTGGAGGACGGGCTCGCCAAGGATGTGGTGGCCTCGCCGGCGATGTTCCAGATGACAGGGACCACGCCGCCCCAGCTGGCCAGAGTATCGGTGCCGCTGTCGGGTTTCCGGGTTCGCAGCCACATCAATTCGAATAAGGTCTGGGATGAGTTCTTGGTGTTCCAGGGCGCCAGCTACTTCCGCGCCGTCGCCAAAAACCTCCTGTACGGATTGTCGGCGCGCGGCCTCGCCATCGACACCGGCGAGCCGGGCGGCGAAGAGTTTCCCGTATTCACGCATTTTTGGATTGAGCGGCCGGGCCCTAAAGCCAACGCCATCGTCATCTACGCATTGTTGGAGAGCAAGTCGGCCACCGGCGCCTACAAGATTACCGCGCAGCCGGGTGTCGAAACCCTGACGGAAGTGGAACTCACGCTGTTTCCGCGCGCCGAATTGCGCGTGCTCGGCATCGCCCCGCTGACCTCGATGTTTCTATTCGATGAGACCAATCGCGGCCATCTCGATGACTATAGACCGGAAGTGCACGATTCCGACGGGCTGCAGATCGCGACGAAATCCGCAGAGCAATTGTTCCGGCCCTTGGCGAATCCGCTCAAGCTGCAGGTTTCGAGCTTCACGACGCAAGTACCGCAGGGGTTTGGGCTCGTGCAAAGATCGCGGCAGCAAAGTGATTTCGAAGATTTCGACGCTCAGTATGAGCGCCGTCCCAGCGCTTGGATTACACCGAAGGGCGATTGGGGTTCGGGGGCTGTCGAGCTGGTGGAGATTCCTTCGGGCCGCGAAACCAATGACAACATCGTCGCTTTCTGGCGCCCGGCGGCGCCGCTGCCGCCGGGACATCCTGCGCAGTTTGCCTATACCATTACTTGGTGTGCGGAACCGCCCTTGCCCAAGGGCTTGGGCAAAGTCGTCGCGACGCGCTCCGGCGCCAGCATCGACCGCAAGCGGCGCGTATTCTTGCTGGATATCGTGGGCGCCGGCGAAAAGCTCGATGG
>Ga0209169_10000157_pt1 | contig 39715 bp, 30 predicted proteins | sample HubBroMetageWRM4_FD_188346 | JGI IMG/M metagenome (GOLD analysis project Ga0209169, IMG submission 188346) | Warmed soil microbial communities from the Hubbard Brook experimental Forest, New Hampshire - Hubbard Brook CCASE Soil Metagenome WRM 4... | ecosystem: Environmental > Terrestrial > Soil...
AGAGCCGTACTCGCGTCCGGCCTGGCCGCACTCACCGCACACTCGATTCCCGGCAGACGTGTGTTCGCCACCGCCAACATCAAGCCTGCGTGACACGGACGTCGCCTGAACGCTCCACCTCGATTCTGAATCGCCTTGAATAGGCAGGAGAGGATTGTCATCATGGAGACATGCAAACTCTCTTCGACGCGGTGGGTGGCATGGACGGCCTGCGCCGACTTGCCGATGCGTGGCACCGTCGCGTGATGGCGGACGAGGTTGTCGCCCATGCGTTCAGCCACGGTTTTCACCCGCAACATGTCGAGCGACTCGCCGCTTACTGGGCTGAGGCATTCGGCGGTCCGACCCTATATTCCGATTTGTATGGTAACGAGACGCTTGTCGTCAAGATGCACAGCGGGAACGGAGAGCATGAGGAAATGGATCGCCGTGCGATCGCCTGTTTCGACCAGGCTCTCGCCGACGCTGGGCTCGCCACCGATGGCAACTTACGACAAATCCTGCACGACTACTTCGCATGGGCGACCAGAACAACAATGTCTCGCTACCACGATTCCGCCGATGACGTGCCGAACGGCCTCAGCATCCCACGCTGGTCGTGGGACGGACTCCAGTCGTAAAGCCTCGCTGGCGATGATGGCACTCTCGCAGGCAGTGTAGCGCGGCGAACTGGGGAGACGACGGGCTGCGGCGTTGCGGTATGGAGTGCATCTGCACGGGAGAGCGATGTGGACCTTTTTTTTCGCATTGCATTTGGCTGCGCCTGGGGCGCGCTGGTACTGGTGTGGGCGTGGGGATGGCGCATCTCAAAGGCTACCTCGCACAGGGCGCAGGGCTTGAACAGCCTGACCCCGTATCTGCCGGTCCTGATCGGAGTGGCGCTCCTAAAGATGCACGTGCTGCCGGACAGCTGGATCAAAGAACCCCTTTGGCGGCACTCCTTTGCCCTTGATGCGGCTGGGCTGGCCATCACTGTTCTGGGTGTCGTTTTCGCCATTTGGTCGCGTTTGACGCTAGGCCGCAACTGGAGCAGCGTGCCGCAGGTGAAAGAGCAGCATGAGCTGGTGGTGAAGGGACCCTACCGGATCGTCCGCCATCCCATCTACACCGGCCTGATTCTGGTTGTCGCCGGCACTGGGCTGGCACTGAACAGGGGGATCGGGTTATTCATGGCGGTGCTGGTTTTTGCCAGCTATTGGCTCAAGAGCCGCGTGGAAGAAAAGTTGATGGTGGAGACCTTCCCCGAGCAGTACCCCGAGTACCGGCGACGGGTGAAGGCGTTGATCCCGGGGATTTTGTAGGAGTCGATGGCTTCGGCTGCGCCGGCGTCGTGCTGTGTGCGCTTGGCTTCGACTGAGGGCGTATACGCGCGATAGCGACGGGCGCAATTGGGACAGCCGGCCCTACGCGCGTCCGTCCGGCGAGCGATAAGTCTTTTGCGCGTGCCGGAAGCGCGAGGCAAGAGGAGATATTTGCGGCTGGCGGTCATGCTCGAGAGCGAGGCGACTTGCGACCCGTGGTCAGTTTGTTAGTGACCTCGCGGCGAACACGCGCGGTGAGACGTGCGCCCTGTTCTGACAGGAACGTGCGCACCGCGCGCGGATTGCGCTTTGCGAGCTCGCGCAGCGCCCATGACATTGCCTTGACCACCATGTCGTCTCGATCCTCGAGTAGGCGCTCGCACACGGCAAGTGTTCGCCTCGCATCGCCCGCCGCCGACGTTGCACCACGAGACGTGGCGTTGAGTGGTACGGTTGCGACGAGCGCGGCACGCCGCCACCACCTATCTCTTGATGAAGCGAGGCGCGCAATTTCTTTGTCTGAAATTCGGTCGGTCCGCCATGCAACGCCGGCGACGAAGCAACCAAAGCAATCCACGTCGCTCCACGTGTCCATGCCGAGGGTGAATCGCCTGATATCTTTGACCCTGGCAGCAGTGAGTGCTCGTGGTGCCGCGCGCAGCAATTCGTACGCCAGGTACCTTTGTCCCGACGCGAGGGTTTTGAGCGCGAGCGCCAGCACCTCGGCATCGCTCGACGTGCGATGCGCGCGCAAAATATTGAGTGCGAGCGTTCGGGTTGGCAACGGCATTCAGCGAGAACCACAAGGGTGTTTGGTGGTATACGCCTATGCTAGGTTCCTAAAGCCCAGGGATCAAGAAACTGCCGTCGCACCCATCGCCGTGCCGAACTCGAATTTGATCGCGCCATTCCCGAACTCTTGGATGAATTTCGCGCGTTCTTTAAAGCCCGTTTCACGCTCAGCCAAGTGGGCTTACCGTTTCAGGATGGCTTCGAGGTACTCGAGGGCGCGAGGGTCTTTGGATTGGCCCAGCCAGAAGATGGCCTCCTTGCGGATGGCGGGGTTGGAGTTGTTGTCGGCTACGTGCATGAGCTGGGGGATGCCTTCATCTTGGGGGAGTTGGCTCAGAGCGAAGACGGCCTTCTTTTTAACTTGCATGTCGGGGTCGTTCTCTATGGCGGCAGTGATGGAGGCGCTCGCTTTCTTGCCGGCTTTCTGGGCCAGCCAGAAGATGGCTTGACCGCGAACTTGCGGGCTGGCATCGGCATGGGCCATCTTGAGGAGCGCGTCGATGGCGGCAGGGTCGGAATTGATCGAGAGATCGAATGCCAGTTTTTCGCGCAGCTTCGGGTCCTGCTCCTTGGTGACCAGTTCTTGCAGGACCTCGAAGCCTTCGTGACCGCGCTGGGCTCCAAGCCAGAAGGCGGACTTTTCACGCAGGTGCGGAGGGTTTGAGGGACCCGCGAGCGAAGCCAGCGCGGTCGTTGCGGCGGGACTGGCGTGCATGCTTAAAGTTACCAGAGCAGCGTCGATTGCACGTTTGTCATCAGAGTCTTCGGGCCGGGCGGCTAGTTTGGCGAGGAAGGCCACGCTGTCATCGGGTTGGACGTCGGTGAGCCAGGTGAAGGGGATGCCGCCCGCGTTGAGCCGGCACCCGGCATTGGCGGGACGGACCTTGACGATGGTGCCGTGATCGAGGCGCAGAAGGACGTACATGCTCGCGGGCGACGGCTTCTGAGCGCTGCTCAGGCCGTCTCGCGCAATAAGCCCGGGTTTTGCGGACTCGAGTTGATATTCACCGCAGCATCCCTCTTCAGATTGTGCTGCATCCGCAAAATCCGAACAGGCAGAGAAGTTCGTTCGTGGAAGAGCCGGCATTTCATACCCAACCCACAACGGCTGGGCTGAGCGCTGCAATCGTGTCACCGTCGCCGACAGTCCTGCGCCTACGGGCTCAGTGTTGAACTGCGTATTGACGACTTTCGGTTGCTGCGCGGCGACGATGGACGCGCCGAGGCTAAGGGCGAGAGCAAGAGCGAGGTGTTTCATGAGAGATTCCTCCGGGCGACCATCTGGGATGACAGAGCGCCGGTCTATTTGTTGAGGATTTCGACCATGTAGGCCGTGGCTTCCGGGTTGTGCATGATGCTGAGCTGCTGCACGATTTTTTGCTTGAGCGCGGGATCTTTTTCCGCCTTTGCGAGCATGATGAGGTCGTGTGCATCTCCTGCCAGGAAGAGGGCTTCGACGGCGGCTTTTTTGGTATCGGGGTCATTGTTGTTCTGGTAGGTGGAGATCAGCTTTGGCGCGAGGTCCGCGCCGCCGCTGATGCCGAGGTTGCGGATGGCTCTGCGGCGAAGGTCGGGATCCTGCTCGGTCGCCGCGATATTTCCGAGGACTTCGGCGCCTTTGGGTCCGGCCGCGATGAGGCTGTTGATGATCTGCTCCTTGACCTCGCCGCTTTTTGACTCCTTGTAGAGAGTCTGCAGCTGTGCGGTCGCCCCCATGGCTCCGAGCGATTGCGCGGCCGCCCTGATGAGTTGTGGGTTGGATTCGCTGCGTGCGGCTTCGGCGAGTTTGTCGGGGCTTCCGGTGACGATATAAGACTGGAGAATCGCCTTCTTTACGGTGTCGTCGTTGCTGTGCTGGTAGATGTCGGCGAGTAGATCGACGGATTGTTTGCCGCGGATGGAGAGCATGTGGATCGCTTTGACTTGCAGCGCAGGATTCGATCCGCCGCGGGCGATCTGGCCAATGAGGTCCTGGGCTTGCTTGGAGTTGCTCTGGGAGAGGACGAAGAGGGCGCGCTCCTTGAGCTTGTCGGAACCGTTGCCGTTGAGGATTTGCTGGATGGCGGCGATGGCACGGGCCTCGTCTTGCTGCATGATGGCGTTGAGCGCAAGGAGCTTGAGGTCTTCGTCCTGCTCGGCCTGGGGCTGAACGGGTTGGGCGCTGTGTCCGCGGATCTCGATTTCGAGCGCCCCGCATTCGTCGAGCCATTCGCTCTTGGGAAAGGTGTGACGCAGTTCGGCGCAGGTGCTGATGGCGCGCGCGGGCTGGCCTTCTTTGTTTTCTGCGTAGGCCCTCCAGTAAAGAGCGCCTTCAGCCCGCTGGCCGTGCTGCTGGACGATCTTGTTGAAAAGGCCGGCCGCGTCGGACCAGCGGCCTTCATTGATGGCGCGGGTCCCCTCGGAGTAGAGGGTGGCATCCTTGTCGGCAGCGGACGCAGAGGCGACCGGGTCCGACTTGAGGGCGGCCGAGCGGACTGCCGGTGCAAAGATGCACGAAGTCATGACGGCAATGAGAAAGAATGAGGTGGTTTTCATATAAGTACTCCTAGCGTTCGGACGGCCGCGGGTTGCTGCTCCTCTTGTTCGTCCTGCACATGGGAGCGCAGGACGCGGACTTCGAAAAGCAGGCCGTCGGTGTTCAATTCTTTTTGCAGCTCGGCGAGGCGAGCCGCACTTGCGTCATCGGGTTCGTTGGCGATCTCGACGAGGACGCGCTCGAGACGATCGAGGGCGGCGGCGAAGGCGCGATCGCCTGATTTGATTGCGCTCTCGCGATAGAGACGGTTGGCGGAGAGAAGATCCTGCGCCTCAGCCTTGACCAATGCGGTCGATTCGCCGGGGTCGCCGTGCCTGAGTGCCACCAGGAATCGCTCGGAGCGGCCGAGGTGGTCGCCCAGGACCACGAGGACGATGGGTTGACGGGTTCCGTTGTTGGCTGCTGTCTGGATTTGGGGCGGCCGCTGATAAATGTCCCATTGGCGCCCAGCGAAGAAGGCGACCGCAATGAGGAAGACGCAGGCCGTAGCGACGTTTAGGCCTCTCAGGCTGCCGAAACGCTGCCAGAGGCCCTGCTGTTTCTGTTCGTAGACAGGAACGAAGTTGCGGATGGACCGCCATACCTGTTCGCCGTGGCCGGCATCGCGTGCTGGCGCCATGATAGGCGCAATGGCGTCGAGGTCGCTGCGCAGCGTGGCGTAGGTTTCGGCGCATCGGTTGCACTCGCGCAGGTGATGCTCGATGCGCATGGACTTTGCGGACTCTCCGTAGTAGTGCTCGATGAGCTGTTCTTCGGTCAGATGGTTCATGCGTTCACCCTAAGTGGCGCGAGGCTGCGACGGAGTTTCTGGACCGCGCGGAAGACCGCTTGTTTGGCCGCGTTGGGCGCGATCTGAAGCGTGGCGGCGATCTCTGCGGTGGTGCGGGCTTCCATGTGGCGCAGGACAAATGCGGTGCGCTCGATGGCGGTCAGCTCCTGCATGGCGCGGACCTGGAGGGCTTCAATCTCCCGGCTGAGGAGGAGGCGCTCAGGGCTGGCGGCGGTGTCTGCGACCTGCAGTTGATGTTGCGTGGCCTCGGCGTCATCGACGATCTGGTAGGCGGCGTCGGGTTTGCGTTTGTTCTTCAAATTCAGGGCACAGTTGACAGCAATGCGGTAGATCCAGGTCGAGAATTTGGCACGCGACTCGAAGCTTTCGAGCTTCCGATAGCCGAGGAGGAAAGCTTCCTGAACGACGTCTTCCGCGTCAGCTTCGTCGCCGGTGATTCGGAACGCCACTCGAAAGATGGCGTGGCTGTAGCGCAGCACAAGCGTGCCATAGGCTTCCTTGTCTCCGGATAGAACCGCCCGGATGATTGAGTGCTCGTTTTCTTCCATTCAACACTTTAGACAGGGTTTTGGGCTGGCGGTTAGCAAGCTCCTAGGGGATTTTTTGGCGGGATTCCGGCATTCGATCAGATGCATAATGGGTGTCGGTCGGCTCACCATGGTGAGAAGTTCGGAAGCCGGAGGGCAATCGATGATCGCCGCTGCGTCAGATCGATGCGTTCCGAGAACTGCGCACACGCATCTGCAGCTCATGCCGACGGTAATCGATGATGAACACGTCCAGCAGTCCCAGCGCATCCATGCCAATGAGCAGCGCTGGCTCATGGTTGAGGTGCCAGTGCTCGAAAATCGGCAGGTCACGGTAGATAATCGATGCCATGCGAACATGAAGCGAACCCAATTCAATCGGTGGGCATGGAAACACTTCGGCGTTCTCGCTTTCCGTGGTGACGTCAGTGACCTGGGTAGCGGTTCCTGCGGCCTGTCGACGCACTATGGCCGCGCGCAGCGCTTCATTCCCGATGGTTGTTTGAGCCCCCGTATCGATGAAGGCTTGAACGCGCACCCCGCCGACCAGGGCGCGAATCAGTAGAAGATTGCTCGCCGATCGCTCCACGGGAATCGAGGTGAAATCCCGTGGCGCTCGTTCGCCGTGCGAGCGCGTAATGGTGATCACATCATGTCCGAAATCAATGAAAACGCGCTTGTCGACAAAGCCTTCCATCCCAAGAACGCCCTCTGCTCCACCCAGCGCGGTGGGCAAAATCGGCAGCGTCACGGGTGTCTCGATCACATCACCGACCTCGAAGGAGTCCACCTGGACAGTTGGCACCGCGATGCTTCCTAGCGCGCCGCGCAACATTACCGAACGTGACGTATCGGGGGATAACCCGAGTGTGTCAGCCACGTCAGCAGAAATCCCCGACCGGCTTGCGCCGGTATCAAACGCGAGCCGAAATGGTCCTTTCCCGTTGATAGTGACCGGGGCCCAAATTCGGCCAATCTGGTCGCGTTTAGTCGGGGCTACGAATCGAGGTTCGGGTGCCGTGATGACGATTTCGGGTTGCGGCTCGTCCACATCCTTCGACGCTATGTTGGTCGACTGGGCGACAACGCTGCCGGTGCAGCCAGCCAGGGCAATCAACAGGTGGCGAAATCGCTGATACATATCGCGCGATGAACTTGCCATACCGTCTCACTCCGCCGTTTCTGGTCGTAGTTCGGGCCGCAGCACAGAGGGACAGTCATTTTACCTCTCTACCATCCAGCGGAGTGGCCGTGTAGGGGCGACGAGCGCTTGGATCGCGATCAATGAATCTCTACCCAGCAGATCCAAGTTGAAACGCCGGGATCGTTGGTTTGTCGTTTGACGAAACCGCCGGCAGTTGAATTCATGTCAATCAAGTCGCCTTCGGCCATGCCTTCCAGGTTCGGCATGCCGCTGCACACACTCTTAACCAGACAACTGGTCTCGATGACATGCAGCGTCGTGAGCCGCTTCACTGAATCGAAACTGCGACAAGATATGCGTTTCGGATGCGAACCTACCTGGATGTTTGTGAATCGTTCTTTATTCGTCTTGATGCGGGTGGTCATCGCCTGCAAGAGCTGTGGGGCATCAGCGGGGTCCTTCCAAGCATGCAATGCGGTGCCATTGACCAGGAGGCCGTCATTCCTGATGGTGTAGGTTCTGCCTGTGAAATACCATGAAGGTGCCTCGGCGCAGTGCAGAGATTCGCCGAGCCTGCATATCGAGTAGTCGTAGCCACGGCGCAAGTTGCCGCAATCCGCGAGGACTTCAAACGTCAGCGTGCCGTTGCTGTCGATCAAGTAACGCGCTTTCCCAGAATTGATACAGGGACCGCCGAAGTCGCCACTTGGAAACTTGATAATGAAAGTATCGCCGGTGGGCTTTCCGGCAATCATTAGGGACGAGAACTGCGGCTCGGGCTGGGTCACCTCGGCGGTGATCGGGTAGCCTCGCTTGTCGATGGGCGCGACTTGGGTGATTCTCGGTTTGAAGGTCCCGTCTCCCGGCGTCGGTAGGGATTGCGCGAATCCTGGGAGTGCCCCGAATTCCGTAAACAATGCGATCGCTATGATAGCCGTCAGGATTACGCCGCGTTTCACGTGAGCTCCCTTAGCGGTGTGGGAGGTCTAGCTTAGGGCCAAGGATCTACGATCGCCAGATAAAAGGTTGGATCGTAGTGGATTGTGGCGCTGTCGCGACGGCCGACGGAGAAGACGCAAAACTAGCTGAGCCACTGATGGGCAACGACTGCTCTCGCGAAAGCGATCGCTGAGATGTTCGGGTGAGACTGCAGCGCGAAGAGATACCCGAGCGCGCCGAAAACCAAGCCGTTCATGGCGAGAGCGGCTGCAAAGGCAGTGAGTTTGGAAGACACGGTGTTCAGGTTCTTCATGACTATCTCCGTTGATGAGAGTTGGGTTTTCTTCAATGGTGCGATCTTGAGCGCGATCCAGCAGGTCCTCACGCGATATTCGGCGAATGATCCGCAATACCCGGTGAATGACCGGTCGCTGTTCACCGAGCGTTATCTGCTTTGGGCGGCTAGAATGGAGACATGAGGGTTCAGATTCTTCTTGGTTTGATTCTCATAGTTTTCGCTCCCGTGGCCGGTTCAGCTGAGACAGCCATGAACTGGATTGACGCCGCATCAGCGCACCAAACATAAGCGAGAGTGCGACTAGGCATCCGCCCATCAGCCAGCGATGATTGAACCAAAATGTGTCGATCCTGGCTCGTTGCGGGTCGGATCGCGAGTAGGCGATGGGCACGACATCGCCCGTTGTAAACCGCACCATTGCCTGCTGGGACGGGTTGACGACGCGGTGTAGGCTGCCGTCGGCGTCCTTGAACTCGAATATCGGATAGACCTGCTTGCGGTGCAGGCGCTCGAAGTCGATGACGGTAGCCTGGATATAAATGGGTTCGGGTGTCGAGCGCCGGTAGTTGCTGTCGAGAATCACTCCGGCGAGAACGAATATTGCGGCGAGCCCGAACGGTAACATCCAGCGCACGAAGACCTCCATGGACAGTGCCGTCACGCGGCGCTCGCCTTCAGCGGATTGCAAGCGGGATTTTAGCTTGAATCGGACGTCGGACTGCCCCGGTGCGGACGGATTCGCGAGGTCGCACCGATAAAACGTGAACTGCATCCGTGAACTGCATCACGGCCGAAACTGAAACCTCGTACGAAACCCATCGGACAACGAATAACTGGGATCGCACACACGGTCGGCTTACAAACAATTGAGATCGTACACACGGTCGATCATTAAGGTTTTACCTTAAATTGTAGCCTCAATAGCCCCTAGCGTAATCAGTTAAATCGCGGGGTGTCTCGAGGTCCCAATGCGACGATCTGTGCATCAACGCGCTCGGATAGGACGCGTTTCAAACGTGGCGCTGCTCTGTGTCTTGGCGGCGCTCGGCGCTTGCACGGGCGGCAGCGGCGAGGGCAGCGACAGCGGTAGCGTAGCGGGGCGGAGCTATTCGCTCAGTTCCACGATCAGCGGTCTCCATACCTCGGGGCTCGTGCTGATGGTCAATGACCGGCAACTGGGCGACGCAGACTTATTCCTCATGGTCAACGAACGCGCCACCGAGCAGGCGCTCATGCTCAGTGCTACCCCGGTGAGCGTGGCGGCGGGGAAAACTTCGCAGCGGCTTGCCCGATCGCTGCCCGCGGGCACGAGCTATTCCGTGACCGTGCAGACACAACCCGCCGACGAGACCTGCACCGTCGCGGGCGGAAGCGGCACGATCCAATCAGCGAACGTGGCCAATGTGGTGGTGACCTGCTCCAACCAGGCGTTTCCCCTCGGCGGCTCGATCAATGGTTTGAATGGCTCGGGCCTGCTGCTGGCAAATGGCAGCGATACGCTCGCCGTGAACGCGGGAGCCACGAGCTTTACGATGCCGACCCCGGTGGCTTACACCAGCAGTTATGTCGTCACCATCCAGACGCAGCCGGCGGGTTTGGCCTGCGCGGTTGGCAACGGCTCGGGCACCATGCCAGCCAATGCGGTGACGAACGTTGCGATCACCTGCACCGATCAACCCTTCAGCCTCGGGGGTACCATCAGCGGTCTCGGCAACAATGCCGGGCTCACGCTTACCAATGGCAGCGATACGCTTAGCGTGGCCGCCGGCAGCACCAGCTTCACGATGCCCACGGCGGTCGCCTTTGGCAGCCCGTACGCCGTGGCGGTGCTGACTTCCCCGGCGGGACTCACGTGTACGGCGAGCAACGCCGCCGCGGCGATGCCGGCCGGCAACGTCGCCAGTGTGGTCATTACTTGTTCGGATCAGTCGTACACCGTGGGCGGCACGATCAGCGGGCTCGTCAGCAGCGGGCTGGTGCTGGTCAATGGCAGCGATACGCTCGCGGTCAAGCCGGGTGCGTCGAGCTTCACGATGCCCACCGCTGTGGCCTACACCAGCGCGTACGCCGTGACTCTGCAGACCCAGCCGACAGGGCTGACCTGCTCGTTAAGCAATGGCGCGGGCACGATGGGTAGCGCGGCGGTCACCAATATCGCAGTCACTTGCTCAGCCAACACTTACACCGTGAGCGGCACGATCACTGGGCTCACGGCGAGCGGCCTGGTGCTGCTGGACAACGGCGGCGACGCCACGACCATCAGCGCCAATGCCACGCAGTTCACCATGAACACGGGCGTTGCTTACGGCAGCGCTTATGCCATCACGGTTCAGACTCAGCCCACCGGCCTCGTGTGCCCGGTGAACAATGGCAGTGCCACCATGGGTGCGGCCGACGTCACGACTGTCAGCTTGGCCTGCGTGTCGAACTTCAGCCTCCTATATTCTTTTGCCGGAGGCAGCGGCGACAGCGCCGATCCTTACCACACGTTGATCCAGGGCAGCGATGGCGACTTCTATGGAACCACAAACGCCGGTGGCAGCAGCAATGACGGCACGATCTTCAAGATCTCGCCGAGCGGTATCGAGAGCGTTTTTTATTCCTTCGCCAGCGTCCCCTATTCCGGTCTGGTTCAGGGCAGCGATGGCAATATCTACGGAACCACCGCCAGCGGCGGCACGAGCGGCCGCGGTACGGTGTTCAAGATCACGCCCAGCGGGACCGAGACCGTCCTGTACTCCTTCCCCGCGGGCAGCAGCGATCCCTATACCGGCTTGATCCAGGGCAGCGACGGCAACTTCTACGGAACCACCGGAGCTGGCGGCGCGACCGACGACGGCACAGTGTTCAAGGTCACGCCGAGCGGGACCGAGACCGTGTTGCATGCCTTCGCCAAGACCGGCACCGACGGACAAACTCCCTATGCCGGTCTGATCCAGGGCAGCGACGGCAACCTCTACGGAACAACCTATTTCGGCGGCGCCCACGGCTTTGGCACGGTCTTCAAGGTCACACCGGGCGGGACCGAGACGGTTTTGTATTCCTTCGCCGGGGGCAACGACGGCGAACATCCCTATGCCGGCGTGATCCAGGGCAGCGACGGCAATTTCTATGGAACGACCTATCAAGGCGGCGCGAGCGGCTACGGCACGGTCTTCAAGCTCACGCCGAGCGGGATCGAGACGGTTCTGTACACCTTTGCCGGCGGCAGCAGCGACGGCGCCTATCCCGAAGCCGGTGTGATCCAGGGTAGCGACGGCAATTTCTATGGAAGTACCCTGCAGGGCGGCGCCAGCGGACTCGGCCTGGTCTTCAAGCTCACCCCGAGCGGGACCGAGACCATTTTGCACGCCTTCGCGGGCGCCAGCGACGGCGCAAATCCCACGGCGAATCTGGTCCTGGGCAGCGACGGCAATCTTTATGGATCGACCAGCGCAGGCGGCAGCAGCGGCGACGGCACGTTCTTCAAGGTCAGTCTGCATTGAGTGCTCAGCATCGGATTATTTTGGACCGGAGAACACGCTGAGTTCGATTGCATCTGACATCGCCTTGTAGCCGGCGTCCGATGGATGCAAATGATCGCCGGAATCGTAGGCTGCCGCGAGTTTCTTGGGCTCCGCCGGATCGCGCAGCGCGCGATCAAAATCCACTACCGCATCGAACTCTCCGCCCGATCGGATCCATTCGTTGACGGATTGCCGTATCTGTTCACCCGTGTCGGAGTAGTACATCGCGCCTTGAAACGGCCCCAAGGTGCCGCCGACCACTTTAATGCCGCGCAGATGCGCACGGCCAATGATTTGTCGATAGGCGCCGATCAGTGCGCCGGCTTCAATAGGCGGCGCGGGATTGGAATTGTCGGGGAGCCTCGAGAAGCCAATGTCGTTGATCCCTTCCAGCAAGATCACGTGAGTCACATTGGGCAGCGACGACACGTCTCGATCGAAACGCGCCAGCGCGCTTAATCCGATGACATCGCTCAAGACGCGATTGCCCCCAATACCTTCGTTTGCCACTGCGAAATGGATCTGTGTGCGGGACCGCATCAGCCGCAGCGCCAAATGACCTGGCCAGCCGCGCACGTCCGGCGTATCCGTGACGGCGCCATCCGTGATGGAGTCACCCAACGCTACGATGGTTTTCGCATCGAGTCCGCTCGACACGAGAATCGCGCTGACGAGGGTCCGCGCAATCGTCGGCGCAGCCCCTTCGAGAATGGGCAGCTGGGTCGCGTCGCGTCCGTCGAGCGTCACCTCCTGGATTCCCCGTTGGCCCAATGGGCATTCGGTATCGTTCGGCAGGAAGATGCTGACGATCACCGCCTCCGCGGATTTTGTGGATAAATCGACAGGATCGCTCAGTGCGGGTGTGCCGCCGGGAAGCGTCACGCTCGACCTACCTCCAAATGTAACTTTTCGAATCGTCGCCGAGCGCGCGGTGAGACCGGCATCGGCAATCGCCACGGTGACCGCACCGAGCGTGAGCGGCGTCTTGTTGGCCTCGTTCGTGATACGCAAAATCAGGCGAGCGCCGCCCTGATTGAGAGGCAATCGATAACGCACCGTTCCACGCAGGATCGGTGAGGGCGGGATCTTGTCAGGCGGAATGCCGGGGATCACGATTTTCCCTTCCAGCGGGCTGCTGGCCCAGCTTGCCACCCATTTTGTTTCGGCAGCCTGGCTGCCGCTCACGGCGAAGATGGCACATAGCCATGCCGACACACATCTTTTCCCCAGCAACATACTTCCCCCTTTAAATTTGCCGTTCTACAAACCTGTGCGGACGCGGGCGCTCGCCAAACTCACTTCGCCGACTTGCGCGAGGAGCGGCGAAACACCAGCGACAGTAAGAATAAAATCCGTTTAAAACTCAAGATGCGAAGCGCGGCGCGCATCTCTTCCGGCCGAATCTTGGCCGTCATCGGCATGGCGCCGAAAATCCTGCCCTTCACCACCAGTTCATTGCCCTGAGATTCAATGGCCGTGACATTCATGAGGACCTCATCTTGGGCGCCATAGACGGTCATTCCCTCGCGTTGCGCGCCGTCCGCCGGAGCATCGCCGCGCGGAGCGTCACCGTGCGGGGCGTCACCGGGTGGAGAGTCAAGGCGCGCCGCATTTGCCTTGCCCGAGCGAGCGGATCCGGCCACTGCATTACTTGCGGAAGCGCTACGCTCCACCGTCGCTGCGAAATTCATGCCCATGTCCTCGAACATCTTGATCGCCGTGGCGCGCCCGGCGCCGAATACGCCGCCTCCCGGATGCATAAAAGGACCCACAAGATAGAGTCGCTCGACGCCCGGCACCGTGTACTGTCCCAGATCAGGCGTCGGTCGATGAGCCACCGACTGGTAGAAAAACGGTGCGACTCCATGCACGTCGCCGCGCACCATGCTGTTCGGTGAGCCACGCTCGAGGTCGAGCGGCGAGTACAGCGATCGCGCGATGATATTGCTCGGGGTTAGATTCGAGACGAATTTTCGGTAAGCCTCGAGGCTGCGATCGCCGATCTCCTCTTTGATCTCATCCCACTTCGCAGGTCCACCTTCCGCGAGATCGTACGGGGCGAAAGTGATGCCATGGAACAGGCCCTTGCCCGGGGGCACGCGGCTGGCATCATTGATGCTCTCGTCCCCGCCGGCAATCAAGCGCCTGTCGGAAATGCGGCCGCGGCGCAACGAATCAAAATCATCGAGCATTTCCGAGAGCCGGCGGGTGCTGAGCATTTCCAACATGGTTGCGCGCCCGACTTCTTCGCCGGCGTAGAATTTGGCCGGGGCGTGCAAGTCGTAGTGGCTGACAAACAAGCTGAAGCTCGCCAGCGTGGTTTTTTCAGCCCGCTCGAGCACGCCCTCATCAACGCCGCTCACGAATTGCCGCAGTTTGTGTGGGTGAATGGCGCCGATCACCGCATCGAGCGCGAAGATGGATTCGCCATCCGCCAACTCGACCCCGGTAGCCCGTCCGGAGTTCACCAGCACCCGCCGGACTTCACTGTTGCAGCGGACTTCGCCGCCATGGTGCTCAATGCAGCGAATGAGGGCTTCGGACAACTTGCCGCTGCCCCCAACCGGTTGCGAGACGCCGTAGCTGTGGATGATGCCCGGCATCAAGTACAGTCCCATCGCCGTGCCCAATTCATCGGGCATTTGCAGATTTTCGGACACCAGGCGCAACAAATGAATCTTGACCTTATCGCTCTCGAATACGCGGTTGGCCACTTCGAGCGAGCTGCGCTGCATGGCATCGAACATCATCCTGCCTTCCTCGCTTTGATCGAGCATCGCGACCAGCGCGCCCATGGGCAGCGGCGGTGCATAGAGGCCGGATAGAATGAGCGGCAGCATCTTCGCGCTGTTCGCCGCAAATCTTCGGTAAGCCTCGGCGTCGCGGGCCGACACCTTGGCGATCGACTCGCAGGTCTTGTCCAGATCCTTATACGTAATGAGCGTGCTTTGATCATCGAAAATCGTCGCGTGCGGCACGTCGGAATAGTTGTACTTCAGTCCGAAGCGGCCGAACAGCCCGAGCTCATCGGCGGTGATGAGGGGATTGCCCTGAATCATGATGTGCACGCTCGAGTGTTCGTCGTGCCAATACCCCGGGGTATTCAATTCGCGGGTGGACACGCCACCGCCGGCCCACGCCTTGCGCTCGAGGACCAGTACCTTCTTGCCGGCTTTGGCCAGGTACGCCGCCGCCACCAGTCCGTTGTGTCCGGCGCCGAGTACAACGATGTCGGGCTGCTTGGTCATGGCGGAACTTCCTTGCTGTGCATCTGCTTGGCTTGATAGAAGCGAGTTTGGACATGCGCTAAAACGGCCAATGCGCCCGCAAGCAGGCTGATGACGCCGAGAACGGAGAAAGCAGGCAGCAATCCCCCCATGATTTTTGCAAAATAAGTCATGGTGATGCCGGATCCGAACTGCCCGATGCTAAAGACAGCAGTCCACAGACCGGTTCCCCGACCGCGAATTTCAAAGGGCAGGCCGCGAATCGCCCAAATCAGCAAGGTCGGCAATATCATCCCGCAGCCGATTTGATTCAGACTCGCGGCCAGCAGATACAGCCGATAGTCATGCGCGTTACCCATGCCGATAAAGCCGGTGGCGATGATCAGAAATTCGATTGCCAGCAGGTGGCTGGTCGATAGCCGCTTGGTAGCCCCGCGAAAAATGAACGTGCCCAACGGCACGCCGAGACTCGCGATACTGGTGAGCACGCCAATTCTCGCAGGATCCGAAATACCCAGAATATTCCAGGCGAACCCACCCTGGGTCTGCATGGAATAAAACATGACCGAGGCGAGCAGGGTGACGCCACAGACGCCTGCCATGCGCAACCAGGGAAACGCTGGGGCCACTTTTGACCGGGTCACGCTCGTCGCTATCGGCGCGCGGCCGACTTCCCAGGTAAAAGCGATGAGTGCGACGGCGAATAGAAAGCCGCTGGCATAAACTGCAAAAGGTCCGCGCCAACCGTAGAGACTCCCGAGCCATCCACCGACCATGATCAGTAGCACGGCCGAAATCGAGGCAACCGCGGTTTGGCTCGCGAGCCACTTCTCGCGTTCGTGTCCGCTGAAATAGTCGCCGATCATGGTGGTGCTCAGCGTCAGAATGGCTGCTTCACATAAACCCACGCCGATGCGGCTGAGGATGATTGCGTACAGATCGTCGAGAAAAATGGGCGCAATGCCGACGACGCTATAAACAATCACCGCGCCGATGAGCAAGCGTCTTCTGCCCACCGCGTCCGCGATCCAGCCGGCGAAGGTCGAAAACAAGGCAATGCAAAGCGCCGGCATGGTCAGAACGCCGCCCTGTATGAGGTAATCGGCGTTGGGCACGGCGCTGAAGTGCGCGTACATTTGCGGAACGATGGGGACCAGCAGCACGATTCCCATCGTCGATAGAGTGCAGGGCAAGAGCAGCGTAAATCCCTGGACCTTCCCGGGGATGCGGCCTGGGACTTCAGTATCAATTCCGGCCAAGTTGCGCCTCGTCCCGCATTTATTTCTTATGAGACAGCAGTATCGCCCAGTGGTACAGTTCGGGCCATACTAGTCCAAGTGATTGTTTGTGTACAGGAATGGCACGGATCACATGATGAAATTCATTCTGGCTGCGCGACGGAAACCTCAGGACACGCAGGAACGGTATTTCTATGAGTGGGGCATTATCCATGTGGCCCTGATGGTGACGACGCCATCCGTGATGCGCAGCTTCAAGCGTTACGCCCAGCACTATTCGGTGCAGGGCGTCGTGAGCGATAGTCTCATTTATCCCCTCTCGCCCATGGCGTGGGACAACATGGCCGATCATTGGGTGGAAGATCTCGAAAGCCTGGTGTTGCCGTTCAAATCGGCTGACTATTGCGAGCGGATGCAACCGCACAGCTTTGGAGACAGCAACTTCGCATTGGAACTCACGAGCACGCATCCCATATTCGAGGCCCCTGGCTTTAAGTCCGGCGGAGTCAAGCTCATTCATTTCCTGAAGCGGCGCCCGGCGATTTCCCAGGAAGAATTTGTGCATCGCTGGCGGACTGAGTACGCGCCGGTCGTGGTGAAACACCTGCAGCGACTGGGGGCGTTGAGAAAATATCAGCACAATCCGCAACTGAGTTTGAATCCCGAAATTTTCAAGGGCACCTTGTTCGAGCGCGGCGGCGTGGGCCATTACGGCGGCATCGAAGAGATCTGGCTCAACTCCGTACAGGACCTTGTGCGGCTGCGCAGCGACGCGCATGCCTACCCGGAGATTCGTTCGGCGGCGGCCAAGTTCGTCGCCGATGAAGGCACCTTCTCCATGGTGACGACCGAACGGGTCATTTATGATTATTCGGTTCCCGGCAAGGAGAGCCCGCTCCCCGCGGTTTTGCGATCGGGCACCTTGGAGAGCCAAATCGATGCCCAGGGCTATAAGTCCTGGAACGTATCCGGTTCCTAGTCCCATTCCTGAACGAGACGCGATGCTGTCGAATCGATTGAAGGGCAAGGTTGCCATCGTTACCGGCATCGGCAGCGGCATCGGACGGGGCTGCGCGCTGATGTTCGCGCAGCATGGCGCGCAGGTTATGAGTTGCGAGATCGACGTGACCACGGCTGAGGAGGGCCTCCAGCTCGCCCGGCAAGATCAGCTCGACGTGTCGAGCATTCATCCCTGCGATCTCACCAATCCACAGGACGTGGCACGTTTGGTCGAGGCAACGGTGGAAAAATATGGCGGTGTCGACATTCTGGTGAATGCGGCTGCCTTTGGCGCTTTCGCACCGATTCAAGAGATGGATTTCGAGGATCACTGGCACCGTACGCTGAAGGGTGAACTGGACGTGGTGTTTCTCGCCTGTAAAGCCGTCTGGCCAAAGATGATCGCGCGTGGCGGCGGTTCCATCATCAATTTTGCCTCTGCCAACGCGCACGTGGTGCTGCGCGGCTCCCCGGCCCTGGCGCACTGCGCGGGGAAGGGCGGAGTCTTGGCCATGACACGGCAGCTGGCGCTGGAAGGCGCCGAACACGGCATTCGCGCCAACACGATTTCGCCCGCCTTGGTGGTCACGGGCGCCACGGCGCCGAGGCTGCAAGAGCCCGGTTTCACTGAAGCGGTGCTGGCGAAGAGCATGATTCAGCGTCTGGGGCAGCCGGAAGATGTTGCGTGGTGCGCCACGTATCTTGCCTCGGATGAATCAACCTGGGTGACCGCAGCCGATTTTCGGATCGACGGCGGCGCCACGCATTGCTGAGTGACCTTTCTGTTGATCTGAATGAACGAGTGGGAGCGTTTCCATGGATTACGGCATTTCGCATGATGAGTTAGGCACGCATCTCGAGTGGAAGCACGACGAAGTGACGGCTCGAATGATTGACTGGTTCTGGAGCAACATGGAGAAGGGATTTATCCTTTGGCATCCCGAGCAACATGAACCTTTACTGTGGCCGGTGCCGGTGGTGCACGGCAATCCGCTCGGGGCCATTCATAACGCGCCGCAAACCTGGGACGACGGCCGTCGCCAGAATATTTTCATTCGCTTCGAAAGATTCGAAGACGTTCCCGATCACATCCGCGATGTCATCGTTCACGAACATGTGGTGATCTGCGCGGGTCTCGGGATGGATGAGGAGTCGATGCGCAAGCCCGATCCGATGGGATATCGCATTCATCAATGGTCCGCGACGGACTATGGTGTCGTCGGCAAGTCCTCGGGGATTGGAACTCGGCGTAAAGAAACCAAAGAAGACGGCGTTGTCTGGGCGAAGCATTGCGGACAGGAAATTGGCAACTGGGGCGTCTTCTTGCCGCGGCTCTACGATCTGTACAAGGTGGTCACCGATCCGAAGCGCAATCCCTTTACGGACCTGTCGGTTGAGGGGAAAGGGCGCGCCGCGCGCTACAAGTTCATAAATAGCGGCGCCAAATAGCGGCACCTGGGTGCGTCGGCAGCGAAATGAAGAGGGGTTGGTCCATTGAGTTCACCCGCGATTCCGATTCTGCATCAGCACCATGTCAGCATCTCTGTCCCCGACATGGAGGAAGCCATATCGTGGTACGGCGATATCCTGGGCTTTGCGGTCCATTCGCGCTTCAATATCGACGCAATTTCGGCGGAAGGGGCGTTCCTGACGCGCGACGCCCATTGGATCGAACTGTGGCGCGTGGGGGGCGGCGCACAAGTGCCGGTTTCGCGCAGAAATCCCGACACCGACTTACTGACCGGAGGCACCAAGCACATGGCCTTCCGTGTTCCCGATTTGCAATCTCATTTGTCCGAGCTGGTGAGCCGCGGCGTCGACATCGCAGCGGTGCAGCGTGATCCGACTGAACCGATGAAAAGCGAGGTTGATCCGGCGGCTCCAAACGAGCGTCCGGCATTTGCCGCATTCATCCGCGACCCGGCCGGCACCTTGATCGAATTGTTGGATCATGCCGCCCTGGCCAGGATGAACATGATCTGAATTTGAGAGATTGCACTATTTCGCCGATAACCCGATGTTATGGTTGAGATTGAGGTTTCAAGGGATTTAGGCGCGATCCGTTTCGAGATATGCTTTGAGGCAGATGACTGAGAGCCGTCCGCCATTTCCCCCGTTCACGCAGGAGTCGGCTGTCCAGAAGGTGCGCGCCGCGGAAGATGGTTGGAACTCGTGCGATCCGGCACGAGTAGCACTTGCCTATACTCCGGATAGTGTTTGGAGGAACCGAGCCGAATTCCTCGAGGGCCGTCCTGCGATCGTCGCGTTTCTTGCCAGAAAGTGGTCGCGAGAACTCGACTACCGCCTGATCAAAGAGCTATGGTCATTCGGGGGAAATCGAATTGCCGTGCGCTTCGCCTATGAATGGCATGATGATTCCACCACTTGGTTCCGCTCCTATGGCAATGAAAACTGGGAATTCAGTCCCGAGGGTCTGATGCGGCGGCGTTTCGCCAGCATCAACGATCTTCCCATTGAGGAAACGGAGCGGAAGTTTCGTTGGGATCGCCAGGGCCCCCGTCCTGCAGATCATCCGGGGCTTTCGCAGCTCAATCTCTAAGAGGGCAGGCGCGCCTGCCGAGAGGTTTCCATGTCAGTCATGCTGGCTGAGTCCATGCGCCGCATCAGTGGGCTGCTGCAATCCGGTCAATACGGCGCGGCGCACTCGCAATTGGAATCTCTGGTCAGCGCAAATCCTGACTACGTGGAAGGCCTGCGGCTGCTGGCAGGCACAAAACAAGTCTTGGGCGACCCTGCCCAAGCCGAGTCGCTGCTGCGGCGCGCGCTCGACATCGACCCTCAATGGGCTCCTACACTGACCACGCTGGCGGAGTTATTGCTCACGGCAGGTCGCGGCACCGAGGCCGTGCCCTTGTTGCAGCGGGCAATCCAAGGCACCACGCCCTTTCCTCGGGCCGCCCTTCTTTTGGTTCGCTACTATCTGGACGCGGGCCAGCCGGCGTCTGCACTCGAGATTGCGACACCCTTGTGCAACAGCGGCAAGGCTACTGAAGATTTGGCGGCCCTGCACGTGGCCGCCTACGCCGCTCTGGGTCGCCAAAGTGAAGCGGTGGCGACCTATCGTCGTCTCGCGGCGCTCGCTCCGGACAATCCCGTGCTCACGCATACTCTGGCGGTCGCCTTGAATGCGGCCAACCAACCGGAGGAAGCTGAGCGCGTCGCGCGTCAGACGCTGAGTCGCACTCCGCCTTCGGCGACGCTGCACCATACGCATGCGCGCAGCCTGATCACCTTGGAGCGATTCGACCAAGCCGAGGTGGCCTTGCGCGAGTGCGTCAGATTGGCGCCGCGCCTCGCCGAGGCACACAACAGTCTGGCGCAACTCATTTGGATGCGAACCGGCAATATCATCGAGACGACCTGCGTTCTGGATGAGGCGCTCGAAAGATACGAGCATGACGATGCATTGTGGGCGACCAAAGCCGTCCTGCTGCAGGGAGCGGGTGAGGCGCGCGACGCTTACGCATGCCTCGCCCAGCGCGCCGCTCGACCCCAGGCGCCTCCCATGCTGCTCATCCGCGCGGGACTCGCGGCGCTGGAGTTCGATGCGGCGACCGCCCTCGGCCTCGCGCAACGGGCCATGCGAGCGCAGCCCAACAACCCGACCGTGCGCAAACTCCTGTGCGCCGCATACCTAGGGGTGGGGGAGGGTGCCGCAGCCTTGGCCGAGTGCGCGGTCCTGCTGCGGGCGACGCCCGACGATCAATACCTGATTGCCATGCACGCCACGGCGCTTAGGCTCTTGCACGATCCGCGCTACGAGACGCTCTGCGACTACAACAACATGGTGCTGTCGCAGACGCTCGAAACTCCTGCGGGGTGGTCGGATCTCGGCAGCTTCCTGACAGACCTCACCGCTCGCTTGAATGCCCTGCACAATCCGCACGGCCATCGGCTCCTCTACCAATCGCTGCGCGAGGGTACCGAGACCACTCAAGATCTGTCGCGCAGTCAGGATCCGGTCATTCAGGCACTCTTTCACAGCTTTGCCGCACCGATCGCACGCTACCGCGAGTACATCGGTCAAGGGGAAGATCCGCTACGGCGTCGCAATCGGGGCGCGTCGCGATTCAACGGCAGTTGGTCGGTACGTCTGCACCGCGCCGGCTATCACACCAGCCACGTGCATCCTCGCGGATGGATCTCTTCGGCTTGTTACATTCAACTGCCCGACAGCATGAGAGCGAAACACACGGGCGAGGGGATCTTGAGCTTCGGCGCGCCGGGGATGATCACGTCGCCTTCGCTGGAGGCCGAATGGTCGCTTCAACCGGAAGTGGGCCAACTGGTGCTGTTCCCGTCCTATTTCTGGCATGGCACGCTGCCCTTTCACAGCGAACAGCCGCGCCTCACCGTGGCATTCGACGTGGTGCCTGCTTTGGGCAGGTAGACAGACTGTTTTTGAGACCGCGCATCCCGGCAAACCGCCTTTTTAAGAGCGGTTTGCCGGAATTCAGAATCACACCAACACTTTAGAATTTGTATTTGAGCTGAATGCTGCCTTCGCGGCCTACGATAGAACGTCCGAATCCAACGCTGTTCTGCACGGCGTTGCCGCCAAATCGGGCATTACCCTCGGTCAGACCGATTTGATTGGTGAGGTTCGAACCCATCAGGCGCAGCTGCCAATGATCGCCATACGTCGCAACGACGCCTGCAGCGATATCGTAATAAGTGCCCAAAGGATTCAAACCGGTCCCGTCCTGGTAGTGTTGACCGACGTGCTCGTAAGTCATGAACTCGTACAACGTGCCCCAGCTAAATGTCTGCAAGTCGCTGGGTGTCACACTGATCCGAAGGTCTGGTGTACGAGCGAGCGGTTGGCCATTGATCGAGCCGCAGATCACTTGACCTTGGATATTGGTGTAAATGTAGCAGCCCGTGAAGTCCTTATATTTTTGATCTACGTAATTGGCGTTGACCGTAATCTTGAAGGTTTGGAGGGCTTCCAAGCTAGCGTCCACTCCCGGGTTCACCGTGCCGATGAGCCGTATGCCTTTGGCTTGCGAGCCATAGATTTCCTGCGGTCCAATCGGCTGGTTCTGTATATTCACGGGCGTATACGGGATTCCCGAGAACTCCTTGTAATAGATCGATGCGTCGATATACGTATAACGATTTTGAATCTTGAAACCGCCTTCGTAGTTCTGCATCCGTTGCAGGGGCGGGTTCGTCGTTGCGGCCGCATTCGCCGCTCCGCTCAGAGGCCCGATGGTGTTGGCGCGGACATCGTCGAAGTTGGCGAAGTGCACGCCATTGTTCGCGCGCAGGTAGGCGCTCATATGGTCGGTGAACTCGTAATTGGCACCCAGTGAAAACGTCGGAATGGTGCTGACTTTACCGGCGGTCGTGTAAGTACCGTTGGGCAAGTCGACTGCGTTATCCCACAGGTCGAACGCAGACCCCATCTGCACCGGCGATGCGTTACTGGTCTGCTGCGTCATGTTCATATGTTCGAGACGAGCCGAGGCATCGAACAACCAACTGTTAATTTTCCACGAGTCCGAAAGGTAGAGGGCGATGTTGGTGGCTTTGCCCTGCTCGAAGATATAGTAGCCCCCGTTGGAGTTCACGATGCCTTGGGCGCTGGTCACGTTGTAGATGTTTCCACCCGCGACGCCCTGCAATATGATCGGACTGGCGTTCGGCACGTTATCCATCAGCACATTGGAACTGATCGACCATTGATCGTTGTCGGTGTAATAGGCCCCATAGAGGCCGGCGGTCAACGTATTGCCGCCGCCCAGGTCCATTGACAAGCGGAATTCGTCGGTGAGATTCATGATCTTCTTGCGCACGAACCAGACTTGTTCCGTGATTACACTGGTATCCCCTGGGACTGCGGCACCATTTGCATAGCTGGCCGTAACAGCGGCGTTGGGCAACGCGGCCGGCAGCGTCAACGCGCCGATGAAGCTCGACAACGGTGTGGGATTGCCGTTGTTGACCAGCGCTTCGGTGTTGACGTATCCGCCATCGAACAGGAAGTTATTGCTGATGGACCAGCCGTTGTCCATTTTCAAATGCAGCTCTGAACCGAAATAGTTCAGGGCGGCACCGCGGCCATTGCTGATGTCGTCGTTTTCAAAACCGCCGGCTGGGCTCGGTATCAGGAAATTCTGCAGTTGCTTGCTGTTATAGGTGTTGTTGAGCTGATTGAAGCCGGGATAAGGCTGCGGGCTGCCGTTGACAACCTGGTAAGGAAAATCGGCGACCCACTGATTTTTATCCTGCAGCATCCGGTACCAAAACATGATCGAGCCATTGTCCAGATCGTGCTTCAATGTGGCGGTGATCTGGCCGCCGATGTCGGAGGGATACTGCGGATCGCGTACACCGTCGGATACGCGGTAAAAGCCGCCGAGGCTTCCGTACCATCCGTCGATGATCTTGCCGCTGATGAACGCGTCGACACGTTCCGCTCCCTCAGATCCGTAGGTGAAGCCAACCGACCCTTCGGTTTTGTCCGAACCGGTCCGCAAAATGAAATTCGCCGTCGCGCCAGGCTGCCCCGGACCGAAGATTGCGCTGGTTCCGCCCTGCACGACTTCAACGCGCTCGATGGTGTCGTCGAAACGGATGAGCGAACTGTTATCCATAAAAGACAAGTAGGGAGAGCCGTAGAGAGGCGAACCCTGGATCATGGTCGTGAAATACGGGGAGTCGCCGCCGCCGTTGGGGAAGCCGGCCACGTCAATATTGACGCCGGTTTGTCCGCCGGATGCTTCCGGCCAGATGCCGGGCGACATTTTATAAATTTCGGCCGCACTCGCCGGGTTCGCGTTTTGAATCTCTTCGAGATTCAGCGATACGATGTTGAAGCTTGCGTCCAGTTTCCTGACACCCTGGGCGGAAGCAGTAACGACGACTTCTTCGAGCGAGTCGCTGCCGGTGCTCGCGGCGCCGGTCGTCGCGGCTGTCGTCTGTGGGTCGGCGGCGTGGGCGTTGCCGGCGCAGCAAAGGATTCCGGCCACCGCGACGGCGAGCGCATTGACTCCGAGTCCCCGGACCGTCATGCCTCGCGCGATGGCTCTCGGGTCAGGCAGTCCCAATGCCGGCCAACTGGAAGGCCCTAAGCGGACGTACGTTGCCCAAGAACTTGGTTGTTTGTTGCGTTTTAGACTCATGATTCGTTCCCCCGGAATGGACTATTTGAAGCGGCAATGCGTTACGGATTATTCAAATTTGCCGGTTCCCTGGCATCAATTGGACGCAAGATGTCGGAAAGCGAGGTATAGGCTGGCCCTAGGATCGTCGCAGCACCGCATTCGATCCTGGTTATACGGGTAGTCGCGTAGGGATTAGCCTGAAAGCTCTGTAAAAACTGCAATTTGCACCCCCTCTCCTCGATACTTCTGCGGTATTTGACCCGCAGACGGGATGCCCTTCGAGCGAACTTCATACCCCGGAGTTGGCCGCTTAAGCAGTCTTCTTTCGCCGGTGGTAGCTTCTGAGCTCAGTACGCCGAAGACCACACCGTGGGTTGAATGTAGTTGTTATTCTGTTCAATAGCAACCGTGTGCAGCTAATTCGCAACAGGTAGCACTGGGCGGGCGCCGCGCCGCGCCGGCCCAAGAGCCTCTTTAAGGCGCCGGTATCGCCAAGTAGACCGTGCTCCAGAGTTGCGCGGCGTTCGACTCGTCGGCGTCGGAGGCATTTGCGCCGAACGGCGCGATTTCAAAGCGACCCTTCTCGAAGGTCCAGGTCCATAGCTCTGAATTGCGCATGCTGTGCGCGGCCCCGATGGCATGCCACAGCTCAGTCTGCGCGGCGCGCAGCTGCGCCTTGAGCGCGGGCGGCAGATCCTGGCGTTGCAGTTGTCGTCGCAATCCCGCTGCCAGGACCGCCTGCTGCCACGACCAGACCACGGTTCCGTGATAGGCGCTGCGCGTCAATTTATCCTGGATGGCCGGTGTGGCGTAGACCGGATTCGCAACCACGACCCCGACCGGCGTCAGCAGTCCTGCCGGAAATGGCCGCATGATTGCCGTGATCTCTCGGGTAAGTGCCGTCGCAGTCGGTTGCCCAAACAGCAGCTCGAACCCCAGGTCGGAATGAATCACAGGAACGCTCTTGTCGTCGGCCGTCAACGCCAGCGCCGGGAAGGAGACGGGCACATCGTCCACGGCGTCGAGCGCGGCTTCGTCAGCGATCTTCAAGGAAGCCGCATAGCCGGCGATGTCGTGGCGAGCCGTCGCGCTCGGCACACTCACGTCGAAAAGCGGGCCCGCCTTCTCGCGCCAGGTCCGCGCCATGGCCTTGGCATGCGCGAACAATTCACGATCGGTGGATTCCAGGTAGGCATCGAGCAGGCCGCTGTCAAAAAAGCGGCCCGCGGCCTCCACCGCCGCCGGCACGAAAACCGCGTTGACGTCGTAAGGGAGGCGTCCGCCGCCCAATCCGTCATTGCTGTCGCGCCATTGGCCGGCGTCAAAACCGGTTTTCAGTGCGATCAAATTCGGCGCCCGCGGATCATCGGCAAATCTGGCCGCGGCTTTCAGGGCGAACCTGAAGTTGCTGACCAAGTCCGCGCCGAGCGTCTTGGGGGTTTCGCGCCGCCCGTCCATTCGCTCGAGAAATGCCGCGGCTTGCGCGCGGCCGCGCACATCATCGAGCAACCATTGGGCCGCCACGGGGGCGAGCATGAAGCTGCCGTCGATCATGTTGTAATTGAAGGTGGGCGCATCGGACTTCTCGCCGCCGGCGCGCAGATGATCGAGGATGGCGAATTCTCCGATGTCCTCCTCGTGCGCCACTTCGCCTTTCGCGGACAGGCGCGTCAAGACCGCGCCCAATCCGGCATCCACCGCCTCGGGTGCCAGCACGGGCATCAGCAAGCGCACCGACATCAAAGTGTCTCGGCCGAAATAGGTATTGAAGCGCCAGGAGCCGGCGAGAAACTTTTCCCGGTAGCTCAGGAAGGTGAGTACGTTGCGGGCCGCCGCATCCGCCTGCGCCCGGTCGTTGAGCAAGTGTTCGCCCGACAGCGGTGTGAGGGGCACCTCACCACTCAGCGCCGTAATCTTGAGAGCGATCTGGCCGTCGCTGCCGGCCGTTACGCGATCGGCAAGAAGCGCGCCGTGGGTGACCTCAATGCGGAGTTGATATCCGGCCGCGCCGTCGAGCCGATCGCGCGCCCAAGTGATCGTCGAACCCTGAGTCGCCGGGCGGGCGGCGACTTCGGCGGGAAACGTGCCGAGCGCCTGATAGTCGCGCAGTACCCGGACGCTGGAGAGTACCGCTTGGTTAAATCTCAACTCGCTGGTGCCGGTCGCGATCGCCTCGAGTGTCATGCCGTACAAAGGCCGTCCGCGCGCGTCGTGGGTCGCGAGCGGCTGCGGTCGCCCTTGCAAGGCCCATTTGACCGGCTGGTCCGTGTGCGCGAACCACAAACCCACGCCGCTGTTGCCGGCGGGAAAGGCCACCAAGACGCGCGGATCTTGTCCGGAACGCAGCAGCAGATGGGCGGCAACCGGGCCTTGGCGCAGAAAGCTATTGAGATTGGGCCCTTCATTCACATCGAACGACAGTCGCGGCTCAGGATCGCCACTTCCCACGGCGGGCAACGCGGCCGCGGCGCACAGAGCCAGGGTCGTCAACGCGAGGCGCCGGATTGATTGCAGCTTCAGCGTAACTCCTCGAAGAAAATCAGTTCGGAGGATAAGGGCAAAGACAGCCTGACGTCGACGCCCATCTGCATGAGGGACTGGCCCGTCAATTCCCGATTGGCCGCGGGGTTATCCTGAAACTTGAGACGATAGCGGCGGCCAGGATTGAGCCCCGCCAAACGGAATCGATGTGTGGATAGGTCGCGCGCGCTGCCGCGAAACGCGTACAGGACGCCGCGCCTTACTTGAGGGGAATAATATTCCATGCCGTCCCAATGCACGCCGTCAGGGCGGTCGGTCACATGGTACAGATCGGCTGCGCGGATCAGGGGACGCAGCGTCGATTTATAGAGCGCAAACTCTCGCTGCGCGGCCGCGCGCTGCTGAACCGTCCATTGGCTTGCATCGAGCATGAGCGAGAACCAGCCGAGCATGCCGCTGCGGAGCATATAGCGAAGGTTTTCGACGCGCGGCGTTGGGTAGCTTTGGACGTAGCTTTCCAGCATGGCGGGCGGCAGCACGTAGCTGGCATCGAAGAAGGCACGCCGGTTGGCGAGAGGATCGTAGGTGTCGGTCGCGGAAAAATAGTCGCCGTGCGCAGCGCTGCCGAAATCCACCATGCGTCCGCCGTCGTTGCACACCTCGAGAAGAAGGTTCGGGTGACGTTGACGCAGCTGCTCATAGATCGCGTAGTAAGCCTGTGTCGCGTGATAGCTCACATCGGTCGAATTGGAACCGTCGACCCAAAGATAGCCGGAATCCTCAAAGACGCGCAGCGTTGCAGGATCCGGCGGTGCGGCGGGGTGATCGGAGCGCGAGCTGCCCTGAGCCACCAAATAACCGTCGTGCTCGAGCATGTCGAGGTGATAGTCGCTGACGATGCGTTCGAGCTCGCGTTGCGCCCAGGCTTCGGCCGCGGGAACGCCGAGATCGATCGTGATGCCTTTGAAGGGCTCGCGGTGTTTCCAGTCGGCGGGCGGATCGGCAATCAGCCAGTCCAGGATGGCAGGATCGTGCACATTGAGCGCGCCCGGTTCGCTCGACGTGCCGGCCTGGGCCCAGTCCACCCACAGACCGAACTTGAGTCCGTGTTGGTGCGCAAAGTCGGCGACGCGCGCGATGCCGTGAGGAAACTTGCGTCGGTTCGCCCGCCAATCGCCGACGTCGCGAAACCAACCCGCATCCAAATGAAACATTTCCAAGCCAAGCTGCGCCGACTGCTCGATCATGCGATGCGCCAGCGCTTCATCCACCGCCATGCCGCTGCCCCAGCTGTTATTGACCAGCAGCGGGTAGGACGGGTTAGCCAGGGTGCGCGGGTTGTTGAGCACCGCTCGCACCCAGCGACGCAGGATGTTGCCGGCGCCATCCGGGCCGCCGCGAAATGCGCCGATAAAAATGGCCGGTGTTTCGAGGGTGCCGCCGGGCGGCACCCGGGTTCGATAGAGCCCTGGGCTCGGATTGAGTCCCGCCTCGCCGCGCAATGAAGTACCCGCGCGCTCGAGCGTGATGCGGGTGCGGCCGCTGAATTCGATGCCGATATACCAGCCGCGCTGATCTGCCGTCGGTTCATCGACCAGCAAATAGGGAATCATTTCTCGCGGCTGGTTGAGTTTCGGAATGGCGTAGGTGCTGGACGTTCCCTGCCACGTATCGCCCTCGACCAGCGCGTCGAGATGCGTGCCTTCCGCGGAGGGGATGTCGGCGCCTTTTTCGATCCAAAATCGCTGCAACGCCGCTTGGGAATCGACCTCCCAGTCGAAGCGTAAACTGGGTTGCAGCGGCAGCCAGAGCAACTCATCGCTTAAGTTTTGAATCGACAGAGTGTGCTCGATCGGACCTGAGTCGGCCCGTGCACGCCAGCGCCACACGGCTTGCAGGCGCGGCGAATCTGCAACGTACACAATTTGAATATCCTTCGATTCGAAGCGGCTCGCGGCGCGATCCAGGCGCCATTGCAGCGGTTGGGCTGCGCCCTGAATCTCAACCTGCTCGGGCAGCGTCTCGTCGCGCGCATTTTTCCACGCCGCCGCACCCCGCAGCCTCAAGGTGAGAAGACGCGGAGCGTGTTCACCGGCGGCGACGACAATCGCCGTCTCGGCGGTGGCGATTTCTCCCTGTAGTTGCGCCGTCTCGGCATGCGCTGGGTGCAGCGCGCCGCTGGCCATGAGCGCCGCCGCCAGTGCGAAACGGGATTTGGCAATCAGGATGGCAGAACCGTCTGGTAGGCGCTGTAGCGTTCGCCATCAATATCGACGAATGGTTTCAGTTTCACGGCACCCGCGCCGGCCTCGGTCGCGACCGCCCACTCATGCGCACCATGGCGGTCGCGTTGCGCGTTCAGGAGGCTGTCGCGCCGCAGAGGCGAAGCCGCCGCGTCGACCTCGATCGTGCGCATGAGCACCAGAGGTCCGGCCAGCAAGGCGACGGTGTCGGGGTGCTGCGCATCGACGCGCTCCAAGCGTCGCGTGTCCGGCAGTTCGAGTTCAATGCGGTCGACCGGTTGCCATTCACGTTGGATGGCTGCGAATTGGCCGCTTTGCGGCGTGGGCTCGCGCTTGCCGTTGATGAGCAAGGTAGCGTCCTGCGCCCAGGCCGGGATGCGCAGGTTCAGCGTGAATCGCTGCGGACTTGGCAGGCGCAGCGTCACGCTTACAGCGGCGGCATAGGGATAGTCGGTCTCGATTGACAGGCCGCAGAGCACGTTGTCCTGGGTCCAATTGATGTGCGCCGGCACATACAGATTGACGTAAATGCCGTGCGCGTCGGTAAAGCAGGTGCTGATCGCATAGTCGGCCGCGACCATCGGCAGCGTACCGGAGCAACAGGGCCAACGATCCGGGTGAAAGGTTTTCCGGGCTTGCCCGGTGTAGTCCGAATAATAGAAGGCATGTCCATCCGCTTGGATCGGGATCGCGCCCAGCACGGTGTTATAGAGCACGCGTTCCATGCTGTCGCCGTAGCGCGAATCGCGCGTGATGCGCAGCAGATAGCGGGTGAGTTTGAAGTGGGCGTACGCGCCGCAGGGGGTCTCGAAACTTTTGTTCTGCGCTTCAAGGCTCGCGCCGAGCGCGCCGCTGCCGGGAATGATGAAGTGCTCATCCGGGCCCCAGCCGCCGGTGGCGAAGCTCTGAGCCGCGATCATCGAGAAACCCTGTTGCGCTGCCGCCAGGTACAGCGGATTGCGGAGCGAGAGATACGCCTGTGCCGCGGAACTCAAGGCATTGACGTGGCTGTACGCATGTTTTCCCGGCAGCGCATTGTCGCCGCGCGCCAGCGCTGCGAAAAACTCGTCATAGAGAAATCGCTGCGCCAGTTGCCGATGAACTCGTTCACCTGTTAAGCCCCACGCCTGAAATTGATTTTCCGGCAGCGTGTAGCTCTCGTCCCAGGCGTGCTGACTGAAATCCTCGCCGGGCTGTGCATGTTCGTTGCGCGGCATGGCGTGCGGCGGCAAATAAGGTAGGGCGGCTCGCGTGGTTCGCGCGAGCGTTGCGCGGGCGGTCTCGTCGCGGCCGAGCTTCTCGGCGTCGAGTAAGCCGCCGACCAGCTTGTCGTAGGTATACGCAGGGAAGCGATTGTGGCGATAGAAACTGCCGCGCGCGTCGACGGTCGCCGCGTAGCCTCGCACCAGGCGTCGCACTTTGGCGCGCGTCGCCGCATCACCGGTGATCGCGTAATAACGCGACAAGGCGCTCATCCATTGTCCGAAGGTGGCGCCGGGCGCGAAGGCGTAGGTGTCGTACCAGCCGCCGAGCTCCTGGCCCGGAGCGCGAAGGCCGGAGCGGACGCGGAAGGGCCGGAGCAACGCGTCTTCGTCCAGCTGCAACACCAAGCGGTGATTCTCGCGCGCCTGTCGCAGCAACGGCCCCTCGCGAAACTGCACCTGGCCATAGGCCAATTCCGAGAGCGCCGCCGGCGTCGCATCCGCGGCTTCGCGCGCTGCGAATGCCGCTTGGCGCCAGCCGACAGCGGCGAGCGCACCGAAGGCGAGAAGGTCGCGTCTGCCGCGGTTAATGCTGTCCGACATGAACCTAAGTCCAACACCCGTTTTACGCAGAATGCGGCCGGCGAGACCTTGACGCAAGCGGCTTGATCGACACCGCCGCCGCTTCGGCATTTAATAGACGGTGCCGTGAAACGGGAGTGGGCGATGAAAATTCCGCGCTGCAAACTTTTTTTTCTGCCGCTGCTGTTGATTGCGCCGGCGATCCCGGCGATTCCCACGCTCGCCGGCGCTGAGGACACTTTTAACTTGAGCGCGAGCGCCCAGGATTTCGGCAACTACTTTCCGAGCTACTTGGCGAACGGCTATTTCTCCACTCTGACGGCGCCGCGCGGCACCGAGGGCAATCTCGCGTACATGGTCGCCTTCATGGACTACGCCAAGGATGATGAGTCGCGTCCCGCGGCCATTCCGGGTTGGAGCGAAATCGACTACTCGACCGGCGATTCGGCCGCCGGCCATTTCTGGATGAATCAGGTCCCGGTGAATTCCGCGCTGTTCAGGGACTACCGTCAGACGCTGAACATGAAAGAGGCGACGTTGACGACGAGCTATCGCTACGTCGATCACGCTCGCAGCACACAGGTCAAAGTCACGACCTTTGTCAGCCAGGCTGCGACGCATGTGGCCGCGACGCAGATTTCACTGACACCGGACTTCGACGGCACCGTGGAACTGTCCTTTGCCTTGAACCTCTGGGCGCCGCACCAGCCGCGCCTGCCGCTCGCCAAGTTGACGGGCGAGCAAATGCAAGAAGCGGTCGCGGCGAACAATCTGCAGCTGGTGGCGATTCCGCCCGCGACCCCCGACCGTGCCGCTGTCTGGTATCACGGCGACACGCATGTGCTGACGGCGGACGGCGATGTCAGGAACTTGACGCTGGCGCTCGATGGCCGCGCGGAACAAGGTCTGGCGATGGCCGAGGCGGCAGCCGTTCAGTTGCCGGACGACGTTCTCCCAGGCGATGTTGCGCTCTACAAAAGTCAGTATCGACTCGCCTTGAATTTGAAGATCCCGGTGCAGAAAGACCGGACCTATATATTCACAAAATTCGTCGCGGCCTCGCGCGAGGGGTGGGGCGGCGACGCCCACGCGGATCTTGCGCTCGCCATGGCTGCGCGCAGCGCCGGTTTCGATACGCTTCTGGAGCAACATCGATCCGCCTGGGCGGAATTATGGCGGTCGGATATTGCGATCGACGGCGATGCACAGGCGCAGACGGTGGTGCACTCCGACCTCTACTATCTACTCGCCACCTCAACGGCCGATACGCGCTGGCCCATGGGCGCTTGCGGGCTGACGCCCGGCTACACGGGCCACGCATTCTGGGATAGCGACACGTGGATTTTTCCGGCGCTGCTGTTGCTGCACCCCGAGCGCGCCAAATCACTGGCGATGTTCCGCGCGCACACGCTGCCCGCGGCGCAGGCCCGCGCGCAGGCCCGCGGCCTCAAGGGTGCGATGTATCCCTGGGAGGCGGATCCGGAAAACGGCAGCGAACAGATTCCGTATTTCGCGCACGTGCTCAGTGAGCGGGAAATCCACGTCAACGCGGACATCGCGATCGCGCAGTGGCAATACTGGCTGGCAACCCATGATCGCGAATGGCTGAAGCACCACGGCTGGCCGGTGATTCGCAACGTCGCGGATTTCTGGGCGAGCCGCGCCGCGTGGAATGCCGAGCAGCGGCGTTATGAGATCGTGCACGTGACCTCCGTGGCAGAGAGCTACAACGACGTGCCGAATGACACCTTTACCAATGTGTCGGCGCAGAAGGTTTTGACGATCGCCGCTGCGGCGGCCGCGCTGGTGGGTGAACGGCCGGATCCGCATTGGGCTGAGGTTGCCGCGAAACTCTACATTCCGTTCTCGCAAGCTGAGCAACGGCATCTGGACTTCGATGCCAGTGTGCCGCGTGAGCCGCTGGAGGGGAGCACGCTGGGTCTGCTGTCATACCCGTCGCTGGACTTGCAGATGAGCGGGAAAATCCGTCGCAATGACTTTGACTACATCATGATTTCCGTGCGGCAGGGGCATCACGAGCCGCACGGCATGAGCTTGGCGCCGGCTTCGATTGCCGCCGCCGCCGCCGGCGATACCGCCTCGGCGGTCGCCTGGCTGCAACGCAACTTCACCAGCGGCTTGATCAAGGCGCCTTTCAATGTGCGCACCGAGACGGCGACCAACAACACCGGCTACTTCGTCACGGCTTCCGGCGGCTTTCTGCAGAATCTCCTGTACGGATTCAGCGGATTGCGGGTCGCGGAAAAGGGCCTCATCGAGGCCTATCCACCCATCCTGCCGGCGGAGTGGAAATCAATGACCTTAAAGGACGTCACGATCCGTGGAGAACATTTTGACTTCATCATCGACCGCGACGCGGGTGGGCAGGTGAGGTTAACGCGCACCCGCCGGTAGCGCCGGCGTAGTGATCACTACGCCGCGCTACTACGACTGAATATTCCATCCCGCACGATACTCGCGCGTCAGGTATTGATTCGCGTCGGCGAAATTGGTGACTTGCCCGGTTTCGCCGTCGTACAAAATCTTTTTCCCCTGTCCTGCGCGCAGCGCGACCAGCCCCAAGAGCATGGTCTCGGTGAGCCGCGCCGCGTATTCGAACGGCGAGCTGGCGGTGGCTTCACCACGGATCGCCTTGGTCCAGTTGAGTTCATGGGTCCACATGATTCGCGGCATGCTCTTCGGCACCCTGGAGGCGGCGTCGGTCAATGCTTGCGGATACAGGCTCGGATTCGATCCGTACGTGTCGTGCAAGAGAATTCCTTTCTCGCCGATGAATATCACGCCGCCTTCGCTTTTCAGCGTGACCTCATCCGGCAGCGCGTCGGGGCGGGGCGGATAAATACCGCCGTCGAACCAGGACAGTTTGACCGGCGGTGCGCTGCCGCGAGCGGCGAATTGATAGTGCACACAGGTCGAGACCGGATAGGACACGGGCTTGCGCGGCGCGCGGCCGGGCGCGGCGTTGGCGGCCCCGGGATCCGATGGCGGCAGGGGCATGCTGCCCCACTGCGTCGAGGTGGCCTCGATACTCGCCGGATAGTTGAGACCCAAGGCCCAAAAGGGATGATCGATGAGATGCGCGCCCATGTCGCCGAGCGCCCCACATCCAAAGGCCAACCAGCCGCGCCAGTTGAAAGGGTGATAGACCGGGTGATAGGGAACATTCTCGGCGATGGGCCCCAAGTACAAATCCCAGTCGAGCCCCGCGGGCGGTGCACCGCCGCTGCCCATGGCGCTGGCGAGTACATCCTGCAGGTAGCGAAAAGTCCAGGGGTTGCCGAAGGCGCCGGGCGCTTCCACCGGCGGCACACCGGTCGGCCGTGCGATCCCCTGCGGCCAGTAGACCACCGGCCGATTGGTCCACACGTGGACTTCGTGCACGGGTCCGATGACGCCCGCGCCGATCCACTCGTTGATGAGCCGCGCACCTTCACTTGAATGCCCTTGGTTGCCCATCTGAGTCACGAGCTTGGGATTCTTGAGCGCGAGTTCGCGCAGCATGCGCGCCTCGTGCACGGTCGCGGTCAGCGGCTTTTGCACATAGACGTGCTTGCCGGCTTCCATCGCCGCCTTGGCGATCACCGCATGATTGTGATCGGCGGTCGCGACCACGACGCCGTCGATGTGTTTTTCTTTGGCGAGCATCTCGCGAAAATCGGTGTAGCGCTTCGCTTTGTCGAACTGCTCTTTGAGTTTCACACCTTCGGGCCGCGGCTGGCCTTGCGCATCGGTTTGGAGTCTTGCAACACAGCGTTCGCTATAGGGCAAATCGACGTCGCACACCACGCCGATGTGGTCGGATTGCGCCAGCACTTGCGCATTTTGCGACCCCATTGAACCGAAACCGACGACCGCGAGATTCACCGTGTCGCTCGGCGCGCGCTGGCCGCGGCCCAGCACGCGGCGCGGCACGATCAGGGGAGCGCTCGCCGCCACCATGACGCCCAGCGCCTTGCCGGCGCCAGCGACGAACTCGCGGCGAGTCAGGTCTTTGGTCTTCGACATTTCGGTGCTCCTCGCGTATCGCGCATGGGTTGCCCCGATTGTGAAGCTTTGACAACCCGATGGGAAGGCTGGACGATGGACGATACCGCGGCTCGACACGGCAGGAGACAACATGAAGTTTGCACGATGGATAGGCCGCGGGCTGGTCAGTGCCGCGCTGACTCTCGCCATGTTGCCGGGCGCGCTGGGGCAATCACAGTCGGCTGCGCAAGGACAAGCACAGCCGGCAGCGACGACGCCTCCGCAGCCGCCGCAAGTGCTCTTCAAGAATTTGTTCGTTGCCGTGCAGACCGCGCAGGTATTCCCCGACAGCAAAACCTTCGCAGATGCCGTGCCGAAATCCGCGCCGGGAGAAATTCTGTCGCGCTTCGATGCTGCGAAACCGGTTTCGCGCGAGGCGCTGCAGGCCTTTGTCGCGGAAAATTTCCTGTTGCCGGCGCAAGTCAGCGGCACCCCACTGCCGGCGCAAGCCACCGGAGCGGCGCTGCCCGGCGACGAGCACGTCAGCATCACCCGCCACATCGACCTGTTGTGGGATCAGCTGACACGCACCACCACCACGGCGCCGGCGTATTCCTCGCTACTGCCGCTGCCCGAATCCTATGTCGTGCCGGGCGGCCGCTTCCGCGAAATGTATTACTGGGATTCGTACTTCACGATGCTGGGGTTGGTGGAAAGCGGCCGGCATGATTTGGTGGAGCACATGGTGCGGGACTTTGCCGCCCTGATCGACACGTACGGTCACGTGCCCAACGGCACGCGCAGCTATTACCTGAGCCGTTCGCAACCACCGTTTTTCTACGCGATGGTGGGATTGCTCAGTGGCGAGGATCCGGCGGCTTCTGATGCGCGCTACTTGCCGGAATTGCGGCGCGAATACGCGTTCTGGATGCAAGGCGAGAAGGGTTTGGCGCGCGGCACGGCGCATCGTCGCGTCGTCTCCATGCCGGACGGTGCCGTGTTGAACCGCTATTGGGATGACGCCGACACGCCGCGCGATGAGTCCTATCGCGAAGACACGGCGCTGGCGCAACGCAGTGGACGCATTCCCAAGCAGTTGTATCGCGACCTACGGGCAGCGGCCGAAAGCGGCTGGGACTTCGGCTCGCGTTGGTTCGCCGACGGCAAGACCCTCGAGACCATCAACACCACCGAGATCATCCCGATCGATCTCAACAGCCTCTTGTTTGGTCTGGAAGAGGCCATTGGCGCGGGTTGCGCACGGATTCATGATGCCGCCTGCGTGACCGAGTTTGCTCACCGCGCCACGGCACGGCGCGAGGCGGTCAATCACTATTTGTGGGATTCGGCGGGCGCCGTGTTTCGCGATTATCGCTGGGTGACGCGGGCGCAGGTGCCGCGCATCTCGGCGGCGACGCTGTATCCCTTGTTTGTCGCGCTGGCCGATCAGGAGCAGGCGGCGGCCGTGGCGGCGACCGTTTCGCGTGACCTGCTCAAAGCGGGCGGCATCGTCACCACACCCCTGGTGACCGGGCAGCAGTGGGACGCCCCCAATGGGTGGCCGCCGTTGCAGTGGATTGGCGTCTCGGGCATGCGTCACTACGCCCTGACACCCTTGGCCGACACGCTGGCGTGCCGGTGGATGGTCAGCGTCAATCGGGTTTACGGCGCGAGCGGCAAGCTCGTGGAGAAATACGACGTGGTCACCACCGGACGCGTCGGGGGCGGCGGGGAGTATCCGTTGCAGGATGGCTTCGGCTGGACCAATGGTGTGATGCGCAAACTCATGGCGCTGTATCCCATGCACGCCGCCAACAGCTCGCCTGAATCCTGTGGTTCGCCCGGCACCGAGCACCGATAAGCGCAAGCTATTGATTGATAACTTTCTTTTATTGAAGCGAGCGAATCGATTGGACACATATATCAGCTGACACCATACTGAATACCCCGGTGTCGCGGAGTTGATGAGTGACCAGTCCGGTAATCCCCATAGCGCGCGCAGCGTCGACCAAACAGCGCAAACGGCAGGCGCCGCGAGGACGCCAGGTAGCTCCTCAGGCCCTGGCCGAGGTAGAAGCACTGATCGGTCCCGGGCCCTGGCGTCACGACCTGCTGATTGAGTACTTGCACCTTATCAATGATCGCTATCGCCAGTTGGGCGCGCCGCACATGGCCGCACTGGCGAAACTTCTTGGATTGGCGCAGACCGAAGTCTATGAAGTGGCGACCTTTTATCATCACTTCGATGTCGTGAAAGAAAATCCCGACGGTTCGCTGCCCGCGCCCGCGGCACTCACCGTGCGGGTCTGCGATGGCTTGAGCTGCGAAATGGGCGGTGCGAAGCAGCTGCTCGAAAAGCTCCCGGCGCTGCTCGGGCGCGAAGTGCGCGTGATCCCGGCTCCCTGTGTCGGGCGCTGTGAGCAGGCCCCGGTAGCGATCATCCATCAGAAGCCCGTGCCCAGGGCCACCTTGGAGGCCGTGCGCGCCGAGGTGCAGGCCGGGCAGATCACCGATTCACCGGGGAACTACATCGACTTCGACGCTTATACCAAAGAGGGCGGTTATTCGCTGTTGCGCGATTGCATGGAACACCGCCGCGACCTCGAGGGCGTTTTGAAAACCATGGAAGACTCGGGCCTGCGGGGCTTGGGCGGCGCGGGTTTTCCGACCGGCCGCAAGTGGCGCATCGTGCGCGGCGAAGCCGCACCGCGATTGATGGCAGTCAACATCGATGAGGGTGAGCCCGGCACCTTCAAGGATCGCGTGTACCTGGAACGCGATCCGCATCGCTTTCTCGAGGGCATGCTCATCGCCGCCTGGGCGGTCGGCATTTCTGCGATCTATATTTATTTGCGCGATGAATATCATGGCTGTCGCGCGCTGCTGGAAAAGGAACTTGCCAGGCTCACCGATAATCCGCCCGTACCGTTACCCAAGATTGAATTGCGTCGTGGCGCGGGTGCCTACATTTGCGGCGAAGAGTCGGCGATGATCGAATCGATCGAGGGCAAGCGCGGCATGCCGCGCCTGCGTCCTCCCTATGTGGCGCAAGTCGGACTGTTTGGGCGGCCGACCTTGGAACATAATTTCGAAACGCTGTTCTGGGTGCGCGAGTTGCTCGAAAAAGGCGCGGCGTGGTTTGCCTCTCAAGGACGCAACGGCCGCAAAGGCTTGCGCAGCTTCTCGGTCTCCGGGCGCGTGAAGAATCCCGGCGTGAAACTCGCGCCGGCGGGCATCACCGTGCGGCAACTGATCGATGAATTTTGCGGCGGCATGAAAGAGGGCCACATTTTTTACGGTTACCTGCCGGGCGGGGCATCGGGCGGTATTCTGCCCGCCTCGATGGGCGACATTCCGCTGGATTTCGATACGTTGCAGCCCTATGGCTGCTTCATCGGATCCGCCGCGGTGATCGTGTTGTCATCGCAAGATACCGCCAAGGCGGCCGCGCGCAACATGATGCGTTTTTTTGAACATGAATCCTGCGGTCAGTGCACGCCGTGCCGCGTCGGGACCGCCAAAACCAATGCGCTCATCGCCAAGGACAACTGGGACCAGCCGCTGCTGGCCGAACTCTCCCAGGTGATGCGCGACGCATCGATCTGTGGGTTGGGGCAGGCCGCCCCCAATCCGGTCGACACGGTCATCAAGTACTTTCCGAACGAGTTGTAGAGGGAAACAGCATGAGCGCCACCACGCCCGAAATGCGCCGCCAGACTGAGGCCCCCACGGTTAGCTTTCTGCTCGACGGCCGCGAGATGCAGGCGTTACCCGGTGAAACCTTGATCGAAATCGCGGATCGCGAGGGCATCGAGATTCCCCGTCTTTGCTACCAGGAAGGAATGGCGGCGGTCGGCAATTGCCGCTCCTGCATGGTTGAAATCAAAGGCGAGCGCGTGCTGGCGGCCTCCTGTTGCCGTGCGCCCACGGCCGGCATGCAGGTGACCACCAACAATGAACGCGTGCGCAAGGCACAGCAGATGGTGATTGAGCTGCTGCAGTCCGACATGCCGGAGCGGGAATATACGCGTCACAATGAGGTCGACGAGTGGGCGGCCAAGCTGAAGGTCGGCAAGCCGCGTTTCGCGCCGCGCCCGGCGGTACAAGCGGACCTGTCGCACGCGGCGATTGCCGTCAATCTCGACGCCTGCATCCAATGTACGCGCTGCGTGCGCGCCTGCCGCGATGAGCAAATGAACGATGTCATCGGCTTGGCCTCACGCGGCCAACACGCCAAGATCGTTTTCGACATGGACGATCCGATGGGCGCCTCCACCTGTGTGGGATGCGGCGAGTGTGTGCAGGCGTGTCCGACCGGCGCATTGATGCCGGCGCGCGAGGTCGCGCTGACCGTGCCCGACAAATCGGTCAAATCACTGTGTCCCTATTGCGGTGTGGGTTGTCAGCTGACCTATCACGTCAAGAACGACAGCATTCTTTACGTTGAAGGACGCGATGGTCCGGCCAATCACTCGCGGCTGTGCGTCAAAGGACGCTATGGATTCGATTATTCGCGTCACCCGCAGCGCCTCACGGTGCCGCTGATTCGCCGCTCCGATGCGCCCAAGTCCGGCAAATTCGTGATGGATCCGAACAACGTCATGCAAGTATTTCGCGAGGCGAGTTGGGAAGAGGCGATCGCCTTGGGCGGCGGGACTCTGCGGCAATTGCGCGACACCTACGGTCCGAAATCGCTCGCCGGCTTCGGCTCGGCCAAGGGCAGCAACGAAGAGGCGTACTTGTTTCAGAAGCTGGTGCGCTTGGGCTTCGGCAGCAACAACGTCGATCACTGC
>Ga0209169_10000158_pt1 | contig 39603 bp, 40 predicted proteins | sample HubBroMetageWRM4_FD_188346 | JGI IMG/M metagenome (GOLD analysis project Ga0209169, IMG submission 188346) | Warmed soil microbial communities from the Hubbard Brook experimental Forest, New Hampshire - Hubbard Brook CCASE Soil Metagenome WRM 4... | ecosystem: Environmental > Terrestrial > Soil...
CATTGGAGGCAAATAGCGACACATAGGCGCGCCTTTTTCGCTCTGCTTGAATGGGGTCATCCGCTCGCTGACCGGGACCACTGGCGGCCGCGTTCTGCTGCCCGGGTGGTTGCGCGTCTTGCGGGGCGGCTGCGAGCAAGCGAGTCTGCTGGGCCAGAGCGCTTTGCGCCACCAATTGCTCGCGCTGCAGTTGCTCGATGCGGTTCTGCAGTTCGTTAATCTTGGTTTCGTTGACCTCCAGGGGCGCCCCGAGCGGACTGGCGGGCGAAGCCAGCTTCGCCGGAGGGGTGGGCGTTCTGCTTCCCGTCAGCCACATGATCGCGATCATCAGAAACGCCAGTCCGACGAGCAGCCAGGACTGCACATTTTTGGGAAGAAGACCTTGGGGCTTGGGAGATCTTTGCTGTACTTCGACTGGCTGGCGCATGGCTGATCTCTCAGTTCGCGGCCGCGTGCCGCGTAAACAGAAGTTTTTTCTCGCCGATCGCAAGGTAGCCCGAGTCGATGACTTTTGCTGCGATGTACACGCCATTCTCAAATTGGAACGAAAGCAAGCTCGGTCTGCCATCCTTGATTTCATACAGCGCGGGTTTTTCGCGCGCGGCGCACTGGATGTAGGTGAAGGACTCGTCGTGATAGATGGCGGAAACCAGAAAGGGTTCTCGAGCGGCTTTGGGGTCGAGCCGATAGTCGAATGCAAGCCTGGTCGCGTAACTGGAGCGGAAGCGGTTCACTTCTACGGCGGCCGCTTCCTGCGCAGCGCGGATCTGGTCGGCCGCACGCGAGCGCAGCTGCTCAAGTTCCTTCTGATATGCTTCGGCTTCGCTCGCACGGACATAGCCGCGCAGGGCGGCGCTCGCCGCGATGGGGGAGCCTTCCTTTGGCTCGATGAAGATTTTGAGGTCGGGTTCGGTGCTGGGCTGGTTGCTGACCTCGGTCAGCAGGAATGAGTAAACGTGGCCGCTGGCGGTAATCAGATTCAGATTGCTGCGAATGCCCGTCTGAGCCGGATGAACGTAACAGAGATTGTGGGCGCCGTTGATGACCCAGAATTCCTTGTCGCCGGTCGTGAAATCGAGAATTTCTTCCTCCTCGGGCAGCACGATGAGCGTTGAAAAGCGGAGCTTGGCGCGCACAGGAATAATGTCTTCCTTCGCATACTTGACGACACGCGCCGTCGCGTCGCTTGCGGCGGCGCGTGCGCGCGGGATCGCAGCAGCGCCCGCGAGGACGATTGCCGCCGCGGCAAGGAACCACCCGAACCACGCATTGCGAATGCGAACTTTCATCGTCTACTCCTTTGGCAAAGCGAATTTCTTGAAATAATTCCGTCGTGCAGGATGGTGACTCCGCCGGATCGGTGCGGCAAAAAACAGGGCTGCGGCGAAGCCCTCGGCCAACCCGCGCAACCTTGGGTGCGACAGCTCGAGCCTGGTTGCCGAGCAAAGGAGGCGGAAGAAAGCAATCAAGGTTGTCCTCCCGCGAGCACTTCCAGACCCTTTTCAAAGCCGTAGGTCTTGAAAGCCTCGCGCCGCTTCTGGTTGTCGTAGGGATCGTTGGTGTACAGCCAATAGCTTTTCGGATCGACGTGCAGGTTTGCGACTTTCGCCAGTTCCGGCGTCTTGATCAGAAATTGCTGTTTGGGGATGAGACCGGAAATCAGCTCGACTTCGTTTTCGTTCAGGTGAAATTGGCGGCGGTAGAGCTCGCGGTCCATCGCGGGATTTGCGAGGAAGATTTTCGTCGAGCAGCTTTCGACGATGACATCGAGAATCTCCGAGCGCTCCAGTTCATCAAGGGACTGCGTCGAAAGGACCATGGCCGCGTTGTGCTTGCGCCAGGTCTTGAGCGCCTCGACGACATAGCGTTGAATACTGGGATTTTTCAGGAAGACCCACGCTTCGTCGATGAAGAAAACCTTGAACACGGAGGAAATCTGCCGGTTCGTGATGACCGCGTTCGCGCGGTGCAGGATGTAGAAGAGCAGCGGTTCCAGAAGTTCCGGATATTGACTCATGCCCTGAAAGTCGAAGGACTGGAAGCGGGAAAACGAAATCGTGTCCTCGGCGTTGTCGAACAAGAATCCGAACTGCCCGCCGCGAGTCCATTTGGCGAGCCGGCTGGCCAGGTCATGGCCCAGGGTATTCGCGAGCACACCCAGGGTGCGCAGCGCCGGGTCCACTGCATACAGATTTTCGATTTGCTGGAAGAGGTCGCGCTCGCTTGCCGGGTCGAGCTCGCCCGGCCTGGGTCCTTGCATCAGAACCTTCACGAACAGGGCAAGGAAATCGAGATTTTCCTTTGTCGGAGGCAGTGAAAACGGATTGATCTTAAAATCTTCGCGTTCCCGGCCCACGCGAACGTAGGATCCGGCGAAAAGCCGCGTGAGGCTTTCAAAACTCCCACCCAAATCGAAGATGAACGTGTGCGGGGAGTATTTCTGCAGGTTGGTGATCAGAAAATTCAACAGAAAGCTTTTCCCGGCGCCCGTTCGCCCCAGAATCATGGTGTGAGCCACGTCGCGGTAATGAAGATTCAGAAAGTAGGGCGTGTGGTGGTTGGTCTCGAGCACCGCGAGATATTCCTCGCGCAGGTGGGCATTGCGCGGCTCGCCACAATCCAGGGTGAACAGAAACGAGAAATCAGCATAGTTCGTGTTTAAGACGTATAGCGATCGCAGGTTGAAGACGTGATTGCCCGGAACCGCCGCAAGAAAAGCGTTCAGAAGGTTGTATTTCTCCTCATAAAGCTCGGCGTCGTGCACGCTGAATACCTTGTAGAACTCGGCGCAGGCCCGCTCCACTTTTTCCAGTTCCAAGTCGTAGATCACGACGGTTAGTGAAAACTGCCCAAAGTAATTTCCGTTGAGCTCGATCTCCTGAACGGCTTCGCCGAGCTCCCTGACCTGCGATGCTTTGGAATCGTCGAGGAGCACATCTTGGGTGGGAGCATCGTTGAGACTGACCTGGCTCGCGAACGAATGCTTGGTGTTGTGGAAATGGCGGCGCTTGGTCTGGATGACCCGGCGCATCTTGCCCGAATCTTCTTTCTTCCATTCCGTCGCGACGTAGTAGTTCGCCTCGACTTCGAGCAGCCGCTTGAAGATGAGAGGAAAGGTCTGGGCCGAAGGTTCCTTGAGAGTCAAAACCTTGACGTAGTAATCGTCAACGCGGAGGTGGCCGCGATGGCATTCGATTGCTGATTCAGGAAGGTAGTAGTCGAGAAACGTGTCGTATTTGAGTTTGGCGAGAGCGAGTTTGTCGGGGTGGAAGTTGAGAGTTCTTTTCAGAACGCAGAAGGCTTCCTGTTTATCCAGCATCCGCACCGCAAGGAAGTCGCTGACCTGGAGGATGAAGCTGCGCGCCTTTTGCAGCAGTTCCGCCTGAGCCCTCGCCAGGTGCTTTCCAAGAACGAGGGTCCGCAGAGCGGTCGAAAAATGGGCGCGCAAATCGGAGATGGCCTTTTTCGGATTCCTGGGAAATTCGCCAAGCGCGCTTGCAAGCTTGTCTACCGTCTGAAACCCGTGATAGAGCACGACGTAATAGACCGACAGGGAATAGAGCTTGTCGGACTTGCTGCCGAGATAAGCAATCCGGTTCCGGATTGCCGTATCCACAACGGGATTCGAATAGAGTTTGTAGGGGATGGACTCGCGGTTGCGCTTGAACAGATATTGGTACAGGCGGTAGTTCTCATCGAACAGCTTGAGCGCTGACTCGAGACGCTTGGTCAAGCCATCCATCGATGCATTATCGAGGCATTCATAGTCCACACCGCGCACTTCCAGGATCACGGCGACTTCGCCGCTTTTGGTGAGAAAGACCTGCGGCCCGATGAAGCCGTAGAGATTGATCTGCTCGCAGAGCGAGCCAGTCTCGTTGTAGTTCTGGAAAATTCGGTTAAGCCTGAGCATGGTCATCTCGGCGGATTCGAATGGGACTGAACTTCGTCGGGTCGTATTGCGCGCGCAGTCGCGCCGCGGTAAACAGAAAACGAAGAATCTGGGGGTCGGTTTGCGTCGCCCAGCGAGCTAGGAAGTAGAGCAACAAAAACATCAGCAAGCCGCCGAACAAACTGTTGAGAAGGTTAAACGTGCCGGCGCCCAGGCACAGGGCGAAGAAGAAAAGTCTCCGCTCAGCCCCCAGGATCGTCAGGGGCCGAGAGAGCGACCGATGCACTCTGTTGATTCGTCGGACGGCCATCGTCAGGTTCTCCTTCGGAAATTGCGCGCTTCAGTTGCCGGGAAACAACCACGCGAGGAAATTCACCGCGGCGATGGCCATGCCGACGCCGAACAGCACGCCAGCCAGCAGGCGTTTCGAGCCGCCTTCGCCAAAGGCAAAGGTAAGACCGGCGACGACAATGGCGACGAGCGATAGACCACGAGCGATGGTGCTGGTGAAGGCGGTCATCAGAACGTTGACTGCGTTTTCCCAGGGGGATGCGCCCTGCGCGAACGCTGGCGCGGCGAAAAGTAATGTGAAGCCGACGGTAACCAGGGAGGAAGGCAGCCAGCAGCCGCGGACGTACTTGCGAAGAAACCGTTTCATTGGCGAGATTCTCCCAGTGTGATTCGAGCTTGCGAAACGGGCCGTTGAGGGGAGTCCGCGCTGGCTGCGGCTCGAGCAAGGGAAGCGGTGCGATTGAGGAGACACGGCTGTTGCGCCGGTTCCTGGACTCTTCCCCGTCCAGGCACAATTGGAGCGTTAGCTCCGAGTACAGCGTTGTCCCCCAATCGCGTCCGCCCCCTCGTACGGGCCGCACGCGACGCAAAGCGAATCACCGATGCAATCGGTTCCGCTCTGTCCGCGGGAGTAACCGGCGAGAACTCCCCTCACCCTACTAATCAGCCAGGAAAAAGGAAAACGGACCGGGTACAGTGAAAAATTTTTTCGCGTGCGCCCGCAAAAAAGAGAGCACGCCGAAGAAACAGTTTTCTAGCGGAGACGGGTTCAGCGAGAGAATAAGTTCAGTTGTTCGGGAGCAACTGCGGTCCCGGGCTTAGCGGCAATGCGACGGAGTCGATCAAGCAGGCGCTGGATGCGATGGCGGATCGCAACGGCCGAATGGCCGCTGCGACGAGCAAGTTCCTGACCAGAGCTGCCTTCGAGCTTGAACTGCGTCAGCAGCTCGCGTTCTTCGGCTGAAAGCCATCCCCGGCGCTGGCAATCATCCAGAAACTGCCGCAGCAGTATGGGCGAGCGGGAATCCTGGCCGCTCGCCTCCGTCGCCGGAAGCGCGGCCAGGGTTCCGTCCATATCGTTTCGCACATAGCTGCGAGACTCGCGAATGGCCCAGCGATACGCGCTGCGGCGCAACTTTCGGGCGATGGTGAAGGCCAGGTGCGAGCGGCGGGACCCCAGTTCGCTCGAGGGGAGAAGTTCGAGCAGAACGGTAAACAGGTGCTGGGCCGTATCATCGCGGGCGAGCGCGGGAAAGGCGATCGAGATCTGAGTGGTGGTGCGGTGAATGGTCGGCACGAAGACCAGCAGCAGGAGTCTCTGTCCGATCGCATGCAACGGCGCTTCACTGCTCCGACCGAGCAGCTCAAGAAGGATTTGATCCGACGATGAGTTCTGCTCGCGATCCTGCTGGCGGTGCAGGTGCAGGATGAGTTCGACGGCGGTGGGAAACACGGAAAGGATTTCGCTGGAGGCGGCGAACAATTGGAATTCTTCTTGTCTTTGACGATCGCTCAATTCGGCAACAAGGCTCGCTTCCAGACGGCAGATCAGACAATCACAGCTCGACCCGGCCTTCATGGGGACACTCCGGCGCGCGGGGTCGTTCCCGTCCGCGGAGGCCAAAGGGAATGCCCTTAGTTCTCAGTTCACGAGCATGTTTCGAGCATCAGACGGCAGAGGCGATAACGCCGGCTGTTTTTTCGGGTGCGGTACAGCCAACTTTCGAGCGTGAGGCCCGAAACCCTCGCAAGTGCCTTCGGAAAAGCGGAACGTGTGCGGTACGTCTATGTTGCCCCGCCGCTTGGTCGATGCGACGGATTTGTTCCGTTTGGTCGGAATGGCGACCGGCAGAAATAACGGCCCCGGGGATGCTAGCGTCGCTAGAGGGAAGCCGCTCGCGCGTTTCAGAGGATCTCTTGGCGCTCGGAGTGGTTGGCTCGAGCTTCGATAAAAGTGGAATATTAGAGGAGGTGTCCTTTGAATACTGTCATGGTAGTTGAGCCGCGGAAGCAATGGAAGCGGCTCATTTCAGATGTGTTGAAAGAACAGGGCCCGCCCTCGTAAAATCTTCGCGGATGAGCGTGGCCGGGTTGCACAAGAGTCCGGCGTCGGTCTCCTTGCAGGGACGTCTAATTCCCATTGCTCGTAGTCTTACCATCCTGTCGCAGCTCCTGGGCTCCAAGGAGAATGTCCGGGCCTGGATGAATAGTCCGCATGCTGACCTGGGCGGGCGCACTCCGATTGGTGTGATCCTCGAAGGGAAGGCCCGGGCTGTTTCAGAGTTGCTTGAAGCCGCTCTCGCCGGACAGCCTTCCTGATGCTCGAGGAAAAGAGCCTCCAGGCGGCGCTCCAGCCGATCGAGCCGAAGGCATCGCACGGCCCTTATAGCCGATGCGTGGCGTTTCACCATCTCGTATCGGTATCGCAACGCTCGGTCCGTTGGGATGAGCCTATCGGCTGCGAGCTCATAATGACCTTGTCCTCAGCGGTGCTGTTCGTCTTCCGAAACCCGGGCACTACTTGGATAAACTATCGGGTTACATCAAGCCTGGCCCAACCGGCTACCGGTTGCTGAAATCCTCGTAGCTGCCGAAAAGTCTGCAGTACCGCCCGCTCTTTTGCTCCAGCTTGCTGCCTTGGCAGGATAATCGCGAGTGACCGCCTGGCGTTCACGGGGAGGTCGACGACCTTCACACCGGCTGGCAACGGTTCAACGGATAACCGGGGAAGGATGGAGAAGCTACGGCCCTTGGTCACATAGGCCAGGATTGTTGAAACAGACGAAAATGACTTAGTGGGTTTCGCCCTCATGCCGTTCGCATGGCATTTCTCGACGATCGATCGGCTGCCTGAGCATCTCAGCTCTATGAAATCCAATCGTTCAAGATCTTGCCAGAAGTATCGCTTCGACGGCGTGTGGTTCCCGGCGACGATGACCACATAGTCGTCCTCCGCAAATGGACGAATCGATAGGCCGGCGCCCACGGGTAAATGCGCGATCCCGAGATCGGCAGAACCATCGCGCACGCGCCTTTCAACATCCTCGCGTTCGATGCACCCATCATCGATTTCAATCCGGATGTGGGGGTGCCGAATCGCAAGCGCGTCGATGATGGGCAGCAAAAGATGAGTCGCGACACTCTGATAAGTTGCCAATCGCACGACTCCGGACAGGGTTTGCGATTTCGATGGCATCGTGCTTTGCGCAAGCTTCAGAATCTCGCGCGCTTTGAGAATTACTTTGTGGCCTATCGGAGTGGGAGCTGTTCCGGTTCGAGAACGCTCGAGCAGCTGATTGGCAAGCGCACCTTCCAGTGCAGCGATCGAATGGCTAATGCGGGACTGGGTGCAGCCGAGCTCCGCCGCAGCTCCTCCAAAGCTGCCCGTATCAGCGATGGCGACTAAAACCTGCAACTCTGACATTTTGGGAAGCCGAACATCGTGATCGAAATCTTTCATGTGTCGCATGCTACCAATCACCTGGTTCGGTTGTCCATAACTCTGGCCACACGTACAGTCGGGAGGTCCCACTCGATTCCAGGAGGTTTTGTGAGGCCGTTAGCGATTGGCTCCAGCGCTTTGATTGTAATTGACGTTCAGAAGGCTTTCGACAACCTGGAAGCCGCGGGGCTGCGGCGCAACAATCCCAACGCAGTGCAGCAAATAAGCAAACTTCTTGCTGAATTTCGGTCCAAGCGGGCGACCATCATCCACATTCGCCACGCAGGTGTCGCAGCGACGTCCTATTTCTTCCCTGAGGGCCCAGGCTTTCTGGTTCAGGACGAAGCAAGCGAACTGCCCGGTGAGCCGGTGATCGTTAAGTCCGTCAATAGCGCTTTCATCGGCACGGATCTGGAGGCGCGTTTGCGCGCGATGAAGATCCAGACACTCGTCATTGTCGGCGCCACCGCGAATCACTGCGTCGAGACGACAACCCGCATGGCGGGCAACCTAGGCTTCGATGCCAGACTTGTGCGAGATGCCATATGGGCTTTTGAGCTTACCGGTCCGGACGGCGATCACTATAAAGCCGAACAGGTTCACGCCATGACGCTCGCCAATTTGTCGGGAGAGTTTGCGGAGATCGTCACGACGGCAGATGTGATCCGCGGATTGGGCACGAAATGAACGGAGTTATCGACGCACGCACCAGAACACGGGACTTCGCTCTCAGGCTTACGCAACGCAGGAGCATCAACGGCACCTCGCAGGAGGGCTCTTATGCGGCTTTTCTCAAGGAGGTTATCGAGGAAATCCCGTATTTTCAGGCTAACCCTGCTGATCTTTGGATTGAGCTTGTACCGAATGATCCCCTTCGTCGCGGGGTTGTCTTGGGCCTGGTTCGCGGACTTGGGCAGCGCACCGTTATTCTCACCGGTCACTTCGACACCATTGGTACGACGGATTACGATCAGCTTGAGCCGTGGGCGACCGAACCAGCAGATCTTACATCCCGAATTGTCGAGCGCCTGACTATCACTCAGGAGGATCGGCAGGCACTTGACGATCTGAAATCGGGACGGTTCCTGGCAGGGCGCGGCCTGCTGGACATGAAATCGGGTCTGGCGGCAGGCCTTGCGGCAGTAGAGGCCTTTGCATCGCAGGATCGGCGCGTCGGCAACTTGCTTTTTGTTGCTGTGCCTGACGAGGAAGACTCATCCGTCGGGATGCGCTTCATAGCGCCGCGCTTGCCCGGGATTGCGAATGAAAGAGGAATCAGCCTTTCACTGGCGATTAATCTGGACGCCGCCGGTGACGAGGGAGACGGTAACAATGGGCAAATCGTCGCTCTGGGAACGATTGGAAAGACCCTGCTTTCGGCCTATGTAGTGGGCCAGGAAACTCACGCCTGCTATCCTTTTGACGGCCTGTCCGCGTCGCTCATCGCCGCTGAACTGGTCCAGCTCATGGAATGCTCGCCGCTATTCACCGATAGCGCAAATCCGCCTCCTGCAACACTGGCAATGCGAGATCTTAAGGGCGCATATAACGTCACTACGCCGAGCCGGGCTTGGTGTTCGTGGAACATTATTTCAAGCAGCCGAAAATCCGCGGAACTGCTGACCCAGGTCCTGGAAAAGGCGAGCGAACATTTGCGCCAGGTGGTGCGACGTCTGACGGACAACGCCGAAAAACTAAATGCGGCGGATTCGTTCGAGCGGATCGCCCGTTACCCCATCAAAATATTCACTTATGAAGGTCTTCTGCGTCATATCAGCGCCGTCGTACCGACCTTCCACCTAGCTCTTGGGATCGTCGAGCGAGAAATAGCCGCCGAAACTCACCTTGATTTGCCCACGCGTGCGCAAGAAATCACAGAATTCGTGTGGCGAGAAAGCGGACTGACTGGACCGGCCGTTATCTTTGGATTTGCCTCGATGCCATATCCTGCGACCAAGACTCTGGATGAGATCAGCCCGCTCCTGCTGCGATGTGTTGCCCGGGCAGCGAGCGAGGTGTCGGATCGTCATAAAGTCAAAATCAGTCTCAGAGATCGGTTGGAAGTTATCGCAGACATGAGTTTCCTTGGTCCTATCGATCCGGATGATTTGAAAGCGATCGCAGCGAATACACCGATCTGGAGATCATCGATTCAGTGGGAAATAGCGAAGGCAGCGACGCCCGCCTTGCCGACGATTAATGCCGGACCATGGGGGCGCGGCTACCACCGCTGGCTTGAAAGGGTCGAAGTTCCCTACGCGTTCGCGGTATTGCCCGACCTCCTTATGGCGATTTGCCAATCGGTATTGTGCTCACCGGAAGAACAGCTGTGAGCCAGACACCCGAGCTTTACACAAAACCTGAGTGGTCGCCCCGTACCGGGACCGAGGCCTTTGATCTCATCGACCGCACCGTGATGGGGGTTTTTGTGTCATGGACCCCGTCTGGGCTCGCGGTCTCCCATCTGACGTTTTTGCTCGATCGCGCGCGTGGCGAGCATGGCACCCTGGTTTCCCATTTGGCGCGCGCCAACGAGCACTCTGAATTCGTGCGACAAGGAACACGAAGCGTCGCGATCTTTCGGGCCGAACACGGTTACATTTCCTCGTCCTGGTATCCAGCTGAACCAACACGCGACAGCGCCCCCACCTGGAACTTTGCCGTTGTGCACTGCCATGGGCGTCCGCGGCCAACGAGTCAGGAGATAACCGCCCGCCATTTGGTGGAGCTCGTCGATCGCATGGAAACGGGCCGCGAAAAACGCTGGAACGTCAAGGAGCTAGGACCGGACGGGATGAATCGACGCTTGCCGCACATCCTGGGTTTTGAGCTGCCCATCGAGCGCCTCGATGCGAAATTCAAGATGGGTCAGGATGAACGCCTGCGCGACACGCGCGCGGCGATCGAAAAGCTCGCTGACAAAATCGATCCACAGCTTTCGGCGGTGATGGAGCGCCACAACGAAAAGCGTTGAATTCCTGTATCCTTCGACACAACAATTCGATCCACACGGGCAGAAAAGCAGGCCGAACGGAGGGTGCATTTGACGATCTATCACGCATTGCTGGCATTCACCCTTGCCGCAGGGCTTCTGACGATTACTCCGGGAATTGACACCGCTCTCGTGCTGCGGACCGCGGCCGTCGAAGGACCACGCCGCGCAATGCTGGCTGGGGCGGGCGTCTGCTGTGGCTGTTTGACGTGGGGGCTTGTGGCGTCCGTTGGGTTGGGATCACTGCTCGCGCTCTCCCAGGTCGCTTACGGCATATTGCGCATCGCGGGAGCTTGTTATCTGATCTTTCTGGGTTTGAATATGCTGCTGCGCAAACACCTGTTGGCTTCGGCGAGCGGTGACCTAGCATCGGCGCCGATGCCCGCCGCCCCAGTCGGCGCTCGACGCTGGTTCGTTCGCGGGCTCCTTACAAATCTGTTGAACCCTAAGGTGGGTGTTTTCTATGTTACGTTCCTGCCGCAGTTTATTCCCGCGAGCGTCTCTGTGACCTCATTTAGTATGCTGCTTGCGGCTATTCACGCAAGCGAGGGCATCCTGTGGTTTACTCTGCTCACCCTTGCGACGCGTCCTCTGGCGCGCTGGCTATCTCGTGCGTCCGTAGCACAATCGCTTGATCGCGCGATGGGCACTCTTTTGGTCCTGTTCGGGTTCGGGCTCCTGCTCGACGGCCGGCGTTGACGGCCATAAAATTTGATAGCCCCATCGTTTGAATTATTCCCCCGGTTTCATTGTGCCCGGTCGCGATCCACCTTCGGGAGTAATGGTTTGGAGGGATTCTCTATGGGGGGCGCTCCTTTGGCGGTCCGGCAGATGGAGTCCGCGACGACCCATGCGGCGCCGGACAGAGCGATGCTGATGGCATTGCCGGCCCAGATGAAATGCTCGTGTGGACGGACGAAGAGTTTCGGAATCCAGTACAGCATCTCGAAGCCGAGAATCTCGGCCGTGATCAGGCGCGATGCGAGCGGAGCCATGACGCCGGAAAGGATGGATGCTGCGGCAAGAAAGAAGCCGATGGTTGTGACATAGAACCAGAACATCTGCGAGGGTGGGAGCCATTTAGGAATCCCGCTCAACAGGCCCGGCATGTAGTAAATGTGGCCGACACCGAAAGAGATCGCCGACAGGCCGTACAGACGCGCGAATAACGCCTCGCGGCGCCCGATCAACGACCCAGCCGGCAAGAACGATGCGACCAGAACCGCTCCAGCGACCACAAGAGAAAACTCCTCAAAGACGTTGCCGAGCGGGTCGAAGTTGTGCAGATCCTCCAGATATTTTGGAATCCACACCACAGTGAACACGCAATAGAGGACGGTGAGCGTCGAGGCCCCTGCTCGAGTTGTTGGGCGCCAGAAAAGCGCGACCCCGGCGGCCAGCTCGATGATCGCGGTGAGATAGGCAAGTGGCACCCGCAAGGGCACCTGCGGGCCTACGTGCTGCCATCCGGTCGCGAAATCGCCCGAAACCAGACCGAGCAGGCCGAGAAAGATGGCGCCGATGGCATAGACATAAATGCCGAGATTCAAAGGGCGGTTGCGGATCAGCATAAATAAGTGAGTGTGGTCATTGCCGCCGGTCAACTTGTGCGGGACAGTGAATCGCTGTGTCGGCCGGGTTGTTGCTCAAAACAGCGCCGCCCCAGGGCGCCGGGTGGCTGCTAATCGCCGAAATGTCCGAGCCCGAATTCGGAGCCTTCGGTTAATAGCCCGTGCCTCTTAGCTGCATCAATGTTCCATCCAAAATCTGAACAACGATTTCGAGAGATTGCACACAATCTTGCTCAACAGGACGGCAGAAGGAACCGAGAATCCTGCTGACAAGACTAAACTCTAGCCGTCGAGGCAGGCGGATCTCGATCTGGTTGGGGATAGCGACATCTCTCTGCACTTTCTTTTCTTCAATTTCCCAGCTGCGAATTCTAATGGAAGTTCATCACCCGCGATAGCAGGATTTTCCTTACCCACTCGAGCTAGAATCCGGCTGACCTTTGCCGGATCGGCAAGTCGCGCACGTTCCTCAAAGTATTCTTCCGTGCGCATAACGGAAACCTTTTCCGCGAGTCCGACAGTGATCAGCTGGTTGAGAGCTAGCCCTTCCGATTCGGCTGCCTTGCGCGCTTCGGACAACAGGGTAGGCGGCACCCGCAAAACAAAATGGATTCGTCTCATGAATTCACTCCTTCTCTGGCCATCACTTGGTTTCTTCTGCTAATCCCCGAATCACTACCCCCGGCCGCACGACCGAATAGCGAAAACGCGCCGCCACAGGCCTAAAGTCCCGATCGTTGAAAGTCACGATCGCATCGGCTCGACCATTGATTGCTGTTTCCTGCACCATCTCGTCATTCGGATCTAGTAGGATCGGCCCGGTGCGAATCATTAACTCGACTCTTTTCCTGACCAAAGCCAGTTCATCCAACACGGCAGAGACCTTCTCTGCTCGCTTTGCATGCCGCAAGATCGGTTGGAGACTCACAAAACCGCCAAGCTCGTTGCTCACGCTCTGCGCAATGGGCTGGCAGCCATTTCTTGAAACGCGCCGCCTATATGCAACCACAAAGTATCCTATGACAAAGCCATAGAACCTCTGATTTCGTAAAACACGCCTTCCGATAGGTGATGCAGCCGACTACGCCCAAACCTAATGGCAACTATATGGTTGCATATGTAGCAGAACTGCGCTACCATCAAGTTGGGAGGTATTTGCGAATGAACGACCGTATTGAAAAGCGAATTGAGTTGAAGGCGCCGGTATCCCGCGTTTGGCGCGCCTTGACCGACTATCGGGAATTTGGCGAGTGGTTTGGTGTGAAGCTCGATGGTCCGTTTGTGCCGGGTAAGGCCGCCCGCGGCCAGGTCACTCATCCGGGTTATGAACATCTTAAATGGGAGGTGGTCGTGCAACACATCGAGGCCGAACGGCTTTTCTCCTTTACCTGGCATCCCTTCGCTGTTGACCCGAACAAGGACTATTCAGCCGAAACACCGACGCTTGTCGAATTCAGACTCAAAGAAATCCCGAATGGCTGCTTGCTGCAGCTTACGGAGTCGGGTTTTGACAAGATCCCGGCCGCGCGCCGCAGCGAAGCGTTCGGCATGAACGAAGGCGGCTGGACCGCGCAGATGAAGAATATACAGAGCCATGTCACCGCGAACGCATAGCGCTGCGCCCTCTTCGCTCAAGACGCAGGCGCCCGTGTTTGCGGCACTGGGTGATGAGACGCGGCTCCTATTAGTAGCTCGGCTGGCGCAGGGAATGCCTTGTTCTCTGTCTCAGTTAACCGAAGGCTCCCGATTAACCAGACAGGCGATCGCCAAACATCTGCGAGTTCTAGCGGAGGCGGGAATCGTACAGAGCGCTCGCTCTGGCCGTGAGAGCCTGTTCAAATTCGACCCGAAACCGCTGGAAAAAATGAAAGATCAACTGGACCTGTGGTCCGAACAGTGGGACCAGACGCTCGCGCGATTGAAGGCTTTTGTCGAAAATGAGGATCCGAAATAGATAGGAGTGTCACTGATGATCAACCTCGACCTGGCAGGAAAGCGAGCGTTCATCACGGGATCAAGTTCGGGGATCGGTTATGCCATAGCCAAGAGAATGGCCCAGGGCGGCGCAGCCGTGGTCGTCCATGGCCGCACCGAGGAGCATGTCGTAAAAGCGTGCGCGCGTCTTTCGCGCGAAGTTGCCGGCAGCGAGATTTGCGGCCAAGTCGCAGACCTCACGGACGCAGCGGCGGTCGGACGACTTATCGAGGCGGTGCCCAAGGTGGATATCCTGGTCAACAATGCAGGGTCCACGCCCTCGGTTCCGTTCTTTGAGATGACCGACGAACAGTGGCAACGGTACTCTGACACTTATATATTGGGCGCAGTCCGGCTGGCTCGCCACTATTTGGCCAAGATGATCCAGCAAGGCTGGGGTCGCATTTTGTTCAGCGCCGGAACGACCTGCAGCTTTACCCCGGGGGACAGCTCGGTCGCGCAGAAAATGACTGCATGGATCACCTGCAAGTCCGCCGTGCTCGGCCTGGCTCGCGGCTTGGCGGAGATTGCTGCTGGAACCGCAGTAACCGTGAATGCATTTATTCCTGGTCCCAGCCCGAGCGAAGAGGCGCTAATTTCGCACGGTGTTTTAAAGTCTGGCAAGACGTTTCCAGATTTTGAGAAGGAGTTCATCGCGGGACCTGGAATGTCTTCTGTTCTGCGGCGGTTTCTTCGGCACGATGAGATTGCCAGCTTCGTTGTTTTTCTTGCCTCCGAGCAGTCCTCAGGTATCACGGGCGCAGCACTCCGCGTCGACGGCGGGATCATTCGCTCGATTTTGTAGAAAGTAGCATCCCACTGCTAGCCGCCTGCGACCACCGGGACACGGATAAAGCTGGCGTTGCCGGGAGTGTGCCAAATCTGCTGTATCGCCTTCTGATAATCCGCGGGCTTTGCATAAAAAATGTTCGGAACAAAAGTCTGAGGGTTGCGGTCATAGAGAGGGAACAAACTGGATTGCACCTGAACCATGATGCGATGTCCCGGCAAAAAGACATGGTTCACCGTCGGCAAAGCAAAGCGGTATAACAACGGCTGGTTTGGGGTGATTGCCTCTGGATGTTCGAAACCGTTGCGGTAGCGGCCCCGGAAGATGTCCAAAGAAATCGCCAGCTGATATCCCCCCAGCGCCGGTTGCGTCGGCACCGTGCCGGGGTACACATCGATCAGCTTAACGACCCAATCGCTATCGCTGCCGCTGGTGGAAGCATACAGATTTACTTCCGGCGCGCCGCTCAGCCGCAAGGGGGCCGTAAGCGGTTCTGTTGAATAGGTGAGCACGTCGGGCCGGCCATCAACGAAACGCTGATCGTCTACCAGCCAATGCCGCCATGCATCGCTGTCCGTCGCGACCACCGGCCTCGTCCTATAGGGAACCGGCTTGGATGGATCGGACACGTATTCGTCATATTTCGCCGTGGCCGCTTGCGGACCTTCAAACGACAAGCCGCCGTTCGCCGTCAGATAGAGCGATTGCGGCTTGCTTGGGCAGCCCTGCTCACAGCTCGGCGGCCATGAATTCAGGCGGTCCCAGTGATTTTCTCCGGTGTTGTAGATCAGTACGGGCGGCGTGTCGGCCTTCGGGGCGTTATCTAGCAGGTATTGGTTGAAAAACGGAAGCAGCACATCGCGACGGAACTGCAAGGTCGTGTTGCCGTCCCAGAGCAGCGGTCCCAGTGAGTAGCCATCGTAGTTCACCTGGCTGTGGCGCCAGGGTCCCATCACCAGATAATTTTTGTCGTTCTGGGTATCCTGAGGTTCCACCGCCGCATAGCAGTGGATCGCTCCCCACATGTCTTCCTGGTCCCACAATCCCTGCAGCCACATCGTCGGAACCTTCGGAGGTACCGAGGCCATGATCTTGTCAAGGGCTTGCCCTTGCCAGAAAGCGTCGTAGGCGGGATGTTCCTCGACTTCGCGCCAGAACGGCAATTGTTGGAGCCCCGCGTCGCGGGCAAAATCGCCGACCGATCCCTTGGAAAGAAAATTCGTGTAGTCGTCGTAATCTTGGCGGGGAATGGCGGGGCCTCTGCCGCGCACGCTCGTCTGCTCCGTGAAGTAGTCAACATTGGGCTGGCGAAACGCGCCGTAATGAAACCAATCATCGCCCATCCAACCGTCCACCATGGGGCTTTCCGGAGCCGCTACCTTCAGCGCCGGATGCGGATGAACCAGCGCCATCACGACCGTGAATCCTTCATAGGAAGAGCCCAGCATGCCGACCTTGCCGTTGGACTGGTGAACATTTTTAATCAGCCAGTCGATCGTATCGTAAGCATCGCTGGTGTCGTCGATTCCGCTCGGGTTCAACGGTCCCGCCGGAGGAGGCGTCATAAGATATGCGCCTTCGGAGCCATACTTGCCGCGCACATCCTGGAACACGCGAATGTAGCCTGCCTTAACAAATACGTCGTCACCCTGGGGAAGCTCATCGAGCATGTGAGGCGACTCGGTCCGCGCCGCGCGGCCTGCGGCGTTATAACAAGTGCGCGTCAGTAGAATCGGCGAGTGCGTGGCGCCTTTGGGAATCACAATTACCGTATATAATTTTACGCCGTCGCGCATCGGGATCATTTCGATGCGCTTGATGTAGTCATCGTCGGAGGTTGGCGATTTGAATTCTTCCGGAATGTCAGACGTTCTGGATTTGTCTTGGGCGAGCAGCGGAGAACTGGCGAGAAAGAAGGCGAGTAAGGCAATGATAGAACGACGGAGCAAGGTCATAGATCTATCCTCATGCAGGCTAGAGTGTGGCGGACCATATCTCTCTGAATGCGAATTTCATCTACGTCATCGCCGAGCGAACCCGGTCTGATCCGAGCACGCTAAGGACTCCTTTTCGCATTGAATCCAATCAGAGCCACCTAGGCGCGGCTTTTCGCAAAACGCTGCACACGAGAAATACGGAGGAGCGATTATGGGTCGATTTTATTTGCCCGAAAGACAAATGTGACGAAACGAACATATGGGGGACCAAGCACACCCAGTATGTGACCGGCTGCGCTCTGAGTTACTCGGAGAATGATCCATGCGATGCGGAGATTCTCAGACTAAGCCGCAGCCTTCTTTGCTTGCGCCCTGACCTTAGCCCAGCGCGCCTTCATGGCCTTTGAAATCTTCGCTCTGCCCTTGGCGGACAAAACGCGCTTCTTGACGCGGATGATATCTCGGCTTGCAGTCTTACCCAGAGCCTTAGCTGCCGATTGCAAACCAACCAAGTCCTTCTGCAACTTGGATAACTGCTTCTTGACCTTCTGCTCTTCGCGTCTGATTGCAGCCAATATGCTCATGGTGCCTCCGCAAAGAATCTACATCAGATATTGCCGTAAACCAATACCGCCCTCATGGGGTAATGACTCATTTCGGAAAAGAAGCAGCGTGTGCCATGATGCAATCGAGCGTAGAAAGGACAGCAAGTTGTTCATACCGGATTGGTAGGAGCAGAATATTGACTGGATAATCGGGGTAATCTTACTTTCCGGGGCTCTGCCTTCGGCGTCGAGCCGTAAAACGCTGTCGCGCGGAGCTGCGAACGACATCACCGGCAGGATTCCAGCGTTACTGCAATTGCCTATCGGCCAACCTAGATCCCAGCTCGCTACGAATCACACCGGCCCCTGTGCAGATACGCAGAATCAGCCGTTGCAAACCACTCTCGCGTTTTCTTCTGCTAGCGCCAGCAATTCAGCAAACGCAGCGTCAACTGAACCTGATACATTCAATTAGACCGACGGCGGAGCTTTAGTCCAAGTTGTCTTGCAATCGTAACTCCGAGGAAGCGTCAGTGACCAAGCTCCGACGCACTTTTTCTGCTTGGTTTTGCATGGCTTGCGCTCGTTCGCGATAAACGACGGCGAGCAAATGCCACTGAGCCTTTTCAGCCTCGTGAACCTGGGCTGCGAACTGCTCAAAGTGGCGTGCCGCATGGTCCAACCACTTCGCATCGCCTTCCGCTAACGAAAGTATTTCGTTCACTAATTCGTTCATACATCACCCCAAGGGTGCCGACCGTGATTGCAGGGATGAATTGGGTATGAGCTGGCACGTCGCAGAATATCACTCTGTACGACGCCGTCCAATAAGAGGCGATCGGGTCAGTCGAAATGCCGCTCCGGCCCGTTTGATTCTCCCGAAGTACCTTGTTTTGAATGAGTCTCGAACGATAACTACCAGGAGCGATACTCGCTCGTAATTATTGACTTCGTTAACCCAAGCGCCATACTAGAGTCCCCTTCCGAAATATTCAGCTCTTTCGCAGATGGTTCCTTCCGTCATTTGGCCGACGACGTAACCGCACAGTCGAGATGTTGAGGTGCAATTCAATGCCGATGCACATTCTGATGGTTGAAGACAACGAAGGTGATATCCGGCTAATGCGTGAGATTTTGCGTGAACTAAATCCGAGTGCGTGTCTTCACATCGTTACTGACGGTCTTGAGGCGATGGACTTTCTGGGATACCAAGGAAGGTATCTCGATGCTCCCCGCCCTAGCGTCATTTTGCTAGACCTGAATCTGCCAAAATTACATGGCCGTGAAGTTCTGGCGCGCGTCAAGACAAATCCTCACCTGCAAACGATTCCCGTGATTGTTCTAACAAGCTGCCACGCGGAATCTGATATCGAGAGCAGTTATAAATTGATGGCGAACTCCTATCTACGAAAGCCGGAGAACTGGGACGCGTGGGAGCAGATGGTAATAAGTCTCAATGATTTTTGGTTCACGCGTGCCAGATTACCCCAACACTAAAAAACGCGGCTGCGCACCCGCATCCACTCGCCCAAACATACAGAATCGACTTTCTGGGGCGTCAAATGCATTCAAGACATAAGCGATAGGGCGTGGCACGATGGCTGAACGGAGCATGTGCCGGCGAGATTTTCACACTGATCGGTAGGGATCAACCCACCGGATCACACCCCGTTGAGTCTCGCCGGCACCAAACCGAAGGACAAAGAGACACCGCAGTGAGCCTGCACAAACGTCTGATCATTGCCACGCTTCTGGTTCTATCTTCCTTTCGCGTCCCTCTCGAGGCCCAGTGGTACAAGGGCAACACGCACACGCATACGATCAATAGCGGTGGCGACTCAACTCCCGACGATGTTGCTAAGTGGTATCGCGAGAATGGTTACGATTTTTTGTTCATTACCGACCATGACATGGTAACCGACGTTGCGCCGCTCAATGCGATCTACGGAGGCGGGGGGCAGTTTCTGGTGATCCGCGGTGAGGAAGTGACGTCCAATTTTGCCGGCCCTTCCGGCGGAATCTTTGTGCATGTCAACTCGCTGAATCCGCGGGAAACAGCAAAATCGGCTCAGGGAACATCTGCCCGCGACACGCTGCAACAAGATCTCGACGCGATTCGTGCAGCGGGCGGCTTAGCACAGATCAATCATCCCAACTTCATGTGGCAACTCAATGCGAGCGATATCGCCGCCGTCAAAGGCGCTCGCTTGATGGAGATCATGAATATGCATCCACTGGTCAACAGTTTTGGGGCCGGACAAGCGTATCCGGCGACAGAAGATCTATGGGATCAGGTGCTCTCCCGCGGCCTGGTGATCTGGGGAGTGGCTTCAGACGATACGCATGCTCTCAAGCCAGGGGTCTCAGGCGAAACCGAAGGCAAGCCCGGCAAAGGATGGATTGTGGTTCGCGCCCAGCACCTGACCGCAGGTGAGATTACCCAGGCGATCGACAAAGGAGATTTCTACGCCTCGACCGGCGTAGAACTAAAAGATTTCCAAGTCAGGGGCAAGCAGATCGCTATCGAAATTCGCGGACAGGATCGCTACCTGATGAAATACCGGACGCAATTCATCGGAAAAGATGGCAAGGTCCTTCAGGACGGCACCGCAAACCCGGCCGTCTATGGGATCAAAGGAAATGAAGGCTATGTGCGCGCGCGCATTACGGACTCAAACGGAAGCATGGCCTGGACCCAACCTGTCTTTGTTCAACCGGAGCAGCGGGACCAATGAGAATGGCGACCGGTAGTTTTCGGTTGTTGGATATTGTGGTTAGCCGGCGCGTAGGGGCAACTGCAACTCGGCGCCCTGAGGCAGGTCTTCAGAAACCGCCAGAAAGCATTCCCGACCGTCGAGATCGATCAGATCGGCTGAATAGAATGTATCGACAATCTGGCCCGAGCTTTTTCGAAAGTGAGTGACTCGGTTCCGCACTCGACCCCTTTCGCGAATCTCCTGCAGCATCCGCGCCCGTTCGCCCGAATCGTCCCAGATCCTGATATCAAATACGGTGCGGCCGACGAGTTCCGCGCGGGTGTATCCATACCTGCGTTCGAAAGCTTCATTCACATCTATAAAAAGTCCCTCGGCGACGGTCGTGATGGAAAAAGCAATGGGACTTGCCTGGAAGACCTTGGTGAATTTCTCCTCAGAAAGTGTGCTGCGGGCCTCGGCCACCCGCAGGGCATTCTGGGTTTGCACCAGATCGTCGAGCCGTTGTTCCAGCTCTGCGCCGTAGATCTCCGCGCGTTCATAGAGCCGCGCATTCTGTATGGCGACAGCGGCAGGGATGGCCAGTGACTTGGCAAGCCGTAGATGTTCCTGGCAGAGTGCATGAACCCGCGTGTCGCCTAGCGACAGCAGTCCTAACACTTTCTGCGACGCAACGAGCGGTACGCAGAGCCATGAGCCGAAGTGCGAATTCCCCTTGAACTTCCCCCAATCATTTTCTTGACCGGTGTCAGAGAGGAGCAGACTCGTCTTTGAACTGAGAGCGTGCAGGAGAAAGCGGCTCTCAACCGAATCCCAGGTTTCCGGACATCGCGGCGGGCGCCGAATCGATTCGTAGTGCTGGACTTCTCGCGCAAGGAAAAGCCGACTGGGGGTTTCCAGGAGCAGGACGCGCGCCGATTCGCAGGGAACCAGCTTAAGGAGCGACTGAAGAATTGTGTCCAGGACGATGTCCATGCTGAGGTTTTGTGTCAGCGCGAGCGTGGTCTTGCGGAAAGCGTCAGCCTCGGCGCGGGCCGATTCCGCGAGCGCAAGACTGCTTGCCATCTGGTCTTCGGCGGATTTCCGCGCCGTGATGTCCTGCGCGGTTCCCACCAGCCGGCATAGGGTCCCGGCCGCATCCCGCACAGGAAAGCCGCGGACGGAGATCCAGCGGGTCGCATGATCGGGCCGAATGATCCTGAATTCCTCATCGAATCGTCCGGACTGGAAGGCCTCTTCGAGGCGAGTCAAAACCCGGACTCGATCTTCGGGATGAAACAGCTCCTGATACGAAGCGGGATTATCGTTAAGGGTTTCGCAAGAGCGGCCCGTTACGGCCTCAAACGCTGGATTGATATAGACAACGTGCCTGGTCGCGACGTCGACCATCCAGAAAACCTCAAGAATGTTTCCCGCCATCTGCCGAAAGCGTTCGTCGCTCTCCCGCAGAGCAGCTTGGTCCTGGAGCTTTTGCGAAACGTCGCGCAGAACGGCAACATGGCGACCTGGCAAATAGTTCGCCTGGACCGTGTATTCGACGAAAATGGATTCGCGCGTTCGCCGGACCAGCCGGATTTCGCCATGGCCTGATTCCCCGCCATCAAGACGCCGCCATGCGTCTTCGTTCGCTTGCGAAAAGAAGGAACTGATCGTGTGCCCGAGAAGCTCTGCACGAGTGGTTCCAAGAAGGGCCATCGCCGCGGGGTTCGCTTCCAGGCAAATGCCTCGGTTGTCGATGATCAAAATGGCGTCCAGCGTGCTATCGAAGATGGATTGGAATTCGCGCTCCGTAGCGTCGAGTGTGCGGGTAGTCTGGCGCTGTTCATGTCGAGCCAAGAACAAGAAACGGGCATGAAGCGCGATCGCTACTGCCAGAGCAAAGAGAACACAGATAAGCAGGATGGACGGAAGGCGTCCGTCGTGTGGCCGCTGCAGGAGCGCGGCTATCAACAGAGCAACCAGAGCCAGAGCAATGATGAACGAAACTGCTTGCAGCCAACCCTCGCCTGCCCTCGCGCTGCTTGCGGAGTGAGTTGTTCTCATCGCGGTACAGCCTTGCGAATGATTGGGAGACGTTATGGCGCAACGAGCGGAACAAGCTAGTTACGTCTTAATACCGTCACCGTTCAGGGACGATGCTACGCCGCAGATTACAGGCAGTCAATACATGCCGGGAACCATCGCTACGGGGATGTGATCCTTGCAAGAGTATCCGCGCTCACCTCTTGGATGTATCCGAGCGACGGAGCGACAGTGTCTTCGTTGCCGTCGGGAAGCATGCCCTAAGATCGTCGAGAAGGGCCGCGCGCTCTTGCTCCGCGCACACGGAGGGCCGGGATACTCAGAGCGATTTACTTCTCTAGAGATACCAGCATGTGGCGCAGGAATTTACGGAGTTGGCTTGCATCGCTTCTCGATACCAGGCTGTCGATGCTTTTCCGTAGAGACTTAGGATCGTCGTCCACTCCCTCAAAGAAATAAAATGCACTGACTGGCAATTCCAGCGCCTCCGACAGTGCGAGCATGATTTGGGGACGGGGATAGATGCGCCCTGTTTCGATGTCGCTGATGTATTTATCCCTTTTGCCGATTTGTCGCGCTAATTGGTGCTGCTTCAGGTTCTTGGATTCGCGTAGGTTGGCGAGGCGTTTTCCGAAAAGTCGCTTTAGATCGGAGGGCATGGCGGCTAGACATTAGCCGCGCCCCGCGGTCGTGATTCCCTGTTTAAAACGGAATTTCGTTGAACATTTCCGTGTAATAGATATAGTCTCAAGGTTGGTCTCGTCCTAAGTGCCGAGATTAGGCTTGTCGATGCAATCATCGCTATGGGACAGCGCTAGCTAATAGAAGCGTGATTTCTCCATGCGGCGCATCAGCTCGGTAGGATTCACGCGATATGCCTTGGAAAACCGAACGATCGTTTTGAGGGTCGGACTTTGTACACCGCGTTCAATGGCGCTCAACTGGGTTCTGTCTATGCCAAACTTGACGTAGACATCGAGTTGAGAAAGTCCTGCCGCTTGTCGAATCTCTCGCAGCACATTTCCGAAGGCCTTTTCAGGACCTGATTTGGGTTGAATTTGCCGGTGGCGCGGCATCGAGGATGCAGTGTGGCGAACATGATGGGTATAAACCAACGGGGAAAACCCATCACTTTAACTATTGTAGAATGTGCGCTTTTGTCGGCCAAAGAGGAGTAGATGGACAGTTTCGCAACCGCCCGGCTCCGATTGCTCCCGCTCAATACAGGTAGGGCGGCCAGCGAATCCCCCTCGGCGGGAGAGGGGCGAATTTTGGAAGATGTTTCCGATGAATCCCTGATCGCACGAATCTGTATCGGCGACCGGGACGCCCTGGCGGCTCTTTTTGAGCGCTATGCACGGCTGACAAAAACCGTGGCTTCTCGGATCTTGGGGGACCTATCCGAGGCAGAAGATCTTGTGCAGGACCTGTTTCTCTTTATCCAACGCAAATGCGCGATCTTTGACAGTTCGAAAAGCACGGCGCGGTCCTGGATCGTGCAGATGGCGTATCATCGAGCGCTGGATCGGCGTCGGTATCTGAAAGCGCGTCAGTTCTACGTCGAAGCATCGGTTGAAGAAAACGGCGCCCTTGCGGTCGGAACACCGACCAGCGAAAGCGATTATTCCGCGGAAATTGTGTTTGGCCGTAATGGTCTGGAGAAGATACTGAGCTCCCTATCCCGCGATCAGCAAGAGACCTTGCGCCTCCATTTCTTTGAGGGGTACACGTTTGCTGAGATCAGCCAAAAGCTCGGCCAGCCACTCGGGAACGTTCGGCATTACTATTATCGAGCGCTGCAGAAACTGCGGCAAGAAATGTTCGCAAATGATCCTCAAGCGGTCGACCGTTGTGCTAAATAGATAGCAAGATTAAGAGATCGGGAAGTGCTCTAAGATGGAATCCCACGATGAATTCCGCGAGCTTTGTGCCATATCGACGTCTGGCGAGCTCAGCGAACAAGAACAGAGAAAGCTGAGGGAGCACCTGGCCGGTTGTCCGGAATGCCAGCAAACCTTGAAGGAGTTCGAGACTGTTGTTGACGTTGGAGTTCCCCTTCTGGCTTGTCGGTTATCCGTCGAACACTCGGAACGCGCCGCACCCACCTCAGCGGGGCTCTCAGAGTCAAATCACATCAAGTCATCCGAGGTAACCGCGCCATCGCAGGTCGGCACAGACGACCCAGGGCTTGCTTCCGATCTTGCCGAACCGGGCTTTGTCTTCGCCCACAGAAACCGCCCGGCTCGCAAGCAAATGAACTGGAATTACGTGTGGTTCTCCTTCGCTGCTTGCGTTTTGCTCACAATCGCCCTCGGAGTCTACGCGTACCGAGCGGGAAAAACTCATATCGTGGATGTGGCCCACACCGTCCCTGTTGGGGGCGAAGCGCAAATAGAGGCCCTAGAAGGGCAGATCAGCGACACCGGACGTGAAAGGGAAGGCTTGCGATTGCAACTCGCACAGCGCGATGGGGCCATCTCCGACCTGAAGCGCCAGATTCAAGAACAGTCCGTATCCTTGAATGAGATGAGGGATGCCGAAGCCAAGCTTGCAAAATCCATCCAGGATGACGAAGCCGAAAAGCAGCGCGTGGCACAAGAACAGAGCGAACTTTCTCAAAAGCTCGGTAGCGCCGAAGCTTCTCTGACAAAGGCGCAATCCGAGCTCGGCGCAGTGGCCGAGCAGCGGTCAGACGTCGAAATCAGGGCTGCAAGCCTCGAGGCTCAGATCCGCGATCTCTCTACAGAACTCCGCGAAAGCGAGCTCACCGTCGGCAAGCAGCAGGAACTGCTTGCGCACGACCGCGACGTGCGGGAATTGATGGGAGCCAGGGACCTGTATATCGCCGAGATTTATAACGTCGCAGGCGACGGGGTTACGCAAAAGCCCTACGGTCGCGTGTTCTATACCAAGGGAAAGTCACTGATCTTCTACGCCTATGATCTGGATCAACAGGCTAGTTTTAAAAATGCGCGCACCTTTCAAGCCTGGGGCCAGCGCGGCCCGGATCGCCGTCAGGCGCTAAACCTGGGCATTTTCTACGAAGACAACGCAGCAAAGAAACGTTGGGTACTCAAGTTCAACGACCCGAAGGCGCTCGAGCAAATTGATGCGGTATTCGTGACGGTCGAGCCAAGCGGCGGAAGCGCAAAGCCCAGCGGCAGTCCCCTCTTATTTACCTATCTCAAGATCGAAGCAAATCATCCCTAGTCACGTACTTCTTTGGTACCGTCACACTTGCTGGTAGCCAGTGGTACATTTCCGTGCTCTCCGGAGTAGACCGAAGGAATGCGGCGGGATTCCTTCACCGGAGGAGAGACCTCATGTGGTTGCGCAGAATCGGTTTTCTCGGAACGGTGACACTGTTCTTGGCCAGTATTCTATGCGCGCAGTCGCCCAATGGGATTATCAACGGCCTCGTGCTGGATCCGGCGGGCCGAGCAATTTCCGGGTCCGAGATCCGAATTGTGAACGATGCGACCGGCGTTCAATACACTGGCAAGACCAATGATGAAGGGATTTATGTAGTGACGAATCTGCCTCCGGGCACCTACCGGCTGCAGGTCTTGAAAATTGGATTCAAGACGCTGATCAAACCGGACATCATCCTCAACGTGCAGGACGTGCTGGCCATCAATTTCACCCTACCTCTTGGCGCCGCTTCGGAAACGATCACGGTCGAAGGCGGCGCGCCACTCATGAACACCGAATCCGGATCGGTGAGCACGGTCGTAGACCGGCAATTCGCCGAAAACCTTCCCATGAATGGGAGGAGTTTTCAAACGCTCATTCAACTCACGCCGGGAGTCGTTCTGACTCCGAACAACGAAGGCGCGGAGGGTCAATTCAGCGTAAACGGACAGCGGGCCGCTTCAAACTATTGGATGGTGGACGGTGTCGGCGCGAACATCGGCACGGGGGCAAATTTCACTGCGGGAAACGGAGTGGGAGGCGCGCTGGGATCTTTCAGCGTTCTCGGCGGCACGAACAGCCTGGTGTCGATCGATGCGATGCAAGAATTCCGCATTCAAACTTCGACCTACGCGCCAGAATTTGGCCGCACGCCAGGAGCGCAAATTTCCATCGTCACGCGATCAGGCACAAGTGAGTTCCATGGAACGGCGTTCGACTATTTGCGCAATTCCGTGTTTGACGCGAATAACTGGTTCGCAGATGAAGAAGGACTACCCAAACCGGAAGAACGACAAAATGATTTTGGGGGAACTTTCAGCGGACCAATCGTAAAAGACCGAACATTTTTCTTTTTCTCCTACGAAGGGCTCAGGCTTCGCCTGCCCGAGACGACACTGAGCAGCGTTCCTGATCAGACTGCCCGGAACGCCGCAACTCCAGCCATACAGCCGTTTCTGAATGCTTATCCACTGCCGAATGGAGTCGATGAGCCAACGACGGGAGTAGCCCAATTCAACGCTAGCTATCCGAATCCGGCAACTCTGGATGCCTATAGCCTTCGCTTGGACCACAAACTCTCGCACAGTCTGAGTTTGTTCGGCAGATACAACTACTCACCATCGACTTTGCAGGATCGAGGCGCAAGCACGTTGCTACCGTTGAGTGATGTGGAGACGATTCGCATCGTCACTCAAACCGCAACCGCGGCCGCCGTCTGGGCGATCACGCCGTTTGCGGCCAATGATTTCAGGATCAATTATAGTCGGACGAACGCGTCGAGCTCCAACTCTCTCGATAACTTCGGAGGCGCCCAGCCGCTCGCTACAGTGCCATTCCCCGCGCCTTATACAACCGGAAACGGAGAGTTCGTATTCGCGATCTTTGGATTGTCTCATCCGTATTTGACGGCAGGGTCCAGTACGCTGAGCGTCCAGCGGCAGATCAATCTGGTTGACGGTCTGTCCATACAAAAGGGATCGCACAACCTAAAATTCGGGGTCGACTATCGCCGCCTGTCGCCATCGCACAACCCAGCACTTTATTCGCAAGCAGCGATCTTTTCCAGCGTCGCGTCTGCGGTAACCGGTGACGTAGATTTTGCTGCTTTGCAATCGTCGCGCGCCTCCGAATTCTTGCTGCAGAATCTCGGTCTTTTTGCACAGGATACCTGGCGGGTGAACCCGCGGCTCACCGTTACTTATGGAATCCGTTGGGACGTCGACTTCACGCCATCGTCCATAAACGGGCCGAGTATCCTCGCAGTGACCGGATACGATCTAGGCAATCTGTCTAACTTGGCCCTGGCGCCAGCGGGAACATCGCCATTTGCGACTCGCTTCGGAAACGTTGCTCCGCGCATTGGCATCGCCTATCAGCTTTCCCCGAGCCAAGAATGGGGACGTGTGCTCCGAGGTGGATTCGGCGTGTTCTACGACCTTGCCACCTCCGAAGTCGGGGCCACTCTGGGGACAAGCTATCCTTTTGGGGCTAGCAGTTTTGTCTTGGGATCTGCGGTTGGCGGCACTGCGACTTTCCCCTTGAGCCCGGCCGATGCTGCCCCGCCCGCAATTACTCCGACCGAGCTCAGTTCTAGTGGCGCAATCCTATCGGCCTTCAATCCGCGTCTCCAGCTGCCCTATGCGCTCGAGTGGAATGTTGCGCTTGAGCAGGAACTGGGCAAAGAACAAAGTGTGTCAGCGTCATACATCGGATCGGTCGGACGGCGGCTCTTGCAAACAGCGTTCGTGACTGCGCCCAATCCTAGTTTCAGCAACGCCGCTCTGACCGGGAATACGGCCACATCCGATTACGATGCGCTCCAGATTCAATTCCAGCGGCGGCTTTCGCGCGGCCTGCAGGTGCTTTCCTCCTATACGTGGTCGCACTCAATAGATGACGGTTCTGTCGGCACCTATGGATCTGGAAGCAACTTCGTTCCGGGGCTCAGTTCTAGCTCGAACCGCGGGCCCTCGGACTTCGACTGCCGCAATGCGTTCTCGGCTGGCATCACCTACGACATTCCTTCTCCGAGGATAAACCCGTTCGGCGATGCGATCTTGAAAGGTTGGTCTGTTGAAAGCGTGATTCAGGCTTGGTCCGCTCCGCCGGTGAACGTCTACTATTCGGAGATTCAGACGCTTTTCGGGGCAGAGACTGAAGTGCGTCCTGATGTCGTCGTGGGACAGCCGCTATACCTATACGGTTCGCAATACCCAGGGGGTAGAGCCATCAATTCAGCGGCATTCATCGCGCCGCCATTGGATCCGACGACAGGAGTTCCTTTGCGACAGGGCGACCTCGGAAGAAACGCGCTGCGAGGGTTCGGCGCGGCACAATGGGATTTCGCCGTGCACCGCGATTTTCCGATTCATGAGTCGCTCAAGATACAGTTCCGCGCGGAGCTGTTTAACGTCTTGAATCATCCGAACTTTGCCCCGCCCATCGGGGACTTGCAAAGCCCCTCGTCCGTCAATCCGCAGTTCGGTCTATCAACGCAACTGCTGGGTCAATATCTGGGCGGCGCCAATGTAGGCGGGGGCGGTTTTAATGAGCTGTATCAGGTCGGCGGTCCCCGCTCGATTCAACTCGCCTTAAAGCTGATGTTTTAGAAACGTCCGGAGTTTGCAATTTAGTCAGGCAAATGCCGGCCACGGGAGTTGTGTTGCCACGCGCAGTCCCGAAACCGACGAACTGGAGGATAGCAAGGCATGCAGCTTCACCTGAAAAGTCTTCTATTGATTCTGGCGGCTTCTCTCAGTTGTGGTGCGGCTATCCCCGTCGCGACCGAGACGCAGGAAGTGAAACCTTTAGCTGTAGAGGACGCTCTGCGGATCAAACAATTTGGGCCTCTGATGCCCATCGCATTGTCACCGGATGGAACGCAACTTGCCTACACGGTTCAGGACAACGGGCGCGCGAGAGCTTTCGATATGGGAACATATGAGCGCACGGGTGTTCCAGCTTGGGCAGCGGGAACCGATATCTGGGTGCAAAATATCGAGTCAGGCGCCATCCATAACTTGACTGATTCCAAAGGCGACAATTGGCTCCCGGTCTGGTCCCATGATGGCCACTACCTCGCGTTCCTTTCCACCCGCGATGGTGCCGACCAGGCGCGACTGTGGGTTTGGGACGCAACGCAAGACAAGCTGCGCAAGTTGACCGATGCGAAGATGCAAGGAGATGAGATCGAATGGACGCCCGACAGCCGGCACTTGTTGGTGACGACTCCAGCCGGTGACCCGTCGCGATACGACGATGTCCCGAAAACGTCTTCGGGCTCGGATACCGGCGAGCGACCGGCGAACGCAGAAAGTGGGTCGACAGCGATAGTATACCTGCGAGACGGTGCCGCGGATGCTGCCAAGAGGTCCTCGCGGTCCGGCCCCTTTAATCTCGATCGGCAGTTACGCAACCTGGTCTCGGTTGACGTAGGCAACGGGGAAATCAGCACTCTCGTTCACGAAACAAGAATCGCGGCACATTTGCTTTCGCCCGATGGGTCGCGCATCGCGTACGCAATTCCATCGCGTTTTGAGAAACCCGGCTCGCAGCAGATTCTATTCGATCTTGCCGTCATCGGAGTTGCGGGAGACCGGGCGCGAATCCTCGCCTCGGAGATACCGCTCGACCACAATGGAGATCGATTTCGCTGGTCGCCGGACAGCCGGCGCATCGCCTACCGTGAGGGCGGTCCCGGGACATACGGTGATTGTTACGTTGCCGCAGTTGATGGCAAAAGTCCGCAAAATGTGACGCGGCTTTCGCTTGAAACAGATGTTCGGTCTTCTTCCGGGTCAGAAGAACCGCTATGGGATGGCCAGGGAAAAACGATCTTCTTCCTTCGTGGCGGAGCTTTGTGGCGGGCGGACGTGAGCGAGGGCAACGCTACGAAGCTTGCGGAAATACCTGGCCGCGAAATCCGGGAGATGATTCCGCGATCTGCAAACCTGCTGTGGACGCTTGACGATGGGGCCTCGACCGTCGTTGTGACGCATGACGATTCGGGCAAACAGGACGGATTTTACAAGATCGATTTGCGAAGCGGGAAAAGCATCCGCCTTCTTGAAAGCGGCCGGTGCTATACCTGCATACGCGCGAGCCGGAAATTCACGGTGACGGATGACGGCCGGCGCCTGGTGTACTTTGAGGAAGACGCTGGGCACAGCCCTGACTTGTGGACGAGCGACGCAGGGCTGCAAAGCGCGCGACGGTTAACCCATCTCAACCCACAATTTGACAAATACGAAATGGGCGTAGCGCAACTGGTTCGCTGGCTCGGCGAAGACGGCCAGTCCCTGCAGGGAGCTTTGCTTCTCCCATCTGACTACAAAGCCGGTGTCCGCTATCCGCTCATCGTCTGGGTCTATGGGGGCAGCCTGCTATCGAACGACTTCGACCAGTTCGGCCTGGCGACATCCGGGCCATTCAACATGCAATTGCTAGCGACACGCGGCTACGCGGTTCTGCTGCCGGACATGCCTCTCGGTGTCGGTACACCAATGGTGGACATCGCAAAGACAGTCCTTCCCGGAGTGAACAAGGTGATCGAACTAGGCATCGCCGATCCCGCTCATCTGGGCGTGATGGGCCACAGTTTCGGAGGCTACAGCACGCTGTCATTGATCGTACAGACCACTCGTTTCAGCGCCGCCATCGAGGCCAGCGGATTCGCGGACACTGTTGGCGACTATGGGGAGATGACGAAAGCTGGAACGGCGTTCGCAATCTCGACCCAAGAACATGGACCAGGTTCGATGGGAGGAACACCTTGGGACGCTCGCGACCGATACATCGCTAACTCGCCGGCATTCTTTTTTGATCGGGTCCAGACGCCACTGTTGATTATTCACGGGGCAGAAGACCCAACGGTAGCTCCCTATCTCGGCGACGAAGTGTTTGTCGATCTGCGCAGATTAGGCAAAGACGTCGAATACGCAAAATACGAAGGAGAAGGCCATTCGCCCGTGAACTGGAGATATGCAAACCAGGTCGACCTCTGCAATCGAGTTATCGCTTGGTTCGACAAGTACCTGAAATAGTTGAGGCGCGACTGAAATGCATTCAGGGAGGACAGGTCGGCTGCAAGACTTCAACTCAATCGCGGTGTTCGATGGATTCTCTCCGCAACCGAAGTCGTAAGTTTGCAGATGCCGGAGCATTCATGACGTTCGAACGCTCCGGCATCTGACTACTCGTCGGCTGCGTATGCTCCGATTGTTTCTTCGTGCAGTACGTCGAAGTACACATTGACATCCTTAATGTGATTCTGAACTTCGGCGCAAGCTGAAGTCACCATGACAAGTCTGGGTTTTTCGTAATTCATCGCTTTTTACCTCCTTTCTCTGTCGATTCTGTGATGAATCGGCAGGAGTTCGTGCACACAGGAGCGACCACGGGCTGATGTCGTGCCGGGGCACTTGAGGATTCGAGCGCACCGGCATTCCACATTTCAGTTCACACCATGGTTGATCACCTCCCTGCGTATCGTTTCTTCTTCGTCCTTCGGTTCAAGAAACACTCGGTTCCGCTGCGGGAATGAACTGCGAAGCGTGAAAATGGCGGAGCGCTCAAGTTCTCTGAGCGCTCCGCCACGGTACTACTCGTCGACTTCATACGCTCCGACCGTTTCTTCGTTCAGCGTGTCAATGAAGATGCTGTTCCACTTCATGTGATTCTGCACGACCGCACAGGCGGGAGCGGCCATTACGACTTCCGGCTTTTCGTATGGCATCGTTGTTTACCTCCTTTCTCTGTCGACGCGGTAGTGATTCGGCAGGTATTTGGGCATACAGGAGCGTCTGAGGAACGAACGTCCGTAACCAGACGTTGCTTTCAGAGGCTCGTGGATGTTGCGCAGGAACACCCGTGGATCGAGTGTTCCTGCACGCGACTACTCATCGGCATCGTATGCTCCGACGGTTGTCTGTTCGGGCAGCGCGTCGGGGTACGGACTGGGCCTCTTGGCGCCGTTTTGGACGGCGGCACACGCAGAGGCCGCCATCACGACTTCCGGCTTTTCATAAGTCATCGTTGTTCACCTCCTTTCTTTATCGAAATTTTCTCAGCTGAGAAATTCAAGCCGGCCTTTAGGAAGATGCCGGTATTGCCGTGCGTTTTTCATCGCAACGCAAGTCGAGGAGAGGTTCCGACGCGGCAGCCTCTAGTCCCGTTGATCGCAACAAACCGCGCAACCAAATTTCGAGCTCGATCGTCCGCAGCAACGTGATGACTGGAACCTCCCGTCCCTCCCGAGCTCTTTGCAAGGTTGCCCGAAAGCAATGCGCGTTTACGATCCCCAGAGAACTGGCGACCATGTTGGTGCTGAGTTCAGCGAGACACTCGCGTTCTTTCGAAAAGGCGTTCATCGGAGCACGAGACACGTACGCCTTTCGCCGTCGGTTGAGAATCTCCTCGGGCACGATCCCCACCAGAGCTCGGCGCATCAGGGAGCGGCGCTGTCCGGGACGCACCAGTTGTTCGCGTGGTATGGCGCACAAGAATTCCAGAAGATCTCGATCGAGATATGGATAACGCCTGTCGTAAGGGGGGTCGTGTGGAAGCACTTCGCGTGTGACTTGTCTTCGCAAGGCGTCAAGCGTGGATGTACTTTGCTGGAAACTTGGCAAGGGTCCGAAGAGTTTCAGCCGGCTCTCATAGCCTGCAAGCGCGATTCGATAACGTCTAGCGAAGTTCGGATGAACCCAGAGAGGCGGCCTTCGGTATTCCGGAACGGGGATTACCCCATGCGGAAGGAAATGGGATGCGGCTTCGAGCAGTAGATGGAACCATGGTTTTCTCTTGGCAAGTGCCCAGAGTTTCAGTTGCCGCGCGAGGGTTCGAAGGTGGGCGCGAGCAATGAGATTCGCGAATTCCGAGATGGGAGAGGGTACTCCGCCCGTAACCTCATCGCCACCGATGCCCGACAGCACAACGCGATAGCCTCCGGAGCGTATGGAAGCGGCGCGCTCACGTTCGGCCTTGTTGCGACGGCCGTGACATCCGGGAGCCACTTGAAACTCATCTGGTTCGATCGGGAACAGCCAAGAATCTTCGGAACCGAGGTCAATGTGAAAGCCAATGCGTCCTCGCTTTTCTTCTACCTTGCTGAAATAGGGACGCTCATTCCAGTTGGGTTCAGAATCAGCGAAGTAAGACAGGGTATCGATTCTCGGGGATTCGCCGCTTTGCTGGGCGACGATGGTGTCTGCCATGCAAACGATGGAAGAGGAATCCATTCCGCCGCTGAGCTCTGCCAGGACCGGCGAATCCGAGCGCAGCCGTCGGCGCACCGATTCCCGAAACACCGCGCGAAACTGTTCTTCGTACTCCGCATCGGTCGCGTAGCGGATTCGCTTGTCCGGATCAAAATCCCAGTATTTAGAGATCGTTCGTTGTCCAATCCCCAGGCGGACAAAACTGGAAGGCGGAACAGACTCGATTCCGACGTAAGGCGTCAAATGAGTCGCGGGGAAGAACGAAAACCAACCGGCAATATACTCCTCGTTAAGTTTGACGGTTTTTCCCGCGAACAGAACAAGCGGATCGAGAATGCTGCACCAGGTTACCTGTTCTTGATCCAAGGAATAGTAAAGTGGACGAGTGCCGATGGGGTCTTTAGCCAAGATCAGGGAACGGTCGTGCGGATTCCAAATGGATAGCGCCCAGTCACCGACAAATAAGGCGAGGCAAGAGCTGCCCCAGCGCTCGTAGGCTGCCGCTACGATCGAAACATCGGGTGAATCCGATGCAATGGTTTTCCCAAGAGGCCCAAGGAATGTAGCCCGGTTATCGAGCCGCCCATCCCAGGTCAGGACAATTCCTGAGGCGGTGACCTGAGGCTGTTTTTCCCGTCGGGATTCCTTCGTAGCGTGGAGCGCGGAGTAGAGAATGTCTACGCCGGCCTCGGAATAGGAATAGGCGCCGTCCGGACCGTACGCAGAAACAGCGCCTTGCACTTTCTCAAGATAGCGTGGTGCAGGCGGCGCGCACTGGAAATGCCATCGTCCAAACTGAATACTCATGGTTGCCTCTCGCGGTCCCCGCTTTGATTGCTAACACCTGTCGAGGACTTCGTAAATTTCCGGCATATAGGGCCTGTCGTTGACGACTCGACCACCCACTTCTACCCAGGCATGCGCTTTGAACGGCATCTGTTGTGCGCCGATGACCATCTGGGCAGCCACTCCATACCGTTTGAGCAAACAGGCGGTTGCGGCCGATCTCTGCAAGCACAGCGCTTCCTTCCAATACCAAATGCAGGCCATGTCGATGGCCGAACAAATCCGCGCAACCGCTGCGGGGTCGAGCACTCTGGCTCGGATCGGATAATCGCGGACCTTTTGGTAGAGGTTCGCAAAATTTCCACGCGCCAGATAGAAATCGAACAGGATCAGCCTTCCGTACGCTTGGAGAAAAAGCAGCCGCATCGTGAATCCTCCTCGTTAAACAAGTAGCGCAAGTTGCTCGGAGAGAAACGCCATCCGGTCTGTAAGGGCTTCGATTCGATCGCTTAGCGGCAGCACCGGGGAGTGTCCTCGAAACGGGCTGTAATCAAGAATGATGGGATACGGCGACGCGTTTGCTGTTTGCAGCCTGGCTGTCATTTTTCGGGCATGAAGCGGATTGCAGTTCCCGTCCGCGTCACCGGAAACGATCATGGTTGCGGGATAGGCGACTCCGGGGCGAACGTGATGATAGGGGGAATAGGCCGCCAAAGCCGAGAAGTCGTCCGGATCATCCACCGTACCGAACTCCTCGCGCCAGAGGATCGCGCTATCGAATAAGTGGTAGCGGAGCATATCGAGCAGGGGGACCATGCACAGCACAGCGCGAAACAGGTCCGGCCGCTGGGTCATCGCTGCTCCGACAAGCAGTCCGGAGTTCGAACCGCCGAAGATGGCGAGCCTTTCGGACGTAGTCTTGCCGGTGCTGATCAGCCAGTCGGCGGCGCAGAGAAAATCATCGTAGGCAACCTGCCGGTTTCGCCTGATTGCCTGCTTGTGCCATTCGCTTCCGAACTCCGATCCGCCGCGGATGTTCGGCAGCGCGAACAGGCATCCGCGTTCAACCAAATACGCCACAAAGACGCTGAATTGAGGCGTCATCGATACACCGTGCCCGCCGTAGGAAGTCATGATGGTCGGATGGCTGCCGCCCGAGAGAACTTCGTTTTTTCCCAACAGGAACATAGGAACTTCGGTTCCGTCTTTTGATGGATAGGAAACCCGGGTGTGACGGTAATTTGCAGGGTCGAACGGAGCCGAATTTCTCGCCCATGGTTCCGGCCGGTTGACATGGGCCGAGTGGCGGAAAATTCCGATTGGTGCGGTGAAGGATTCTCGTTCAAAGAGCAGTTCGTCGTTGCTTGAGCTTCCCAGGAAACGGATGGTTTCCTCACCTGAACCCGGAATCTCTCCAACCTTCTGACCTTCTAGGTCAAAGATCGATACATGGGAGCAGGCATGTCGGATATAGGAGACGTAGATGCGATCGCGGGCAACGCACCACTGGTTGATTCGGGCGTCGCTTTCAGGAACCACGTTGTGCCACCGCAGGTCGCTAGACTTTGCAGTCCGCAGCTCCACGATCCGAAGGTTCGGTGCGCCGCGGCCGGTGAGGGCGAGTATCCGGCCGGGAATCAGACGGGGACTAAACACGAAATCCGCATCGAGGAGCACAGGGGCAGGAAGTGCATCGTGCTCGAACGGCCTGAGATAGAAATCCGTGCGGACACAGTCCGCGAGACGGTACACCAAAATGCCAAGACGGTCCCGGTCGGAAACCATGCCAAGCCGAATCGTGTTGCTCTCACCGGCAGAGAAGACCTCGCGGTCTTGTTCGAATGCGGCGCCTAGGACATGGTGATAGATCGCGCGATAGAACGGTCTGGCCGAATCAAGTTGCTGGTGGATGTAGTAAAAACTCAGCTCGTCCGGAGCGAATGCGAAGCCCCGCAGATAACCTCGGGGAAGAACGTCCGGCAGCGTCTTGCGGTTCTCGGCATCGAATAGCGCAAACGTTCCACTGCGCTCACCCCCCTGCTTGATTTCATACAGCAGGAGCCGGCCGCTCGGCGACCCGCGAACCGGTTTCACCGCCGTGTAGGGACCTGTTCCGGATTGGGAGGGATCGATTAGCAGCTGATCATCGCCGTCGTGGCTCTGGCGCATGTAAAGACACGGTTGCTCCTGGCCTGACAGACGCTTCCGGAAGAAATAACGTTCGCCAGCTTTCTCGACCGAGTCATAGGTTTCAACGTCCAGAAGTTCTCGGATGCGCCTGCGTATTCCGTCCCGGCCCGGTATGGCATCAAGATAGGCACGCGCGTATCCACTCTGTTGCTTGATCCACTCGCGGGTTCGAGGAGCGTTTTGGTCTTCGAGCCACCGGTAGGGGTCGATGACCGGCACGCCATGGAAAATTTCAGTGACCGGTTCACTCGCGGTAAAAGGCGATTCTGACATCATGCGAAGCATTGCTTGCTCCTTGCCGAAATTCCCTGGGCTTCGCGATACATGCGGCGAGTGAGGCTGCGGAAGTAGCCGGCGTGAGATTTTTGGCCGAGCGTTTCAGGGGAACGCCATGCGTTACTGGCGACCGCATAGGCAAGGACGGCAACCAATGGAGACACGGCAATCGCCTGGTTCCAGTCAGCCGGGGATAGCAGAGACTGCCAAGGCGCGAGGTACGAGTTGACGAGGTGCTCGATGGGTGTCGAACGGCTGATGTCGGCCCCCTTGAAGTGCTCGCGGAGGAATTCAAAAGTGATAAGTGGACTACTCACACAGGCCTCGGCCCAATCGAGAAAAACGCAGCCGTCGGGCGCGACCAAAATATTTCCTGGATTGAAATCCAGATGGCCCAGCGTATCGGGCAAGCCAGCTTGGAGAAGGGACGAACAAACCTCTTTAAGTCGGGTTCCCAGACGAGCCAGTTCGGTATCGGTCAAAGGTGCGGGCGTTGTTTTTTCCTGCGCAGCCATGAACTCTCCCATGCGATCCAGGAACGGGTCGATCTGCGCGGCAAGCGTTGGCAATCGCAGATCCTTGCACTGGCCTTCTAAAAGTTCTGCTTCTCTTCCGACCGAAAGCATTTGCAACTGCGCAAGGTCTTCGGCTGCTTTCGACCAGGCTGAAAACTGGGCGGTAGAGTCGAGCCTGGTTCCGGAAACTTCCTGGGTGAGCCACCCATTCCAAGCCGAGTGAACGCCGAGAAGGCGGGGAACATAGCGCGGAACAAGCCGGGCGAGACAGGCGGCGACCGGCAATTCGTGACGGTTTGGCTCTCCAGTGGCTTTGAACCAGACGGCTGAGTGGTCCGTTTCCAAACGCACGAGGCTAAATGCGGGACTGGCGTTCCATTGCGTATAGTTGCCTGTAAGACGCTGGCCGAGCGGTGTAACTTGCTCCTTGACCCACTCCATTAGTTCCGCCAGCCAGCCTGGATTTGCGAACGGAGCCAGTCTTGGTTCGTTTCGGTAGGTATTTAGCTCCGCAAAGGATTTCTCAATGACCGCGTGGTCTTCGGCAGAGTCGGTCGATAAATTCCTCGCCTCGCCGAGTGGAATCCAGCAGGTTCCAGCCGAAGACATTTGGTTGTCTTGGGAGGCTTCCATCAGCGCGCATCGGGATGATTCACCTGCACTGGCCGGAAGAAACAGGCAATATCCGCGACATCCATACTGCGCGTAAAGCTCTGTCGTAAGTTGCTCCGCTGTCCTTTGTCCTCGCTGAATCTGGACAAAAGGAAGCGACCAGCCGCTTTCATAACGCGCGAGCAGAAATTCCGATGCGTTTCGGCGCGTGACGATGAGTCGATAGGTGTCGCGCCCGCTGTTGTGAACAGAACCCACGGATCCCTCCCCTTGCTAGCGAAACAATCCAGTCATTCAACTAACCTCGAAGACGCCATGCTTTTGCAGGCTTTCGATGAACTCGAGAACGTCCACCTGCACTTCGCTGATATTCGCTCCAAATTCTCGGCTGATTTCTCGCGCGATCTGAGATGGTTCAACGCCGCATTGCAGCATTTGAAAGATCGCTGAGCCCATCCGGTTCAGGCCAAGAATCTGGCCGTGACGAATGTCGAGAAGAATGGCCCCGTCTTGGGTCACGCTCGTTCGAATTGCGTCAGAGATTCTGAACATCGCTTCCTCTATGACAGGCGGCGCGCCGCGCTCGGTGCGACACCTCGTGTGCGGGTAAATTTCACATTACCGGGCTCGCAATTCCACAGAACCGTGCGTTTGTTCGCAGAGGAGAAGCCCAGCACGCAAACAGCTCTGAGGTCGAGAGATAGTGCGAGCGGTTTGAGCAGCTCCTAGCGCCGATGTTCGCGTCCAGGACTTATGGTCAGATGGGTTCGGGCTAAGGACTGGAAGCTAGGAATCCGAACGGGTTTGAAGGAGTCCGATCCGTTCACTCAAGAAGTGGCCGACCGCAGAAAGCGCGGGGTGCTAGGTGAAGCGCCTGAGAATCGCAGTCACCTGTCCCATAACCTCTGCGTCGGTCCCGTTCTTGAATTCACGCGGGCTGAATGCCTTTTCCGGATAAGGATGAACAATGACGAACCCACCTTCCAGGGTGCAACAGCCGCACAGGTAGCGGCCGTCCCTTGCGAGCAGAAGATACAAGGGCTGTTCCCAGAACGTCGTTCCGCGCCAAGGGACGGGCTTTCTGACGCGGCGGTTGATTGCGACAAACTCCGCATTTTCAAGCCAGGGGTGAATCGGGTTTGGATCTGCACCAACCCAGAACACATCGGAAAAAGAGAAGTTCGGGACCGATGTTATCTCACCGAGCGAGTTGCGCAGGAAGAGCGGTATTTCTTGCCATCGTTTGAGAAGCGTTTCCCAGAAGTCATTCGATCGTTCTTGCCCCAGTGTCTCGCGGGTCGCCCAGTCAGCCCTCGGTCCGGCAAATGGATATTCACGGGCAACCCATTCGTCGGGCATCGGTTCGGCGCCCGTTCCTTCCAGAGACAAACCGCCGGCACGAAGGAAGTCCCAAAAGCCAATCGAGTACAGGGCACATAGCGCAATGATTTTGTGGATCCGGCGCGGGGGAGCAGCCAGAGTCTCGTAGTCCGATAGCGTGCTTGCGGCAGCGAAATAGTGCGGATTAGCAAGCCTTCGGGCGATCGACCGCGTCATCTGCGATGCTTCCCTGAACGATAGGCCCGTGCGAACACGCGATCGCCGGATCCATTGTTTGAGGCTCATTTGTGAATCGATCGAGGGCAGGCGCTGGGGGTTATGAAAGGTCGAAGCCAGGAAGGGCGCGGGAGTAGAAGCGCGCTGAGGCAGTGAGCGGATCTCCGCATCGACCACACCCAGAATGCGCAATTCCCTGTCGAGGATCAGTTCGCCGGGCGAGAAGGGCAGCTGAGGCGAACGGACGCTGATCCTGTTATTGCCGAGCCAGGACAGGCGAGCGCAGGCAAAGCCTAGATCATGTTCAATGACAAAAATCCGTTTGTCGGAGTGGTTCTTTGCAGGTGATGGCGTTTCTTTCGCCCTCC
>Ga0209169_10000160_pt1 | contig 39436 bp, 23 predicted proteins | sample HubBroMetageWRM4_FD_188346 | JGI IMG/M metagenome (GOLD analysis project Ga0209169, IMG submission 188346) | Warmed soil microbial communities from the Hubbard Brook experimental Forest, New Hampshire - Hubbard Brook CCASE Soil Metagenome WRM 4... | ecosystem: Environmental > Terrestrial > Soil...
CCGGCTGCAACACCCGCCTTCGCCGTCACGTCGGTAAAGGTTCCGTCACCATTGTTGTGATAGAGGATATTCTTTCCGTAGTTTGTCACGTAGATATCAGAGTAGCCGTCATTGTCATAGTCGCCGACGGCCACACCCATTCCGTAATTTCCGTCACCGGCGTTTGCCAGGCCTGCCTGTTCCGTCACGTCGGTAAAGCTGCCATCTTTATTTTGGCGATAAAGCCGATTCCAATATTTTGGATCGTGCCGGTCAAAATTGTCAGCTGTTGTCATGGAGCCGCTGATATGGCCGCCGTTGACCAGAAAAATATCGAGCAGTCCATCGTTGTTGTAGTCGAGCAGCGCTACGCCACCGGGCATGGTTTCGATCAGATATTTTTGCGGTGTCGGCGAATTTTGCAGGATGAAATCGATACCGCGCGCCGGCTTGAGTTCCAGCAAAGCCGCGCCACTTGCTACCGGAGCGAGTAGGGCGGCAATACGAACGAATTGAAATAACCGGTGAAGCATCCTTCGGACTCAGGCGATCAGTGACTAGAAAAATAGCTTCAATGCGAACTGCACCAGGCGCGGATTCGTGCCGGGCGCGGTACTGGTGACCGTGCCGAAATTCGCATTGTTCGTCATGCAACAGGCCGTATTCGGAGGGCCGAATTGCGGGCGATTGAACAGATTGAAAAATTCAACCCGCGACTCCAGCCCGGCGCGTCCCTCGCCAAAGAAAATTCTCTTAAACATGGCAAAATCAAAATTACTCACACCGTCGGAACGAAGGTTCGCGTCGACTCGAGATTCGTTGCCGAAGGTGAAGTCCGCGGGCGCAGTGAAGCACGACGTATCGAACCAGCCGGCCAGACGGGTGATTCGGCTACCGGCAGCGTTCTTGTCGCAGCCTGCCGATACGTTTGGGCGCGATCCGGCGCCGAAAAGAGTTGTGTCATTAGCGACTCCGTTGCTAAACACCAAAGGAAAGCCTCTTTGGAAAGTTGTCACCCCGTCAATTCCCCAGCCGCCAATCACCGCATTCCAGGAAGAATTGATATTGGAAAGATATTTCTTGCCCTGGCCAAAGGGAAGGTCGAGCACATAACTAATGACGAGACGTTGCGGGACATCCTGCGATGAAAGCGAGCGTTCGCCGTGAAGATTGTTGTTGTCTTGAATCGTTCCAACGCCGGTTTCAAGCCATGACGTGAGCGTGTCTGTGTTGCTGATGAGCTTGGAATTCGTGTAGGCGACGAGAAGTGATCCGGCTCCCACGAATCGTCTTTTCGCGGTGACTTGCAGGGAATGATAGATGCTGCCGAACGATCCCTGGCCCGCTAACTCCACGCTCGTGTATTGCGGATACGGCCGCAGCAGTTGGCCTGCGGTTGTTGTCTGAGCGGTTAACGCTAGAGCCGTGCCGTTCACGAAAAATGGATTGGATACGGATTGCAGCAGCGTAACTGCCGAATCTCCTCCCGCTGCAAACTGCGCAGCAGCCTGGCCCAGCAAAGTATCGGAAATCTGATTCGTCTGCTGGGCATATTGCTCCAGATGAGTTCCCTTCGATCCGACGTACGCAGCTGAAAGCGAGAAACCGGCCGGAAGTTGCCTCTCAATACTTACATTCCACTGTTGCATGTAGCCTTCAGCGTGGCGATACGGATCCACTTCAGTAATGGCCTCGACCGATCGCGTCAAAAACTGTTGCGTGCCTTGTGTTCCAAGACTGCGGCCGGGCGGAGCAGAAATCCCGTTTGGAAATGGCAGCGAGATCGAATTATAAGGATGCGCTCCATCCACGGTTCCGGTGTACGTGGTTCCGGGAGCGTTCACCATATCGTTGATGGGATTCAACGCGAAAGAGACATCAAGAGGAATCCAAAAGATTCCATATCCGCCGCGGATGATCGTCATCGCGTCGAGAGAGTACGCCAGCCCTATGCGCGGCGCCAGGTTGTCTTTGGCCAGCGGAAGATTGCTGCGTGTTCCCGGAGAAACCAAAAAGACGTCTCCCATTACTGAAGGCGAACTCGAAGGCAAATATTGATTAATGTAGCTGGGAACGTTTGGATTGAAGTAGGAAAGCCGGTTGTAGCGCTCGGTCCATGGACTCTGCAGCTCGTAGCGAAGTCCCAGATTGAGCGTCAACTTTTCTGCGGCGTGCCAGGTGTCGTTGAAATAAAAAGCGCGGTATACCTGCTTGCCCGCAGTGAACGCCGGCACGACGGCCTGCGCGAAAAAATGATTTTCGAAGTTGCTGAAATTGTCGGCATAGCCCAGAAGAAAGTCGGCGAAGGGGTATCCGCTGAAACAGGGTTGGCTATATGCGCAGAAATCGAAGGCGCCGGTCGCAACGTTGGTCTGCGCATAGTTGTCATAGCCGGTCTCCCACTGCAGTCCAAAGTGGAAGCGATGATATCCGCGCAAAAGGGTCATGCTTGGAGTCAGGTTGAACTGCGTATTGCGATCCTGAATGTAGCTCTGTCCCTGGGTGCACATTATGTTGTCGGTGAAGTTTGCCACGCAAGGCGTAGGCGGCGTGCGCATGATGGATGGCACAACCTGGTTGTAGCTTTCCGGCCAGCCGATCGAAGTTAAATCGAAGCCGGCGTTGGTTGGCGAGCGGTTGTACTTGAAGCGGCTGAGACTGGCGTTGAAATCGAAAATGGCGGTTGCGCTGATGTTGTAGCTGTAAGCAGCGACTGCTGCGTTTGTTGTATAGCGTTCGGAACATCGATCCGCGCAGAGGCCGTCACCAAGCGGGTCGATGGGCAAGTCCATAATGTTCCAATGGCTGAAGCGAACGAAGAGTCTTTGTCGCGATGTAATGTCCTGATCGATGCGCGCGACCACCTGATTCTGATTCCCGCCGGTCGGAGCGACCGTGCTGAAGTTGTTGACGGTACCGGACGGAGTGACGATCCCCGGACTGTTCGCAGCCGGCCACAAATAAAGAAGAGCGTTGGATGTGGGATTGATTCGGTTGGCCGGAATCATGTTTCCGTTAAATTGAACCGGCGAAGCTGTGCTGCCCGGACACGCTCCTTGTGCATTCACGACTCCCGCACACGGATCCATGATCGGAATATTGATCATGGAGAAATTTCCCTCGCGCTCGTCGGAAGTTGGCACCGTTGCGGTGAAGGGCTCTCCAGTGCGCAAGCGAAAACCCTCCCAACTGGCAAACCAAAACGTGCGACTCCTTCCGTTGTAACTCGGCAGGCGTAGCGGGCCTCCGAAATCGGCTCCAAACTGATTTTGTACCCATGGCGGGCGCGGTTTCCCAGCGGCGTTCAGGAAAAAATCGTTGGCGTTGAAAATGCGGTTGCGCAGGTATTCATAAGCTTCACCGTGAAGGTAATTTGTCCCGCTCTTGGTGCTTAGATTGGTTACGCCGCCGGCAAATCGCCCCCACTCGGCTCCGAGATTGCTGGTTTGCACTTTGAATTCCTGGATTGAATCCTGCGTCGGAATGAGAACCGGCAAATTGATGTAGCCGATATTGAGCGGCTGGCCATCGAGATACTCGGCGCTCTGATTTCCGAACGAGCCGCTCACCTGATAATTTCCCCAACCGAAAGGATTTACACCCACCGGCGTTCCCGTCGAACTGCCCTGCGGAATTACTGACGGAGCAAGCACGATAAGGTTAAAGACATTGCGGCCGTTCAACGGCAGTTCATTCGCTTTGCGCTGCTCGACGATTGTGCCGACCGTCGACGACTCGGTATCAAGGGGCGAGGGTTCGCCTTCGACGGTTACGCTTTCAGAGGCGGAGCCGAGCGTCATCTCGAAGTTCACTTGTAGTGCGTCCTGCACATGGAGAATCACGCCGGACTGAATTACGGCCTTGAATCCCAGTTTTTCTATTTCGATGCGGTACCGCCCGGGAGGGAGATCCGTGACGTAGTATTCGCCCGTTTCGTTGGTGATGCCTTGATAGTGAATTCCCGTTCCGGTGTTGATAACGGTAACCGTAGCCCCATGGATCACGGCTTTTCTTGGATCGGTCACTCGGCCGGTGAGGGATGCATGCGTCGACTGGGCGTTGAGTGGAGAGAATAATGCGGTTCGTGCGAAGAGGCAGGAGACAACGAGAAGCGTGAAAAGCGGTCTGGGCATCGGGGGCCTGACTACTGTAAATGCAGATCTGCTATGTTTCGTCTGCTGGGACGAAAAAGCGAAGCTAGCACAAAAACTGCTGGCTTACGAATCTACTAACCCATCGAGAAGTGTGTGGGAATAGATACGCTTGAACTCGCCAATTTGTACCAATGAAAATGATTTTGTTTCCTACTATGTTCAGGCAAGCTTTTTATTCTGGAAAGTCGCTTACTTCCTGATGTATGGTTCGCGTGAGTTGGTCCGGGCAGACCTCCGTCGTTTGCGCGCCCGAACGCAATTGGCTTACCGGCAGCTGTTGCCGTCTCGAGTATGAGTTCTCCTCCCAATGGACGCGCGCTGGCCTTCCCCTTAGTTTGGGGAGCAGAACGGGAAAGCCGCGTCGCCACGCAGCCGGCGGAAATTCGGTCTCCGAGCGATGAAGAGTTAATGGCCTGGTTGCAAACCAAAGATTCTAAAGCGCTCGATCTTCTTTATGGCCGGTACGCACGCCTGGTATTTGGCATCGCACTCCGCATTCTGAACGACAAGAGTGAAGCCGAAGAGGTAGTGCAGGAGACTTTCTTTTCGCTCTATCAGAAAGCGCTGCAATTCGACCCCGCCAAGGGCAGCGCCAAGAGCTGGGTAGTGCAAATCGCCTTCAGCCGCGCCCGCGATCGCAAAGCGCACTTGTTGCGTCGCGGATTTTACTCTGGTACAGATATTGATGCTCTGAACGATACTCTACAGGGGCGCGACGACATAGAGCATGAAGTGGGCGTGAGAATCGACTTTGCGCAGCTGCTCTCTGCATTCGAGGATCTCACGCAAATGCAGCGTCGAACGCTCGAGTTGTTTTACTTTCAGGGTCTTGAATTGCGCGAAATCAGCCGACGGCTCAACGAGCCGTTTGGCAATGTAAGACACCATTTCTATCGAGGTCTCGAGCGGTTACGCAAGAGTCCGGCAGTAAAGAGACTCCAGGAAACACACAATGAATAGAAATGAACGGCTGGATAGTCACCAGAAGTTCAAAGAACTGGCCGCGCTAGCGCAAAGGGGAACGCTAGGCCAAAGCGAGCGGCTGGAACTCGAAAGTCATCTCCAGATTTGCAGCGCATGCCAGCAAGTCTATGACGAGTATGCGCTCATCAGCGCGGGTGGCATGAGCTTCCTCGCTGCGGCGTACGGTCACGACAGCCAGGGATGGGATCGCAACTGGGACGAGCGTTCCGTCCGCGACAGGCTGCTTGCCCGTGTTCGCGATGAGCAGGGCCAGAATGAGCGTGGGCAATCCGTGCGCATGATGCCGACGATGGTGGCGGCCAAGAAGAGTTTCGTTCCGTGGGGTGCGCGAGCACAATGGGCCGCAGTGGCAGCAGGTGTGTTAATCGCCGTTGCCGTGGGGGCGTATGAACTTGGCGGGCGTGCCACCGTAGCCGGACGCGGGCCGTCATCCGAGATCGCAGTGCCGTCCCCGGCGGTTCCTGGAGTTTCTGACAGGAATGCATCGGACGAATTGATCGCCTCAGAGAATGCGCAACTCGTGCATTTACAGGCAGAGGTTTCAAGCGGACAGAGAGACATCACACGGCTGCGGGACGAGTTGCGCGCAACTGAATCACGATCGGCTGCGCTTGCGGCTGCAAGTTCTGCGAACAACGCCCAGCTTCTGCAGGTTTCGGCGCAACGCGACCAACTGGCGAGCCGGCTTCGCGAAGCCGAACAGTCGTATCAGGTTGTACAAGCTGAACTTACGACTCTGCGAGCCGAGCGCGACCGGGTCTTGTTGCGCATGACTTCGCTCGAGTCGAAAGTGGATGAGTTGAATGCCTCGGCCCGGGAGCAGGATCGCCGCGTCAAGGACGATGAACAATATCTCGCCTCCGATCGCGATATCCGGGAGTTGATGGGCGCGCGCAAGTTGTATATCGCCGATGTCTTCGACGTAGATAGTGGAAGTCGTACCCGCAAACCGTTCGGCCGCGTCTTTTATACCGAGAGCAAGTCTCTGATCTTCTATGCGTTCGATCTCGATCACCAGCCCGGCGTGAAAAATGCGAGTGCATTCCAGGTTTGGGGTCAGAAGGATGCCGAGTCTGAAAAAATTCATGCCACCAACCTTGGCATCCTCTATATGGACAGCGAATCGAGCCGGCGCTGGGTGCTTCGCCTCGACGATCCGAAGCAACTTTCTGAAATCGACTCTGTATTCGTTACGGTCGAACCACAAGGCGGCAGCCAAAAGCCAACCGGTAAGCCCTTCCTCTATGCGTTATTGCGGCGTGAAGCGAACCATCCGTAGCTGACTTCCGATCCGTGTACCACGATGAACCTCATCGTGCACTAACTTCTCAAACCGTGCCTTATCGATTTGGTACAGATCTTCCTCCCCGCACGTAATGGTTTTATAGGATGCCCTTGAAGACTGCCGGAGTCGTGTAGCCGAAAAGTCTTCGAGCATACCAAAGCTTCCATTTCAACCTTGTGGGGGAGACCATGTTGTCTCGTCGCTTCTGTGCAGCGGTTCTGTCGCTCGGTGTTCTACTCTGTATTTTCTCCCTGAATCTCAATGCGCAATCGACCTATGGGTCGATTTCCGGTACTGTCAGCGATCCCTCCGGCGCTGCGATCGGGGCCGCGAACATAACGCTGACCAACGTTGGCACCGCGGAAAAGCGCACGCAGGTCACCGCGGACAATGGCCAGTTCACCTTTGTGAACCTGTTCCAGGGGAACTATCGCGTGGACATCGAGAAGCAGGGCTTCAAGCACTTCGCGCGCACGGGCGTCGTTGTCGAAGTGCAGCAGGATACGCACATTGATGCGGCTCTGACCCTCGGCCAAGTGTCCGAGACGGTTGAAGTGACGGGAGAGACACCGCTGATTCAGACGGAGTCATCTTCGTTGGGCCAGGTTGTGGAGCAGCGCAAAGCGGATGAGCTTCCTTTAAACGGACGCAACATTTTCAACCTGATTACGGTCTCGCCGGCTGCAGTCGCGCAAGGCGGATCGGGCGGATCGCCGGTCGGACAGAATCCCTTCAGCTGGGGCAACTATCAGATTGGAGGCTCCTTCGCCAACCAGGGCGCGCAATACCTCGACGGCCAGCCGCTGAACATCGGCTACATCAACCTGCCCATCGTGATTCCGACTCAGGACTCGGTCGGCGAATTCAAGGTGCAGTACAGCAACCTGGGCGCCGAGTGGGGCAAGTTTTCCGGTGGCGTTGTAAACCTCAGCACAAAGAGTGGTACCAATGCCTGGCACGGTTCGGGCTATGAATATTTCCGCAATAAAGTACTGAACGCGAATGAGTATTTCAACAAGCAACATGAGTTGGCCGGTGGGGCGCCGAACGAAGCTCCGCCGTGGACCCAGAACCAATACGGCTTCCAAGTCGGCGGCCCGGTGATCAAGGACAAGACATTCTTCTACGTGAGTTGGGAGCAGTATCGTCAGCGTACTGCGTCTCCGTTTAATACCACCGTGCCTGTTGCCGGAACCAACGCAATGCTGAGCGGTGACTTTTCTACCGTCTGCACGGCGCCGACCGCGCAAGGCGGCGCGGGTGGCACCTTTAATGCTAGCGGTATATGCAGCAATCCGGCAGGCCAGCTTTATGATCCATTCTCAGTGGGCCCAACCGGGTCGAATCCTCGCGCGGCCTACGGAACCGACCCCACGGATTTGCCCAATTGCCCAGGAAATTGCATTCCGTCCGCAGAGTTCAGCACGGCCGGCATGACGATGTGGCAGACGTATTATCCAGCGCCGAACGCCCCGGGAGTGATTGGAAACTACGAAAGTGTCGCTCCAGCGGGCGGCAATACCAATGAGTTCGTCGCGCGCGGAGATCAGAACATTTCCAGCAATACGCGCGTATTCGGAAGATTTTCCTACTTTGGTTTGCTCGACCTGCCCGTGAATCCGCTGGGCACGGGTCTTTGCCTTGACCGTTGCGCGGAAAAATATCACAGCAAGCTGCTCGTCTTCGATGTGAACCACTCCTTTACCCCTACATCGATTCTGGATGTAAACTTCGGAGGCACCCGCTTCGTTTACGGACGGAAACCGCTTCTTGCCGGTTACGATCTGACGCAACTGGGTTGGCCCTCCAGTTACAACTCTCCGCCGAGCGCGATACGGACTCCGCCAACGCCGGAATTCACATACCCGAATGACGTCGGCCACACGCAAGGCAACAGCGCGATCACCGATGACAACACGCAATACAACATAACGCCCGCCGTCACTTTGATTCGCGGCAAGCACACCATCCAGGCCGGCGCACAATTCGAGTTCGGATTGGATAATTACTTGCAAACCAATATCGCCAGCGGCGCCTTCGGCTTCCAGGGCAACTGGACTTCGTCTTCCGCGAATGCTACTGACGGTTCCGGATTTGGATTCGCTGACTTTCTTTTGGGTGTGGCGCTAAATCAAGGAAGCTTTGCTGGAAACCAGACAGAAGGTGTGGCGCAGGTACCAGCCCAGACCAAGGGTTTGCAGGTCTATCGCGGCCTTTACGTTGACGACACTTGGCACGTCCTCCCTAAGCTTACCCTCAACTTAGGTCTCCGCTACGAACTGCAGGGAACTTGGTCCGAGGCCTACAACCGGCTGAGCTACTTTGATCCCAGCGCGACCAATGCAACGGTAACCGGTTGCCCGAGCGGCGCCTGCCCCGGCGATGCCTTCCTGGTGAAAAGTGGACGCAACGGCAGCGGTAACAATATTCCGATGGACAAGAAGGCATTCTCTCCACGCCTGGGCTTCGCCTACGGTTTGGACCAGAAAACCTCGATCCGCGGTGGTTACGGCATCTTCTTCATTCCGAATTACGTCTCGTTCGGTCTGAACCCAGACAACGATGTTGTGAATCTTGCTAATACCGATTTCACGGCAACTACCAACGGATATCTCACCCCATTCAGCACCTTGGATGGAACAAACTGCGCTCTTGGGGCCGCTCCGGGCGTTCCAGTCTGCGGTCAGCCTGGTCCGTTTGGTTCTGGTGGGATCGTCCTGCCCCCCGGCCGCAACTTCTCCGGATTGCCGCCCAGCGCCGCCAACGTACCCACACCCAACATATCGAGCTTTGTGGCATCGCAAAACGGCCCAACGCTGGCACCTTATTACGGGCTGAATGGACACAGCGACCCAAAGTACGGATACGTCCAGCAATGGAACCTCGACATCCAGCGCCAACTGCCTGCCGGCTTCTTCGCCGAGGTAGCATACGCGGGCTCGCACGGCGTGCATCTAGAGCAGTATTCGACCAACATCAATCAAATCGCGGACTCGTATGTGGCGCAAGCCGCAGGCCAGTACAATGCGGCGCTTCCGGGTTGCTCCTCTTCTCCGAACCCGATCGCGTGTGCGAACGGGTCGGTGACGATCGATCAGCCGGTGGCGAATACACTGGTCGGCAGTCCCAACGCGACTCTCGCGCTCCCTTCGCTTTCGAACCAGGGCCAGCTCGACCGCCCGTATCCCGAATATCTCGGAATGAACCTGGCCGGATACGGCTGCTGCGGCAGCACTTACAACTCGCTGCAAGCCACAGTGACGCGTCGCTTCCAAGGTGGCGGAACACTGCTGGTCGCCTACACCAATGAGAAACTAATGAGTAACACCGATACTCTTACCAGTTGGCTCGAGTCGCCCACCGGCGGTGTTCCGGGCGTGCAAGACTGGAACAACCTGGCGGGAGAAAGATCTTTGTCGGCGCAAGATGTTTCCCAGCGCCTTGTGATCAGTTATGTTCTCGACTTGCCCTTTGGACACGGAAAGATGTTTGCGAATAGCTTCAGCGGATTGACGAATGGAGTGGTTTCCGGCTGGGGCGTCGACGGCATTACCACGTTCCAACGTGGTTTCCCTCTGAAAATTGGCTGGTCTGGTTCGGCGACCTCTTTGGAAAGTGGCAGTTTTGGGGTTGCAAACGTTAGACCCGATGTGGTCCAGGGATGCGACAAGAAGGCTGGAGGCAAGAGCCTTACTCAGTACTTCAACACCAGTTGCTTCGCTCCTCCTCCGGAGTGGGGTTTCGGAGATGAATCGCGCGTCGATGCTAATCTGCGCGGACCCGGAGTCAACAACTTCGACTTCGCAGTGTTTAAGAGAACCAACATCACCGAGAGAGTTGGTTTGGAATTCCGCACGGAATTCTTCAACATCTTCAACCATCCGTACTTCTCGCAACCTGCAACCGGTTACGCAGGCAGCGCAACTGGGAATGGTTTCGGTACCATCACGTCGACTATTTCGGGTGGCGTGGCTTCGCCCGAACGCTTGATTCAGTTTGCGCTAAAGGTCGTTTTCTAGTTGTGCTTCCACGGCCGGACTGGGCTCGCGCCCAGTCCGGCTTTTTTCGTTTGTGGCGTAAAAATCCCGGCGAGTATACCGCCGCAGCGGGCTGCGCCTGTCATAATGGATCGGTTTGGATTCGTCTGTCTTCCAATCCCCATGAAAACTGTCCCCGTCATCGAATACGCCGAGGCGCGAAGAATTGTCGACCTGATCGTTGAGAAAACTGCAGAGATGCAGAAAACTGTTGTTGTTGCCGTTGCGGACTCGCACGGCGAGATCATCGCTCTGGCGCGAATGGACGGCGTGGCACTGCCTTCGATTCAAATTGCGATGAACAAGGCCTGGACCGCTGCGCGGAGCGGCAAGCCGACGGACGAGATTGGTGAAAAAGTGAAGCATCCTGAACGCGGGCATGACATTGCTTACTACGGCGATCCGCGATTCGTGGGGTGGGGCGGCGGCGTTCCGGTATTCAAGGATGGTCAGATCGTCGGGGCCGTGGCGGTGAGCGGCTTGTCGTCCGCCGAGGACGCAGATCTGGCTAAGCTTGGCGCGGGCTTGATTAGGTGAAGGTCGGCGGTTCCCGATTTCCCCTTTCGAATCGTCTGTATCTTTGATTAACTCCCAGAATTAACCCGCCTTCCACACTGTCCGGCAATGGACAGCGCAATCCCTGAGCGGACATCCGCCGCTTATTCGGGCTGTATTGTTTCTGCCCGAATCGTGCTTATATTCAATCAGTTACAAGCCCCGCCGCATTGGCGGGCAAGTTGCCAGTGGAATTGCGATGGATATCGCACGCCCAGATTTGAAAGAACGCAAGCGCAAGCGCCAAGTCATTGCCGCGGTCATTGCGATCGCCGTGATTGTGGCGCTGACGGTCGCATTCCATCGCCTCAAGCCGGCTGCGCCGACGGTTGAACGCGGCACAGTCTGGACCGATTCGGTGAAGCGTGGATCGATGCTGCGGCAGGTACGCGGCATCGGTTCGTTGGTGCCGTCGCAGGAGTCGGTGCTGCAGATTCCGGCTGAGACGGAAGCCACCGTGCTGCGGATTCGCATGCTCCCCGGTTCGCAGGTGAAGGCCGATAGCGTCCTGATGGAGATGAGCAATCCCCAGGTGGAGCAGGCTGCGGTCGATGCGCACCTGCAATGGAAAGCGGCGGAGGCGGAGTATCAGAGCCAGCGCATGAAGCTGGAGAGCGACTTGATGACGCAAAAAGCCGGCGCGGCCACGGTCACAGCGGACTACAACCAGGCTGAACTCCAGGCCCAGACCGACAAGTCGCTTTACGACCTGGGGGTGATTTCGGGGCTAGCTTACAAGGCTTCCAAAGGTAAATCGGATGAGCTGACGATTCGCAATCAACTGGCGGAGCAGAGCCTGACCAGCACGCAGAAGTCGATCGATGCGCAGCTGGCGGAGCAACAGGCCCGGGTCGACCAGATGCGCGTTCTCGATGAGTTGAAGCAGAAGCAGTTGAACGCGTTAAAAGTGCGCGCTGGAATCGATGGCGTGCTGGTGGAGTTGCCCTTGCATGTTGGCGAACACGTCTCGCCGGGGGCCATGCTGGCGAAAGTGGTACAGCCGGATCATCTGATGGCTGAGTTGAAGGTCGCCGAGACGCAGGCGCGAGACGTGCAGATCGGCGAACCCGCGTCGGTCGATACACACAATGGAGTGATTGCGGGTACGGTCATGCGCGTCGATCCGGGAGTGCAAAACGGAACGGTGACCGTCGACGTGAAACTCACTGGAGAGATTCCCAAGGGTGCACGGCCTGATCTGAGTGTCAACGGAACGATCGATCTGGAGCGGCTCGACAACGTTTTGTATGTGGGGCGTCCAGCATTTGGACAGGAAAATAGCACCATCAGTTTGTTCAGGCTCGAGGGCGATGGGCACGATGCGGCTCGAGTGCAAGTGAAAGTTGGGCGGGCGTCAGTGAACTCGATCCAGGTGATTGAGGGACTGCGCGAGGGAGACACGGTCGTGCTCTCCGATATGTCGCGCTGGGACAACACGGATCGTATTCGGCTGCAAGACTGACGCAGATTCCGGAATTCAAAAATACTTCGCAATTTTTAAACAATTTTCAGAAGAATTTGAGGCGAACCTTCATGACAGACGCTGGCCTGCCGCTGATTCAGATCACGGACATGACAAAAGTTTTCTACACGGATGAGATTGAGACACACGCCCTCTCGGGTGTGCACTTGTCGGTCAACAAGGGCGAGTACGTGGCCATGTCAGGGCCGTCGGGCTGCGGTAAGTCGACGTTGCTGTCGATTATCGGCCTCCTCGATACGCCAACCGCGGGCCGCTACATGCTGAACACAAAGCCAGTGGAGAATCTGGATTTTGCCGAGCGCGCGCGGATTCGCAACCAGGAAATTGGATTCATCTTCCAAAGCTTCAACCTGATTGGCGATCTCACCGTTTACGAAAATGTTGAGTTGCCCCTGACCTACCGGCAACGCATGCCATCGGCCGAGCGGAAACAGCGCGTGATGGAAGCGCTGGAACGCGTCGGCATGGCGCATCGTGTCCGCCATTATCCGTCGCAACTTTCTGGAGGTCAGCAGCAGCGCGTGGCCGTGGCGCGTGCCCTGGGAGGGAAGCCGTCGATTCTGCTCGCGGACGAGCCGACCGGAAATCTCGATTCGCGCAACGGCGAAGCCGTGATGGAGCTGTTGGCCGATCTGCACCGCGAGGGCGCAACGATCTGCATGGTGACGCACGATCCGCGCTTTGCCAAGCACGCACAACGTGAGGTGCACTTGTTCGACGGCAAAGTTGTGGCGGAAGAAGAGCTGAAGAAACTGATGGCGGAAGTGCAGGCATGAGCGGATTTTCCCAGGATGTGCGCTACACATTGCGGCAATTGCGCAAGACTCCGGGATTCACCATTGCTGCCGTGGTGACTTTGGCTCTGGGCATCGGCGCGAATACGGTGATCTTCAGCGTGATGAACGCGACCATACTGCAGCCCCTGATCTTTCCCCACTCGGAACGATTGGCGCTTGTGTGGGAGACGTTCAGTAAAGATCCCGAAGATATCAATATTATTTCTGCGCCGAACTACTGGGATTTCCGCCGGCAGAACCATTCCTTCGACGACATTGCAATTTTTGATTCCGCCGGCCGTGGTTACAACCTCGCGCCGTCCGGAAGCAGCAGCGAGCCCGAACAGGTTTCCGGATTACGGGTTACATCGAGCTTTTTTTCTGTGCTCGGCGTGCAGCCGTTCTTGGGCCGAACATTTCTGCCCGAGGAAGAGATTCGCGGCAAGGATCATGAAGTCATTCTGAGCTACGGCTTGTGGAAAAGGCGCTACGGCGCTGATGCCGCGATTATTGGGAAAGCTATCCGCATCGATGGTGAATATTCCACGGTTGTTGGCGTGATGCCGCATGACTTCCATTGGGAATTCTGGAGCGACCATCGTCAGCTTTGGGTTCCGATTGGTTACACCGTGGGAGACCAAAGCCGAGGAGGGAACAGTTTTGTCTGCATCGCAAGATTGAAACAAGGCGTCACGGTCGCCCAAGCGCGTGCTGAGATGCAGACGATTGGCACTGGATTGGCCAAGCAATATCCAGACGACCTCGCCAACATGAGCGCCACCGTGATGCCCATGAGCGAGTACGGACTGAAAGGCTTGCGGCGCATCATGTGGGCGTTGCTCGCTGCGGTGGGATTTGTGCTGCTCATTGGCTGTGTAAACGTGGCGAATTTATTGCTCGCCCGCAGCGCCAGCCGCCAGAAAGAATTTGCCGTTCGAAAAGCGCTGGGTGCGGGAGGGTTGAGGCTTGGCCTGCAATTACTGACCGAAAGCCTGGTCCTCGGCGTGTTGGGTGGCCTCTGTGGACTTGCGTTTGCGGCGTGGGCGGTCACGCTTTTGCCGGCAATTCTTCCCTACGAAGCTTTGCACGTTCCGCTGCGGCAGGTCGACTCCATCCCGATCAGCGTCGGGGTATTCGGATTTACATTGCTGGTCTCGTTGCTGACCGGGGTTCTGTTTGGCATTGCCCCAGCAGTAGGCGCATGGCGCGGAAATGTGGCGGAGCCGCTGAAGGAAAGCGGACGCGGTTCGACGGCAGGTACGGGCGGACGTTTGCGAAACGTGCTGGTTGCTTCCGAGGTTGCTTTAGCGCTCGTGGTTTTGTGCGGCGCCGGATTAATGATCGAGAGCATGGCGCGCCTGCTCCGGGTGGAACCGGGATTCAATCCGAAGAATGTGCTGATCCTCGGGATGTCCCTGCCTCAGGAAGATCTCTATGAGGGCCCGCCGGGAGATGAGCGCTTTTGCGCGGATCTGGATGAGCATGTGAGCGGAATTCCAGGAGTTGTTACGGTGAGCGCGGTCGCACATCTGCCGATGTGGGGGAATGCCGGACGAGGTTTTGAAATTGAAGGGCGTCCCGATCCGGGGCCGGGAAATGGGGCGTCGGCGAGCTATAGCGTGGCGTGTCCGAATTATTTTCGCGCTCTGGGAATTCCGCTGATCGAGGGACGCGAATTCAATCACAATGACACGCTGGCTTCGCCGGGAGTGATCGTCATCAACCAGACGATGGCGAAAAAGTATTGGCCGAATGAGGATGCCCTCGGCAAGCGAATCAAACAGCACCACGCGTGGCTCACCATAGTCGGTGTCACAGGAGACGTGCGCCATTGGGGGCTGGATGAGGAATATCATCCCCAGTTTTTCAAGCCCTATACGCAGGCGGGCTGGCCGACGATGAACGTCGTGGTTCGGACTACTGCGGCGCCTGCGTCGTACATACCCGCGGTGAAGAAGGCGATTGAGCAGGTTGAGCCGGACCGCCCCATCGATGATCCCCGAACGATGGAAAGCGTAGTGGCAAATTCGGTGAGTTCGCGGCGCTTTCCTATGCTGCTGCTCTCAGGCTTTGCCGGACTTGCTCTGTTGCTGGCTGCGGTGGGAATTGTGGGCGTCGTGAGTTATGCCGTTGCGCAACGCACGCATGAGATCGGAATCCGAATGGCGCTGGGTGCGCTGCCGCTCGACGTTTTAAAGCTCATGATGGCCGGCAGCATGAGCTGGGTGTTCGCCGGTATTGGTGTGGGGATCGTAGGCGCGCTGGCGCTGACGCGGTTGCTGGGAGATTTGCTCTTCGACATTAAGCCTTCGAATCCGGTTGTGCTGGGGACCGTTGCGCTCGTGCTGGGAGGCGTGGCGGCCTTGGCGAGTTTCATTCCTGCGCGAAGAGCGGCGAAGGTCGATCCGATGGTGGCGCTGCGGTACGAGTGAGAGCGAGAAGGAGAAGCGATGAACGGGCTCGTTCAGGATTTGAAATATTCGCTGCGGCAATTGCGGCGTAACCTGGGATTCGCTTGCACTTCCATCTTGATCCTGAGCCTGGGAATTTGTGCCAGTGTCGCGATCTTCGGATTTGTCGACGCCGCGATGATTAAGCCGCTGCCCTACTCAAATCCCAATCGGCTCGTCTTTGCGACGGGAAGCGTGTCGACGATTCCGCGCGCAAATCTTTCTTACCCCGACTATGTCGACTGGAAGAAACTGAATACGGTATTCAGTTCCCTGGAAGTGTTCGATTTCAGTGGATACCTGCTGCGCACGCCTTCGGGCACGGAACCAATCAAGGCAATGCGGGTCAGTGATGGATTTTTTCGAACGCTTGGGATTACTCCGCTCCTGGGGCGGGATTTCTATGCCGGCGAAGATCTGCCATCGGCCCCCAACGCTGTAATCCTGAGCTATGCCACCTGGCAGAAGCGCTTCGGCGGCAAAAAAGATGCAGTAGGTGAAACTGTTGCGCTCAGCGGCGTGCCTTACACAATCGTTGGAGTGCTGCCGCGGGAGTTTCAGTTTGCTCTCGCAGGAGATAGAGAATTCTGGGCTACTTTTCATGCCGACGACAGCTGTGCGCGCCGGCGCACCTGCCACAATCTTTATGGCATTGGACGGCTCAAAGACGGCGTCACGGTGGAAGCAGCGCGAGCTGAGATGAAAGGCATTGCCCATCAGCTCGAGTTGCAGTATCCCGCAGAAAATAATGGGCAGGGCGCTTACGTCGAAAAGCTTTCGAATGTAATGCTCGCCGATATTCGCCCCATCTTGCTGATGCTGCTCGCGGGCGCCGGTCTACTTCTGGTGATTGCGTGCGTGAATGTGTCGAGCCTCCTGTTGGTTCGCTCCGAGAGCCGCCGGCGCGAAATTGCGGTGCGCGGCGCGCTGGGCGCTTCGCGGATTCGCTTGATCCGCCAATTCACAACCGAAGGTGTCGTGCTGGTAGTCGCGGCCACCTTGATCGGGCTGGTCACGGCCCAACTCTTAATGCAAACGCTGCTCCGCTTTATCTCGAAGGACATGCTGGCCCAGATGCCGTATCTCGCCGGACTCGGCTTGAATTTGCACGTCATCGGTTTTGCCGCGATTCTGTCAATTGGAGCCGCGGCATTATTCTCGGTTACTCCGCTATTCCGTTTGCCGCTGTGGCAGATCCGCCAGAACCTGAATGAAGGTGGACGCGGTTATGCCGGCACATTGTGGCGGCGATTTGGCGCGAATCTGGTGGTTGTCGAACTGGCAATTGCGGTTGTGCTTCTGGTCGGCGCCGGATTGCTTGGGAAAAGCTTTTACCGGCTGCTGCATGTGGAAGTCGGCTTTCAGCCGGAGCATCTCGCCACCGTGACCGTGTCCTTGTCCGATGCGACCTACTCCACCGATCCGCAACTGGCTGAGGTAGAGAAGAAGATGTTGGACCGCATTGCATCTCTCCCCGGAGTTGAATCGGTCGGTGCGACTACCGTGCTGCCGGTAAGCTTCAACGGCAACACGACCTGGATACGGGTTGTGGGCCATCCATTTAACGGGGAGCACAACGAAGTGAATCAGCGCAGTATAAGCCCCGCACTTTTTTCGACTCTCCACGCGCGCCTGCTCAGCGGGAGGTATTTGGCCGAAACCGACGATGCCACGCGGCCTCATGTCGCGCTGATCAACAACGCTTTGGCTAAAAAATATTTTCCCGGCGAAGATCCAATCGGAAAAAAGATTGCGCATTACGATCTTGATCCCAAGTCGATCAGCGAAGTCGTCGGCGTTGTCGAAGATGTCAGGGACGGAGCGCTGGATTCCGACATCTGGCCGGCCATCTACTATCCCTTCTCCCAGGACACCGACGATTACTTTTCGATCGCCGCACGAACGTCGCAGGATGCAGGATCGCTGTTGCCTGCAATGGTCGCCGCGGTACATGAAGTGGATGCTGGTATCGGTACGGGCGACGAAATGACGATGGACGAAAGAATCAACGGCTCACCGACGGCCTACCTGCACCGGTCTTCAGCGTGGCTTGTCGGATGCTTCGCTTTCCTGGCGCTCTTGCTTGGATTAGTCGGCCTCTATGGAGTGATCGCGTACTCGGTGAGCCGGAGAACTCGCGAGATTGGCGTGCGTATGGCGCTCGGGGCGCAGCGGAGTTCGGTCTATCAACTCATCATGACAGAAGCGGCATGGCTCACTGCCTTTGGAATCGGATTAGGCATCCTCTGTTCACTCGCCACCACGACGTTATTGCGCGGACTGCTCTTTAATGTGCGTTCGTGGGATGCGCCAACATTGATCACAGTATCGGTTGTGCTCGGCATTTCTGCGCTGTTGGCTTGTTACATTCCCGCGCGTCGCGCAGCGAAGGTGGATCCCATGGTGGCGCTGCGCTATGAGTAGGAATCGAAATTGGAGAGAAAGATGATTCGCTTTAAGAATCTGGAACGCAGTTACAAGACGCCGGCGGGGCAGACATGGGTACTGCGGCGCATCAACCTGGAGATTCGCGAAGGCGAGTTCATCACGGTCATGGGCCCTTCGGGCGCGGGCAAGTCATCGTTATTAAACGTTCTCGCGCTACTCGACGACAGCTGGGAAGGGGAATATTGGTTTCGCGATCAGGCAGTGCATGACATGAAGCGCAAGCAGCGCGCGGATTTGGCGAAGCGCAACGTCGGAATGGTTTTTCAGAGCTACCATCTGCTCGATGATTTGACGGTGATGGAGAACATCGATTTGCCGCTCTCATACAAAGACATTCCCCGGCGCGAGAGGCAAAGCCTGGTCGCGGACACGCTGGATCGGTTTCAGATTGTTGCCAAAAAAGATTTGTATCCCAGCCAGCTTTCGGGCGGACAACAGCAGCTGGTTGGAATCGCCCGGGCCGTGATTCACAAGCCGGCATTGTTGCTGGCGGACGAGCCGACGGGAAATCTTCACTCAGGACAGGCGAAAGAAATTATGGAATTGTTTCGTGGATTGAATCAGCAGGGAACCACGATAGTGCAGGTCACTCACTCGGACGTGAACGCCAGTTACGGCAGCCGGACGATTCAACTGCGAGACGGGTGGATGGTCGGCGACACGGCCAATCCTGCGCTTGCCCAATCTGCGATGCAGTCGGCGGAGGTGAATGCATCGTGAGCTTAACCGCTCGAAAGCTTCTTAGCTTTGCTACCGGTCTTGTTGCTGCGCAGGGCCTATCCACCGCGTTCCTATTCGCGCAAACGACTGTGTCAGCTCCAACGCCAAGCGCAAACCAATCTGCAACGCGGATGCAGTTTGAAATGCCGAAGTCCTACAATCCGTTGCATGCCTACTCTCCGGATACAGTGCCTGAGCCTGCGCTCGCAAATTCGCCGCGCCTCGATCAACTTGTGCGCGAAGGAAAACTTTATCTGTCGATGAGGGATGCGATCAATCTTGCGATCGAAGACAATCTTGATCTGGCGATCGCCCGCTACAATCTCCCGATTGCTAACACCGATATTCTGCGCACGCAGGCCGGAGGATTTTTTCGCGGCGTGAACACGGGTGTCGTGCAAGGAACGCCTGGCGGCGGGATCGGCGGCTTCGGTACCGGGGCCCCCGGAGCTGGTGCCGGTGGAACAACCGGCGGAGCGGGAGGCGCGGGTGCGGGCGCGTCAGGTCTGGTGCAGTCGACACTTGGCACCGGAGCGACGGTCAACTCTTACGATCCGCAGATCAACATTAACGGAGGAGAGGAGCATCTGACTTCTCCGGAAGCGAACGAACAAATCTATGGCGTGAGGTCATTGCAGGCGAACACATTTCAAGGGAATGCCAGCTATTCACAGTCTTTCGCAACCGGTACGAGCGTAACTTTTACGTTCGACAATTCCCGGCAGACGACAAACAGCCCGTTTTTCAATCTTTCTCCGGCGCTGAGTTCCAGCTTTCGATTTCAAATTCAGCAGCAGTTGCTGGCAGGTTTCGGTCTCGGTCCGAACCTGCGGTATTTGCGGATCGCAAGAAACAACAAGAAGATTTCCGACATTGCCTTTAAAGACCAGATCATTGCGACCGTCACCCAAATTGAAAATATCTATTGGGATCTGGTTAGCGCGTATGAGCAGACGCAAGTCAACGAGCAGTCGTATGCGTTCGCCCAACAGACGCTCGACAACACGAAGAAGCAACTGCAACTGCAGAGCGTCCCGGAGATGGATGTGATGCGCGCGGAGGCTGAAGTGTCACGGCGCGATCAGGATTTAACCGTTGCGCGCACCAATTTACAGCTGCAGGAAACGCTGATGAAAAATGCGATCACCAAGAGCCTGGATGATCCGGTGCTGGAGGAGATGGCTGTCATCCCGACAGACAAGATGGAATCGGTTGCAAGCGAAGCCGCGCGGCCGATTCAGGATTTGATTTCCGATGCGCAACATAATCGTGCCGAACTCGCCGAGTCGGATATCGATCTCGTGAACCGGCAGATTAGCCGTCGAGCGGCAACCAATGCGCTGTTACCGTCGCTTTCATTGATTGCTTTCTATGCCGGCTCTGGGCTCGCAGGCCCTTTGAATCCGCTCTACAGCCTCGGGCAAAACGTATCGGCCGTGCCAACGAATTTTGCCGGAGGGCTGGAAAGTACGTTTAATAATTCGTCGCCCGACTACTATGTCGGATTGAACTTGAATATTCCGATTCGGAATCGCGTGGCCAAGGCGGACCAATATCGATCGGAGTTGGAATATCGACAGGCTGAGCTCCGGCTGGAGCAATTGAAGAAGCAGGTTCGGATCGAAGTACGCAACGCACAGTATGCCCTCGATCAAACCGGCGCACGAGTAGGAGCGGCGCGCAAAGCGCGTGACCTGGCGAACCGGACATTCGAGATTACGAAAAAAGAACAGGATCTGGGCTCTGGGTCGAGTTATCAGACTCTCGCTGCACAGCACGATCTGGCCTTGGCAGAACTTGATCTAGTCGGGGCCATGACCACTTACGAAAAGGCAAAAGTAGAACTTGATCGTGCCACCGGCACGACTTTGGAACATAATGGCATACTGATCCAGGATGCGATTAATGGGGTTGTTTCCCATTCCTCGCCTTAGGCGGTCATGCCCACGTCAGCCAAATCCGGAGAAATTGAAATTGCCTCCCGCCGCGAATCCGCGGCCCCAATTCGCATCCTCGCCGCCGACGATCAGGAACACATTCTCGAAGCGCTCGATTTACTTCTTCATCCGCAGGGATATCGCGTTGACAAAGTACGCTCACCTGCTCTGGTACGCGAGTGCCTGGCGAGCGATTCTTACGACGCAATCCTCATCGACCTGAACTACACGCGCGATACGACCTCAGGCCAGGAAGGACTCGACCTGCTTTCACAGATCGTCGCGCTCGATTCCACCGTTCCTGTAATCGTGATGACGGCCTGGGCCAACGTTGAACTTGCGGTAGAAGCGATGCGCCGCGGGGCGCGCGACTTTGTGCAGAAGCCGTGGGAAAACGAACGGCTGGTTTCGATTTTACGAACGCAGGTTGAATTGCATCGTGCCTTACAGCAGGCAGCGCGGCTGGAGGCGGAAAATCGGCTGCTGCGCGCCGAGGGTAGACCAGAGTTTATTGCGACGGCTCCGTCGATGCAGCAGGTGCTCGATACGATCGCGCGCGTGGGACCATCCGATGCAAATGTGCTGATTACGGGAGAGCATGGGACTGGGAAGGAAGTCGTCGCGCAAACGCTGCATGCTCTTTCTCTACGTGCCTCAAGGCCCTTGGTAGCCGTGAATACTGGAGCGATTCCCGATGGAGTTTTCGAGAGCGAACTTTTTGGGCATGTGAAGGGCGCTTTCACGGATGCACGCACCGACCGGATCGGGCGCTTCGAATTGGCCGATGGCGGAACAATTTTTCTCGATGAGATCGGAAACGTCCCTCTGCGCCAGCAAGCGAAGCTTTTGCGGGTGCTTGAATCCGGAGAAATCGAAAGAGTTGGATCGTCGCGAGCACGGCGCGTGAACGTAAGAGTGCTATCAGCGACAAACGCCGATCTTCCGGCAGCATGTACGTCGGGACAATTCCGCGAAGATCTGTTGTTTCGTTTGAATACCGTAGAGATTCACGTGCCAGCATTGCGCGAACGGCGCGAAGATATTCCCGTGCTGGCCGGACATTTTCTGGCTCGCTACGCATCCCGCTATCGTCGGCAAGTTCAGACCTTCGATGCGCCTGCAATGCAAGCGATGAAGCAGTATGCTTGGCCGGGAAATGTACGGGAGTTGGAGCACACCATCGAGCGGGCCGTGTTAATGTGCCGTGGAGAAGAGATTCAGGCTGCTGATCTTTCGCTGAGCGCGCGGGTACAGTCGCAGAATCTTGAAGACCTAAGCCTGGAGGCAGTCGAGGCGGTGCTGGTTCGTAAGGCGCTGCAGCGTTTCCAAGGCAATGTGAGCCAGGCGGCGGAAGCTCTGGGATTGAGCCGCGGCGCGTTGTACCGACGCATGGAGAAATATGGGGTCTAGTTCCACTGGACCGAAGCCCTCGCAACCGCGAAAACGTGCACGACTCCTGTACGAACGGCGAATCAGTCTCTATTCCTTTTTAGTTGCACTGCCTGGACTCAGCGTGAGCGCAGTGCTCGTATGGATGCAACCTTGGACCATTGAATCCAGGCTGGCCCTTCTCGGGGCTGAACTGTTTATCTGGTGGCTTTTGGCGATGGCGCTGCAAGAGCAGACATCGCGCCCGCTGCAAACCCTGGCAAACGTGATTGGCTCGCTTCGCGAAGAGGATTATTCTTTTCGCGCGCGCAATGCTGTGGCTGACGATGTGTTGGGTGAGCTCTCCCTCGAAGTCAACGCGCTCGCCGATATGCTTTCCGACGAGAAAGTGAAAACCATCGAAGCGACCGCGCTTCTGCAGCGCGTGGTCGACGAAATTGATGCGCCGTTATTCGCATTTGATCTCGCCTCCAGGTTGCGCTTGGTGAACCCAGCGGGAGAACATTTGCTGCGCCAGACCAAAGCTCGAATGTTGGGGTGTAATGCGAATGAGTTGAGCCTGCAACCTTGCTTGTCGGCGGAAAATGAGAGCGTCGTCGAGTTGCATCTGCCGGATTCCCAGGCACGCTGGCTCTTGCGCCGCAGCGCATTCCGCCAGAATGGCGTTCCGCATACTCTCGTAGTTCTTTCCGACGTGAGCCGGGCGTTGCGCGAAGAGGAACGGCGCGCATGGCAGCGCCTCATTCGTGTCCTTGGACATGAATTGAGCAATTCGCTGGCGCCGATTAAGTCGATTGCCGGAAGTCTCGGCTCGCGAGTGTCGGCAATGCCAACGGATATGGAGGGGCGTAGCGACCTGCAACGTGGGCTTGAAATCATCGAGGCGCGTTCGGCATCACTGCATCGCTTTCTCGATGCTTATCGGAAACTGGCGCAGATGCCGGCTCCTACCCTGAAAGAGGTTTCGATCCCTACGCTAATTGGTCGAGTCGCGAACCTTGAAACCAGAGTTCATGTCTCGGTGCGTCCGGGGCCGAATATCGCTTTCGAAGCGGATCCGGATCAACTGGAGCAGATGTTCATCAACCTTGTGCGCAACGCTGCCGATGCTGTGTTGGAGAATTCTTCGGACGTGGCGCAATCGGGATCTGACAGGGTACTGGTGCGCTGGGATGCGAGCGATGCAGAAGTTACATTCTTCGTTGACGATGTTGGGCCCGGACTCCTGAACCCGGCCAACGTATTTACTCCTTTCTATACGACGAAGCCGCATGGCAGCGGCGTTGGCTTAGTACTTTCCCGCCAAATCGCGGAAGCGCACGGCGGCCGGATTGAAATTGGCAATCGCGCCAACGGACCAGGCTGCACGGTGAAGGTGGTCCTGCCGCGTTCACTTCAAAGATAACTACTCATCGAATGGAGCCTTCGCCATCAAATCGCAAAAGTTGCGGGGATGGAAACCTGCGGCATAGCGCTCGCCGATATCCCGCATAAAAGTTCGTCCGGCACTGTGCGGATGGTGATCGATTACATTGGCACAGGTTTTTACGAAGGCATCCTTAAATTTCAGTCGCGGAAAAGCCTCGAGAATCGCTGCGGTTTCAGACTTTTTCACTTGCGCTGGGTCCGGGCCTAAGACATCCGCTCCGGCGCCTTGGCCTACCAGGGCAATTTCCGGACGTTTGTATTCGCCGATTGCGAGGCAGTGCATCGCGATACCATCCCAGACCGTCTCCGTTCGATCTTCAGGGTACCCTTGTTGACTGAGAAATTTCTTCGCGGTTTCTGCTCCTTGTATTTCGAAGGGCAGATCTCCCGCGAATTGATCGGTCAGGCCCAGATCATGCAAAATGCAGGCGAGATAAAGGGTCTCTTCGTCGAAGCGCTTGCCGGTAGCTTTCCCCATGAGCGAACCAAAAAGAAATGTGCGCATTGCGTGATTGAATAGATAAGGAGGCGAAGCGGAGCGGCTCAATTCAGTTGCCGCCTTGGCGATTTTCGAATCTACAATCCTGATGCCTGCGATTGATGCAGGCAAAGGGTTTGCGGGTTGCATGCCGTCTCTGTTGGATTGCACTGCTTGTAACAACCTGCAGGAGCGACGGCTAGTCCAGCCAATTGAAAAAGCACCCAAAGACTGCAATAGTGTTCTTCGATTCATACTGTCAGTAGTTGCCATCGATTAATCGCTGTACTTCAGAACGGCAGCCGCGGCTGCAAGAGAGTTCTTTGCCGTTTCTGAGCACGGCGATAAATTCTCCATTTTCACAGGGCTGCAATTCGCGGATTCGATTGATATTAACGATGAAAGAGCGGTGAATACGTACAAAGCGCCCGCTATCGAGCTTGGCCGACATCGTTCCGATCCCCTCGCGCAGCAAATAAGCGTCTTTGCCAGCATGAATCCGGACGTAATTCGCGGCTGCCTCAATCCAGTCAATCTCGTTCAGGTCTAGAAAAACGACGCGCCCGGACGTTTTGATCACGAGTCGCCTCAATGGCTTAGATTCGGCCTTCGTGGTGTTTAACATATCTAGCAGCCGCGCCTGTACATTCTGTTCGTGGGATTTCAATAACTCGGCACGTGCCCGCTCCAGAGAATGATGCAATCTGGCTTGGTTAAATGGTTTCAATAAATAGTCCAGCGCGTGTGCTTCAAATGCGCGAATTGCATAGTGATCGTATGCGGTCGTGAATATGACGACGGGCAAGTGCTCCTTGGATATCTGCTCCAGCACTTCAAACCCATTGAGGTCGGGCATTTCTATGTCGAGGAAAAGCAGGTCTGGTTTGTGCAGTCGCACAGCGTCTACGGCCTGCTTGCCGTCCTGGCATTCGGCCGTGACACTGATGCCCTCCTCCGAACCCAGAAGTATCAGCAACTTCTTCCGCGACAGGCACTCGTCGTCGGCAATTACGGTGCGCATCGTGGGTACAACCATAGTGGCGCCTGCTCCTCGTTTGTGGTCGCGCTAATTCGCTTTTGGACAACGGCGTTCTCGAAAAACGGCATGCGCAGGTAGACCTCAGTGCCGCCTTCCTTCCGGCTACGAATGTTGCAAACCTGCCTATCTCCATATAAAGTTTCGAGTCTTTCGCGCGCGACGCTTAGTCCCAGTCCGCGCCTGAACATTTTCTCGCCTGGTTCTGCGAGGCCGGGTCCGTTGTCGCGAATCCGGACTTCGAGATTATTTCTCTCGTGCTTGATGCGGATTTCGATCTCACCCGGACGGGAGACCTTCGAAGTCCCATGCCGGACGGCGTTTTCCACTAACGGCTGCAAGAGCAGGTGAGGGAACTGCGTATCGAAGCACTCCGGTTCGATATCAAAAATCACACGCAACTTATCTTCAAAACGGGCCTTCTCGATCTCCACGTAAACTGTCAGAAATTCCAGCTCACGGCTCAGCGTCGTCAGTTGCGTTCCGTTATTTTCCAAACTCATACGCAGCAAATCGCTGAGCGAGGTCATCATGCGATCCGCCGCCACTACATTAGTCAGCATGAGAGCCGAGATCGAGTGCAGCGTATTAAACAGGAAATGCGGCTGCATCTGGCTTTTTAAAGTTTGGAGGCGTGCCTTTACCAATTGCCCCGCAAGCTGTGTTGCGCGGAGTTCTTTCTCCTGGGACCAGCGGTAATACAGAACCGCATGGGCAATAAGCAACGTCGGGATGTAGGCTTCGGTGAGATCATCCACCGAGCTTGAGAAGAGCATGCTTTTCATCGCTATCCACGAGATGCGAAAAACACGTGCATGCGCGTCCCAGAACGCAGAGTGAAACCCTCGCGTAGCCGGATCCCAGTACGCGTAGGGCGACACGCCCCAGATCACAATGTGCACGAGCGCAAAGGCCAACAAAGTTGCAAGGTACAACCACGACCGGCGTCTCCAATTGTTACGTTGCACAGGAAACTTCAGCGCGAGGAGGAAGACAAAGGGCGTGAGCGGGGCATAGCTGAGAATCTGGCTGCATTCCATTCCCGCGATTGTCGTGAACTTCATGCCGCCATAGCCGAGACGATAAAACTGGTACACCGTCATCGTCGCGGCTGCAGCGACGAAGCTCCAGGCGGCGAAGCTGTAAACCCAAATCAACCTCGAACTCATCACGGGCGCGGCAAGGCCCACACTTTGCGTAGTCGATTTCATTTGGAGAGTCCCAACAACGCCGCCAAAAGTGTTTCAGAGTGCTGCTTGCAACCTGTCGTTTTAACTGTGCCGTGCTGTGTGTTGGACCCTTGGAATCGCCGATTGTCACCGGGACTTGGTCCCGCTTTCTGACTATTTCGCATCCGCCAGACGGCTATTTGTAATCACGGCCTGATTGTTCAACGAATTCTGCCAAGCGTTGCGCCTCAGCGTTCATCGAGTGCGAAAAAACAGATATGCATAACTCTCGCTAACAAATCGATAACAGTTCAGTCTTGTTGTGTTCGGTATGAAGCATGACGAAACGCCCCGCAGCTGCATAGGGGTGATTACGAACAGATTGCCTGGAAAGTTCGCCTCTGAAGCAGGCGACGGCGGGGGAGGACGAGTGTGAAGATAAAAAAACGGGGGAAGCGAATGCTTCCCCCGAAAATGAATCGATTGCGAATGACTCAACTAGAACGTGATCTTGCCCATGAGTGCGGCGATTCGCATATCAGTGGCCGCTTGCGCAAACGCGCCGTATGGACTGGTCGGCGTGTACTGCGTGAATATGACCGTGCCGAAGCCCTGTCCGAAAGCTGTGGACGCTAGCGGATTGGCAAAGTTGGTGTGGTTGAGGAAGTTGTACGCGTTGAGCCCGACTTCAAGATCGACGCGCTCGGTCACTTTGAAATTCTTCCGTAGGCTCATATCTCCGCCCAAATAACCTGGGCCACGGAAGGCATTTCGTCCGACAACCGAATTGGTAAAGTTCGTCGATGGAGCGAACAGGTACGGCGCGGTGCTGTTGACACCTCCATCGATCCCAAAGCATGGTGCGAGGGGACTGAGGCAGCCTCTCACGTCTTTGAAATTCCGTTGCGAGAATTCCGGCTGGAGAATAATCGACGGGCCTCCAAGCGTGGAGCTGATCACGTTATTTGGGACCAGCGCCCCCGCTTCTGCTCCGTCGACGATCGTGAATGGGAATCCCGTATGCGCGAACAACGTGCCCGAAAGCTGCCAGCCTCCAATCGCGGCATTCAGAAGCCGGTTGCCGCTCTTAAAAGGCAATTGATAAAGATAGCTCGCCGTCAGAGTATGGCGTGAGTCATAGTCTGCGGAGGCATAGCTGTTGCGAATGCTGTAAGGATCGGTTTGGAAAATCAGACTGTTGTAGATTGAGAACCCCAGCGCGCCGCCATTCGAAACATCATCCAGCGCATGGGAGTATGTGTAATTGATTCGCCCGCTCAGTCCGTGCCAGGATTTTTCCTGGAACGACAAGGTGATGCCGTTGTAGTTGGACACCGCGCCATCAGTGAGTTGAACCACCTGTGCCACGCGCGGATCAGGCGCCGTCGCTGGCAGGGAGCCGAAGCCAAAGGCGTTAAGGAACGGATTGCGATAGAGTTCGTCGTAGCCACGATTGCCCACGTAGTTGGCGGACAATATGGCCCGTGAACCGATCGTGTGCTCTACTTCGAAATTCCACTCCACATATTTCGGATTGCTCAGATTGCGGTTGACATCGAAGTAATCTGGCACGCCCGTGCCGCAAGCTGGCGCGGCGGCCTCGTAAGTGTTGAGATTTCCGCCGTTGTTGTAGTTCGTGGTGAACGCGGCATTGCACTGCTGGACTAATTGAACGCCGCTGTTCGGAAATGCCGTGCTGGACGCGGGATTCATATCCCAAGCCAAGCTCGCAGTGGGCACGGCGGGCGGCCCAAGATTCCAGAGGTTGACTTGCGGGAAGTTCGTGTCGAGCGGCGCGACCAGCGTCGCGGCATAAAGATCAGAGAACAATCCCACGCCGGCGCGAATCACCGTGTTCTTGCCGCCCGGGCTCCAGGCGAGCCCAAAGCGCGGCTGGAACACGACCATTTCATTGCCCGGAACCAGAGTTTTGTGGCCAGTAATGAACGATTGATCGTAAGGGATGTCAGCGCCGTGCGGGATGTCGTTGAATGCATTCACGGGATAACCGGCACAACTGCTCTGGCATACGCCTCCCGAGTTACGATCCGCACGCAGCGCCATGGTGAATTTCAAATTTGAGCCGGCGCGGAATTCATCCTGAAAATAGAGTCCGAAGCTGTAGAAAGCTTCCGGTTCAACCGCATGCTGCGCGAAATTGTAGTTGGTAAACGATCCGGCGGAGGCCAGGCTGTCATTGTAGAAATCGGGCAGCGTGGCGTTGACTGCCGGAAAAATGGCGACCTGCGATGGCGCGTGATCGCTCACGTCATCGCGCTTGAAGTTCACTCCCATCTTGAAAGTGTGGTTCCCGCGCGTGATCGAAAGATCGTCGACAAGACCCCACTGCGTTACATTGCGTCCCTGCGGGAAGAAGAAGAAATTCGCGTAACCGCCGGTTCCCGAGCCAAATCCTAATGATGTAAGCGCTCCGCTGGGAAAGTTCAGAACGCCAGGGAAAAGCGTTAGAGCTTTTGCGCCCGGAGAAATGCTTCCGAATAGAGCGGAATAGTAAAGCGCTGACCCGATGAAGTTATTTACGACGTTGGGAGTGAAGACGTGGGTGTAATTCAGCTGTCCCTCATCCTGCGGTTGCATGCTGAAGGTGTCGAATGCGGAATTGACGACATCGGTGTAGGTCGGCTGAACACCGCGGTCAAATTTCATTCGCCCGAAAGCCTTGTCGTTCGGGCCAAGCGATACATCGAAGCGGCTGGAGATCAAGTATTCGTGATTTCCAGACGAGGCGTTTGACGTCCAGGTTTCGGTGCAAAGATCGCCCGCGACTGGTGAGGCTGTGAATCCGTTGCCGGTGCAACTGCTCGGATTTGCCACCGCATTCTGAATGCCCGACGCATTGTTATACAGTCCAAAGAGGTTCGAATAGAACGCTTGCGTCGCTGAATCCTGCGGAACATTAGCTAGAGTCGCAGCTTGAAATGCAGGAGTAGGCACGGTGGCGTGGTTCACCGTGGCGAAAATGTAGCGCAAGCCCTCGGTGTTGAAAAAGAAATAGGCGCGGTTCTTCAGGATCGGGCCGCCCAGACTTGCGGCCCACTGGTTATTGTTCTCGAACGGACGAGACCCGTCTGCAGCTTTTGTCAGCGGATCGTTCGCGTTCAAATATCTTCCCGTCCAGTTGTAGACTGCATTGCCGTGCCACGCATTCGTCCCCGAGCGCGTCGCGTAATCCACCTGCGATCCAGCCTGGCGGCCATACTGCCCGGTGTATGCATTGTTGACCACAGAGACTTCTTCGAGTTCATTTCCGCCCAGCGTAAGGTTACTCGCGCCGGAATTATTCAAGTTCAGGAACGGGTCGTTATAGTCGTTGCCGTTCACTGTAAACAAGTTCGAAGTGCCCGGCAGTCCAAAGGTGCTGAAATTCCCATAGCCGAAGCCATTCGAATTCATGACCACGCCCGGTGCAGTTTGGGCGATGTAGGTGATGTCGCCGCCAGGATTCGGCGTCTCGCGAATCTGCTGCGTCTCGAACGTCGTCTGGATATTTGCGTTTTCGGTCTGCAGTAGCGGCGCGGCACTCGTGACCTCGACGGTCGTACCGGCCGCTCCAACCTCCAACGTGAGATTGGCTCTCACGGTAGTGCCAAGCTGAACCGTGATCAGCACCGTCGCTTGTTGGAAGCCCTCTTTTTGAGCAGTCATCGTGTATTGGCCGGGCTTGAGCAGCGCGAAGACATAGTCGCCATTTCCAGAGGACGTGGCATTAAATTGATCGGCGGTGTCATTACTCTTGAGGGTCAACTTCGCGCCATTGACGAGCGCTCCGGTGTGATCGGATACCACTCCTGCCACGCCGCCGGTAACAACGGATTGCGCCGCAGCAAGGGAGGCCAATGCCAACAGCAAAAATAAAATACATGGCAATCGCAGTGTCAGGCCCATTTTTGTTAAGCAAATAACATTCTCGTTTTTTCTTGTCATGTCTGTTCTCGTCTCGTTTCTCATCCGCATTCCACACTCCTCATAGAAGTTCTGCATCTTCTTCGGCAGCACATGTCGTCGTGCTCGGCACAAAGATCTCTTGTGCATGAGCATGTCGCTTGCACAATGGTGCAGATACGCAATCGCGCGCCAGCAGAACCAGCAATTGAGGGACGAGTCGTTACGGAATAGAGACGAGTGGGTCCTTATGTTGTTCCTGAAGTGTTCGCGCTGAAAACCTAAAGCTCCACAATCTGGGAGATTCACGAGTCGTGTGTATGAGTATTCGGAGAGTACGAATGTGCGGCAAAGGATGATTTGTTTTGCGGGAAGTTGTCACAACACATTGCTGGTGCTGTATCTCGAAGTTTAGATATTCGAAAAAACAATCGACGTTAAGTTAGAGGCTCGCTCAACGCACCCGAATCGCTCTGGGCTGCTGCGCCGCGTTGCAGCAAGCGTCGGCAAGATTTCCAGTTTGCAGGGGGATGAATGAGTTCTGCAGCTCAAACCCCACAAGGCTCCGCGTGAAATCAAAGACCACACGCTTGAACTGCACCTGCGAAATTCCAAGAAGTCCTTGCAGATGGCAACAGGTCGGGTTGCCGGCGATTAACGCCAGCGTTCCACTGAGGTTTACATCGCCAATGTGCGCGTCCTTGAGTTGAATCTGCCGCAAGTCCGTATGGCCGGCGAGATTCGACATCCGGATCGGAATCCCGAGGTCTTTCCACTCCGTTACCTGCGGCATCTCTGCGGCAAACAAAACCAGCGCAGAGCCGCCGGTGTCGACCAATAATTTCGCCGAAGTACCGTTCAATTCCGCCTGCACTGTCAGCAAACCGTTTTCCTCTACCATTGGTGCCGCTGTCCGTGGCATTCGAATCGAACCAAAACTAATGGTTCTGGAAATGTAATCAATTTGAAAGTTGGCTGCCTGGAGCGCATCGATACCGATGACAGCATCTACTCGAATTCCGATCTGATTGTGCACCCATGAAAGATCGTTCACCGCAACCCGAAGATTCTCGCGGTGAATCGGCCCCAGCGCAAGCTCCGGCAGAATCGCAAAATATGCTTGCGCAACACCATCAAGCGTCGTGATATTTCCGTCCGCTATGTGTTGCAGATTCAACTCTTCCGCTGTCGCTGTATCTATGATCGACACATTTGTTCCGGTATCAATCAGCACATGCCGTTGCTGTTGCTTTAGCGATCCCTCGACGACGATGAGATGATTTCTATACAGGATGAAAGGGATCTTCTGTACATCGTGCTTGGCTGCGGCCGCCGATATCACCAAACCTACGAACACCGCAATGACAGCCGCAGTTTGTCCGGTGATAGTGTTGCTTCGGAAACCGCCGCGCGAGCCCGAGGAATTCTGCCGCCCGAATTGTGCCTCACGCCGCTTCAATGGAACTCTCATCGCGAGAGTTCGACTGTCGCCCTGCGTTGCAGTGAGTTGTTAAATTACGACTGCATCGCTTAGCGGGATGAGTGGAAGGAGTTATCGTTCCGACGGTGGACTGTTAAGTTTCTGAGTTGTTGGCAATGCCCAACTGCTCGCCCAGGTACGTAATCACCTGACGTGCGCTTTCAGATTTGACCAGGTGTTGGCGAAAGTCCTCGTTCATCAATTTTCGCGCCAAGGTGGAAAACACCTGCATGTGATTCGCGCCATTTTCTGAGCTGCGAAGAGCCAGCAGAACGACCATCCGTACGCCTTCACCGTCGACAGAGCCCCAATGAATGGGCCCGTTCAGTCGCAAGACGCAGATGGAATCGGAATTGATAGCGTCTGTCTTACAGTGAGGTGTGGCAAAGCCGTAGCCCAGACCGGTCGAATATACCGCTTCTCGAGCCCAAAGAGCTTCCTCGAAAAGTTGCCGATCGTGAGTTCGATGGGTGACATAAAGGGCGTCCACCATTTCTTGCATGACTTCTTCTTTGGACTGGCTTGTGCTGTCGAGCAGCACGAGATCCTCGCTGAGCAGGGATTCCGGTTGTTCCGATCGATGGGATGCCAGCAACCCGTCTACTTCGGCGGCTTCCCGGCACCGGAGCGCTTGTTCCAGCAGTTTGGTGCATTCCGGGCGCGCGAGTCGCGCTATCTCTCGCTTCAGTTCCCGAATTTCGATGGCAGGAACGCTCAGTTCATCCAATCCCAAGGCGATTAGAAGCGGAAGATAGCGGCGTTCTGCGGCCATATCTCCGCAGATTCCAACCCACTTGCCGGCTCGATGGATTTGGTCGCAAATATGTTTCAAAAAGCGCAGGAAGGCAGGGTGACTGCCCGTGTAAAGTGTCGCGACTTCACGATTGGAGCGATCCGCCGCGACGAAGTATTGAATGAGATCGTTGGTGCCAATGCTAAAGAAATCTACTTCTTGGCAAAGCTCCTCGATCATAAAAGCGACAGCCGGCACCTCAACCATGATGCCAACTTTGATGTTAGGAGCGTGTGGAATCCCGTCTTGCTGCAGCTGCTGTGCTACTTCCGCTATCGCGTTCTTGAAATGTTTTACTTCCGCCAATGACGAAATCATCGGCGCGATAATTTGAAGTGGGCCCTGGGCGGAAGAGCGAAGCATCGCCCGTAGTTGCGTATGGAGCAATTTCTGATGCGCGGTGTACAGGCGGACGCCGCGATTGCCGAGGAAGGGATTTTCTTCCGCCGGCTGGTTCAAATAGCGCGCCGGCTTATCGCCGCCAATGTCGAAGGTACGAACGATAACCGGCCGTCCCTCGGCCGCGCGGATTGCCTCGGAGTAAATCGCGAACTGTTCCTCTTCCGAGGGAGCATCATCGCGGCCGAGGAAAATCATTTCGGTTCGGAATAACCCGATGCCTTCAGCTCCGTTTTCGAATGCGACGCCAATCTCTTCTCCGGTCGAAACATTTGCCGCGAGTTCAACCGGTATTCCATCGGCCGTTGTGGTCCGCGCTCTTGTATCCTCTGCGCGCGATGCTTTTCGCTTCTGCAAGGTTTTCAATTCTCGCTCGTAGAAGCGTTTTACTGGCTCCGAGGAGAGCGGAACCACGAAGCCGCGGTTGGCATCAACTACAACTTCTCGGCCTTCACTGAGGATCAGGTGCCCATTTCGTACATCTGTCAACGTCGGTATGCCCAGTGATCGAGCGAGAATGGCCGCGTGGGAAGTTGCCCCAGAATGTTCCAGAACAAGGGCCTTCAACCAGCGTCGATCAAGCTCGAGAAATTGCTGCGGAGCCAGTGTTTCAGCCACGACTACCGACGGTTCGTGAAGCGTCACCGCAGTTCTGTTCAGCAAGGCGGGATCGACTTCATGCAGCAACTGCAGGCAGATCTCTTCAATGTCGGCGGAGCGCTGCCGGATGTACTCGTTTTCAGAGTGGGCAAAAAGATCGATAAAGAATTTTCCGGTTCGCACGATCGCTTGAGCCGCGGACTTACCACCCAGAATTTCCTCTTTAAGCTTCTGAATTAAGAAGACGTCGCCCGCGATAGCGAGGTCGGCCTGCAGAACCGCTGTACCCGTAGGAGTGAGGGAGTATTTAAGTTTGTCGTTGAGTTGCTGCCGCACGGCGGAGATGGCTCCCTCTATACGCGTCAATTCACGCCGGGAATCAGTTTGCGGTTCCGCCGTCAAATCGTCCGGGAGCGGCATTTTGCGCAGGATGACGACCTTGCCCTGACCCACCCCCCGGCTTACAGGAGTTCCGAAAACGCACGGTACGTCAACCGCCTGCAGAGGGCGAGGCAGATTTGCATTTCGACCAGGGGATGCAATTCCGGCCAAAGGCACATCACAGCTAGGGAGTTTTTCTGTAACAAACTGATGCAGCGCTTTGAGCGCGGCCTGTTGATCGTCTCCGATGATGTCTACAGAACAACGATCGTGTAGACGGATATCCGCGGCGATGATCCCCAACACGCTTTTTAGGTTTGCCACGAGACCGTTGCGGAGATTCGTCAGGGTGTACTCGGAAGCAAACCGGTTCGCCGCCTCTGCCAGATGACTGGCAGGGCGGGCGTGCATCCCGTTAGGCAGCGGACACTCAAAAACGAATTGCAACGATGCTTCCAACTTCTGCGTCATGTTCAACGTTGAATCTTGGCGAAAATTGCCTCCGGGCTTTTGAGCGCATCCTGCAATGGCACCTGGATTACTTTCACCCCGTGGAATCGCTCTTTGCCCTCAACCTCGATATCAACGGCGAAGATGGCAAACTGCGCCTGCCGGATATCGCTCTCGGTCAGCTTATTTTCGATACCCATTGCGCCCTGCGTTTCGACTTTGATTTCGTGGCCCATGGTCTTGGCCACTTTTTCCAAGCGAGCAGCGGCCATATAGGTGTGAGCGATGCCCGTCGGGCACGCCGTCACCGCGACAATCTTCATACTGCGGGCTCCTCTCTTTTCGGATTTTTCCCATTCGCGCGCGTACGCAGCAGCACGATCGAAAGCGCTGTAATCACGCTTCCGGTGAGAATTGCCGAGGCGTACGCAAAACCGTGATTGACAACGCCCAAAATCAGAACGATGGGACCACCATGCGGTGCGTGATCTCCTACCTGGCCAACCATGGCAATAGTGGAAGCTACCGCGGAACCGACGATGATGCTCGGGATCACGCGAATGGGGTCGGCCGCGGCAAAAGGGATCGCGCCTTCCGTAAGCCCGATCATGCCCATGGCGATTGCAGCGAGGCCAGCCTCACGCTCCTCTTCACTCCATAGATTTCTGCGAAGCAGCGTCGCCAATCCCATGCCTAAAGGCGGCGTGCAGATCGCCGCGGCGCAAGCTCCCATGATGCGGTAGTTTCCCTGGCTGATCATGGCCGCACCAAAGAAAAACGCGGCTTTGTTCACCGGACCGCCCATATCGAAAGCGATCATTACGCCAAGGATCAAGGCCAGCAGCACATCGTTTCCCGTGCTCATAGACTGCAAGACGTGATTGGCGTGGTCCATGAAGAGAGCGATGGGAACGCCGACCACCTTGAGCATGAGTACTCCGATGAAAGCTCCGGAGAGAATGGGGATGACCAGGATGGGCATGATCGGGCGAAGGTATCGCGACACGGGAATTTTCTTGAGCAAGTTCACCACGTAACCAGCGATCAGCCCGATCAAGATGGCGCCGAGGAAGCCTGCCCGAATTTTTCCGGCAAGATACCCGCCGAGAAAACCTGGAACCAATCCGGGTTTTTCAGCGATGGAATAGGAGATGTAGCCGGCAAGAACAGGCAGCATTAGATCGAAAGCTGCCGTGCCAATATCAAGAATCAGCTTGAGTCGCGGGGACCCGGAGAAATCGGGACCAGCCGCGGTCATCGGCGCAAATGCAATTGCGCAAGCAATGAGGATGCCGCCGCAGGCGATAAAAGGAATCGCGTACGACACACCGGTTAACAAGTGTTTCCTCAACTGCTGGAGCGATGTGAGCATGTGTAGTGACTCGGAAACGCTCCCACGTTGGGGCAGTTTCTCGTCATTTCGTAAAACCAGCCTCTTCTATAACCTGGATACTCTAGATCGATGTCGACTGTACCTCTTGCATCGCTTACGAGCCGTCTTCCGAGCGCGAACCCCGTTCAAAGCCGTGAAATCTGTTATCTGACGCGCTAACTCAGTTCATAAGCCGGACAAGTAGTCTCGTAGTATGTGTGATCTGTCCTAGTCTGGAAACAGGAGAGATGGAACGTTTGTTGTATTAAAGTAGCATTCTACATAAAAGCGTTTTTTCCCTGCTCGACTACGCCGGAATGGAATTGTTGGCCCGGTATTCCGTGGGTGTCGTTTTGCAGATCTTTTTAAATACGCGACAAAAGTATGCTGCATCCGCATAACAGCAACTGGCCGCAATCTCTTTCAATGTCATGTTGTAGTTTTGCAGCATGAACTTGGCGCGGTTCACCCGGACCAGGTTCAGGTAGTCGTTGAATCGCATGAAGCCTTCTTTGCGGAAAAGGCGGGAGACATGGTTGGGAGCAAGCCGGAAATGCTGGGCGACACTTTCCCGAGTGATTGGGCTATGAAAGTTTTCCTGCACATATAAGCAAATTGCTTCGTAGGTTCGAATCGCTTTGCGCGGCCTCTGTTTCTGCGGTGACCTCAAAAGACGCAGGCACGCATGCAGTACAGATTCCGTCAGAAGCCGCGATAAAGGCCCTTTTGAGTGGTCAGTTGAGAGCACCATGAGTGCGGCGAGAATGCCATGTGTCGGTACGTCGTACCCTCCCTGCACGCTGGCCTTCACCGCATTTGCCGGCACTTCAGAACCGCCTTTATGCCGCACCAGGCTGATGCCAATCTGCTTCGCCCCAAAAAGAACGGTCAGCACGTCCACCCGGCCTGACCAGTCGGGCTTATTCCAGGCATGATCGGGAATAAAAACGGCGTGCCCCCGCACCGGCTTGATCGTCTCGGTGCGGCCTCCCTGCGCCAATTGCATCGTGTGACATCCCGCGAGTGGCAGCGATAGGCGCGGGAAATTCGTGACGTAAGCCAGGGGCGGCGGAACTGTAGATCCGTCCCCGAAATGCACATGCCGGACCCGCGTTTCACGCAGGTACTCCTCTAATTCATGCACAATGAGACGCGCCTCTGAAGAGGGCCGGGATTTCGATGGCGCAATCAACGGTTTCACGGAACGTTACGTTAGTGCAATGAATGTTAAATGTCTACTATTTCTTTTCGTGCTCGTTTCTCCCATACTTGCCAGCCGACCCAGGATCCACGCATGCGAAAACAGTTAATGTTCAGCTGCCTGAGGGCGAGATCAGGCCAGAATCGTAAAACTCCAGACAAAAACGTTTTCGTGGACTCAAAGCCAGCCACAATTGCCTCACGGGTGAGCCCATCCAGAGGCCGGAGATTCGCCTTATGAATCGGAAATCCAGTCGGTCGCGGATCGGCAATCTTTCGACGGTGAGTGAGGGGCGATGCGGAATTCGTGCATTGATTTCATTTCGAGGTGAACGATGAACGGCAGAACTCTTTTGTCTTCATTCGCCATACCGGCTCTGGTCGCGCTCTGCGCCTGCAACGGAATCGACAAACTGCCCGGCACGGGTTCCTCCGGCGGAGCGCTGACGGTGCAGATTTCGCAAGGCCCACCGGCAACACCACTTGCGGGGCAAAGCTTTGGCTTGGTTGCGAACGTTGCCAATGACTCGAAGAATGGCGGGGTGACGTGGAGTTGTGCTCCCGCAGGTGCGTGCGGCACATTCAATCCATCGACAACTGGTTACCAGATCGGGACCCTATACACGCCGCCCGTCGCCCCAGCGAACGGTCCTGTTCAAACCAATCTCGCGTATCCAGTGACGATCACGGCCGCCTCAGTTACGGATACGTCCCAGACCGCCACCGTCACTTTTAACGTAGCGCAGCAGTATGCGTTCTCGCTCGAAAGCTTCGGCTCGTGGGGAGCTGTCGGCAGCATTACGTTGGACGGAAACGGTAATGTCATCAATGGCGAGGCCGACATTTCTGCGAATGGCTTTTACCTCTACTACAACACGCCGATCACTGGAACGTATTCCCTCGATTCCAGCGGGCACGGATTTCTTTCCCTGGCGTTGCCGGCCACCGGAGAGCAGCAGACTCATGGCATTACCGCAATATCCAACTCGCATCTGCTTATGGCCGAGGAAGACAACTTTTACGGGTACACGTATGGGGGAGTCGGAAGTCTCGATCTACAGACTGCGGGGCCAAACTTCGCGGCGTCGCAGGTTTCGGGCGGATACTCATTTACGCTGACGGGGTACCAGGGAGCTACGCATTTTAACGGCAGCTGGGGCGGGATCTTTACGGCCGATGGCGTAGGAAATCTTACGGGTGGAGTGTTCGACACCAGCTTGGGAAGCGGTCTTGTCTCGACGCCGTTTACCGGCACGTTCACGCCGCCCGATGCTTACGGCCGAGGCACGCTTACATTTTCTGGCATTGACTGCACGCCTGCCCCGGTAACTTGTACGGATGCCGTCTACGCCTATTACATCGTCACCCCCGAGGTTTTGCGTCTGTCGGCAGCGAATACCTTGACGGTCATCACGACAAATTTCGCTGCTAACAGCGGAACCGCATTTGGCCAAGGTTCACTGGCGGGCGCGGCTGCTTCAAATTCGTCGCTGACTGGTGGCTACATATTTAGCTATTTCGGTTTCACAAGCACGGCCAATGGTGGTGAGCAGGGAGCTGCAGCCGGACAATTCAGCGCAGACGGCGGAGGAAATATTCCAACCGGCATCCTCGACCTGAATGCTTTCAGTACGCCTTCCACCGCATCGCTGGCAAATTCCACATATTCGATTTCGGGCAGTCCGCGGGGAACGCTGGCCGCATCGTCCGGTCAGACCTACAACATCTACCTCACGGACCCGAACTTGAACCTGCTTGATCCAAATAACACCATCGGCGGCGGAGGGGCGCTTTTACTGGAGACCGATACCGCGAATACGATCGGAGTGGTCATTCCGCAGACGGATCCAACCGCAAGCCCGACCGGTAGTTACGGCATTATTCTTTCCGATCAGCAGAGTGCGCCCAATGGCGATGGCGGTTTGTCGGGCCAATTTACTGTAAGTGCAACCGATGCCGGAACGTTCAGCGGCGAGGCGGATTTTCAGGGCCAAGGCAACCTCAACGCTACATTAATCACGGGTCCAATGTCGGGCACATTCACAGCCGACGGGTCCAATCCCGGACGATTTACGGGGACAATCACGACTGCGCCGTGCTTCCCTCTGTACGCACCTGATACGACGTCTCCGCCGACTGAATGCGGTACAGCTTTCAATGCAACCACCGAACCGCCCGAGCAAGTCTCTTACTACATGGCGAACAGTTCACAGGGTTTCATTATCGAAACAGACGCCACTGCCCCTGTCTTCGGCGTAATTGAAGCTCAAGGCACGATCGATTCCCAGGCTCAGAAACGGCAGCGCGCGCTACCGAAGAGTCACTCCGGTTCTTCGGCTCACCCAACTAGCAATGCGACTCAGCACTCAGCGATTTCCGGGAGGTCTCGATGAAGATTCTGGCGAACATTCTGCGCGCTGATTGTCAGTCGCTGCGCCGTTTCGCGATGGCTCTTGGCTCGGCTCTCTGTCTCCTGATAGTGGCTGGCGCGCCGCGGCTGGCGCACGCCCAGGAGTTCCGCGCTACGTTGACCGGCCAGGTGACCGATGC
>Ga0209169_10000161_pt1 | contig 39294 bp, 27 predicted proteins | sample HubBroMetageWRM4_FD_188346 | JGI IMG/M metagenome (GOLD analysis project Ga0209169, IMG submission 188346) | Warmed soil microbial communities from the Hubbard Brook experimental Forest, New Hampshire - Hubbard Brook CCASE Soil Metagenome WRM 4... | ecosystem: Environmental > Terrestrial > Soil...
CGGTCTGGCCCGGTCGTCAGTGGCATCGTGCCATACGGATATGCATCTACGAGGAAATCGCCGACGAATCCGGCTTCCACGAGCGGTTGCTGAATGTCGTGTCCGCAGCGGATATGCAGCGTCTTAAGATCACCGTCCGGCGCCGCGGATTTCCCGTCGATCGCCGCGCGCTGGCGCTCCATCGACGCGATGTGCCCCTTGAGCAGCGCCCAGCTCACAAAACGAAGCTCGCGCGCGATGACGAACTGCGCGTCCGCGAGCTTCGCGGTGGCTTGTAGTGCGTCGAACGCGCTGTGTGCGGGGTCAGAGCGCATCGCCGCAAGGCGTGAGAGGGCGTCGGCGTCCCCGGCTTTGGCGGCACGCAACAGGTCTTTGGCGCGATTCTTCTGCTGTTCGAGATTGAGGCGGAACGCGGAAGGCGGCCGCTCTGTACGGTCGGTCATGACAATCCCCTTTCGTTTGTCTGCGCCCGCACCCAGACAGAAAAGGGACGTGGAAAAGGACAGCCCCTGAATCGAGTCGTGGGCGCAGCCCTTTCCGCGGACGAGGATGCTCCGACCGAGCGGCACTATTTTGCGGAAGCAGAGGGTCTTGCGTCAACCGATCATGCGAAGCCGCTAGTTCACGGACTGAAAGCCTCCCAAATAGCTTGCGCTCCAGCCGGCAAAACCTCGGACAACTCAGGTGTTTGAGCGCGTGCCCAGACGGATCGCTGCAGGGCCTACCGCCCCTTGGCCTCGCTCACGCTCGGCTGCCCTGCGGGCGAACAAAAGTCCCGCAGGAGGCATGAGCATGCGCTGAAGTCGCGAAAGCCAACCGATTCGCCTTGAGCGCGTCCGCCACTTCCTCCTCCCGCAGCGGCCGGTAGAGGAAGTATCCTTGGACCGCGTCGCACGACAGGCTGCGGAGAAACTGCAGCTGCTCGGCGGTTTCCACGCCCTCCGCCACGACTTTGAGTCTCAAGCCGTGTGCCATTGCGATGATCGCGCGGGTAATTTTCATATCACCGGAATCTGCGGGAATATCCCGAATAAATGACCGATCGACCTTGAGGATGTCGATTGGGAAGCGTTTCAGGTATGCGAGCGATGAATAGCCGGTGCCGAAGTCATCGATGGCAATTTGCACGCCGATGGATTTCAATTTGTCGAGTACCGTTACAGCGCATTCGCCGTTCGCCATGACCACGCTTTCCGTGATTTCCAGTTCTAGATACGCAGGATTAAGTCCACTGGCGTGAATGATCCGCGTCAACTTTTCAAGCAACATTGAATCCCCAAACTGGCGCGCCGACAGATTCACGGCAACGCTTAATTTTGGCAGCCCGCGGCTCTGCCAAATATTTGTTCGCGCGCACGCTGTCGCCAGTACCCATTCGCCAATGGGCACGATCAACCCGGTTTCCTCCGCCAGTGGAATAAACTCCAGCGGGGGGACGAGGCCGCGAATTGGGTGCTTCCATCGCAACAGCGCTTCGACGCCGGTGATCAAACCGCTCGCGATTTCCACCTTGGGCTGATAGTGAAGAAAAAATTCACCCCGTTCCAGGGCGCGGCGCAGGTCCGACTCGAGCTCCAGTCTTTCGAGCGTGTGGACGTTCATCGAGGGCAGGTAATACTGATAGTTGTTGCGGCCCATTTCCTTGGCTCGATACATCGCCACATCCGCAGCTTTGAGGAGCGATTGCGAGTCGCTGCCATCGGCGGGGAAAATGCTGATGCCGATGCTCAATGTGACATGACAATCCTTTTGATCCAGCAGATAAGGGGCGCTCAATTGCTCGACCAGACGCTGCGCGCAGGCGGAAATATCAGCGGAATTCCAGCAATTCTCCATCAATACGACAAACTCATCGCCCCCCACGCGCGCCACCGTGTCTCCTTCCCGCGACTGGGAACGCAAGCGGTCCGCGACCTGGCGCAGGAGAAGATCCCCGGCCTCGTGCCCCAGTGAGTCATTGATTACTTTGAAGCGGTCGAGATTCATATACAGAATTGCGAGTTTCATCGATGCGCGACGGTGGCGGCTCAACGCTTGGTCCAGCCGTTGCGCCAGCATCAATCGATTCGGGAGCGAGGTAAGATCGTCGTGGAAGGCGATGTGATGTACACGGTCATCGGCACGCCTTCTTTGTTGAAGTATCCGCAACGATAAGACGGTTCCTAGAATTAATAGCACGGGAGTGGCGGCGAATAGGATTACCCGTAGCCACAGGTAAGCCGTGCGCGACGCTTCGCTCAATGCCTCGACGAATTGGTTTTCGATGGGCGTGAGTTTCTCATTTATCAAGGAAACCTCGTCCAGGGCGGCTTGAATGTGTTCCGCGCGCGGTGCGGGCGACTCGATCTCACGTTGCAGGGACCTCGCGGCCTCATCAAGTTGAATGATGTAGTAATCGGCGGATTCCCAGGCTTGAATTGCCCGCTGCATGAACCTGACCCGGGCAAATCTGCGATATAGAGTGAACATGCCGTCGACGTCATCGACGCTGTTGCCGCCCTGAATGAACCCCTGGCGCACTTTCCCAATATCCGGATTACTGTTGTTCATCTCCAGCCGCGCCGTGTGGTCTCCTAAGGGCACGCTGATATTTTCGCGAAATCGGCGCAGATCCTCTGGATTACGGCTGGTGGCGTACTTCTGCAGGTGGAAGACGGCATCTTTCTGGGCTTTCGACCAGCGACTCTCGCCGCCGACATACGCTCGCACTGACGACAACACGCCGAAGCTGAAATTGGCCAAGATGAGCAAACTTAAAACGATTGCAGCAAACATCCAAATGATCGAATAAGGAGAGCGCCCCGCGGATGCCGCTTCGGCGGACCATTCCGCTAAATTCTGCGATGGGACCGTCTGCTTCACTGGGTCGGCTCAAAAATTGAAGGTAACCGAGCCCATCAGCTGCCGCTCCACGTTTGGGCCTGCGGTCTGGCGCTGCTGTGCATGAGCGAGATCTTGTCCACTCGCTGCGAAAGTCCACTCCTTGTTCAATTGGTAGGCTAGTCGCGCATCGAGCGCGACATATTGAGGCAACGGCACAAGCGTGGTGCCCACGCCGCCCAAGGCAGGCAGCAGCCCCGCCGAATTAGACTGGTAGCGCGCATAGCCATCGATTTCCCATCTGCCGCGCCCCCAACCTAAATTGGTGACTATCAGATGCTTTGGGGTGCTGTGATCATAGTCGACGAATTGTCTGCCATCCTGCGCGAAAGAAGAGAGTTGCTCGCTGATTTCCTCGAAGCGGTAGTTCAGGCCCCAGCGCCAATAATCGTAAACGACTCCCTTCAGACCGAGCGTGAAGCCATGGGCGTAAGACTCGCCGATATTGGTGGGCACGGAGTATGGCGCACCGGATGTCAGAATGAATGCGCCGGACACGTCAAAAATATTGGCCGTGTCCTTATAAAAGACCGAGCCGCGAAATTGGGCGTGAAGTTGAGCAATCGGACGATCCCAATCCAATTCATAGTTCTTGACGTCGGTCGGATTCAGACTCGGCACGCCGGTCAGATTCAGATAGGGGGATTGGATCACCAACGCGCCGAGTTCAACGAGATTGGGCACCAGCACGCCGCGGCCCGCCAGCACTCGGACGACGTCCAAATTGTCCAGCTGCCAGACGAGCCCTGAGTTATAACTGACCTCATCGGAGACGCGGTTCCAATCGCCGTTTGTGAACGGATATCCGACGGGAATCGTACCCGTGCGCGCCAGCGTCAGCCGATCGATGCGCGCGGCAGTCGTTACGGACAGGGAATGGGTTACGCTCCAGTCCCACATACCGCTGGCGGAAAGCACGTCATTGGAGATGGTGCCGCCTTCGATCGAGCTGGTGTCCACGGCATCGCTTCGATATTCGACGGCGGCGCGAAGCGCGTGGTCGGCTCCTAGCTTGAATACATCTTGAATCTTGAAAACGGCCAAACGGTTTGCGAAATCGAGCGGCGCGCCAAGAATCGCCGGCAAGGAACGCTGATCGATCTGGTTCTCATAAGCGCTTGCTTCCCAGAGGCCGAGAGGCGAATCCGCCAGGAGTTGCGCCCTGACCGAATTGGCCACAAAGGTGGAAAAATCCACCAAGTAGCCGGGGTTTACCTCGAACTGACCCGCATTCACGTGGCTGGCTTCAAATCGCAATTCCACCGTGTCGGTGGCGCGGATCACCCCATCGAGATCGACAGCGGTGCGAGTGTTGTCCGGTTGCGGCCGCGTTCCCATGCTCGCTGGAACCGCAGTCGAGAAATCGCTGTCGGAACGATTGCCGGCGGAAATGCGCGCGGCGGCCCAATCATCCAGCTTAAACGTGGCGACGGCGGATTCTTGGGTGAGATTTTGCGTGCCGCCCGCGACAGCCACGGCATCCTTGTCGTCGTACAGAGGATTGTACGTGATGATGTTAATGACCCCGTCGACCGCATTTAGGCCGAAAAGCGCGCTGCTGGGCCCCTTCACGACTTCGATCTGGCGGATGGATGCCAGTTCTATCGGCAACGTACTCCAAGGCGTGAAGCTGTAGTAGTCCGCATACACCTGCCGGCCATCGATCAAAACCAATAAGCGCTGTGAGTAGGCTTGGTTGTAGCCTCGCACGCTGACGTCCGTATCGTCGGTGCCCCACTGCAGTAAATCGATGTCAACAATGTGGCGCAGAACTCCGGGAATGTCGCGCGCCCCGGAGCGGCGAATATCCTCAGCGGTGATGATCTCCATATTGGCCGGGACTTTGCTGGCGCGCTGCGGCGAACCCGTCGCGCTGGTGGTAACCGGCTCTGCAAACAATTGCTCGAGCGCGCCATAGTCGACGGACTGGGCGAGAATCGGCGGGCTGCTTGCCAGCAGCAGCGCGCCGGCCGCGCGGCTGAGGATGTGCCACACCCGACCTTGCGGTGTGCGTTGCCGAGGGCGGTTGGGGCGCTTCATAGGTCTACATCTCCGTGATCATCATGCGAAAGACCGCAGAGAATTTCAGATCGCTGCCGGTTGCAGCATTGCGGTTGACCAGAATTTCAATCTTTGGCTGTGAACGAACTCCGATGGCGCAACTGCCGCTCTTGACCTTTGCCAGATCGGTCGTGATGCAAGGGATGCGCTTGCTGCGCACCGTCTCGGCAAGCAGCGCGGCATCCTCGACGCCGCCGGTGAGAAGAAAAAGAGCGGCGGTGGAATGCTGAAGTTCGGTGACTGGGATGAGCGCCGGCCTAAGCGTGACGTTGCCAATTCTCAGCCCGTCACCGAGCATGTCTTTGAGGGCTTCCGCTTCGCGCAAGGATTGCGGATTCGCCGGCGAATAGACAATCCCTGCGATCACCTGGCCTTGCACCGGCTTGTCGAGAAACCCCAGGGCCCGGCCGGCGATCTGCAGGTCACTCAAGCTAAAATCCGCATGAGCGGTGCCAGAGGCGAACGCCGCGCAGAAAATTAGAAGTGCACGCAGGCACCGCCGCGAGATCCCGCATAGGTGAGCTTTCATTTCTCGTTTCCCACCAAACGCGGCTGATCGAGCAATATTTCATCGACGCGCATGGGTTTCACGGAACCTTCGCGCAGCAGTTGATCGGCTCGGCCTGCCGCCACCGCCTCGCTGAAGAAGTACCCTTGTGCGTGTGTGGATCCGGTCGAGGCCAGCAGAGCCCGCTGTTCCTCCGTCTCCACGCCTTCCGCGATCACGCCGATATTCAGTTCGCGCGCGATCTTGATGATGGCGCGAATCATGCTCGCGCGCTCCGGAATCGCCTCGGTGCTGCTGATGAATGCCTGGGCTATTTTCAGGTGGCTGACATCGTACGCACGTAGATATTCGAAAGAGGAATACTCCGTACCGAAATCATCGATCGCAATATGCGCGCCCAGTTGCCGAAGCTGCATAAGCGCGTCGTTATGCGTGAGTGTCGCCTGTGCCAGAGTGGCTTCGGTCACATCGAATTCGAGGCAGCCGGGCTCGAGGCCATAAAGCTTGGTGGTGATCTCAACGTCCCGTACCAGCTCACGGCTGTCCTTGAGCTGCGTGAGCGACAAATTGATGGCGATGACCGGCGGCGCCACGCAGGCGTCGCGCCACAGTCGCATCTGTCGACAACATTGATCCAGGACCCAGTGGCCGATCGCGGGAGTCAGCCTGGCCTTTTCCGCCTGAGGTATGAAGGCCGCCGCCTTCAGCAAGCCGCGCCGCGGGTGGTTCCAGCGCAGGAGCGCTTCCATGCCCACGATATTCCCGGAGACGATCTCGACCTGCGGCTGGTAGAACAGCTCAAACTCGCCCTTGTCGATCGCTGCTTTGAGCTCTTCAGCGACGGCGACACGCTCCCGCACTTCCTGGTCCAGATCCTCCGTATGAAAATGATATTGATTGCGGCCCGCGTTCTTGGAGCGGTACAGCGCCAGATCGGCCTGTGCCAACATGGCGTCGGGCCCCACGCTGGTCGCGCTATACGGACAGACGCCGATGCTGGCCGTCACGATTGTCACTTGCGAAGCATCGAGCAGGTAAGGTTGGGCAAGGCTTTTCTGGATTTTGGTGGCCAGTGCACCGGCATTGGCCGGCTCATTCACGTCCATTTGCAGAATTGCAAATTCGTCGCCGCCCAGACGGGCAATGAGGTCGCCGTCACGCACGATTTTGCGTAGACGATTGGCGACCTCGCGCAGGAGCTGATCTCCCACAGGATGTCCCAACGTGTCGTTCACGTCTTTAAAATGGTCCAGATCGATATACAGGATCGCGAAGGGGTTGGCGCCGCGGCCGATTCCTGAGAAGGCTTGACGCAGGCGTTCGACGAATGTCGTGCGGTTCGCCAGGCCCGTCAGTCCATCGGTGCGCGCCAGGGTCGCGATCTTCTCCTCCGCCACTTTTCGCTCGGTGATGTCGATGATGATGCCTTCCACTTCCAGCAGGCGACCGTCCGTATCGCGGACCGGCGTGTAGCGATTCTCAACCCAGCGATACGTTCCATCGCCCGTGCGCAGACGAAACTCGACGGCGGAGGCTTGGGAATCCTTGTCGACTATCCGCGCCATGGCAGCGGTGACTTTTTCTTCGTCTTGCGGATCGGTGAGGGCGTTAATCCACTGGGAGCCGAGCAGCGTCTTGGGCTCGTGGCCGAATTTCTTGATATTGTGCGATACGTAGATGAGCGGGAAAGGAGGTTCGCCCTTTAGGCGGTACAGAACGGTGGGGCTGTTTTGGACGATCATGTTGGCGTCGGCCAATTCTTTCACGTAGCGGGCGCGCGCCACCGCCACCCCCACGAGCCCTGCCAGGGTCTTCAGCGTGTCGGATTCAGCCCAGCTCCATTTGCGCTGCACGTCGGCGGAATCGACAAAGTTCAGGCTGCCCCACATCTTCTCATCGATCATCACCGGAATTTGCAGAAACGAGCGCATCTTGGCTTGCTCAAACACGTTGAAATAGCGGCCCGTGAGATCGTCGATGAAAAACGAAGCCTCGCCGCTCAGCAACGCTGCTCCCACCGCGCGTGGCAGACAGACGGACAAATCCAGGTTCTGCATTGCAGTCTCATCTATCATCGACGCAGTGCCCGGCGCGCACCATTCCTGGTGAATCGTGGAGCGCAGATGGCCGGCTTCGTCTGTGAGGATTTCGCAAAACTGCACGCGACTCACAGCGATCGTCTGACCGACAAGTTCCAGCACCGATTGAATGGCGTCTTCGTGCTGGGACCCCAGCAACTGCGCGGCACTTTTTGTCACAACATTGAGCAGAGCATCGTGCTCCCGCAACGCGGCCTCAGCCACCTTGCGTTCGATTAGCTCAGCCTCGAGATGGGTGTTGGCGCCGTTCAATTCCGCGGTGCGCTCGGCGACAGTCTGTTCGAGTTGCGTTTTATACGATGCCAACTGGCCGACTCGTTCTTGTGCCGCTTCGACTTCTCGCTCGGCGCTGGAGCGTTGCTGCAATGCTCGCACCAAAAAGCGCGACAGTATGAGGAAGCCGAGGCTGACGGCGAGCAGCGCGCCGCTGCGTAGCCATGCCGAACGCCGCCACTCGGCAACCGCGTCGGCGCGCGGTAGAGCCACGTGCACCGTGAAGCCGACTCGCGCATCCTCGATCACAAGGTAGGATGCAATCTCGCCGTCCGGAGCCTCCCCGGCAGTGACGATTCCTGCTTCGTCGACCCAGATGCTCGCCGTCGGATACCGCAGCAGCGCACGCCAGATGGCGGCGCTTCGGCTGTCGCTGCCGCTTTGGGTCACTGTGGCGGTAGTCTGCTGCGCCAGCTCGTTGAAGTCTGCCAGCGTAGATGCCGTCATGCCGAGCTGGGCCTGCGCTCGCTCTATGACGACGTTGCGTTCCGTGATGGTGAAAGCGGCAATGGTAATCCACACGACAATCAGTGCTCCTAGCACCGGCAGATAAACCAGGCGATCGAGCCTTACCGTTCTTTGCCTATTAATTCTCCTGACTCCGAATCATTGTCGAGCGCGTCGCTGCAATGAAAAATATTGGGACGTTCCTTGTGCAGAATCAGTCTGCGCGTATGGATGGGGGAAACGCGGCGCGGCGTCACAACTGCGACAGCAATACGCGCGGGTTGCTACGCCGCGAGAGGATTATCCTGATAACCGTGAGCGCGCCGCGCACGCAGAGACACCGCGCCTTTGGCAGGCACGGGACTGGCGTTGCTGCAAGGGTGGGGCGGTGCGCCTCGGACTTGCAGTTGAGATCTAGTGAGCGACTCGCACGCGAAAGGGTTCGGCGATGCCGACACCACCGGCGATGCTGGTCAACCGGATCATCAACGTAGTTGTGACTTCAGCTCCCGAGGGCACTAACCGAATCCCCTTGGGGCTCACGAGATCCTCGTCCAGGGTCATGCCGACCGTCAGATCCGCCAATCGGACCTGACGAACCATGGTTCCCTTGGCCGCCGTCGAGAGGCGCCCAAGCGCCTTCAGCACGGTTGAAGGAAACCTCACTGTTGATCGACGCAACGCATTGATGGCGCTCTCACGGCTTGCACCGCGCGATACCAAGCGATCGTATTCGATTGCGGCGCGCAGCAGCAGTTCACCGGCCTTGCGGATATCCCATTGCCGCAGATCGTCCGGCAGATCGCTATTGTTTAACGATCTAAACTGCGCGGTAACTATCGCAGCGACATCTTCGAGCCGAGGAATAGCCGCAAGCAGCCTGCTGGCCACCTCAGGATGAGATTCATACAAACCTTTCTCCTCGTCGCTCAACGTCTGACAGGCCTCGACCTTGAACAGCACTTCCTTGGGCAGCGCAACACAGCCTATTTGTGATACGAACGCTGCCAGCCCCCACTCCCAATGCGACGCCAGTCCGAGCGCCTCCGACAATTCGATCGTATAGCGCTGCAACCGCGCCGCGCGGCTCGAAGCCGCGGGGCTTAACATCCCGAGAATCTCGATGAGCATTTTTACCGCGCCGCTCAAGGTCTGTTCCAAGAGCACTTTTTCGGCAGTCAACAACCGGTGTTGATTGAGCCCATCTTCGACGGCCGCGAGTAAACGCTCCGTGGGACACGGTTTGGTGAGAAACCGATAGATGTGGCCCTCATTGACCGCCGCAATGGTGGCCTCTAAATCGGCGTGACCACTTAGAATCATTCTGACGGTGTCGGGTTCTTGCTCGCGAACCTTGGCGAGAAACTGCGCGCCATTCATGGCCGGCATACGCATATCGGAAATGACCACTGCGAAGGGGCCGCTTTCCCCTATCAGGCGCAGTGCTTCGGCGCCGCTGGAAGCGGTCTGCAGTTCCACCTGCTTACGAAATGTGCGCTCGATGCCCTCGAGGATTTTGGGTTCGTCATCGACAAAAAGGACACGCTGGTTCAAGCGGCGGCCTTTCGGTCGTCTAAGGACTCCACCGCCGCCGACCATTTTGGCAAACAATGATCGAGCCCCACACTCTCGAGATATCCGGGTTGCAGCCCCGTGTCGATCGATGCCGAACGATGTTCACTTCTAAGATGCACCAGTCGATCGGCCACATGCACGATACCCGACAGTCCAAGCCCTTTTTCCGATGCTCGGTTAGGCGTGTGGTGAAAAGCGACCGCTTCCACAATCGAGTTTGGAAAGCCCCAAAGTCCGAGTAGATATGCGCCGACTTCCGCATGATGCTCTTCCATTTGCGCCACAACGTCGGTGGTGACATTCGGCGGCGCTGCGGCTTTGGTCGCAAATACCACCTTGCCCACATCGTGCAGGACGCCGGCGAGAAAGGCCTCGTCGGCCCTGGCGACAGATAGGTTTTCCGATAAGGCAATCGCTCGAGCGGCAGCGGCGGTTTGCTCGGTGTGCAGCCAGAGTTCTTCCAAGCTAAATCCGTCGATGCCGGTCGCGACGCCGCTTTGGAATACACTATGACCCAGTACCAGCGCTCCAAGCGTGTCCATGCCTAAGTATGCGACGGCCCGATCGATCGTTGTGATCGGCCGTCGCGACCCGAAAAATGCAGAGTTGACCAACTTCATGATGTTGGCGGTCATCGCCACATCTCGCCCAATGATTTGCGATGCATCCGTGAGCGAGGCTGCCGGATTTTGCAGGCAGGTCAGTATTTCTTGGAAGGCGGTCGGGGCGCTCGGCAACATGCCGACTTCTCCGACCAGCAGGGCAAGTCGATCGCTGCTTAACAGCTGTCTAAGCATTTGCGTTTGAACTATCGCCGCTTTGAGGGAACCGCTTTCACAGGGTTTGGCGAGATAGAGTTGTGCTGTCCCCACTGCACGCATCACAGAACTGGGATCGGCATGACCGGACAATACCAAGCGGACCGTCTGCGGATAAAGCTTCTTGACCTCAGCCAGGAGTTGCCATCCGTCCATGCCCGGCATACGCATATCGGAGACGATGACGTCCGCCGGGGCTTTGGCCAGCGATTCCAGCGCGGCGGCACCACTCGATAGAAACTCCATATTCCACTCATTTCGCATGCCGTGAAATGAGCGGCCCATTGCTTGCAAGATATTGAGTTCGTCGTCGACGAAGACGATCCGGGTGCTCATGCGGCAACTTTGACAATGATTGGAACGGCGCCTATGAAGCCTATCGGCAGGCGAATGAAAAACGTGGTGCCTTTGTTGCATTCGGTCTCGAAACGCAGGGTACCACCATGCTTGTTGACGATGACACTTCGCGCGATTGCCAAGCCCTGCCCCGTGCCCTTGCCGACCTCCTTGGTCGTGAAAAAGGGATCGAAGATCTTGGCACGCACCCCTTCCGGTATGCCCATGCCCGTATCGCTGATTGAGATCTCAACATAGTCACCGTCGACTCCACTGCGGACCGTGAGCTTGCCCAGCCTGCCGCTATCTTTGACGACATCTGCAATGGCGTGCGCGGCATTCACCAGCAAGTTCAGGATGACTTGGTTGATTTCCCCTAAGTGACAAGGCACCAGCGGAAGATCGCCAAGCTGCGCGTCGATCTCGGCGACGTATTTGTACTCGTTGTGGGCGACGACGAGCGTGCTTCGAATTGCTTGATTCAGATCTGCCGGTTGCTTTACACCCTGGTCGGGGTGCGCAAATTCCTTCATCGATCGCACAATTGTTGCAATTCTTTCCAGTCCTTCGATTGAGCTTTCGACCGCCAGCGGGACATTTTTCAAAATGTAGTCAAGATCCGCGGTTATTTCCGATTCTGCCGCGCGCTGCGCCGCCCCTAGCACATCCCCTTGCGATTGCACCGCGTGCTGCAAGGCGCGATAGGCAAGCACCACTGTTGCGATGTCGGTCATGGATGTGCGCACAAAATGCACGTTGTCGGTGACGAATTGGACTGGGGTATTGATCTCGTGAGCGACGCCCGCGGCAAGCCGTCCCACCGATTCTAATTTTTGCGATGCCGCTGCCTCTAAGCCTCGGCGCCGCACCTCGGTGATATCGAGCATCAGGCCGCGTAACATTTTTGCGTCTTCGACCCATTCGCATGTGCCGGTCCAGCGGACCTCGGCACGGCGGCCGTCGATATGCACTAGCGGCGTCAGGCATTCGAAGGAACCGCCTGCGCATTCGTCGAACCGAAGCCGAATTTCGGGGTTTGATTGCCTTGGAATGATCACATCCAAGGCGCCCGGCTCTTTCCACTGGAGTTCAGGGAAACCGAACGCGGAGATTGCCTGCGGCCCAATGTGCGAAAAGCGCCCGTGGGTAATATCCAATATAAAAGGAATTGCCTTGGTGCTTTCCGCCATGAGCCGGTACATCTCGCGGCTTTGCTCCAGCGCGCGGGTACGCTCCAACACCAGATGTTCGAGCCGCACACATTCCGTCGCCGCACTCATGGATGGCTCTCCGATGGGATGGGCGCAGGGACCGGCGTATCCTTCGACCGGGCTTCGAACAATAATTGCAGGCCTTGCCGGAAGTCCAAATTTTCAATGGCGTCGCGCAGACGATCGAAGCGCAGCGTCCCCAACAGGTCGCTCAACGACGACGCCAACGATTTGAATTTTTCCAGGGCCGCGAGATCCTGTCTTTCAAGGAGCGCGCATAGCTCACTGAGCCGCGCCGTGTCCGCCCTCGAGCCGCCGTCTGCACTAGAGTCAGTTGTGTCGAACTCTGCTTCGCGCTTCAAGTACGGCGCGGCCTCGTCGCGCAATGTAGCGAGCGCTGAAGCGAGCCGCACCAGCAGTCCTTCCACGACATCCGTCGGTCGCCCTGTTTGGAGTGCCTTCTCGGTCGCGCCAGCCAGCCGCACAATTTCGGTCGCACCTATCATGCCGGCGCTACCTTTGAGCTTGTGCGCACGCCCCGTCAGCCGGGCTTGCATGACCTGATCATCGGGGGAAACGCGGATCGGAACGGCGAAGTCCGTATATTCCTGAAGCAGGCGAAGCAGAAGCGACTTGAATAAGAGCAGATCCTCGCCAAACATCTGCTGGACAATGCCCGCATCGATGGAAGGCATGAGTTTCGGTCGGCCGTCGGCCTCTCGCGTTGGTTGCGCGTCGAGGATCACCATCGATATCGGTTCACCTCGGGCCTTCTCCACCAGGCGCCGGACCTTGCGGATGAGCGCCTGAGGGTCAAACGGTTTGCTGATGAAATCATTCATTCCGGCTTCGAGCGCGCGCTGCCGTTCGACAACCAGCGCGCCGGCCGTCAACGCAACGATGGGCAACTTGCTAAGTTGGAGTTCTTCCCTGATGCGCCGGGTTGCCTCGTTACCATCGACGATGGGCATTTGCACATCCATGAGCACAATGTCGAGAAGTCGGTGGTGCGCTCGCACATGCTCAAGTGCCGCCAATCCATCGGAACAGGTTTTGACCGTAGCGCCTTGGTTTTCCAGAATGCGCTGGGCCACTTCCAAATTGATGTCACTATCATCAACGACTAAGATACGCACACCGGCCAGCCACTGCGCATGCAGTTCATCGAAATTCGTGCATTGCAAGACGCGGTCAAGACTGTCCGGCTGTTTCGAGACGATCGCGTTAACGGCATTGAAAAGTGCGGAGCTGCTGAGCGGACGCGTTAACAGCACGTCCGTCGTTCTCATCAGTTGATCGTGGGTCGTATAGGACTGCGCAAGATCGCCAACGACGATTGCCGGCGGTAACTCGCCCTGGGAGCACTCCTTCTCGAGGCGTGCAATGAGTTGGTGCGCATCCATATCACGCAAATGCAGTTCCAGGATCAACACATCCGGCCACGCGCCGGGCTGCGTTGTGCCCATGATTTCAATCAGTTGCTCGCCGCTTTCCGTCACCCGGGGATTCCAGCCGAGCGCACGCGTCATGGCGATGAGGCGGTCGGGAGTATCGCCGCCCGAGTCGGCGATGAGAATCTTCAAACCATGTTTGCCAATCGCGGTATCCGCGTCGTGGGCAATTCGCAGCGGCATCTCGATCCAGAACGTGCTGCCTTCCCCGACGATGCTGGTGACGCCAATTTCGCCACCCATCAGTTCAACGAACCGCCGCGCAATTGATAGCCCGAGGCCAGTGCCTCCAAAGCGGCGTGTCGTGGAAGCATCGGCCTGCGTGAAAGGCGTGAACAGGCCCTTGAGCGCCGCAGGCTCGATGCCAATGCCCGTGTCCTGCACTGTGCAGCGCAGGCGAACCCGATCGGAGCTTAGTTCCGTGGAGAATGCCTTTAGCTCTACATGACCCCTCTCGGTAAATTTGATCGAATTACCCAGCAAATTGATGAGAATTTGCCGTAGACGTGAAGCATCACCGTTAACCAGCCGTGGCAGAGAAGGCGCAGACTGAACCAGCAATTCGATGCCTTTGGCCGACGCCTGTGGGGTCAGCATTTGGCCGAGATCGCGGATCAGGTCCGGTAAATCGAACGGCTCATTGTCGAGCGACATCTCGCCTGCCTCGATCTTCGACAAATCCAACACGTTGTTGATGACGCCCAACAGTGCTCGGCCGCCAAATTGGATCTTGGCCAAAAGTTGTCGCTGGTCTTCGCTTAGCGAGGTGTGCTCGAGCAGGTAACCCAGTCCAATGACAGCGTTCAAGGGGGTGCGGATTTCATGGCTCATATTGGCGAGAAATTCGCTCTTTGCGCTGTTCGCCTGCTCCGCTCTATGCGTCGCCTCGCGCAGTGAATGCTCGTATTGCTTACGCTCTGTGATTTCGCGCAGCGCGGCGAATACTCCCTGCAGTCTGCGGTCGCGGTCGTACAGCGTCGTTGCGTTATAAGAAACGACGGTCTCCTTGCCGAGCCTGTCACGTGCGTTCAGCTCATAGTCGGTCACCTTTCGCTTGCTCAGCGCCAACCTGATGCCCGCGTCGGCGCGATCCGGATCGGTGAAAAACGTCTTGAACGGCGCACCAATGAGCTCATCGCGAGTGCAGCCGGTGAGCGCTTCCATCTGTTTGTTGACGTCGGTGATGATGCCCGCGGCATCCGTGGTCATTAATGCATCGATGTTCGACTCGAACAGCGACCGGGTGTAGAACTGGTGATCGCGTAGACGTTGCGATAGTTGTTTCTGTTCCGCCTCGATTTGCTTGCGCGCGGTGTTGTCGGTGCCGATCAAAAGATAGCCGATAATCGCGCCGTCCGCGTCGCGCAGCGCGGTGACGGAGACCACCGCCGGCAAACGGCTCCCATCCTTGCGGATATACGTCAGCTCGTAAATATCCTCGATGCCTCGGGATGCCTTGAAAACCAGAGCCTCGAACCCTGGAGCTATCGCGGTTTCGAGTTCTGCGCTCAACGCTTCGGCGCGCGCAATGATTTCCAGTGGATCGGAGATTTGCGCAGGAGTGACTTTATTCAACACTTCCTCGGCCGCGTAGCCCAGCATTCGTTCCGCACCCACATTGAAGATCTGAATCACGCCTTTCGCATCGGTCGCGATACTGGAGAAATTCGCGCTATTGAATATGGCATTCTGCAATGCACCTGCCTTGAGCAGCGCTTCTTCCGCGCGCTTGCGGGCGGTGTTGTCCGTGCCGATCAACAGATAGCCGATGATTGCGCCCTCGGCGTCGCGCAATGCAGTTACTGAGACCACCGCCGGAAAACGGCTGCCATCCTTGCGAATGTAAGTCAGCTCGTAAATGTCTTCGATGCCCCGGGAAGCCTTGAAAACCAAAGCGTCAAAACCCGGTGCGATCCTGGTTTGGAGCTCCGCGCTTAGTGCCTGTGCGCGGCAGATAATCTCCTCGGGATCCGAGATATGCGCCGGAGTGATCCTGTTCACTACCTCCTCAGCCGTATAGCCGAGCATGCGTTCGGCGCCGACATTGAAGATTTGGATGACCCCCTTGGAGTCAGTCGCAATGCTGGAGAAGTTGGCGCTGTTGAAAATCGCGCTCTGCAGTGCGCCCGCTTTGAACAACGCTTCTTCCGCACGCTTGCGCGCTGTGATGTCCAAGTTGACGCCGGTCAGTCGAACAACCTCGCCGTCTGGACCACGGGTGGCGCGCGCGGCGGCCTTCAAATAACGAATTTCGCCCCCAGGGCGAACCAGTCGGAATTCGGCGTCAAACTCCGTCTCACCGCGCACGGCGGCCGCGAGTTCGGCTTGACATTTTGCCCGGTCTTCCGGGTGCATGTTGTCGACCCACGCGGCGTAAAGATCGGTACCGGCTTTGCGCGGGATGCCGTAAAGCTTGTACATGCCGTTATCCCAGATGATGCTGTTGGCCGCGACGTCGAGTTCCCAGGTGCCGATGCCGGCTGATTCGGTGGCAACGGCGATGCGTTCATTCGTCTGGCGCAACTGCGCCTCGATCTGTTTGCGAGCTGTGTTATCTGTGCCGATCAACAGGTACCCGATAATCGTGTCCGCTGCGTCACGCAAAGCCGTGACCGAAACTACTGCGGGAAAACGGCTGCCGTCCTTGCGGATGTACGTCAGCTCATAAATGTCCTCGATACCCCTGGAGGCCTTGAAAACCAAAGCCTCGAAGCCCGGTGCGATCGGCGTTTCAAGTTCTTCGCTCAACGCCTGTGCCCGGGCTATGAGTTCCTGCGGATCGGAGATCTCGGCCGGGGTGATTTTGTTGACCACCTCCTCAGCCGTGTAACCGAGCATGCGCTGCGCGCCGACGTTGAAGATCTGAATGACGCCTTTAGCATCGGTGGCGATTTTGGAGAAGTTGGCGCTGTTGAAGATTGCTCTTTGCAGGGCCTGGTCGCCGAGCGCGTGCTCGCTTACACGACTCTGCACTGCGCTTTCCGGGATCGGTGAATCGTCGGGGTTCATGTTCTCATCAGTCCGGCGATTACGGCCGGGCGGCGAAGATCGGCAACGTCAAGAACCTTGGGCTTGTGATCACCGGCAGATTTCGCGCATGCGAGTGCCTGTTCGGCAGCAGCAATTAAATCACTGGGAATGGCACTAACCGTGGCAGTCCATGCGGTCGAGCGCGCAAGGTCGCGACATCCGCCGCCCAGCGACAGGGCGACTCTGCCGTGACCCTGCGAATTATGCAGAATCTGCAGGGCATGGACGCCCTCGATGGCGCGTTGCGCCACCCGGCTAGCCCCTTGACTGTGGGTGTTAGGCAGCAGGAGCGCAAATTGGCCGCCGGCGTAGCGACCGAGCAAATCCGTGGACCGTCGTGCGGCCGAGCGCAAAACGTCGGCGACCGATTTTAGGCAGGTATCGCCTTGCTCGTCGCCGAACTCCGCGTTGTATGCGGTGAATCCTTCGATATCCGCCAGCAAAAATGCCAGCGGGGCCGCCGAGCGCTGAACGCGCAACCACTCCTGCGTGAGCGCCTTCTCAATCTGTCGACGAGTGACCGCGCCGGTGAGAAAATCCATCTTAACGGCGCTACGCACGGTTTCGGACAAGGTCTTCAAGCGCTGATAGGTCCGCACCCTTGCGAGGACTAGAGGCGCATGCGGCGGCTTACCGATGAAATCCGCCGCGCCGAGTTCAAGACCCTTAGCCTCAAGCTGGGCACTTTCGTGACTGGTGATAAAGATTATCGGCACTTCGGTCAGGGCCGGGTCACTCTTGAAGGCCTTGCAGACCTCGAAGCCGCTGTATTCCGGCATGTCTACATCCAACAGCACCAGGTCCGGCGTCGATTCACGCGCCAATTTGAGTGCGTCCCGGCCGGAGGTTGCGAAGCGAAGCGGCGCGAAATCGCTCAGGATGCAATTCAATATGCGAATCACCATGAGGTCGTCGTCGACCAAAAGAATGCTGAAATTCTCTTTTGCTTGCATACGGTGTCCGAGAGTTGAACAAAAAAATGGGGCAGCGCTTCTCGCTGCCGCGCTTTTCCGGAGCGTTACCCTTTACTGGCCTGAGGCTGCCAGGTATCTGCCGGCGACAGCGCGGATTCGATGGCATCGGCCAATGTCAGCGCGTCGAAGGGTTTTGCCAGGAAGGCGACCGCTCCCAAGTTCATCGCGCGTTCGCGCAGTCCAGGCTTTTCACCCGCGCTAACGAAAATTATCGGCGTCGCGGCCGATGCTATGAGATTTTGCAAGCGCCCGGCCACCAAGAAACCGTCTCCGGCCGGCAGAGACACGTCCAGCACAATGACATCCGGGTTGGTTTTGCGCACAACGGTGATGGCGCTCGCCGCATCTTTGGCTGTACAGACGGTGTATCCCATGCTCTTGAGCCGTACGCCGATGGTGAGCAAAAAGATGTTGTCGTCATCGATCAATAAGACGGTTTTCATTGTTGGCTGCCTGTGATTAGCGTGACCGCGGCTCCCGATTGCGCGACAGCTTAACGAGCAACAATTGGGGTTGATGTAGGGTAAAACTCGACACATCGCCCAATCAAAAGACATGTCCGAAGCGGATGCGCAGAACTGCGGGGCGCGTCACGCGACGCGTCGAGGCGCGCAAAGGGCGTATCGTGCACCCTCACACAAAAAGTGCGCATTGCGGCGTCGCACCAGGATGGTACGAGATGATTGGCTCCTTCGTTCGAAGTTACTTCTCCACGGACGGATTCATGCCCCACGGCATGTGCTATCAGTGGCAGCCGAGCGTGCTCGCACTTCACGTCATTTCCGACGGGTTGATTTCACTCGCGTATTTTTCGATCTCTGCGACGCTGTTATATTTTGTCCATAGGCGCATCGATCTACAGCACAAGTGGATATTTCTGTGCTTCGCAATCTTCATCATTGCGTGCGGCTTCACGCACGCAATGGAAATTTGGACCATCTGGCATCCGACTTATTGGGTTTCCGGCGGCATAAAGCTGGTGACCGCATTCGCGTCGGTTTCGACTGCGTTACTCCTCATCAGATACTTCCCCACGGCTTTACGCCTTCCGACGCCATCGGCGATGCATCGCATCGTGCAACTCGAAGCACTCAATCGGAGTCTGGTAGAGGACAGCGCACGCTCGACCATTGCGGCGCATGCCGCGGGGCTGGGTTTCTGGACTTTCGACGTCGGCACGAAGGCACTGCACTGGGACGAATCGATGTACCGCCTCTATGGTCTGTTGGCATCCGAGGGCGAGGAACCTGACGCGTTGCGGGAAAGCCGGTCGCGACTGCAAGATCATACGAAATCTGAACTCAGTGCCACTGGTGTGCCGGAGGGGGGCCGCGACTACGATGCGGAGTTTCGCGCGGTACACCCAAATGGCGTCATTCGTCATCTAAAAGCGGTGGCGCGAGTCACCCGCGATACGCAAGGGCACGCCATTCGCATGCTCGGTGTTACCCTCGACATAACCGAACGCAAGAACGCCGATGAGCAGTTCCGCCTGGCGATCGAGGCCGCGCCGACCGGCATGCTATTGATGGACCGCAAAGGATCCATCGTACTGGTCAACGCGCAGATCGAAAAGCTCTTTGGCTATCCCCGCTCCGAGTTGCTGGGCCAGCCAATGGAAATGTTGGTAGCAGAGCGCTTACGCACGAGTATTCCCGATTTTCGCTCTGGATCGTTCAGCGCCGAGCCGGCGGCAAACGCAGCGGAGCTCTACGGTCTTCGCAAGGATAGCTCGGAGGTACCCATAGAAATAGGACTCAATCCTTTAGTTACCTCCGAAGGGGAATATGTTCTCAGTTCAATCGTCGATCTCTCGCAGCGCCTCGAAATCGAACGAATCAGGAACGAATTTGTATCGACCGTTAGTCATGAGCTGCGTACTCCTCTAACCTCAATCCGCGGCTCCTTGGGACTACTCGAATCCGGAGCGATGGGTGCACTGCCGACCAAAGCGGCGGAGATGGTAACTATTGCCTATAAGAACAGCGGTCGGTTGGTGCGGATAATCAACGATATTCTTGATATCAGTACGATTGAAGCAGGCAAGCTAACCCTCCAGATGCGCATCGTGACGTTGGGTGAATTGCTTCAACAATCTGTTGAAGCCAACGCGGGTTTCGCCGAGAAATGCGAAGTCCGTTTTGTTCTTGAGCACATCTCCGTCGGCGACCGGGTGATGGCCGACCCCGACCGCCTAATGCAAGTCGTGGCGAATCTTTTGTCGAACGCGGCGAAGTTTTCTCCTCCGGGTTCCGACGTATTAATTCGCGTCCGGGCTGGTACAACGGCGCTGCGTATCGAGGTGCAGGACTCGGGCTCTGGGATTCCGGAGGAATTCAAGGCGCATATTTTCTCGAAGTTTGCACAGGCAGATGCTTCCGCGACACGGCGCTTTGAAGGTACCGGCTTGGGCCTCAGTATTGCGCGCAAGCTAACCGAGGCCATGGGGGGAAGCATCGGATTTAATTCCATAGTCGATCAAGGCTCGGTTTTTTATATCGAGCTACCGCGAGCGGATGCCGCACCCGCAATGCTCCGGGCCACTCAACTTTCCGAGACAGCCGCCTATAAAGTCCTCTTCGACTTGGCTGATTCGGGCGAGATTGGCGCAAGCGCCCTTGTGCCGAGGCTGTTGTATGTGGAAGACGACGAAGATTTGATCAGCGTCATCCGTGCGGCGCTCGCTGGCCGGGTCGAAGTCGTGCCGGCGCGCAGTTTGCGAGAGGCGGAGCGGCTGCTTCGCGAAGAAGAGTTCGGCTTGCTGATTTTGGACCAATTGTTGCCTGATGGAAACGGTATTAGTCTGCTGGATCGAATTGCCGAATGTCGGGGGCATCGGGTGCCGATAATAATTCTTTCCGCCGCCGACGTACCCTCTGACGCCTACTCAAAAGTGGCCGCGGTGCTAATAAAGTCGCAGGTATCCGCAGCCCAAGTCGCCACGACAATTCTGTCTTATTTAACTTTCTCCGGAGCTTGAAACATCGCGGCGCTTTGAGGCGCGGTTTGCCAGGCCGTCTCGACCTCTTGCGCGAGCAGCTTGCTGGCTTCCAACAGTCGTTGCTGTGTGGCGGATTCGTTTGCGGAATTACGTGGCGCGCTGCTTGCCGTGACTGCCGCAACCGTGTGCACCATGGCTCCGGCCACTTCGCTCAACATGGGAAAGCCGAACATGGCTGCTGCGCCATGGATAGAATGGCAGATACGCTCAATTTCCGGCAATACAGATCGATCTCCCGCCTGTGTGCGCTCAATCATCTTCGCGAGATTGATGACATCGGCCCACGCGCGTTGAAGAAAACCGGCTGTCAAGGAGTCTACTTGTGCCTTCACCTCGGCCGCTACGCCATTGTCGATAGAGTTTCGCCGCGGGGTGCCACCCTTGTTCCACAGCGAAAGCAACTCGCCGTAGAGCTTTAATGGATCGAAAGGTTTGACAATGACACCGATTGCACCCAATTGAAGCAGCTGAGCGATCTCCGTCGGCAAGACTTTGGCAGTCATAAAGATGACCGGAATTTGAGTTAACAACGCGCTCTCGCGCATCCGCCTAAAGGTGGAGGGCCCGTCAAGTCCCGGCATCATGACATCCATGAGTACCAGGTCTGGCCGCATCTCGTAAGTGAGGTCGATCGCCCGCTCCCCTGAGTCGGCGGTCTGCACATTAAGTCCTGGAACCAAGTGCAGTGTCGCCTGCACGACGCTGCAAATATCCGGGTCATCGTCAACGTAAAGAACTGATTGTAAGTCTCGCATCGGCATAACCCCGCCTACGCACCTCGTCACGCAGTTGGCAGTTCGTATTCCAAGGCAAATCGGATCAATGCCGAGCGATTCGCCACACCGAGCTTTACCATGATCCTGCCACGGTAGGTGTCTACCGTTTTGCGGGACAGCGACAGCTGCAGCGCGATGTCGGAACTCGTGGATCCGGCAACAATAAGCTGCACCACTTTGCGTTCGCGGCTGCTTAGGCGCTCAAACGGGCTCTTTGGGATGGGCATACTCAGCTCGCCATCGAGGAACAAGGCGGCGATGACAGGGCTAACGTATTGCTTGCCTGCCGTTACCTCTTGAATCGCGCGCAGCAGTTCCGCTGCGGCTGCCGTTTTTATGACGAAGCCAAGCGCACCCGCGCGCAGCACGCGACACACCTGTTCAAGCGTGTGGCATGCCGAAAGAGCAATGATCCGAGTCCGAGGAGATTCGGAGATGATGCGCTGAGTGGCGTCGATACCGTTTAGGGACGGTAACATGAGATCCATAATTATCAGGTCAGGTTTTAGGCGTCGCGCTGCGCTGACGGCTTCCTCACCGCTCGAGGCAAATCCCACGACTCTCATGCCGTGCTCACGCTCGATAAGACCGGCCAATCCGTCGCGCACAATGCTGTGATCATCTACGATCAGGATACGGTTGAGCGCTACGGCCAGTTCGATATTCACTAATGGACTTCTCAGGTGCCGATGTCCACAACAGTATGCGCGCAAGCGCCATCCATGCGGCGCTGCCAATGAAATGTAGAGTTGGCGTCGCGCGACTCCAGTCGTATGTGCGTTATCAGACAGACAGCAAACGCATGATGCGATCAGATGTGCGGAGGACTTAACGCGCAAGGATGGTGCGATGCGGGAAATTATACTGCTCTTGCAGGACGACTCTGCAAAGGCAGCAATTATCCAAGGACTGCTGGCCCGATCAAGCGGCACGCCCTTCATCGTCGAATGGCTTAGGAGCTGCGCCGCGGGCCTCGATCGACTAAAGGATCCGCGGAAGAACGGCATCGCGGCCATTCTAGTCAACTTACTCCTCCCCGATGGCCGGCAACTAGAGGTCTTCAATCGGATTGTCGACGCCGCCCCCCACACTCCCATTTTGATTCTGAGTGCTCCGGAGCACGAAGGCGTTGCCGAGCAAGCCGTGCGACGTGGAGCGAAGGATTACATTTTAGACAACCAGCTTAGCGGCAATTCACTATCGAAAGCATTGCGCAACATGCTGGAACGCACCGCGAATGCCGAAGCGCTATTTGCAGAAAAAGAGCGCGCGTTAGTTACGCTCAATTCCATCGGGGATGGCGTCATCAGCACCGATATCGACGGCAACGTGACCTACCTGAATCAGGCGGCTGAAGCGATGACAGGCTGGTCCGGTGTTCAAGCGCAAGGCCGTTCGTTCGCCGACGTTTTTCGTGTGTTCGACCACACAAATCCTGGTCCAGCGGTAAATCCGATGGCCGCGGCCATGCGCCAAAATAACACCGTGAGTTTGACCGCCGGTTGCATTTTGATTCGACGCGATGGTCATGAAGCCCGCATTGAGGATTCGGCGGCTCCCATTCACGATCGCAAGGGCCACGTCATCGGCGCTGTGATGGTGTTTCATGATGTGACCCAAGCGCATGAGATGACGCAGCGCATGTCTTATTTGGCGCACCACGACTATTTGACCGACTTACCAAATCGTTTGTTGCTGGACGATCGCTTAACCCAAGCTATCTCCGCGGCCCACCGCCAAGCGCAACAATTGGCGGTGTTGTTCGTGGATGTGGATCGCTTCAAACACATCAACGATACGCTGGGTCATGCGATCGGCGACCAATTGCTTCGATCAGTGGCGGCGCGTTTAGTGTCCGGCGTTCGGGCATCGGACACCGTCAGCCGTCAAGGCGGCGACGAGTTCGTGATCCTGCTCTCCGGGATCACGCACGCGGGGGACGCGGCTCTCAGCGCAAAAAAGCTACTAAGCTCTCTCAGCATGCCCCATCGTGTCGGTGAACATCAGCTGCAGATTACGATCAGTATTGGTATCAGTGTCTATCCCGATGATGGTGCCGATGCGGAAGTGCTGGTAAAGAATGCGGACGTGGCGATGCTGACCGCAAAGGATAATGGACGGAGCAACTACCAGTTTTTCAAATCGGACATGAACGTGCATGCTTTGGAGCGGCAGTCGCTCGAAAGCGGCTTGCGCCATGCTTTGCAAGGGCGCCAGTTTGAGCTGTACTACCAGCCGAAATTGGATCTTGAAACGGAGAGAATAACAGGCGCCGAGGCGCTCATCCGTTGGCAGCTGCCGAGCGGCGGCATCGTACTTCCCGATAAGTTCATACCGGTCGCAGAACAGTGCGGCTACATCGTGCCGATCGGGCGGTGGGTGCTACGAGAAGCGTGCCGTCAAGCAAAAAGTTGGTTCGACGCGGACTTGGCGCCGATGCCAATCGCGATTAATGTTTCGGCGGTGGAATTGCGCGCCACGGGTTTCGTGCAAGGTGTAAGGGCTATCCTGCAGGAGACCGGGCTGGATCCGCAATACCTTGAGTTTGAGCTGACCGAGACTGCGCTCATGCAAGATCAAAATACAACGAGCGGCGTGTTGCGCGCGCTCAAGGAAATCGGCATTCAGCTCACATTGGACGACTTTGGGACCGGATACTCCAGTTTGAGTTATTTGAAGCGCTTTCCGATTGACGCACTGAAGATCGACAAGTCGTTTGTACGCGGGCTGTGTACCAACGCCCGCGACGCCAATATTGTCAGCGCGGTAATTAATATGGGAAAGAGTTTCGGGCTGAACGTCATTGCGGAAGGAGTGGAGACCCGGGAGCAGTTCATGAGACTTCAAGCTCAGCAATGCGCCGAGGGACAAGGCAATTATTTCAATGCGCCGCTCACTTCCGATGTGTTCGGAGCATTGCTGAGCTTGGATTTAGCGGCAACGGTCAGGGCCTAGCGCTGGGCCATCTTGGCGCGAGCAACGCCATTCGCCTACGTATGTGGGCCAGCGTACATACGGCTACCGTCGAAACCCTTAACCTTCGATCGTCCGGGAAACCCTTTTCGGTTTCCTTTCTATGTCGGCGATGGACTACCGCCAGTCATTCCTAGGGAAAGGAAAAGATGAAGCTCGATCATTTGTCATCGCCAGCGCCGCGGAAGGCTCCGAGCGGTATCATCGGCTTCGATGAAATTACGGGCGGCGGACTCCCACGAGGGCGCACAACCCTCCTTCTCGGAGGTCCCGGATCGGGCAAAACCGTTTTCGCGCTGCAATACCTCATCAATGGTGTACGCCTCTATGGCGAACCGGGCATTTTTGTCGCGTTCGAGGAGACTTCGCAACGCATTCTGGCCAATGCAGAGAGTTTCGACTGGAAATTCGGCACATTGGAGAAGAAGAAACTCCTCTTTATCGATGCACAACCAAGTTACGATCTGGTACAGACGGGAGACTTTGATCTGTGCGGAATGTTGGCCGGGCTCGGCCTGCAAGCCGCACAGATAAAGGCCCGGCGCATCGTGTTCGATGCGCTTGATATCGTTTTGGCGTTGCTTCCCGATCTCTCCGCGAGAAGAAGAGAAATTTACCGGCTGCATGAATGGCTCGTGAACCGTCGAATGACCTGCATTGTCACCCTAAAGGCCAGAGCCGATGAACCGAGTTCGGTCACCCAGCAGCCATACGGCTTTATGCAGTTCATGGTGGATTGCTCGGTGATCCTCAATCACAGCGTCATTGCCGGCGTATCGCAGCGCAATTTGCGAGTGCAAAAATATCGCGGCTCGAGTTTCGATGAAAACGAATCGCCCTTCGTCATCGGTGACGCGGGATTCGATGTGGCCATCGCCCGGACTTTGGGCCGCGAGGATGCGAAAGTAACCAAAGAACGCGTGACGAGCGGTATCAAACGCCTCGACACAATGTTGGGGGGCGGCTACTACCGCGCGGCCTGCGTTTTGATCACCGGTTTCCCAGGCACGGCAAAGACCACCTTGAGCGGTGCATTCGCCGAGGCCGCGTGCCGGAGGGGGGAACGCACCCTCTTCGTGAGTTTTGATTCGGACGGCACTGAAGTCATCCGCAATTTGGCTTCCGTGGGAATTCGGCTGAACCGCTATTTAAAAAGCGGTGTGTTGCGAATGGTGTCGGCCCGCACCATTGTGGGCAGTCCCGAAATGAGTTTGGTCCGAATCAAGGCGATCGCAGCCGAGCACAAAGCCCGTTGCCTAGTCATCGACCCGGTCTCCGCACTGGCGAATTCCGGTAGTCAATTGGCAGCACATGGCGTGGGGCAACGGCTGATCGATTGGTCGAAGGCCGATCGCATCACATTAGTCTGTACCAGCCTGCTCAATGAAATTGCCGGACAGTCGGAGAGCGATTCGACGTTACATATCTCGACCTTGGCGGACACGTGGATTCATCTTAGCTATGTGGTGCAGGCAGGCGAGCGCAATCGCGGCATGTCTATCATCAAGTCGCGTGGTACCGCGCATTCGAATCAGGTACGCGAGTTGATCCTCAGCAATTCCGGCGTGACCTTGGCTGACATCTTCACTGCGGGTGGAGAGGTTTTGATGGGGACTATGCGCTGGCAGAAGGAAAGCGCCGAGCGAGTTGAGGACGAGGTGGCCGAGGTTGCCGGAAAACTCGAGCTGGTTACTCTCGACGCGCAACAGGCAGAACTGGAGGTGCGGCTGAAGGCGGTGCAAACCGAACTGCTCGCCAAACAATTGGAAAAGACTCTCCTGGCACGCACTACCGCCAGCCGTAAGGCGGTGATCCTGCATGGCAGTGTGCGCATGCGCGAGTTGCGTGGCGGCGACGCGCCGAAGCACAAGTGAGCGGCGCGTGACCCGACGTCCAACGTACAAGTTTCGTTTGTATGTCGCCGACGACACCATGAACTCCGCGCAAGCCACGGCCAACTTACAAGCATTGTGCAAGACGCATTTACCCAACCGCCACGAGATCGAGATTGTGGACGTATTCAAAGACCCGCAACGGGCGATATTGGAGGGAATTCGCATGACACCAACGCTTCTGAGGTTGGCGCCGCTACCGATCAGAAGAATAGTCGGCACGCTCGTAGATACCCAGCGCGTAATGGAGACTTTGGGATTAGTCACTAGCGTTCCATGAGCTTCAAATCGCCGCCGCCGGGGGATCGGGACAGCGATGAAATTTCCGTCGTAATCAAAGCGCTTCGCGCCGCGGACCTGCGCTTGGAGGAGTTGACGTCCGGCGAAGTCGACACCGTCTCAGACCGCGATGGCCGCTCGTTTTTACTGCAGCGCGCACAAGACCAATTGCGCGCAGCCGAGGCTTCTAAACAAGCCGCGATCCTCAACGCGCTGCCGGCCTATATTGCCGTGCTCGACATGGCCGGCAGCGTGGTGTCGGTAAACGAGCTGTGGGGACGAGTGACTGCGAGCAACGCACTCTATGGTGCTGCTTACGGCGTCGGAATTAACTATCTTGAGAAATGCGATAAGGCACGCGGACCAGATTCTCTCGAGCCGCGCCGCGCAGGCGCCGGCATCCGGTCCGTGCTGTCCGGCGCACAGAAACGCTTTTCTATGCAATATCCGTGCGATCTGCCAACCGGGCGCCACTGGTTCCTGCTGACAGCCACTCCGTTGGCTACCAATCACCCGCGCGGCGCCGTTGTAATGCACGTGGATGTTACGGATCAAAAACGCAGCGAAGCTGCGCTACGCCGCTTTGCGGCGGCCATGGACGCAACCGCCGATGCGCTGTTTCTGGTCGATCGCACGAGCATGCGTTACATCCATGTCAATCAGGCGGCGTGTCGAATTCAGGCTCAGACGCGTACCGGCTTGCTCGCATCCTCGCCGGCGCAAGTCTTGGGTGTCTCGGAACAGGAGCTTGCGGCAACGTACGATCGTCTGATCCAAAGCGGCGTCGATGCGAGGCCGGTGGAAGTACTACGACAGCGCAGCGACGGTTCGAATATCTGTTTCGAGCTCCGACGGCATGCTCATCCCTCAGGCGATAGTTGGACAATTGTCTCGATCATGCGTGACGTGACGGACCGAAAAGAAGCCGAGACTCGAATCGTCCAGCTTAATCGGGTGCATGCCATGTTGAGCGGAATCAATGCACTCATCGTGCGCGTACGTAACCGTGACGAACTGTTCAGCGAGGCGTGCCGCATTGCGACCGACGAAGGCGGCTTCAAGATGATCTGGATTGGCCTGGTCGACCCGACAAGACAAAAAATGGTTCCGATGGCCTCGGTGGGAGTGCGCGAGGAATTCCTGGCCGAGATTCGCGACAAATTTACTCTCCAGGAGGGTACCGCCCGGAGCCAAACCATGACGGCACGCGCGGTGCGTGAGGCCATCCCATGCGTTGCCAACAATTTGGAAACCAACGCCGATGTCTTGTATCGCAAGGAACACCTTGCGGCGGGCATCCGCTCGATGGCTGTTCTGCCGCTGATTATCGGAACGTCCGTGGTCGGAGTAGTCGCCTTGTATGCCTATGAAATTGAGTTCTTTCACGGCGGGGAGATGAGGCTGTTGACCGGACTCACCGGTGATATTGCCTTCGCGATCGATCACATCGAGAAACAAGAGCGGCTGGATTATCTGGCTTACTACGATGTTCTTACTGGACTTGCAAACAGGGCGCTGTTTCTCGAGCGCACCGCACAATATATTCGTGGCGCTACCAGCGGCCGACGCAAGTTAGCCCTGTTTTTGATCGACCTCGAACGATTCAAGAACATCAATGACAGTCTCGGCCGGCCGGCGGGCGATCTGCTCCTCAAGCAAGTTGCGGTTTGGCTCACCCAGATCGTGGGGGACGCCAATCTGTTGGCCCGCGTCGACGCGGACCATTTTGGCATAGTGGTACCCGACTTCAAGAATGTTCGCGATGTGATGCGCCTGCTGAAAAAAACCATGTCGGCATTTTTAGCGCATCCGTTTCAGCTCAACGATGCGGTTTTTCGAATCGCCGCCAAGGTCGGCGTAGCGGTCTGTCCGGATAACGGCTCCGATGCCGACACATTGTTTAGAAACGCGGAGTCGGCGCTCAAGAAAGCGAAACTCAGCGGGGACAAGTATCTGTCTTACTCACAAAACATGACCGTTTCGGTCGCCGGCAGGCTGACGCTGGAGACGCAGCTCAGGCTGGCGTTAGAACGCAAGGAGTTTGCGCTCTTCTACCAACCGAAGATGAATCTCGTCAGCGGCGAAATCACCGGCGCAGAGGCGTTATTACGGTGGAATGATCCGGTGACGGGATTGGTCAGCCCCAACCGAATCATTCCAATCCTCGAGGAAACCGGATTGATGCATGACGTCGGCCGCTGGGCTCTCAATGAAGCCATTGAGACCCATCGACGTTGGCACGTCGCCGGACTCAAGGCAGTGTGCATCGCGGTCAATGTTTCGCCCATGCAACTTCGCAATCGCGATTTCGTCGCCGAGATCCGGCGGGCGATTGGCGACGATCCGATGGCGGCGGCCGGACTGGAACTTGAAATCACTGAGAGCCTGATCATGGAGGACGTTCGCGTCAGCATCGGCAGTCTTCGCGCGATCCGCGCGCTGGGCGTGAGAATTGCCATTGACGATTTCGGGACGGGATTCTCTTCGCTCAGCTGCCTGGCCAGACTTCCCGTGCACACCCTGAAAATCGACCGCTCGTTCGTGGTCGACATGGTAGCGGGCCGGGAGGGATTGGCGCTGGTGTCGACCATCGTCAACCTCGCGCATTCCATGAAGCTGAATGTCGTCGCGGAGGGCGTCGAGACCGAGGAGCAAGCGCGTCTGCTGCGCCTGCTCAATTGCGACGAAATACAGGGCTATTGGTTCGGTCATCCCGTACCGAGCGGCATCTTCGAGGCAAAGTACTTGGGCGCTAGCGCCCTCAGCGAATAAGGCGAACTGCCGGCTCGCGCAACCGCACGCCGCGACCCCCGTCGGAACTCGTGCTGCCCTCGCCAATAAGCTCGACGCCCATGTCCTGCAAGGCCCGGATTATTTTCATCAGCGAATCCACGTTTCCCCTAATCAAGCCGTCGCTGGCTTCCATTCTTTGTATGGTTGGCACCGACAGGGTTGAGCGTTGCGCCAGGGTGAATTGGTCAATGCCCACGAGGGCGCGCGCGGCGCGAAGTTGAGACGCAGTTATCATGTTTCAAGCATTACTATACATGATTAAACATTGATAAACCATGTCCAAAGGCATATGGTAACGGCCCACTCAATGAGGGTCCGCCTTTGCAGGCTTGAATACAGTCAATGATTGCACTGCTCGAAGCGAAGGCGTCCGGTTTGTGGTCTCGCAAGCACATCGCCAACAACCTGCTCGCCGGGGTGGTGGTGGGCGTCGTAGCCTTGCCACTGGCCATGGCCTTCGCGATCGCCTCGGGGGCTCGCCCGGAGCAGGGCATCTATACAGCGATCGTCGCCTGCCTATTAACTTCAATCTTTGGCGGCACACGATTGCAGATCGCGGGGCCGACCGGCGCATTTATCGCGGTGCTCTCGATTATTACGGCGCAACACGGCATCGCCGGTTTGCAGATCGCGACCATCATGGCCGGTATCATCTTGGTGGCCTTTGGAGCGGCACGATTAGGCGCCGTAATCAAGTTTATCCCGAGACCCGTCATCGTAGGATTCACGGCGGGCATCGGCGTCATCATTTTTGTGGGCCAGTGGAAGGATTTCTTTGGACTATTGCCTGCCCCATCGGGTCTGCACTTCCACGAAAAGCTCATCGCCTTAGCGCAGGCGCTGCCAACGATTAATTGGGGCACGACTGGGCTTGCCTTGTTAGCGCTCGCAATTTTGATCGCTGGCCCACGCTACCTCAAGCGAATTCCCGCGCCCCTCGTCGCGATGATCGCCATCACTGCAATGCAGTCGTATTTCAATTTTCAAGGTGTCGCGACGATCGGCTCTGCTTTCGGCGGTATTCCCCGCACCCTGCCCGCCTTCGCGCTACCCTCCATCCAACTCGCACAAGTGATCTCATTGGTAGGGCCGGCTTTCACAATTGCCTTGCTGGGATCGATCGAGTCGTTGCTCTCCGCGGTGGTCGCCGACGGCATGGCGGGAACCAAACACAACTCGAACCAGGAACTCATTGGGCAAGGGATCGCCAACATCGTCGCGCCTTTGTTCGGTGGTTTTGCCTCTACCGGAGCCATTGCACGCACGGCCACCAACATTCGTAACGGCGCGACGAGCCCCCTGGCCGGAATGGTGCATTCGGGATTCCTGATTCTGGTCATCTTGCTGCTAGCTCCGCTCGCCTCTGCGGTCCCGCTGTGCTGCCTTTCCGCCATCCTCTTCGTGGTCGCGTGGAACATGAGCGAGGTGCCCCACGTCATCAGGCTCGTGCGCGGGTCGCCGGCCACCGACGTGGCGGTGCTCGCGATCACCTTTTCGCTCACTGTATTTGTCGATCTAGTGGTTGCGGTCAACGTGGGGGTCATTCTTGCGGCATTGATCTTCATGCGGCGAATGTCGCTCGCAGTGAATGTCGAGGCCCAGGTCGAGAGTGCCGCCGTCAATAGCGCCGATAACCAGCTTCCGGCAGGCCCTCTGCCCGCGGGAGTGGTGGTCTACAGCATTGATGGCCCGTTGTTCTTTGGGGCGGCAGAGAAGCTCGAGCGAACACTCGCACACATTCAACGTCCGGCGACGACCTTGATCTTGCGCATGAGCCAGGTTCCGTTCGTGGATGCCACCGGTATTTCCGCGATCGATGAGATCATCAGCGATTTTCTCAAACATGATGCGACCGTGCTTTTGAGCGAGGTACGCCCGAACGTGCTGCATAAACTCCAGCGCGCCGGCCTGATACGCAGGCTCGGGGCGGACAATTTAACGGCAACTCTGGCACTCGCACTCGATCGCGCCAAAGCCATCGATACGGTGAGAGAGACCTGGATTCGAATTGGCAAGAGCCGCAAAAGCACAGCGCATTGAATAAATTCGCCAATAACCTGATAGTTCTTGGCGGCCTCACCAACGACCCACGTACGGTGTTCAAGTTTTGCGAACCTGACGGTACGGCACGCGATCTCCTGTTCAAAGGCTTGTTGGATGGCAGCTACAAGAAGGCATTCTTGATCGAGGAATTCGAATACCGGTCGATGTGCTTCGCGCTCGACGGGTGTACTCAAAGCGAGATGCGAATCGATGATCCGTACGCGTTGGTGAACGAATACACCCGTAAGATGATGGGCTTTCTCGCATTTCAGCCGCACCCAAAGCAGATCCTGATCATCGGGCTGGGTGGAGGGTCCTTGGTCAAATATTGTCACCGTCATCTGCCGGCGACGCGGATCATAGCAGTGGAGATCGACCCGGTAGTGCTCGCGCTGCGATCCCAATTCTTGGTGCCGCCGGATGATGACCGTCTGACCGTCATCCAAGCCGATGGCGGCGATCACGTTGCCCTGATGGCCGATCGAGGCGAAGGAAGCAACGCGATCTTGGTCGATGCCTACGATCACACGGGAATCGCGAACGCCGTAGTCAAACGTTCGTTTGTTGAGAATACCAGACGGATCCTGGGGACAAACGGAGTCTTTGTGATGAATCTCGTCGCCGAGAGCGACGATGCGAAACGGCACGTCGAAACCGTTCGACAAGTTTTTCGCGATACGGTTGTCATAGCGATGCAACGCGGCGGTAATTTGGTCATCTTCGCCGGGCAAACGCTGCTCGACCCGCAGCGCGCCAAGATGGCGGTGCGAAACGCCGAACGCGTCGAACACAGGCTCGGTCTCTTTTTTCCAACCCTCATCCAACGCCTCAACGAATTATGAACTTACCCTTCCTACTATTCGATCCGGAACCCGCGGCTGGCGGAAACCAATCCTTAAGTCACATCACCCCCGATCGCGCCGGCTCACACTGGGCGCTGATCTTCTTTTGAAGGAGTCTGAATTTGAACACGTTGCTTCGAATGAATGCCGATGAGTCGGCGCCGACCGAATCCGAAGGGACGCTCACGCACGTTGATCGAGAGTTGGAGCTGGACTTCATTAGGGAGTTCGCTACGGGCGGGGAGTTGCTGATGGGGCTAGGCACCGAGGGCCGCCGCGAGCGCATCCGGGTGGCTATCTACACCCAAAAACGGGCGCACTTGCTTTTTCGCGACGGCCCGATGACCTACGCGGAAGCGTACGAAGCATGCTTTGGGCGGCCGCTCGAGATGCGCAGCAGCGCTAGGGCCAAACCAAAATCAGCCTCGGTTAGCGACGGGGTCTCCGCAAATAAGGCCATCGGGCGCTAAACCCCAAAAGACCGCCGCCTTATCCAGTAATCGCGTGCCGCTTTTTCTGGCGATCGAAAAATGCCACTCCGCGCGAGCGCTGTTTTGCCTGATACATCGCGCTATCGGCTTTTGCAATCAATTGCTCGCAGCTAGCGCCGTGCTCGGGATAAATTGAAACGCCAATGCTCGCCTTGATGGTCAGTTCCCGGTCCGCTATTGGGACCGGCTGGGCAATGGCCCGCAACACCGAACTCGCAATGAGCTCGATATTTTTCCTGCCTCTCGGATTCATCAATAGATATAGAAATTCATCTCCGCCATTGCGGCACACCGTGTCTTCGTCTCGGACGTACTGCAGCAGGCGCTGCGCGATGGTCTTCAATGCTGCATCGCCCACAGTATGCCCGTGCTCGTCATTGAGATTTTTGAACCGATCCAGATCGAGAAACATCACGGCGAGCGTCCAGTCGTGGCGGTCCGCCAACGCAATCGCATGGGTCAATCGATCATCGAACAACTCTCGATTGGGAAGCCCCGTGAGAGAGTCATGCAGAGCACGCACCTGCGCCTCACGTGTGTGCTGCTGCGCGGTGGAAAGGGCAGCCGTCGCATCAGCCAAGGCAATCTTGGATTCCGTCAACTCCGTTTCCAACTGCTGCAGGTCCTCAATTCCACGCATGGTCGTTGTGGTGTCGAGTGAGGTTGTCCGCGAGTCTTTCCGCTGCGAATACTCGGAAACCGCGCCGGCGATTGCATCGTCGAGACAGCGATTAAAGGTGCGAAATTCGCTGGCAGAAATCGGGGCCCCGACCTCCGCGGCGAGACCGGTGACCGCTTGGCAGACATCCCCGTAATCTCTGATCACCTGTTCGACCGAAAATCCCTGTTCAAATAGATCTTGCCCGTGCAATGTCGCTGTGACGCCCAGGGCTGATTCGCGGCGACCGGGACTGCTTGATGCAAGTTCGCCTTCCACAACCGGGGAACGCTGCTCAGTCGCCAACGTCTTGGCCACCTGATCGAGAAAGACGGGGATCCCGTGTGCAAGCTCCTGACGCGCTAGTTTAGGGGAGGACCTGTTGGCCACCATTACGCGACACCGATCAACTAAGAGCGTGCGGTTGGCTATTAAAAATTCGTGCAGCACTCAGCATCGTAGTTTGACAACCATACTGGCGTCTGTACGGTCGAACACGTTGCCTCCACTGAAGAACGGACAATTGGATGTCGAGTAGGGCAAGTCTTACGAAGCTTCATCCGCTTTACGGTGGCGCCGCGGGGAAAAAGGCCCTAAGGTGATTTTGATATGCGTCCTGACTACCAGATCCTCTCCACCTGCGTTCCGTGCCTGGCAGATAGGCAGTAGCATCCATGTCTGTCTTAATTGAGGGAATGCCGCTCGACGTCCAACGCTTGGTCACGCATTTACAAAATGCGGCCGAACTAAGACAAACCACTCTCGCCCATCGGTTGCATGATGATCTCGGCGCACTCATGGGTGCCGCCGTAATGGATTTAGATTCGATGCGTCGGGTGAAGCCTGCGCTCAGTCAAAATGCGCTTGAGCGTCTGGACCGGGTCAAGAGAACGCTGCAGCAAGCAATTGACCTCAAGCGCCGCGTTATTGAAGAACTCAGGCCCAGTACACTGGATGATTTTGGCCTGTTCGCTGCCCTTCGGTGGCAACTAAAGAAGACTTGGGGCAATTCAGCCGTGGCCTCCAGTGAAACTTACCCCGCCATCGAGCCGGTATTCGAGTCTGGCGCCGCTATCGTACTTTTCCGAATCGCTCAGGAAGCCCTCTCGATTGCGCTCATGCGTGTAGCGGTAAAATCGACTGACCTCACTGTGCGGGCGGACCCGGCGAACTTTTGGATGAAGTTTTCGGATGACGGCACGGCGAATCCGGAAAGGCAATCAGAAGATCCAGCGATGTTGGTCGCGTCCATGCGAAATCGGATCCGAGGTCTCGGCGGCAATGTGGAAGTATCCAACAATGCAGCGGGCGCCGCCGCACTGACCGTTTGGATGCCATTGCGCCGGACCAGTACCGGCGTTGACAGCTAATACCCTAGTTTCATCGGCTGGGCGGCCCCTTGCCAGGCAAGTCGATGGTAAAAACGCAACCGGCGCCCGGTACGTCGCGAACTCTCAATTCGCCGTTGTTCGCCTCAACGCTGCGCCGACAAATGCCAAGGCCCAGCCCGAGCCCCGATCGATCATCACCGCTCTGAACAAAGGGTAACAATAATTTTTCGGTACTTCCGGTGGCCAGGCCCCCACAATGATCCTCTACGTCGATCAGAACTCGGCCTCCCTCAACGTGCGCATGCAAGCGCACCTCCGTGTGGCGCTTCGTAAACTTAAACGCATTTTGCAGCAAGTTACCCACCGCCGCCGCGAGCATCTCGGTGTCCACATGCACCCGGATGTCCTCGCTCACCGGCGTCACCACAAATTTACATTCGCGCGCCAACGGATCCAGCGATGACGAGGCTGCAATCTCACCTAGGAAATCCGCAAGTCGAACATCCTTGAGGCGCGGCGGCAGACCCGCTGTCACTCTAACTTCGGCCAGTGACCGATCAATGAGATTGCGCATTCCAATAAGGCTGCGATCAAGGACGGCGCCGGTCGCACCCGACATGCCGACATTACCGGCCTTGATTGCTTTGATTGCATAGCTCGCGATATGCAGGTAGTTTCGCAGTTCGTGGGCCAAGGGCCCCAGCCGCGAGTTTAAAGCCTCGAATCCGTCTTCCGTTGTAATAGCAGCTTGCCGGTAGGCGTACTCGGTGACTGCGCCCGCGATCGCATTGTCGAGACACCGGTTGAAGGTACGAAATTCATCTACCCCTATCGACGCCCCTTCCTGATAAGCAAGATTCGTGACCGCTTGGCAAACATCGCCGTAGTCCCGGACAACCTGCTCCAGCGTGAATCCGCGTTCAAGCAAGTCGCGCCCGTGCAATGCCGCCATCGATCCAATCTCAGAGGCATAGGCCCGAGGCAAATCCGCCTGCGCGCCGCCGCCTTCTGGCTCGGATGCTTTCTCAAGAGCCAGCGTTTCGATGAGCTGATCGAGAAAGATCGGTATGCCGTGAGCCAGACCATCATCGGTCGACTGACCCTCGGACCTACTCGCCACCATGGCGCAGCACTCATCAATCAAGACCGTGCGGTTCGTCTTGATGAACTCATGGAGCATCGTCTACTTTACTTTCAGCGGCCCATGGACGTCTGTACGGTGGGACACGCTATCCCAATCCCCAAGGTTTCTTCCCAGGTTTCGCTGCCTTCTCTCGAGGGCTCGGACCGCCGTGTTGTCGCTTTTGCAGGGATTGCACGCCTGGAGTGATGGTGCATAACGGGGTAGTTGACCGAGATTGCGGATAAAACGCAGCGATTGCGAGATCCCGGAGTTCGAGGCGGCGTCGAGGTTTAATGACGTCCAAACTCGTCACTTTTTCATCAGCCATGCATACGCGTTCCTTATGTTGCTGCCTGATTTGACACCCTTACGCCCCAATAAGTTAGGCTAAATACATCAATAAACGACAGAATGAGGCTTTGCACTACACAGTCGCACCTCAGCGACAATCTACCGGAGCCGATGTCGGACGCCGCTCCTGCGGTCCGGGGCATAGACCCGCATCATTGTCCGATTGGCAGCCTTCGCGCCGGGCGCGTCGGATGGTAACAAGCGCGCCTGTAATATTTTTGGTCATGATCATTCGCCCCTTTTTGCTTGAGCGCAAATTAAACAGATTCTAGGTACGCGACGACGGCCTGCATCTGATCTCGGGTCAAGTCTTTGATGACACCATGCATTACCGGCGCAGTGCGAAGCACACTTTGAATCACGAGCAGCTGCTTGAGCAGATAGGGAGCATGCTGTCCCGCGAGGCGCGGAAACGGCCCATTACCCTGAGCCTGGGCACCATGACAAGACGCGCAGGCCGGGATCTGTCGTCCCGGTACGCCTTCCACGAAGATTTGCTTGCCCTGGGCAATGAGCGTCGCGTTACCGCTTCTGCCTTCAGCAGCCGACTGTTTGGAAAAATACGCAGCGAGTGCGCTGATCGAGGCGTCGTCGAGTTGCGATGCCATGCCCCACATATAGGCTTGTGCATCCGGGTCAGCCCGCGTTTGATCCTTGAAAGCATGCAACTGCAACTCGACATAGGGGGCCGTTTGCGCCGCTAAAATCGGGAAAGTGGGCGACACGCTTCGGCCACTGAGTCCATGACAGGCGCTGCACGTCTCAATGGTTTTTTGCAATGTTGCCTTTTGCGCATCGGTCATGACAGCCGCGCTTACGTCGGCGGCTTGAGCAATGCCAACCATCAACAAGGCCGTGCTTAAGGCGGCAACAGCGTTTCGGATCACATCCGTCTTGACGAATGACTTCATCAGAAATTGACCCAGACCAAGCCGTACAAAGTATTGTTGTTGGAGGCGTTGCGACCGGAACCGTCGTAGTTGCTTCTGAGACCGTTGAACTTGTCGTAGTCGACGTATTGGAGTTGCAGTTTCGTATTGAGCCACGGCAGGTAATTCAGCTCCGCAATATAACCGCTTGAATCGGGACTATTGTTTGCACTACCAACAACCGGTGCGGCCGCATAAAGGATGGTGTCATTGCTGCCAGTGGTGCTGAAATACCCGAGCGAGCCGCCTATCCGGCGCTGGTAGCTGTATTCGCCCGTGAGCTTTGAGGTCTTGAGGGTGTTGCTGGCATTTGCGGCGAATTGGTCCAAGAAACTCGCATTGAGCGTTTGATTCTCGTGAATATAAGTCGCGAGGACTGTCACAAGGTGATCCTCACCGATGAACTGGTATTGAATATCCCCAGCCACGTCCTTGTATTGATTGGTGGGACCCTGCAGTGGGGTGCCATTTCCCGGGTGAGTCCTTATATCGATTCCATAAGTGCCAACGGACAATGAGTTGCGATCCCAGCGTTGCTCGTAGGTCAGGCGCCAATACGGAGCAAGCCCGTGAGCCACATTGCTTTGGGTGCTATCAAGTGGATGCGTGCCTCCCACAATCGCAGGGCTGTATCCCGATATTTCGGCATACCAGTGATCATCCAGCCACATGTACACCCCGAGTCCGGCGACTGATTGGGCCAGCGTCCCGTCGATCTGGGTGGCCGCAATCGGTCCCGGTGCGACCGAACTGCCCGCGTAGGGAAATCCCCAAGCGGGCGTCGAGTTCCAAACGTCTTGAACCGTGGGATTATTATTCAGCGTAACGCCCAAGATCATATTATGGCTGTTGCCGTCCGTGCCTCCGAAAGACAAGTGATGGGCATAGCGAATATCGGTATTGTCTATCCCAAAATGGTCGGCGGCACCATCGTAAGTCAGCTGAATGAATGCCCCGAGTTCATTCGCGATCTTGCCTGCATAGAAAAAGCTCGCCTGATCCGGAAAAAGCACTTCGCCATCTTTGGCAAGAGCTCCCGGCAACACGCTGTCCGGAAGTGCAGTGCTGGTATGCGTATAAGAAATCTGCACCATCATGCTGATGGCGGGAATAGAATTCAGTGCCAGAGTTTGACGAGAATCAATGTCGATTCCGGTGATCTGTTTGATATTGTCGAGCACATAGCCGTTCAACTTGAATTCTCGGCCAAAGGGAGTGAGTTCAGGAAACACGGTGTGGCAAGCGGCGCAGGTCATGCCGGTTTGCCGAGCAAAGCTCGGCACCGCCCAGCTCTTAGCACTCAGTAGGCACAACAACCCGATTGTAAGAAGTCTTGGAAACCCCTGATGGAGTGCAGGCCGGCGGAGACCGATCATGAAATCTTCCTCTTGTTCCAAACGCGCTGTGCTCTTCTGGTGTTGGCGCATTTCTGATCAGACCTAGGCCAATCTCATTCGATGTCTATACTGGGAACTTTGTCAAGCAAAGTGCACTTTACGGATAGTGGTGTGCGAAAGATGTGCGCTACCGTACATTGAAGGCAAGTATCCGATCTCGCGGCTGATGAATATCAGAGTCCGCATGGCCGAACACTCTGTGTGTGCCTCGCGGACTAGCGGCGGCGCAATATCTCTCACTCCTCCGTCAGTCAGGGTCCGGCAGAAGGGCTTGAAGAGATGAACGGCGCGTTGAAAGTTGCGTCGGCTCGCGCTCATGTGTACGGTAGAGAACATATACTCGAGCGTAGGCCCCCAAGCTGCCGCAATGCGAGGCCGCGCCTCGCCGCCGATGGGTGTTCTTAGGTCCTCAGATGCGCCCAGGAATTTCGTGAATAATCCGCCCTCTTCTCCTGTGCAGAATCACTTACTCGCGGAACTTCCTCCCGCGGAGAGGCAACGTTGGTGGCCGCAGTTGGAATATTTCGATATGCCGCTCGGTCGAGTCATGTATGAGGCAGGCAGCACGCTAACCCACGTCTATTTCCCGACAACCGCCATTGTTTCGCTTCTCTATGTGATGGAAAACGGCGCTTCCGCCGAAATCGCCGTGGTAGGCAACGAGGGTATCGTCGGCATTTCGCTCTTTATGGGCGGTGATTCCACACCAAGCCGGGCTGTTGTTCAAAGCGCCGGAAGTGGTTTTCGCTTAA
>Ga0209169_10000162_pt1 | contig 39219 bp, 29 predicted proteins | sample HubBroMetageWRM4_FD_188346 | JGI IMG/M metagenome (GOLD analysis project Ga0209169, IMG submission 188346) | Warmed soil microbial communities from the Hubbard Brook experimental Forest, New Hampshire - Hubbard Brook CCASE Soil Metagenome WRM 4... | ecosystem: Environmental > Terrestrial > Soil...
ATCGGCAGCCCACAAGCGGGACCGAAGGTTGCAGCGATTCTCTCGGTCGTGGAAAGCTGCGGTCGGCTGCAAATCCAGGTGCGCGATTACTTTTCCACGATTATCCCCGGGCTTGCCGATCTTCCGATCAGGTGCCTTCCAGTCCTTACTCCAACTGTGTGGGTCGCCCGGCGTTCATCGATACAAGCGACCGTGGTATTAGCCTGAAGTGATTTTGCGACCAAAAAACATAGTTTCCTGTTTACCAACGATACATCCTAAATCGTCGCAAACGTGATACCTAGACTATAATCACACGCGCGCGTTCCAAGCGAAAACAAGCGTGATGTTGCAAACGTTCCCGACGCCATCCTAACTGAGATCCAGTGGCAGTTTTTATGACTCCCCGAAACGAGCAGCGGTGTTGGCCGTAGGCTTGGCGTGAAGGCTAAATGATGCCGGTGCCCATGCCCATTCCGAACGACCGAAAGCGTTCTCCTGTCTTCGTCATGGGTTGTCACCGTTCGGGGACGAACTTGCTTTACGATATGTTACTGTCCTCCGGTGGGTTCGCCATCTACCGCGGGCTTATTCCGATTTACAACAAGCTGATTCCCCGCTTCGGTTCCTTCGAGAGGCGCGCAAATCGTGAAAAAATCGTTGAGATCTGGCTCCGGAGCAAGGGTTTTCGACGCGCCGGGATCGGTCCCCAGCAAGTATTGGCGCGCATTCGAGACGAGTGCACAACCGGAGGAGATTTCATCTGCGCTGTAATGGATCTTGTGGCTAAGAGCCAGCGAATGGAACGCTGGGCGCTATACGATCCTGAAAATGTGCTGCACGTCGAGCGCGTGAAGCGCGATATACCCAACGCCCTGTTCTTGCACATCATCCGGGACGGACGCGACATTGCGCTGTCGCTCAAGAGAATGGGTGGGTTCGCTCCGCTGCCCTGGGACCGCAGCCAGACCGACAGCCTGGTGGCGACCGCGCTCTATTGGGAATGGATGGTTCTGAAAGGCTGCACCGGCCGGAAGTTCCCGGCCGACTACATGGAGATCCACTACGAGGATCTGATCACCAACACGCGGGAAACGCTCAGTAAGGTCGGCGGCTTTATCGATCACGATCTCGACTACAGCCGGATTCAGCGCGTTGCTTTGGGCTGCCTGTCCGAAACGAACTCTTCATTTCGCGGAGAAAGACGGGAACAACAGGTAAGCCCGTTGGCTCGTTGGAAAAAGCGTTTGGCGCCCGCCGACGTCGCTGCGATCGAATCGACTGTTGGCGAGTGTTTGCAGGAAAATGGTTATGACCTCTCGCTGCCCGCGCCTGAGCTCCACTGTAGTTTGCGGCATAAGTGGATGCGCGCAATGTACCCGGCGTTTCTGGACGGCAAACAATGGCTAAAGTTACGCACGCCGGCCGGTAGGTTTACCGATATCTCTTTTCTCGAGCTCGAAAACAAACGGGTGCCCTTGGCCGAGTCGACTCGTCGCTAAGCTTGTCGTTGCGACTAGTCGTACCTGGATCGGGCGGCACCCGTTCTCCTCCGCCTGCATCCATCAGGACATTCCTCCGAGATCTCCCTTTTCGCCAGGTCGAAGGCTGTCCGGCAAGCTGGCCGCCCCATCGCTTCCGTTACTGAGCGCTGAGCGGCAGAGCGCGCGGGCTGGCTCGTTTCCGCCGAAGACGGCATGACGTGAAAGACACGGTGCAGAAAACTCTTTCCGTGCTGGTGACCCTGGTTTGTATCAAAGGCCTTGCTTGACAAGGAATGTACCCAACCGGAGAATACTAGAGTGTGTTTCATGAATATCTTGCGGGCCGGAAGGCGCGGCCCTAGGGCTGAAGCCCGCAGTTTTCCTGGCCCTGAACGGCACGGCTGAACCCGTCCCTACCCAAAACCGATTTATGAAAACACGCTCTAAGATACTTAATAAAACCCAACACAATCGGTCCTGTTGGAATTGGACCGTTCCATGGAAGTAGAGATCGTCCCCTATACGGCTGAGTACGTCGAAGATGTCCGGCGGTTCAATCAGCGCATGGCTCGCGGCGGCGAGGGCGAGTTTCAACTTCCTTGTGATCTCCGTCAGTTTGAGGAGAGCCAACGCACTCCTATCCCTTGGGCTGGCTGGCTCGCGGTCGAGGAAGGCATTGTTCGCGGAGGATACCTTCTTGGACGGCAGGATTTCTCGTTCGGCGGCGATATCCGAAATGTCGGCTTCTATAAACTGTCGGTCTCGGAAGGAGCAATCGATCCGGCATACGCCAAGGTGGGGCTCCGCATGGTCACGAACGCGACCAGCCTGGCACCATTGGCGTTCGCGCTCGGCATGGGCGGAGTCGACAAACGCCTGCCGAGATTTCTAAAAGCGTTCGGCTGGAAGCTGCACGAGATTCCATTCCTGTTTCGCGTCGTCCACCCCGGCGACTTCGTACGCAACATGGCAGCGATCCGGGGGACGCGGTTACGCCAGGTGGGTCTGGATCTGATGGCGTTTAGCGGAGCCGCACGTGTAGGCATCGGGGTAGTGCAGTCATTCCGCCGAAAGACGAGCTATCGCCATCACGAAACGTATGAAGAAACGCCCGATTTCGGTCATTGGGCTGACTCGATTTGGAGCTCCTGCAGCGACTCCTTCAGCATGATCGCGGTACGTGACAGTCGGGCGCTAAACACAATGTATCCGGGAACCATGCCGCGAATCTCCCGGCTAAAAGTGTATTCCAGCGGGAAGATAGTTGGTTGGGCCGTGGTACTGAACACACAGATGAAGGGACATAAGCAATTCGGCAACCTACAAGTGGGAACGCTTGTAGACTGTCTTGCCCGCCATGGAGATGCTCCCGCGGTAGCCCAAGCGGCCGAGCGTTTTCTGGAAGGCAAGGGCGTGGACATCATCATTTCCAATCAAAGCCATAAATCGTGGAGGTCCGCCCTCCTCGATCGTGGTTATTTCGAAGGCCCTACCAACTTTGCACTGGCCATTTCAAGGGGAATAACTAAGCTCCTTGATCCGCTAGACCGCAATTTAACTCGAATCCATATGACGCGCGGCGATGGTGATGGCCCAATTCACCTCTGAACGCCGCGGCGGTTGGGTGTCCAGGAATCTCGCGGCCGGGAACGCGCGGCTGGCTGCATTTCGTGTCGCATAATGTTGCGCGGTTGTTCCTGCCGGTCACGTTGTTGGCGCTGCCGATCACGTCTCCCAATTCTGGCCTGCTAGGCCGCGGTGTAAGCACTGGTGCTTCTCTATTTCAACTGCAACGACACTCGGCAGTCATCGAGACTTTTCAGGCCGCTGCTCCCCTATGCGTTGGGAAGTGTGGGTAACGCTACCATCTATCCCGCCTTCGTACGCGGCCGAACGTATCTAGCCGCGCACAAGTACTTTGGAGTCAATCCCCTCATCGAATCGCCGCGGTTAACCGATGCGCCTGGTTGGTCATCTCAGTCCTTTGCATGTAGGATGAGCTCCCCATCACCATCGGAGGTCCGGTAAATCTCTGTTTAGCGGCTGTCAGACAAACACACGAGTTTTCTGCAAGTTGGTCTGATCGCCACACCGACAGTCATTGCGAATACCCACCCGCAGTGGGCGGTGCCCACCCCCCACTTTGAAATGGATTCTTGCTTTTCGCAGACGTCAAGACTTCGGCAAACTGCTTTACGGCGCGAGACCAGTCGTACTGTGCGATTAGTTGCACCGCGGCCTGTTCGAGCCTTCGGCGGATTGCGTCATCATGGAGAAGCACGAGAACGGCTTCCGCAAACGAAGCGGCGTTATCGGCCAGAAGAAGATCGCGGCCACTTTCGACCTCAAGCCCTTCTGCTCCAATGGAAGTCGAAACCAAGGCTTTGCCCATGGCCATGGCTTCAAAGATCTTGAGCCTGGTTCCGCCGCCAATCCTCAGCGGGACGACGACCACTGAGGCCTTTTCGAGATATTCCGCTACGGAGGGCACCGTGCCGGTTACCTGCACCGACTCGGAAGCCAAACGCTGGACTTTAGGGAAAGGATTCCGCCCGACGATCTGGAAAATTGCATCGGGGAACTCTTTGCGAATTGCAGGCCAGATCTGTGAGCGGAAATATTTCACGGCATCGATGTTAGGTTCCCAATCCATCGACCCGGTGAACACAACCCGAGGCGGGCATGTTGAGGACGCGGGCGCGACCTTGAACTTCTGAGTGTCCACACCAGTCGGAACGACTGTGATCTGGCAGGCTGGATTCATTTGCAGCATTTGCTGGCGATCATGTTCGGAGACGGCGATGATGTGATGGAATTTTCCGAGCGTCGCGCGCTCATAGCCGGTCATTTTGGCCGATTCAATGGCGAATGATAGTTTCTTGACCGGATTGGATTCCATGGCCGCCATGCGCTGCCAGAGCGAGCTTTCCACGTTGTGCTGAAACAGCACGCAGGGTATCGGCAACCGAGTTGGGAAGTTCAGCGAGGAGCAAAGAAAATCGCATACTGCTACGTCGAAGCGTCCGCTGGAAAGCCAGTCGGCGAGGGTGGCCCGAACTGTGCGATGGGTGAACTTAGAGACGGCATAGGGTGCACGTCTCGGCAGCCGGCATAGGTAGTCCACTCCTCGCTGTATCGCGGTGGAATCGGGCGCGGCCGTGTAAATCGTCTGAGACCCGGGAATCTCTTTCGCCAGCGCCGTTTCATACTCCGGATCGCGCCGGCCTCCGTAATAGGAGAGCAGCGTGACTTCGTGATCTTCATTCTTCCCGAGGAAGCGAAGAATGTTATAGGAGCGGATTTTGCCTCCCGTATCGACGGGAAGAAGTTTACCGGCCTTAACCCAGAGCACTCTCACCGGAAACTCCCCGGGGATTGCTGCAAATTTCGAGTCCTCAGTTCCGGCGGATGGTCCTCCGCCTGCGTGATTGCATCGAGGCGCGCTGCCGTTACAGGACGAAGCCAGCGGACGAGCGGGGTATGTTTCATGAGCAACTTACTCTCAAAAAAAGTCCGGTATATTTGGCGCGTGACTCGCATTTCCCAATCCATCTTAGGCGGCTGCGTGGTGCTCGCAAGCGCGTAACCGTGTTCCAGCAGCGTGTTGCCAATCATGTTTTCAAAACGCAGCAACGCGGAGGTCGAGAACCCCTTTTCCCAGCGCCCAATGGGATTGAACTTTTCCCGTAACTCGGAATTGAACAGAGTGTTGGGCTTACTCACCGAACCGTACCCGATCTGGCGTATCCGGTCATAATCCAAATCGTGATCCAAAAAGGCGCCGACAGTCTGCAGAGTTTCTCGTGGAGCGTTTATTAAGTCCTCAAAGTGAACCTCAAGATAATCGTTCCCGAGCAGCCGCCCTTGCTGGCGGCCGTGCTGCACCACCCATTCCCAATAAACGCCCGCGCCCGCCAGACTAATGTGTCTTTGCCAGGGAAATGGACGTACGTAATTCGACCGGTTCAAGGACATGGCGACATCGCGTCCGTCGCGTATCATGTGGACGATCAGCGCATTGGGAACGAGGCGCTTGATTTCGGAAAGATGCAGGTTGCCTTCCACGCTGTTTTCAGCCCAGCGCTGCATTCCTTGCCGGCGGGTAATCGCTTCCATCACAATGCGGAGGAAATCCCCGGCATTGCGGCAGTATTCCAAAATTTCCCATTCAATTTCCCCTGCATCGAGCCCCGTGGCCCGGAAGAGTTTGCTGCCCAGCCACACGCGCAGCAGCCGCTCGCGCTCCGCGCGCCGCCGCAGATTGCCGAAATGCGGCGCCAATAGATTGAAGACGTTCGATTCAGCCAGGTACACAGCGAATCCGCCGGCGGAGAGCAACATGCCGTAAAGCAGAGTCGTGCCGGAGCGAGAACTTCCGAGGACGAAAACTGGCGCTGCACTTCTTCTCATGAAGTTGACCTTTGTGTCCAAAATACGCTCCCCGCAAATTCCGCATAGTTCGTTACCGATCTACTGCATGAAAGCGGTCGCTTAACTGGAATATGAGTTCGGACAGCAAGGTCGAGGCGATCCATGCAAGCTCTATCTCCGGCCTTAACTAGATGTAACTCGCTCTGTAACTAGGCAGTGGATCAGTTTTACCCGGAATGAGTTGACTCGAACCTAGTGCTCTTTTTCCACGATGGCTTAGAGCGTGTTTCATAAATGCCTTCAGCTTTGACAGCACTTCCCGCAGGGCTAGAGTCAGCATTTTCCCGGTCCTAAATCGGCGCGGCCAAAGCTGCGCCCCTTCAAAAACATGTTCTGGCATCATGAACGGACCTGCTCCCTAGTTCCACTCACCTGAGCATACGACAAACTCGATCTTGAGCGGCCCCCTTTTCTGTAACACTTTCAAGGCGAGTTTTCGGTGGCTCGTGAGCTCACTTGCTGTCCGTTCTCCCCAGAGACCCGTGAGGACGACTCTCACTGTATTCCCGCCTCCAATCCCCGATGATTTGCTTAGCCTCGGTCAGCGTCACGAACCAATGCACGTCCAAACACTCCGCTCGCAGCGTGCCGTTGAACGACTCAACGTGTGCGTTGTCCGTCGACTTCCCTGGCCGCGAGAAGTCGATCTGCACGCAGTTGTTGTACGGACGGGGCTGCCTTCTTGCATCCGGGTCCGCTGACCTCCCGCTACTTTCGCAACGAAGAATTTGTGGGCTGGTGTTGATCTGCGAACTGTGCAACTGTGGATCGGCCATTCCGACATAGAATCGACAAAGCGGTACTTAAAGCCTTCGCGCAGTCAGCAGACGCACGATAAAGTCAACGGGGTATGGGCATAGTGGCGGGTTTTCAGTGGTTCCGACTGCGAGCCGGATTCTCGCGACGGGTTCATGCTTTCTTCATAAAAGCACCTAGCTTACTGATAAGACAGTGCTTAACCCTTCAGGTCGGATTCAGCTATTCTTCAGTTGACTTACTCCGAGTAAGCGGACATCTTGGTTCCGGTTCGGGTTACTTTTAGAAAAAAATGATCAGTTAGAGATCGAACGTCCATAAAGGTGAAAATTATGATCTGTGGGGCACTGACTCTAGCCGATGCGGAATGAAGGGATGCGCCCTGCCTCGGCCGGTTGGAAAATCGTGATTCGGGAAACGGCCAACACGTGCGCTAGTTCGTTGGCCGTAAGAGCGTGACCAGTCATTGCGGTCTGGTCAGCGAGAGATGTTTAGTTTGTCATTAAGATCGGGCGAGTGGGGAACTCGCCGCTGTACTACTTTTGGGCTGCGTTGCTGTATCTCCGAACTCGGCTTCGAGTTGCGCGCGGATCGCGTTATCTTCTGGAGAGTCTGCACCCGCCCCGGTTCGATGAGATGATTTCCGAAGCCCGACGCCAACGTTACATAGGTAGGTAATGTAAATCTCGCCGCCCGAAACAGGTAAGGAAGCTGCTGCCGCATATCAGTTTAACGGGGAAAAGATAATGGAATCTGAAAAGATAGTCCACATCATATTCGCCGTCATCGATGAAACAAACGCCGAGCTTTCCGCGGACTGGCAGATTGAGAAGTCCAAAGACGCAATCCTGTTCGGGAATGGCGGAAAGCTAGACTCGCTGGGAATCGTTAATTTTATCGTCGCGGTGGAGGACCGCGTGCTAGAAGAGCTTGGCATCTTGATCACTCTCGCGGATGAGCAGGCAATGTCGCAAAGAAACAGCCCCTTCCGAACGGTCTCCTCTCTTTCTACGTATATCGCAGAACTGATGGGACGTGAATCCTAATGGACCAAAAACCTGGGCCTGTAACACTAATTACGGGGACGCGAAAGGGGATCGGACGGTACCTGGCGGAATACTACGTCGCCCTTGGACACCAAGTTATCGGCTGCAGCAGGGGTCCCCAAGATTACAGCCACCCGGCTTATAACCACTTTCGGGTAGATGTGACGGACGAAAACCAGACGGTAGCCATGTTCGCGAAAATTCGCGTTCTTCATGGAGGACTGGACAATCTGATCAATAACGCAGGGGTTGCATCCATGAATCACAGCCTGCTCACCCCCATGAAGGCGGTGTGGGGCGTATTGGACACAAACGTGGCTGGCACGTTTCTCGTTTGCCGCGAGGCCGTGAAGCTTATGCGGAAGAGAGGCGCGGGAAGAATCGTGAATTTCGTCACCGCCGCGGTACCGCTCAACCTGGAAGGCGAAGCAATCTATGTGGCTTCGAAAGCCGCCGTAGCTTCCTTGACCCGGGTCCTTGCCCGCGAGTTAGGGAACTATAAGATCACGGTGAACGCAGTCGGTCCGACGCCGATCCAAACGGATTTGATTCGTGGCGTGCCGACGGAAAAGCTAGATGCCCTGGTTTCGCGGCAGGCGATTCGTCGTTACGGCGAGTTCAGGGATGTCTCCAATGTGATTGATTTCTTCATTTCCCCGCAGAGTGACTTCATCACGGGGCAGATCATCTATTTGGGGGGGGGCTGATGTTCGTTGATTTCCTTCTCGCGCTCTTTCGAGACCATGCAGCAAAGGATGCCATTGTCTGGAATGGGCAAGTCTGCAATTACGGTTGGCTCAACCAACGTGTTTCTTACTGGTCGGAGTTCATCGCTTCGCATGGAGTTGAACGCGGGACGGTCACGGCAATCGAAGCGGATTTCTCTCCCAATTCGATAGCCCTGATGCTGGCCCTGATCGGACAGGGCTGCATTCTTGTGCCCATGACCGCGTCCGTGGAAGCCAAGAAACCCGAGTTTCTGGAAGTTGCCGAGACAGAGCTTTCCTTCAAGATTAATTCGAGCGACGAAATTGCTCTCGAGTGGTTTCCCAACCGCGCCTCTCATCCGATTTATAGCCGTTTGCGGGATGAGGGGCATCCCGGCCTCGTGTTGTTCTCCTCCGGATCCACCGGAAAGAGCAAAGCGGCAGTTCACGAATTCGTGGGCATCCTAGAAAAGTTCAAGGTTCGCAGGAACAGCCTGAGGACGTTGACATTCCTTCTGTACGACCACATTGGCGGTATAAACACGCTTCTCTACACTCTGTCTAACACCGGCTGCATCGTAACGGTCCAGGACAGCTCTCCGGATGCCGTGCTTCATGCCGTGGAGAAGTACCGGGTGGAGTTGCTCCCCACCTCTCCCACATTCCTGAACCTTCTGATCCTGAGTGAGGCTTATCAGCGCCACAACACGGCAACGTTGCGAACCATTACCTACGGCACCGAACCGATGCTTGAGAGCACATTGCGTCGAAGCCGCGAAATATTTCCCCAGGTAACGTTCCAGCAAACCTACGGTCTCTCCGAGGTGGGCATCCTTCGTTCGAAATCGCGGAGTTCGGATTCGCTTTGGGTGAAGGTGGGAGGCGAAGGGTTCGAAACGCGTGTGGTCGATGGAATGCTGCAAATCAAGGCTAGTTCCGCGATGTTGGGGTACCTGAATGCCCCCTCTCCTTTTACCGAAGATGGCTGGTTCATCACGGGCGACACAGTGGATGTCGACGGCGAGTACTTGAGGTTCCTGGGCCGAAAGTCGGAACTCATCAATGTCGGCGGGGAGAAGGTGCATCCAACCGAAGTCGAAAGCACCATTAGCGAGCTGACCAATATCGCCGAGGTTACTGTGTTCGGGGAGAAGAACTCGATCACCGGGAATATCGTTTCCGCCCGTATCAGGCTGCTTGAAGAGGAGGATCCCAAGGCAGTCAGAATCCGGGTGAAAGCTTATTGCCTTGAACATCTGCAATCGTTCAAGGTTCCTGCAAGAATCGAGATCACTACAGGCACTCAATACAGCGCGCGGTTCAAGAAAATGAGGACACTGCCCCAGCCAAACGAGACCGCAGTTACGCCCAAACCGGATGAAACTTAGGCGAGGCGTTCAGGCTGTCCCGAACCGGATTTTGTGAAATAGCCAGCAGCGCTCATGCCGCTAAGTGTCGCGCCGGCGGCACGGGATCACACGCGGGAGCCTGTATCGCTGGAAGGCGAAGTACGGCGGAATGGAAAAGAGTGCGGAGCCCATGGGGGGCGAGTCCGGCCCAGAGGCCAAGATCAAATAGGAGTGAAGTCAAGGATGACATTATGACGATTCGAGAATACGGGCGGTTGGCGGACGATCAGACGGCATATGATCCCGCCTTATAACAGAAAAGTCATCTGCACCGTCGGGCCGGCTTCGCTGAAGCCCCGACTGATCCGGCGGCTTGAGAAACTTGGCATCAGCCTATTCCGCATCAATCTTTCTCACACGACGATTGAGGAAGTGCGTCCCGCAATCGCCTTCCTGCTGGAGAACACCACTGTACAGGTGTGTCTCGACAGTGAGGGGGCGCAAGTCAGAACTGGCACCTTCGCAGCTCCACCCACCAATCTAAAAAAAAACAGTCTCATTCAGGTTCACCGCCATCCCGTTTCTGGCACGGCAGAGAAGTTCAATTTCACTCCTGTCTTCACGCTTGAACTGTTGGAACTCGGCGATCTCATCACCATCGACTTTCATGCGGTGGTTGCTGAAGTAATGGAACTAGAGAGCGATCGGGCGGTTCTGCGTGTACGCAAAGGCGGCCACGTGGGCAGCAACAAGGCTTGCAATGTGCATCGTGATATCGAACTGCCGGCGATCACGGATAAGGACCGCAGGGCAATTGAGATCGGGCGCGAGATGGGCGTCGACCATTTCGCGCTCTCCTTTGCGAATCGGCCGGAGGACGTCTGCGAGATGCGGGAACTTATCGGACCCGCGGCGACCCTGATTTCGAAAATAGAATCTCGCAGCGGTATCGCGAATCTTGAGGAGATCGCCCGGCTTTCCGACGCCATCTTAATCGATCGCGGCGATCTGTCACGGCAGGTACCGTTGGAACAGATTCCGGGTTACCAGAAGGACATAATCGAACGCGTGAAAGCAGCTGGCCGGCCAGTTTACGTTGCCACCAACTTGCTGGAGTCGATGGTCCACATGCCCGTACCGACCCTGGCGGAAATCAGCGACATTTACAACACGCTGGAAGACGGCGCCGATGGCCTGGTTCTCGCGGCGGAGACCGCGGTTGGCAAGTTTCCTGCCCAATGTGTCGAGATGGTGATGAGTGTCATCGCCGAGTTCGAACGAACCTGACGCGTGCGCGTTCGTGTCGGCAACTTTAGATGGCGATCCAGCGGGCTGAAGCTCAAACCTCGACTCTGATAAAACTCGCTCCGCTGCATACCGCCGTTCACACACTCAGTAACCAACTGCTGAGCCTCCGCACGGGTATGTCGCTTGGGCGCTGACGACTCTGCTCTTGCGGTCATCCGGACACTTCAACACAGACCCCGCCACGTCGAACAGGTGTGTTGGTCAGACGCTTACATTCAATTCCATGAAGAAGCGACCGCCCAAAAACCTCTTACTAACCAGCATCGCAAGTGTCTGAGTCTGCACACTTGTACGGCAACGGATTGCTGAAAGATATGGTAGGCACGAGGAGACTCGAACTCCTGACCTCTACCGTGTCAAGGTAGCGCTCTAACCAACTGAGCTACGCGCCTATCTCAACTTGCTTTGTTTGCAACGGCGGCGTCGGTGTCCTGCCCTCGCATCTTGTTGATAATCTCACTTCTGGTGTCCGGTGTCCAGAGAGGTTTTGGACACCTTCTTTTTGTTTGCTGTGAATATTCGACTAGATTTCTGGACACCTTATTAGAGGTGTTTGCTGGTTAGGTTTTTGGACACTTGGTAGAGTTTTTTCGGACTAGGTTTTTGGACACCTTGTTTCTTCTGACAGAAATTCTTGTCCTGGTGGAACCGGACTCGGGCCGCTGCGATCGCAACGGCCCGGATATTGTTTCGGTATCCCGGTGATGCTGGTGTGGTGGTTTCATTCTCCGGCTGGTGGGTCGGTCTGTCTAGTGCTGCCGTCAACCACGGTGCATTCATCCATCACGATTCGGCTCAATCACACTATGGAATCGCATTTCCCCAAGTTGGATCCAAACGTAGGCGCACCCTAGAATTCGTACCGCAGCGCAAATTCCATAACACGTGGTTGAGTGAGCAGTCCCGAATAGTTGCCAAAACTTCCGCCGCTGCCCAGCCCCAGGGAGTTCGATAACAAACTCGACTGCACGTCTAAGCTTGCCGAGTTCGAAACATTGAAGACCTCCCAACGGAACTGCAGGCTCTGTTTCTCAGACCAAGGCAGGATCCAACGCTTACTCAGGCCGAGATCAATGGCGAAGTAGCCTGCGCCACGAATGTTATTGCGCTCGCCCGACTCTCCAGCATAAGCGGGCGCGAACGAACTGATCGCCGCCGGACCGTTGGCAAAGATATTCGGGACACCGTTAATCAAATAAGCTCCCGTCTTTACCGGAGCAATCTTGTCGGCGTTGCCCTCCATCTCAAAGTTGGTGGGGAAACTGGAGAAACCGTTGTCCACGGTCACCGGAAAGCCGCTAGTGACGCGAAAGACGCCGGAGAGTTGCCAGCCGCCGATGGCCGCATCGAGCGCACGACCGGAGTCATGGCCGAACTGCTTTCCGCGCCCAACCGGCAACTCCCAGATCCAGTTGGCATTCAACTGATGAGTCGCATCGAAAGACGAAACACCTTTCTGCGCGTTTGGATTCCAGGCATTGATGATGTTGTTGTTGAGGCCGAGAAGACTACCGTTACTAGCGGGGCCGACGCGCTCAGCGTCGGAAGAAATGTCCAGGGATTTGGAAAAAGTGTAGTTCAGATCAAATTGCAGGCCATGCGACATACGATGACGTAGGCTCGCCTGCAACGCGTTGTAGTTCGACCACGCCATCGAGCGCCATGCGTACAAGGAACTGAATTGCGGAGCGTAATACGAGTATTGGCCGCCTGAACTGAAATAAACCTGGTTTGAGTTGGGATCCGGGACACCGTTGTAATCCAGATTATAGAGAGCGAGGGAATCGTTAGTGCCAGTAGCGCAAAAGGTGTCGAAGGCAAAGACGACTGGACTGGTTGTGTAAGCAGTGTTGCCGCCTGTGCAGCCGGTCAGCGGATACTGGTAGCCGGCAGCCAGAGGTTGAATCTGATTTTGCCAAAACTGTTGGACATTGGCGGGAACTTGGTTTGGGTTAAAAGAATTAGTGGGGTTGGTCACGCCGGCGTTGAGCTCAGGCCGAAACACCTTGGCCAATGCTTTTTCAGCGGTAAAGTAGTCAATCCCCGATTGCTTGTCATGAATATCGAGAGGCATGGCAAGATCGTCCTGTGCAAGCAGACGGTGCGAATACCGGCCGACATAAGCAACATCCAAGGAGAAACCGGAGGGAAGCTCGCGGCTAACCGCAAAATCGACCGTATACGAATAAGGAGTCTTCAAGCCTTGGTCGATGCCCCACTGAATGGCGCCAGTGCCCACCGGATAGGGTTGCCCTAAGCCACTCCCGTTGGATGGCGCGGGAGGCAGGATTGGAATGCCCTGATAATCGTTAGCGGGAATAACGTTCATGCTGGTGAGGCGGGGGGCGGTGATGGACGTTTCAAAATCCGATGGGTTGTTCAGCGTACTAGCGAGGCCGAAAGAGCCGTTCTGATCGAAGGTGTTAACCAGACTTTCGCCCGCGCGGTCATACACAATCCCGAACCCTCCGCGGATGCTGCTCTTGCTCGGGCCGCCAAATACCTTGCCCAGCCAACCGTCTGAAAAGTCCGGGGACCATGCAAAGGCAACGCGCGGACCAAAATCATGAGTATCCCAATTGTAGTAGCCCGGCTTACCATTCGCAGGACCGGCCCAATTGTAGGTGATCAAAGGCGCCGCATTCGAAGGAATGCCCTGTTCCATACCAACGCCACGCTCGTTGAACCAATTGCCCAAATTGAACGTAGTGCCAACTTGCAGACCGTTGGTTTCCCAGGGAGGAGAAAATAACGAGTAACGAAGGCCGAGCGTTACAGTGAGGTTCGGTTTTACCTTCCACGAATCCTGCGCGTACATTTCATAGGAATCTTCGGCGAAACGTCGAGTAACGGGAGTGCCCTCAGCTAAGGTGGCGCCAGCTCGATTGTAGTTGTAAATAGCATCGCCGAAAGTAATCATCCCAAGCAAACTTGTCATGGCGTAGTCGTAGTTGCTCTGGAAACTCGGGTCTACCAAAGCATAGCCATTGTTCGCAGGATTAAGAGGAGACGGGTTACTTGCACCTGAGAGGCCCGAATCAACAAGCCAGTCGGGATTGGCCTGTCCGATATTAAAGGAGTTATTCAGGTTGCTTTCAGGGTTGCGAAGAAAAGCGAACTGAACGCCGAACTGCCAGGTATGACTGCCGTGGTTCCAGGAGACATCATCAGTGAAATTATGGATCGGCCGCTGGAAGGCGGAAGAATATGTAATGCCCTGACTGAAGGCCTGAAGATAATTCCATTGTTGATTGGAGTTGCCAATCTGACCGAGGCTTTGGCGGACGAAGCCATAGCGGAAATTATTGATCAAAGTCGGGGATATGACTGCGGTATAGCCAGCGATCAGGCCCTTGTTGAAAGTAACATTGTTTATTTGCGGAGGAGAACCGGGCAGGAACGGTGCGTAGGACGAACCGAAATCGCTATTCTCATTCGCGATCGCTCCACTAAGCGAAATGCGATGCTTGCCATCGGAGGTAATGTTGTAGTCGAGTTTGCCAATGTACCAGTTCTTATGGGTCGTGGTTGGGTCTCGGAACCGAAATCCCGCCGTGTTCAGTAGATCCCCCGTAGTCTGATCGTTCGGCAGCGGATATTGACTCATGTACTGCAACACCGCAGCATCCGGGCCAGGTTGAGGAGCAAGGCTCGTACTATCCCAGCTAGTGATCGTCGTCGGGGCAACCGCCATATCGCCAGCAGGAGCGGTGTAGGAGGCGCCACTAATCCCTTGGACAGTATTCCCTGCGCACGGGCTCCCGGCCAGACAGAGATATTGAATTACGCCATCGCGCATCGCGGCGGTAGGAACGGTGCGCACAGCGCTAATATCTTCAGAATCGCGATAACCTTCGAAATTCAAAAAGAGGAAAAGCCGATTCTTAATAATTGGTCCGCCCAGGGACGCACCAAAGATGTTGCGGTTAAGAAAGTTTGGAATGTTGGGATCGCCGCTCGCTAGCTGAGAATACTTGATGAAATAATCGTTGGCGCTGACAAAAGAATTGCGGTTGTATTCGTAAACCGAGCCGTGGAAAACGTTGGTGCCGCTCTTGGTCACAAGAGCTACTTGTGCGGCAGAGGAAGTACCTTCATCCGCGCCGTAGTTGGTCGTAGTTACGCGAAATTCTTGCACCGAATCGAGCGTGACCGGTAGCACCGACGTGAAGGCAGTACCTCCCTTCTCATTTGCCGGGATGCCATCGACCGTGATATTACTCTGATCGCTGCGCGCGCCGTTGACCGCCCCGTTTCGCGTGTCGGTGTCGGTATCGAGAGTGGGATTGTCGCCGGTATAAAGCACGCCCGCCTCAAGGCTGAGGAGATTTCCGACGTTGCGGCTTTCGAGCGGCAGTTGCTTAACCTGATGTTCGTCGAACGCGTTGCCAAGAGATGCGTCCGTCGTATTGATGGCTTCCCCCTCAGCCGAAACTTCGACCTGGCTCGCGACCGAGCCAACCTGGAGCTTTATGGTCACCGAATTCGCAACGTTGACCAGAAGTTGCAGATTAGTCTGCTCATATTTCTTGAAACCCTCTTTCTCAGCCGTGAGCGTGTAGGTGCCCGGAGGAAGAGCGAGAAACTCATATTCTCCAGAACTATTGGAATGGGTTGTGCGTTGCAAACCCTGGCCTGTGCTCACAAGTCTTATCTGGGCACCGCCAACGACGGCGGCGCTTGCATCGACCACGACTCCTCGAACAGAAGTCGTACCGGTCTGCGCGAAAGTCGTTGACACGGCCATCACAAGCAGGCTTAGGTATACGCAAACGTTCCACACCGCCGGTGGACGAATCATGGATGCTCCTTGTTGTGTTGTGGAACGATATGGAGGAGTGGTCTCGATCTGATTTTGGTTCGGCTGCAGCGATCCGGGGTCATAGCAAATCCGCAGCCCCGACGCCGATCTTGAACCGTCTACAAAATGTCCCAATATCATCGAGATAAAGAAAAGTGTCGGAACAGGTAGCGAAAGAAATATTCCCTCTTCGAGAACCTGTCAAGTATATTTTCAATCGATTTTTTTAATTCGAGCGATGAGCAGGCCTTCGCAATGATCAGATAATCCACAGATCCGATGATCGGAGCTTCGATGACTCACGATCTAAATCTAACGATCGACAAATCCTACGCGGTAAATGCCCGAACCGTCGAAGGCCGCTTGCGCTACTTCGCCACGCTAAAAGTCGTCCACGCATGCGCGTTCATGTCCCGTTGGAGACCTTTCTGCCAGTCGAACTCCGGGTGGGCGCGCAGATGATCGGCCGCCTTAAAATCCAAACCGCAGGCATGACCAGCCGCAGCACTAAAGCTCATCTCTGCCGCCAGGCTCGCATCGGCGGCTTTGTTCTGAACCGCTCCAGCCATCCCAAAAGGCGGCTGCCAATCTCCATCCCCTCGCGGTGAAAGGTCGATGTGTCCATCGAGCGTACGTTCGTCTGGATCTTCTTTGTTTTCGAAGCTGTCGTAGTGATCAGCTAGAAAGCGTTGCGCCGCCGCTACGTCGATCTTGCCCTTGTTCTCGGTCATGAGCTGCTCCCACCGTACATGCCGAGCATTGGCACTCGAGCTCATATCATGGGGGTCGAAGTCCGTCTCTTCGCGGATGAGTTTCTCGTTAATCGGGAAATTCGAGCCGACAAAATACCCGTCCTTTTTTCGCTCCAGCGTAACGTTCTTCAACCCTAATTCAAGGCGGCCAATTTCATTCTTCCCAGTATCTGCGACCAGCCAAGTATTGGCATAACCGCCGTTGTTGCCTTCCTTCATAATGCGTGCAAAATCATCAATCGAAGCCGCGTACTGTGCTGCCTCGCGTGCTCGCACAAATTCCGGAATCCCAGCCGGGTCGTATCCTGAAAAGCCGCCGATCGTGGTTTCTGTAATGATGATCCCCGCCGAGTTCATTACGAAGTCGTCGGCGCTGTGGATGACACCGGGCAGGCCGTCCATGAGCATGCGTTTACCCTTGGCCGGGACGATGTCATAAATGATTGTCCATCTTTCGCCGTCCAAATATCCCGTCCAATTATTGTGAGCGATCACAACCTTCCCGTCTTTCGTATAGCTGCCCGTCGCCACAAACGCACTGCAATGTTCAGGAACCGCTAGCGAAGCCGTGGACTTGATCCCATGCGCCTTGTCGTATTCCTTGACGTAGTACTCCCATTCCTCGGCGCCGTTCAAAGCCACCACGTCCCACAGATCAATCTTCGCTCCGAGACCGGAGGCATTGGAGCGGCGAGCGTTGACGCCATCGGCGATTCCTTGCATCTCCTCCCGATACTCCTGCGCAATATGTGGCCACATCATGTTTTGCGCGGCGTCACGAAAGAATTGCCAGTCTTTATTACTGTCGTGTGTCGTTTCCAGAGTTATGACCGCCAGCGTGTCTTCGATCTCCCGCGCCAGTAAGTAGCCATTCTGATAGCCAATTTCGTGCGGAGTCCCCTGCAGATGCACAAACGTCCACCCGTTACTCTCGGGACGCCGGAAAGCGCCCTTCAACTCTGTCTCCGGCGCGCCCGCGTTCGCTGAAGGCGCGGCTGAGAACAACGAAGCAATTCCCGTCAAAGCAAAGCCAGCCAAAACCACCAGCCATCTGCGCATGTGTGACTCCAAGGGACTTAGAATTCGGGCGTATTCTAGCAGACTTCAAATGATATGCCGCTGGCTCGGCTGGATGTCCCCTTGTCAGGGCTGGGAGTAGAGCGACCGCTTAAGAAAATCTCCCGCGCCCGCGCGTCCCAAAAATTTGTCGCCTTCCACGATCACGCGTCCACGCGACAATACGTCATCTGGCATCCCTGTAACTTGAATCCCCTCAAACATCGAATAGTCGACACGCATATGGTGAGTCCTCGCGCTGATGGTGTGCTTACGATTCGGATCGAAAATCACCAGATCCGCGTCGCTGCCCACGGCGATCGTGCCCTTGCGCGGATACAGACCGAAAAGCTTTGCAGGAGTGGTAGAAACCATTTCCACAAAACGATTCACGCTGAATCTTCCCCCGGCGACACCGCCCGAATAAATGAGGCTCATGCGGTGCTCGATGCCTGGACCGCCGTTCGGGATCTTAGTGAAATCATCGCGGCCCAGTTCTTTCTGCTCCTTGAAACAGAAAGGACAGTGATCCGTCGACACCACCTGCAGATGATCGGTCTTTAATCCGTTCCACAATTTCTCCTGATGCCACTTCTCGCGCAGAGGAGGCGTAAACACATACTTGGCTCCCTCAAAGCCAGGAGCGTCCATGTTTTCTAGCGAAAGATACAAGTATTGTGGACAAGTCTCGGCATAAACTGGCAGGCCGCGATCACGGGCTTCGCGCACTTTTTCAAGCGCTTCGTTGCAACTTAAATGGACGATGTAAACGGGCGCTCCCGCCATTTCGGCGAGTGCGATCGCTCGTGAAACAGCTTCCGCTTCCGCCGTCGTGGGACGCGTCAGAGCATGATACTTCGGCGCTTTTTTCCCTTCTGCCAGCGCTTGCTGCACGATCACGTCGATCGCGCTGCCATTTTCCGCGTGCATGCAGACCAGTCCGCCATTCTTCGCAGTGGCACGAAAAGCCTTGAAGATACTGGCATCGTCGAGCATGAACACGCCTGGATATGCCATGAACAACTTGAAACTAGTGACGCCTTCGCGTACCAGGGCGTTCATCTCGTCGAGCTGCGCGTCAGCCAGTTCCGTGATGATGCAATGAAACGCATAATCGCAAACCGCTTTGCCAGACGCTTTCTGCATCCAGGTATCAAACGCCGTTCGCAGGGTTTGGCCTTTGTATTGGATCGCGAAATCGATCAAAGTTGTCGTCCCGCCGAAAGCCGCGGCGCGTGTGCCAGTCTCGAAATCATCCGCGCTGGTTGTCCCGCCGAAGGGCATGTCGAGGTGGGTATGGACGTCGATTCCACCTGGAAAAACATATTTGCCTGCGGCGTCGATTATCTTTCCTGCATTCTCTCGCGGCAGGCTTTGGCCGACAGCGGAAATCTTCCCGTCGTTGATCGCGACGTCGCTCGAGTAAGTGTCGGTTGCGGTAGCGACTCGACCGTTAACGATGATGGTATCGAAGCCCATGTGTGTGTCTTCTCCTCCAGCGGCGAAGTACAGATTTTATGCTAAACTCGCCAACTTACGAGGCACGATTTCGCTCTGGAATATTGCGTTGGGAGACAACATGCAGTTCGGCATCACCATTAAGCCTGACATGTCAGTCGATAGGATCGTCGCACTCACCCGTCAGGCGGAAGCATCAGGGTTTGAATATGGATGGATTTTCGACTCTCATGTTCTCTGGCTTGAGCCTTATCCGATGCTCACGCTCATGGCGACCAATACCAAGAAGATGCAGCTTGGCACTTGCGTTACGAATCCGGCGACGCGCGACATCACGGTCACATCGAGTCTTTTTGCGACGCTGAATTTAATTTCAGGTGGACGCATGCAACTGGGCATTGGACGCGGCGACAGTTCGCGGCGCGTTCTTGGCAAAAAGCCGGTGACAGTTGCGCAGTTGGAAGAATCCATAAAAGATTTTCGCAATCTCACCAGTGCCAATGAAATTGACTACGAAAGCGGAAAGGCGCGACTGACTTGGGCTTCTGGTGGCGTTCCTCCAGTGTGGGTTGCTGGATATGGACCGAAGGTACTGGAGCTTGCTGGTCGCGTCGGTGATGGCGTTATTTTGCAGTTCGCCGATCCTGACTTGATCGAGTGGTGCGTTAGCTTCGTCAAGAAAGGTGCGGAAGCTGCTGGTCGAGATCCGCGGAAGATTGAAATCATGGCCGCTGCTCCAGTCTGGGTCTCCGACGATTTGAAAGTGGGACGGGAACGCGTGCGCTGGTTCCCTGCCCTGGTTTCGAACCATGTCGTTGATCTGGTATCGCGATATAAGCCTGAGGAACTTCCTCCTGCTCTAACCTCTTATATACGCGATCGCGGTCAGTACGATTATCTTCATCATTGCGAGGTTGACAGCAGCAACCGGAACTTTGTTTCCGATGAAGTGACGGATCGTTTCTGCCTGCTTGGTCCCGCTGAAGCGCACATTGAAAAGCTTCGCGCGCTCGGTCGCGCCGGAGTTACTCAGTTCAATATTTATCTTATGTGCGGGGACGAGGAAGATACGCTGGAGCAGTATAAGAAAGAAGTCCTACCTGCTTTTCGCGCAAGCGCATAGGCAATCCGAGTCGGATTAGTTATTCTTCGTCCATGGAACCGATTATTAAAGGCGCGATCCCAGTTCTTCCCGCTGCCGACGCCGCGGAATCTCTGAAGTGGTGGACTGAGGTCTGCGGCTTCAAGGAAACTTTTCGCGACGCTACTCCTCCAACTTATGCAGGGATCAACCGCGGCGAGGCTTATCTCCACATCGCGGGCATGAACGACAAAACGCTGGCACGAAAAGTTGGTGATCAAACGATGGTGCGTCTGGCGGTGAAAGGTATTGAGGCGCTGTATGCCGAATACCAGGAGCGAGGCGGCAATGTGCATCCGAATGGTCCATTGCAAACCAAGCCCTGGGGAACCAAGGAATTCGGGGCGATTGACCCGAATGGGGTGTGCGTTACGTTTCAGGAGTGAGGAAACGGCCTGCCTTGACCGGGGCGTTGGGGCGCGGTACGGTCGAGCCAGTAGCATTTTTTGCAGGGAGAAATAGAAGCAATGACCGGAATTCAGTTCGTAACCGATGAGAAGGGCCGCAGGACGGCGGTGCTGATCGACCTCAGGAAGCACCGCGCCATTTGGGAGGACTTCTGGGATGGCCTGGTTTCCGAGTCGCGACGCAAACAAAAGGGCGTTCCCTACGAGGAATACCGGGCCAAACGCCTGAAGCACAATGGCCGGCGTGGCTAACTATTCGCTTGAAATCAAGCCCGCTGCCGCGAAGAGCTGGACGCGCTGGACAATGCGCTGTTTGCCCGGATCGATCGCAAGATTCTCATGCTTGCCGAAAATCCCCGCCCGTCGGGATGCAAGAAACTTAGAGGGTACAAAGACCAATGGCGCATCCGCGTGGGCGACTGGCGTGTCGTGTACATCGTTGACGATGCCGCTAAACGCGTGAGCGTTACCCGCGTCGCTCACCGCAGAGAGGTCTACGAGTAGGAATACAGAACGGGTCAGAGGGGTCTCGTGAAAAGGTCTAGTTCTCCGATCAGTAAAGCTGCACGCCTCCTAAGACGGGGACAGAATCAATCAATTGGGGGAGCCAACCACAAGGCATTCCTATCGTTTCTCGGCGCAGCCAAACTTGGTGACGAAGAGGCTCAGGTGGCAGTCGGTTATGCCTACGCTTACGGGATTTCCTGCAAGGCAAACGTGGATGAGGCGCTTCGCTGGTGGAAGCGCGCCTACAGACAGGGTTCGTGGGCTGCTGCATTCAATCTGGGGATGTTTTTTCGGGACGCGAAACAGTGGGCAGACGCTTTGAAGTGGTTTCAACGAGCCCTACAAGCTGGCGATAAAGATGGACTGATCGAAATCGCTAAAATACATCTTCGCTATGCGGGTAACCGGGATACAGGTCTGCGCTATTTAAAACTTGCGGTTGCCGCGAAGGAGGATCTCACGGAACCGGCGCGTCTGGAGAGGGAACGCCTGATCAAAGAGCAAAAGGCTCTGTCGTCTGGTGATCTCCTGTACATGGAAGCAGATTTACTTGATGAGCGCGGGCGATATGCCGAAGCTTTGCCCCTGCTGTTGAAAGGAGCTAAGGCTGGCGATACGAGTTGCCAAATCCTTCTCGGGAACTATCTTTCCGACGGTAGAAAGGGCATTCCGATTGATCGGAAGCGCGGCATCTACTGGTACAAGCAGGCTTACGAACAGGGAAGCAGTACGGGTGCTTCGAATTTGGCGATGAGCTATCGAAAGCAGGGTGATTTGGACGAAGCGTACCGGTGGTTCGAGCTTGCTGTAGAGTCGGGAGATAATGAAGCTCACCTTGCACTTGCGAAGATTTGGCTTTATGACCGTGAGAACAAGGCAAAGGCGGTCGAGCATCTCAAAGCTGTGTTCCAAGGCAATCCGCACGATGTGAGTGAGCTTGGCCGCGACGAGGCAAGGTCGATGCTTAGACGTCTGCGGGCGGCGCACAAGTAGCTTCCCGCGCAGGCGCCCGGCAACTTTCCCTCAGTACCTATGGGCGCGTTTGTTGCATCGCTTACAGCACGGCTAAAGCCGTGCTCTTCCACAAACCTGCATCAACGTATAGTAAGCGACGAACGAAACGGCAAATCCGATGAACCACGAATAGGCATACAAAATCCGCAGCGGCGAGATAACCAATCCCACCAGTGCAATGCCTGCTCCCAATACCAGCGCGATTACTGCCAGCCAGTTAAATCCGCGCGAATATTCGTAGATGCCACCGCGCAAGTAGAGATCGTCAACCACCAGCACGCGCCGACGGATTACGAAGTAGTCGCAGATCATGATGCCTGCTACCGGGCCTAGAAACGCGGCGTAACCGCCTAGCCATCCGAAAATGAAGGTGCCGTAGTCGGAGAGGAGTTTCCAGGGCATCAGGGCGATTCCCATGAAGCAGGTGATTACGCCTCCGGTGCGGAAGTTGATTTTTCGCGGCCACAAATTGGAAAAATCGTTGGCGGGAGAAACTACGTTGGCTCCGATATTTACGTTCAACGTCGCCAGCAGAATCGCCAGCAGCGAAATCACTACGGCTACGGGCGAATGAAAGCGACTGAGCAACTGCACCGGATCCCAGATGGCGGTGCCGTAGATTACAACGGTCGCCGAGGTCACAAGGATTCCGATCAGGGAATAGAGCGTCATGGTTGTTGGTAGGCCCAGGGCTTGTCCGATGACTTGTTGGCGCTGACTTTTTGCAAAGCGCGTGAAGTCGGGGATGTTCAGGGAGACCGTGGCCCAGAATCCTACTGTGCCATTTAGCGCGGGGATTAGGAATTTCAAGAAATCCGAAAAGCTCATGAAGCGCGACGGGGCCGACAGCATGGGACCGAATCCTCCGGCCGCTTTGTAGGCCCAGCCTAGCAGCAACAGGCCTACAGCTAGCAGAATTGGCGCGCTGATTCCCTGCAGAAATCTTATGTATTCGATGCCTTTTAGTATGACTAGCAAATTGATTAGCCAGAAGGCCATGAAGCAGATCGCGGTGCTGTGAGCGACTTCGCCCCACGACGGAACTAGCGTGGTGATCAGGGTGTTGATGGCTTCGCCGCCGATCCAGGTCTGGATGCCGAACCATCCACAGGCAACGAGGGCACGCAGCACGGCGGCGAAGTTTGCGCCTAGCACTCCGAAACTTGCGCGGGCCAGGACGGGGAACGGGATGCCGTAGCGCGCTCCCGGATGCGAGTTCAACAGCATCGGAATGAGAACAATCGTGTTGCCGATGAACACCGTCGCCACTGCCTGCTTCCAGTTCATCCCTCCCTGAATCAGGCTGGCGGCCAGCATGTAGGTCAAGATGTTGACCGACATCGATACCCACAGCGCAGCAAAGTTGTAGGTGCCCCAGGTGCGACGGGCTTTGGTTGACGGCGCGAGATCTTCGTTATAGAGCGGACTGGATTCGATTGGTGAGGACATATTTGGGAGCAGTTCTCGGTTCTCGATTCTCAGAAGTACCTACTCGTGTCACGTGACCGTGCATCGTAAGAATTCTATGAGGCAACCGCTGCGGGATCGTAGGGGTCCTTCGACTCCGCATATCGATTTCGCTTCGCGAATCGATATGCTGCGCTCAGGATGACATTCTCTAAGAGGCCGATTCACTCAGTCCCTGGCTGGCTGCCCCGTTTGCGTCGTCAGGGCTAGGTACGTCTCCGGACGCCGGTCGCGGTAAAACTGCCAGACTTTTCTTACTTCCTGAATCATGTCGAGATCGAGGTCGGCGACCAGGACTTCATCTTTAGTGCGGCTGGCTTGGGCGATGATCTTGCCGCGGGGATTGCAGAAATAACTCTTGCCGTAGAACTCACCGATGTTCCACGGCTTTTCGCGGCCAACGCGGTTGATCGCGCCTACGAAGTATCCGTTGGCCGCGGCGTGGGCGGGTTGCTCTAGTTCCCACAGATATTCGGAGAGTCCGGCGACCGTGGCTGAAGGATTGAAAACAATTTCCGCGCCGTTCAAGCCCAGCACGCGCGCGCCCTCGGGAAAATGGCGGTCGTAGCAGATATAAACTCCGACGCGCGCAAACTTCGTTTCGAAGACGGGATAACCCAGATCTCCGGGAGTGAAGTAAAACTTCTCCCAAAAGCCGGGATGGACGTGCGGGATGTGGTGCTTGCGGTATTTTCCTAGATACTTGCCATCGGCGTCGATGACCGCAGCCGTATTGAAGTACAAGCCGGGCATCTGCTCTTCATACACGGGAACAATGATCGCCATGCCGTGCTTGGCCGCGATCTTCTGCATTAACTGGGTGGTTGGTCCGTCGGGAACGCGCTCGGTTAGGTCGTACCACTTGATGTCTTGCTCGGCGCAGAAATACGGGCCGTAAAAGAGTTCCTGTAAACAGAGGATTTTGACTTTCTTTTTCGCTGCCTGCTCGATCAGCTTCAGATGCTTATCGATCATGGCCTTCTTGATCTCCGGCAGCCAGCGGCTATTGAGCGCATTGCTTGCCTGGATCAGACCACAGCGCACATTCCGGGACATGGACATACCTCCGAGAAGAGGCAAATATATCAGACGCTTTCCGATGGAGGCGCTCGGCGTTTCCGGCGCCGATGGAGACGGGGCAAGCCCCGTCTCTACCGCAACGTCGGAGACAACGCCACGGACAGTTCTACTGGGCCATCATCGCGAGCTTAGCGAAGATCCTCTAGCCCTGGACTCGCCAAGTATGAGGTCCTTCGCTTCGCTCAGGATGACAACGATGCCTTAGTGTGTGAAAGAAATATTGAGGCCAGTCGAAAACTGGATGTCATTTCTTTCAATAGCGGGCACAGAGAACGGAGGATGGTTGTCAAAAACGTCCACAAACGAATTCTGCCAGCCTAGCCACTTGTTAATTTTGGTGACCGTTCCCAGGTTGAAGGTGCCTCGGAATATTCGTACGTTTTCTGAAAGGTTGTCGGGAAGTTCTACAGTCGTGTCACTGAGGCTTGGGTAGAGCAAGAGGCTCTGCGTGACGACTGTGCTTTTTCCCAGCTTATGTGTGAAGGTATCGCCGAGCGTTAGAGATGCTGAACTATAGGATGGCGAGTAGATAGCGGGAGGCGGGTTCGGATCTGCGAGACCCGAGAAACTCTCATGCGTGTAGTTGAAACCGACAAGCAGATCGAGTGTGGTGGCGGGAGTCTTGATCACGTGCAGGCCGAAACCGCCTCCGACAATGGAGCGCAAATTAAGATCTTGCAGTGAATTGGAGAAGAAATCGCCACTCACAAATCCGAACGTGCGCGGAGTGAAATCGTGATCGTAGCGAGCCCCGCCACCAACGGAGTTTGCCGTGGTCACAGCTGTGGGTTGGGTTGGAGTGATCTTATCGTTAACCGCGTAGATCGAGTTGGTGTAGAGGGTCAGTTTGTCGTGGAATCCCGTGCGTACGGCATTGAATGCGATGTTCAGGTTCTTGGTTTCGCTATTACCGGCCGTCACGGCAAAACCAACATTTACACCACCAGCCCAACCTCCGAGCAATCCTGGGTGCAGGCTCTTCTCATAAGCCGCCTGCTCCGCGGGACTACGGACCAAAGTCACCGATGATTTCGGGGCCTCTACCGGACCGGCTGTCTTAGTCGTCACAACGACGTTATCGCCGTTCGTGGTCACGGGGCCGACGACGGTCTTGCCTCCCAGCGTTACATTCAGGTCCCCTGTCGAGGTTATGCTTTGGATGGCGTCGAACTTTATGGTTACGTCGCCAGCGGCATCGGTCTTAATGACCAGCACTTTTCCATCGGACTTCGCGATCGAACCAGTCAGCCGATCGCCGTTCTTCAGGACTACCTGGTCGGCGAATGCCGGGATTGCCAATAGAAAAAGGAGACCTACCAAGAATTTCTTATCCACAGAACCTCCTAAAGTTATTCAAATTGTAGAAATGGATTTTTGCCCCAAACGCGGAAACAGCACAGCGATAGAGCCAAGAAAGGAAGTGGCAAAACCCCCAACTCGCCCACAATCTATTTAGTTTTGGATCACGAAATTATATCGAACTCGTGACAATTCAGCACGAGGGGCAACAGGACGTCGCCGCGGACTCAGGCTTTATTTTCCGGCTTCACTTCTGCCTGCACTTCTGTTTTAGCTTCTGTTTTGACTTCGGGCTTGGTCTCATCTTTCATACCATTTTTCAGGGCGCGAATGCCCTCGCCAAGGCCTTTGCCCAATTCTGGTAATTTTCTGGGCCCAAATACCAGCAACGCGATGGCAAAGATGATCAGCAAATGCATCGGTTGAAACAGACCTTCAAACATAAGACCTCCGAACCAGCCATATCGACAGGGACCATCAGCCAGCAGAACCCTTACGTAGTGTAACCCAACTGAACTTGGCAGTCTTGCCGATTTGACTGCGCTTGACTTCCCTGGGTCGCTGGGCCATGTCCCTCAAAATTACTTCGGTGACCTATCAGCGAGGGCGCTGGCGGACTATTTTGGCGACAGGGCGATTGTCGCGCGTCAAACCGCTGGAGGGGCTTCGTGAAGGGCTGCATTTTGAGATTGTTTTTACTTCTGCTGGCGGCGGGGTCCTTGCAAGCTGAACAGGCGGCTCCCACATCCGCCTCCGATACTATTTTTCTGTGGCTGGCGGGCGGCATTTCTGGGGCGCGCGTCCAGCGCCTGGCTCAAACGCAAAACGAGGGCCGAGCCCTTTCATGCCACGTCACTACGCTATACGCTCGCGCCCTCGAAAAAGCCGGGGCTGACTCAGGATTGATCCAGAGCCTCGAGCATCAAAATTCCGCCCATCGTCAGGATTCAAAATCGGCTACAGAAGCCACTTGCACTTGCTCGACGGCAGCAGCTCAAATTGCCAGCTTAGTTCACGAAAAGAACTTCAGCGCTGCCGAAAAGAAGATGCGCATACTGCTTCGCGACGATCCGGGTACTTCTTCGACCGACAGTGCCTTGCTACACTTTGTTCTCGGAACCATACTCCGCCGGCAAGATCAGTTCGACGAAGCTCTCGATGAATTTACCAATTCTTCGAAGCTGATGCCCGGTTTCCCCGAGACCCACAGCCAGCTTGCCTACCTCTTTTACCGCACAGACGATGCCGAGGATGCGCTGGCCGAAGCACGCACAGCCCTCAGTATGGACCCAGCCAACGCCGAGGCCTATCGCTATCTTGGACTCGCTCTCTACGCCGACGGTCATTACGACGCCGCCGTGCATGCCTTTGACGAGTCGTTGCAGCGCGAACCGGCCGGATCTCTGGCGAACGCTGATGTCTACTTCGACATGGGAATCACTCACCGCGATCAGGGAGATCTGCGGCGCGCAGCCATCGCCTACCGTCACGCCATCAGCTTGCGCCCCGATTATTGGGAGGCACACAGCAACCTGGGCGTGGTGCTGCACGATCAGGGCAAGCTCGATGAAGCGATCGCGGAATATCGCATTGCCAAGCGGCTGAATCCCGATGAAGCCAGCGTCCGCAACAACCTGGGAAACACGCTTTGCGACAAAGAAGACTTCGACGGCGCCCTCACGGAATTCACGGATCTGTATCGCCAATCCCCGGAGTGGAAAGGCGGTCATAACTGCATGGCTCGCGCTTATATGTCCAAGCGTGACTATCCATCTGCCATTCGCGAGTTGCGGGCGGCCATCGTCGACAATCCCGCCGGAGCGGCCGAGCATCGTGTCCTAGGGCAGGCTCTGCTGCTTTCGGGCAAAGATGAGGAAGCCGTCAAGGTGCTGCGTGAAGCAGTTGCGCTCAATCCCGAATCTGGTCTGGGCCACCATTATCTGGGCACGGCGCTAGTGAATACCCAGCAACTGGCTGAGGCTGAAAAGGAATTTCGCGAGGCCCTCCGGCTCGAGCCTTGCGCCGATAATCACTATTCCCTCGCTGCCTGCCTGATGGCTCTGAACCAATACGAAGAGGCTCTCGGGGAGCTCGAAATCGCCTCCCGCATGGATCCCAGCCAGGACCTTTACCGGGCCCGCATGCAGGAGGTTGTCCGGCTTATTACCACCTCGAAGTAGCTCAACGGTGGGGCCGTAGGAATATGTACTTTCGGACATAGCTTTATGCACTGACGTGTATCGCCACCAGCCATCAACAAACCTAGAATGTGGGAAGTGATTGCGGCGCTCGCGGCGTCGCCGGGGCAGTCAATGGCAACCAGCGCAACCCAACAAGCGCAGAAACAACCGGTCAATCCGGCTGCGTTATCCACCCCAGAACGGCATCTGGCATATGGTGCCTCAACGGAAAAAAAACTTGTCGGCTATGGCCTTCCCTGCTCGCATTGCCACGCCTATTATCCCGCCGACATGAATGTCTGTCCGATATGCAAGTCACCTGATCGGGTCTCGCCTACCGAACCGGTACTTCATTCGATGGTTGCCGCCGCGCCACAACCCGTAACCGGTGCGCCGATCGGTGCGCATATTGACGACGAGCGCGAACGTTTGCTGAAAGAGCTCAAGTCACAGGCCTTCGCCGCTCACACTCAAATCAACGCCGCCGCCACCTTCCGCTGCGTGCTCGAACACCAACACACTGGAGCAACCGAACCGGCAGCGGTCTGCCATAGCTGCTACAGTGAAGTCCGCCAGCAGGCCGACCGCCTGGAAGCCGCTCTCCACATGGACGCGAAAGATGGGGCAAAAATTGTTTATGAAGCGGTCTGGGCCGACACCTCCGATCCCAACACTACCTACTTGAATGCCGCTACTGCGTTGCTCACGGAGTTGCGCAAACGCGCTGGCATCGGACTGCTGCTTGGCGCAAATCAGGTCTTGGCCGACTAGCCGTCCAATTTACGGGCGCTGCTTCTCTTTCCAACAAAGCTTGGGTCATAGCGGCTTGCAACTTTTGTGGCCGTTCTTCATCCTATTGATGGAGACGGAATATGACCGAGAAACTGATTGATGCCAAGACACCGAGCGACAAGATCACCAAGACCGATGCCGAATGGAAGCAGCAGCTTACTCCGGAACAGTACCAGGTAGCCCGAGGCAGCGGCACCGAGCGCGCTTTCACCGGACAGTACTGGAACAAGCACGATGACGGGACCTATCACTGCGTGTGCTGTGGCGCACTCCTGTTTGGTTCGGATACAAAATTTGATTCCGGAACCGGATGGCCAAGCTTCTTCGCGGCGGCCGACCGGCAGAACATTGCGGAACACACCGACACCAGCTACGGCATGAGTCGTACCGAGGCGCGTTGTGCCCGCTGCGACGCGCACTTAGGCCATGTATTTCCGGATGGTCCCGCGCCAACTGGATTGCGTTACTGCATGAACTCAGCATCGCTCGACTTCAAGCCGAAGAAGTAAGTGGTCGAATAACAACCGAAAAAAGGAAAACGATGGAGCGCGGGCTGGTTGGCCAGGCGCTCCATCGTTTTTGTTTTAATTCAACTTTGTATGTTTAATTTTATATGTCTAACTCTGTGAAATTTACGCGTTGCCGGCAACCGCGGCCATCGCCTTAGGCGCTTCCTGCTTGTTCTGATTCTTCTGATCTTTCTTCTCAGGGTTGCGGACTTCGACGCCGCCCTTAAGAATCGCGCCTTCTTCGACGCTGATGCGATGCGTAATCACGTCGCCTGAGAGCAAGCCTTCGCTGCGGATATCCAGCCGGTCCGCACAATCGACGTTACCCTGCACCTTGCCCATGATCACGATTTCTTTAGCGGTAATGTTGGCCGCGACGTTTCCGTTGCGACCGATGGTGACGCGATTATCGGGAAAATTGATGGTGCCTTCGACGCGTCCATCAATAAAAAGCGCTTCCGCGCCGGTTACTTCACCTTTAATGACCAGCGAACGTCCGATGTGAGCCTGATCCATGGGTGAGGTGGCCGGCTTGACCGGAGTGTAACTGTTGGTGGGCGCCACGTTTGGAGAGAACTTCGGTTCCGGAGACTGCAACATGAATAAACCTCACTTGAGATCCGCAATCGCAGCGGGAGTTGGCCCTGCAGTCGCGGTCGATGGGCTTCTAACAACTGCTACTGGTAACAACAAAAAGAGAATCGCACGAAAGGACGTATTACGACAGGTTACCGAAGGGTGTGGCCGTTGGCGCAGCACTCTAGAGCCGAGATCAAGACGGAATTTCCCATCCTTCATCTTTCATTTTTAGATTCGTCCAGTGCTGCAGTTGTTCAAATAGAGCAGGCTCGATCACCACAAATCGCAGGCCGGCTCTGCCTCCGGCGTCGGCCCAGACCAAACGGCCTTTTGCCTGAATGACGAACTCGCTTTCCGGTAACAGGAAACTGACATCGACTAGCCCCGCAAAGCCGGTCGGGTCGGCAATCGCATCCAGTCCCATGCCTCCGGTGCTGAGGTTGACCGCCTGCACCTGCAATTCCTTGCCGTGCGTATTTCTCAGCGTCACGGATATATTGACTTTCGCGCGAAAAAATTTCTGCTGATCCTCGCTGATGAAACCGAGTTTCGCGGAACCATCCCCAGAAGGCACGTCAATCTCATACTCGCGCAATTTGCGGCTGAGAGTGCGGCGGGAGATTCCAAGCTGATCCGCCGCCTGGGCGCGATGGCCGCCGGTTTGCTCGAGTGCGCGGATGATCATCTGCTCTTCCATGTTATTAAGGTTGCCGAGCGGCACTGCGCCACTGGTGCGTCGTTCGAAAACGGCTTCCCCACACAATTCAGCTGCAACTTCAGCCCCTGTAATCTCCGGCTTGTCGGTGGCCATCGCGAGCTTTGCAACCAGATTCCTCAGTTCGCGGATATTACCCGGCCAGAGGTGAATCTGCAGAGCAGTCAAGGCATCTGCGGCAAAAACTTTATCGGCCGCTTTCAGCGACAGGAAGTGGCGTGCCAGCGCGACGATATCTTCGGGACGCTCGCGCAACGGTGGAACGCGCAACTGGAACTGGCTCAGGCGGTGAAAAAGATCTTTGCGAAAGCGCCCTTCTTTTACCGCCAGTTCAAGATCCTGATTGGTGGCGGCGACCACACGTACATCCGTCGTAATTTTGCGATTTCCGCCTAAACGGTAATAGGGCGCACCATCTAGAACGCGGAGCAATTTCACTTGGATCTGCGGCTGCAATTCGCCAATCTCATCGAGAAAAATCGTGCTCTTATCCGCTAACTCAAATAAACCGGGCTTCGAGGAATCAGCGCCACTGAACGCTCCCTTTTCGTAGCCGAACAATTCACTCTCCACCAGATGTTCGGGCAGGGCGGCGCAGTTAATATCAACCAATGCACTTTTGTACCGATAAGAGGACTCGTGGATAGTGCGTGCCACTAACTCCTTACCTGTACCGGTCTCGCCCGTTACTAACACAGTTTCGGTGTGGCCGGCCACGCGATCTACCATGCCCATGAACTTGTGCATGATCGGGCTGGCAATCAGAAATTGTGTTCCGTCGATCTCACGCCGCGCCAGAGGGACTGCGCCAGTCGCTATTTCGGCCTGGGTCGGCAAAGACGTATTGCCCAGCGCCTTCGACTCTGTGATCTCAATCGAGAAGCCCAAAATGCTGGCGGGAGCTCCATTCGAATCGCGCAGCAGCAGCAAGTGCAAATGAACGTTGACATTCTGACCCGACTTACTACAACAGCAAGTTTTGCCTTCGAATTGTCCCTTTTCCAGAGTTGAAGCAATCGCCCGGCTGGCAGTTTCCGGCTGTTCTCCAGCGCCATAAAAGTCGGCGACGCTGCGGCCAACCAAATCCTGCAGCACAAAACCGTATCGATTTATATCCTGATTACAACTGGTGACGATTCCATGGAGGTCGGTAGTAAAGATAAAAGCTGCGTTCTGTAGCTGCTTCAGAAAGTCCCGAGGAAAAGGGGACTGAGAATCGGGCCGAAGATCGGCTTTAGGTGACCGAGGTGAGCTATGGCCAGCCCGGCTCCCAGTTACGGATTTCTGCGCCTTCTCCGCCGGCGGAGTCTTCGATGAGATTGGCATTTCAATTTCGTTGGTATCGGGGGAGTGTCCAACTTACGCTTCGCCTTCGGACTTACTCACTTCCTGCAAGGAATTCAGGGATTGCAAAACCGTATTTCTACCTATGATGCTGCCACATCCTCAAGCAGTTCGTGGCGTGGTTCAGCATCGACCTTCACACCGAAGTAACTACCAGATACCTCTTACTAAAGAGTCGAGCCTAACGTCGTTTCCTCATCTCGACCTACGTTTCATCGTAGTTCTATTTGCAGTTACCTCGGTAAGTATCTGATTCTCTGGGCACTGAACTAGTATCCGTTACAACGGGAGAACCGGATTTTCGTCACTCCCTCGGGCCCGGTGACGAGTCAAAAAGTGGCTGAATTCCGACCACTTTTGGAGACAAACCGTCGAGATGCATGGGAATCAGTGGTCTGGATGAGCGTAACTTCCCCGGATTCAATGCCCTAACAAAGGTAATGACAGTGACGGGCGTGGACGTGCAGATGCACACTGTGTAAGTAGATTTTGCAGGGTCGGTCTATGTCTTTTCGGGCAAAAATATTCATCGGAGTGACGGCAGCGCTCGGTATGTGGGCGATGGCATACTCTGTATGGCACTGGCAGAGCGTCGACCTGGCACGCTTCGCTTGTTACCTGCTCGTGGCCGTGATTGCCTCGGGTCTCAAGATTCAACTGCCCGGCCTGGACGGCACCATGTCCGTCAACTTTCTGTTTATTTTGCTGAGCGTGCTCGAACTCAATCTTCCCGAGACGCTGATTCTTGGCTGTACCGCGACTTTAGCGCAATGTCTGTTCGGAACGCGGCAGAAATTGGTTCCCGTCAAGATCATTTTCAATGTGTTCAGCATGATGGCAAACGCCATCGTTCTGTCCTACTTCGCTTATCACGATTTGCTGCGGGTGCTCGGTGCGGGCACGCTGCCGCTGCTGATCATCACTGCCCTGGTTTTTTTCGTAGCGAATACCGTCCCAGTGGCCGTGATTATTTCGATGACTGAAGGCAAACCGGCCCACAAAGTGTGGGCGGAATGTCACTTCTGGTCATTTCCCTTCTACATGGTCGGCGCGGCAGTGGTGTTTGCCGTGGGGTTCATCAGCAAACAGGTTGGATGGCAGACCTCGCTTCTTGTTCTGCCCCTGGTCTACTGGGTTTATCGCTCTTATCATCTCTACCTCGCCAAGCTGGCAACTGAGAAAAAGCAGGTCGAGATCGAGAAACAGAATGCCGAAGACGTCGCTTCATTGCACCTGCGCACCATTGAATCCCTCGCACTCGCCATCGAAGCCAAAGACCACACCTCGCACCTGCATCTGCAGCGTGTCCGCATTTTTGCGGTCGAGGTCGCGAAAGAATTAGGTTTTTCCGAAGACGAGATCGAAGCGTTGCGCGCGGCTGCGCTGCTGCACGACATCGGTAAGCTGGCGATCCCCGAGCACATCATCAACAAGCCCGGACGCCTGACTCCGGAAGAATTCGAAAAGATGAAAATCCACACTGTGGTGGGCTCGGAAATCCTGCAGCGCGTCGCATTTCCTTACCCGGTCGCACCCATCGTTCGGTCCCACCACGAGCGTTGGGACGGAACCGGCTATCCCGACGCACTGAAAGGTGAGCAGATTCCGAAGGGCGCGCGTGTACTCGCGGCGGTCGATTGCCTGGATGCTTTGGCATCGCATCGTCAGTATCGCAACGCCATGTCGCTCGATGCTGCCGTGGAAAATGTCGCTTCGATGTCGGGCTCCGCGTTCGAACCGCGAATTGTCGAGGTTTTGAAACGCCGCTATCGCGAACTGGAGAAGATGGTCCAGTCCGATTCGGTAACAGTGGACGAAGCGACTCTACCTGCATCGACCGACGTTCGACCCGAACAGAGCCTAGAACCAGCCGGAGGATTTGAGCAGTCTCTCCCCGCTCCCAGTTCAGCAAACGAAGCGGACTTTCTGACCTCCATCGCATCGGCGCGTCAGGAAGCGCAGACCATGTTCGAACTCAGCCAGGATCTCGGTAACTCGCTGAGCCTCGGCGAAACACTCTCTGTACTGTCCATTCGGCTGCGCAAGATGATTCCTTACGACTCGATGGCCGTGTTTTTGCTCAAGGAAAGCAGGCTCGTGCCCGAACTGGTGAGCGGCGACAACTTCCGCCTGCTCTCGTCTTTGAACATTGGCCTTGGCGAAGGGCTGTGCGGCTGGGTCGCAGAGAAGCGTAAGCCGATTGTTAACGGCAATCCCGAAGCCGAAGCCGGATACATCGGCGATCCCGCGAAGTTCACCACCCTGCGCTCAACTCTTGCCGTGCCCCTTGAAGGACTCAACGGCGTGGTCGGCGTGCTGGCCATGTACCGCACCGATCCGGATGCTTTCTCGGCGGATCATCTTCGCATTCTGCTCGCGGTCAGCTCGAAGATCGCGCTTTCGGTCGAAAATGCACTCAAGTATCAGCAGGCTGAGGACTCGGCAACCACCGACTACCTGACAGGACTTCCGAACGCCCGCTCGTTGTTCGTCCATCTGTCGCGCGAACTGGCTCGCTGCCGCCGCACCGGCACATCGCTCGCCGTAATGGTCTGCGACCTCGACAATTTCAAACAGATTAACGATCTTCATGGTCACCTCGAAGGCGACAACTTGTTGAAGGATTTTGCCGGCCATCTGAAGGAATCCTGCCGCGGCTACGACTATGTTGCCCGCATGGGCGGAGATGAATTCGTGATCGTCGCTCCCGGGCTCAGCCCTGAAGCTTCCAATGAAAAAGCCAGCCGTCTGAACCAGTTGGCGATCGAGTCAGGAAAGAAAATTACCGGCCGCAATCTGGTTGCTCTCAGCGTGGGAACGGCTTTCTGTCCTGAGGATAGCTTCGACGTTGAGCGCCTGCTCGCCGAGGCCGACCGCCGCATGTACTCCATGAAAAAGATTCACCACTCCGAGCCCGCAGCCGATCGAGACACAAACCATCCACCCAACCGCTCGCGCGGTGCGGCTGTGAACTAGGACAGTCCATGATCCTGCGAACTTTGATCCTGCGAACTTTGTCGCGGAAACTTTTGCTGGGGAGGATCACCCAGCGCGTCGCAGCAAAACTGGGCGCGATCGCCGCGATCGTCCTGCTCGGCGGACTGCTCTCGGCCACGCTGGTTCGCACGGCGCCAGGCTTCGATTCCGATGAACGCGAACTCGATCCCAGCTTAAGCGCGGAAAGTCTGCGTGCCATCCACCAGTCGCGCGCCGGAGAGCACAACATCCTCGGCTTTTACATCAACTACCTCCGTGGCGTCATCCACGGCGATCTCGGCACCTCTCATGCTCTAGGACAACCGGTGCAAACTCTTTTGCGCGAACGGTGGCCCGTTACGGCACGCGTGGATGGCATCGGACTCTTCCTGGCGTGGCTGTTGGCGCTGAGTCTCGCTTTCACGACCTGTTTTTGGCGTCGCCCCGCTTTTGAGATTTTCGGCATCACCCTCAGCGGCGCTTTTCTCTGTATTCCAGCGGCGGTGCTGGCTTTGCTTTCCGTAATCCTTGAGGCACCTGGATATCTCGCCATAGCACTAATCGTCTTCCCTAAAATTTATCGCTATTCGTGCAACCTGCTCGCCAAATCCTATGCCTCGCCGCACATCACCGCAGCTCGCGCTCGAGGACTCGGCGAAGTTCGCATCCTGGCTTGGCATGTGCTCCCCGTTGCCGGTCCGCAGATGATCGCACTTGCAGGTATCACCGTCAGCGTTGCTCTCGGAGCGAGTATTCCTGTCGAAGCGTTATGCGGATTGCCCGGTATCGGTCAACTCGCATGGCAGGCTGCACTTTCACGCGACCTCCCTTTGTTAGTCAACCTCACCGTGCTGGTTACGCTGGTAACCTTGCTGGCAAACTCGGGGGCCGATGTAATGATTCACATGCTGAGCCCTCGTGAGGAGTTCTCATAGCGACGGAGACATTCGTCCGTCCGCAAAAGCGAGGCCGGCAATCGTAAACGTCCTATGAACGTATCTCGCAAGCTCGCGTGTGTCGTAGTGCTCGCCGTGTGCACTACCTCGCTGGCTGCAAACTGGCTGGCGCCTGCGGGATACGCCAAACAATTTCGTGAAGTTCCCAACGCGCCGCCTTCGCATCAGCATCTGCTTGGCACGGATGACGTTGGCCGCGATCGCTTCGCGCGCGTACTGTATGGGACGCGAATCTCGCTGCTACTCGCTCCTGCGGCGGCTCTCGTCTCCACCGCATTAGCTGCACTGGTCGGCGGACTCGCTGGCTATCTTGGCGGAATCTGGTTGCGAATGGCTCGTGGATTTACCGACCTATTTCTTTCCCTGCCCTGGCTTTTCCTGCTGATCACGGTTCGCGCACTCATGCCCTTGAACGTTTCTCCACTGGTGTCGGTTCTGATTACGTTTCTCATCCTTGGACTGCTCGGCTGGGCCGCTTCAGCCCGCGTTCTTTCGACCAGCGCCGATGCCTTGCGTAACTCCGATTTTGTTTTGCAGGCTCGGGCCTCAGGATTGCACGGTCCGCGACTTTTCCTGATTCATGTTCTACCCAACCTGAAGCCCGTTCTATATGCACAATTCTGGATTTCGATTCCGGTCTTCATATTGGCCGAGGCAAATCTGGGCATCCTCGGATTAGGCGTTGCCGAACCGTTGCCCTCATGGGGAAGTCTCCTGCGCGAACTGGAAGGCTTAATTTCATTCCGCGAAGAACCGTGGCGCCTGGCGCCTCTACTGCTCCTGATCATTGTGATGACGTCGTTCCAACTCCTTTTGTCGAACGAAGAGGTAACCGCATGAGTGATTGCATAAACACGAAGATGAAAATGACTGGTTGCCGCACGTTTCTACGCGCTCTTCTCTGCTTCGCATTCCTTCTTACTCTGACATCTGCCTCCGCCTTCTCGCAGAGCGGCGGCGAACTACGCTTCTGCCTGCGCTCCGAGCCGAAAACTTTCGACCCGCTTCTAGTCGATGACGACTCTTCCTTATCGATCCGCTACCTGACCGGCGGAGTGTTGGTCCGCGTCAATCGCCACACACAAGACCTCGAACCCGAATTAGCGGAATCCTGGAAGCTATCGAAAGATGGCAAACAAATCACGTTCAAACTCCACCGCGGCGTTACATTTTCCGACGGCAGCCCATTCTCTTCCGAGGACGTTGCCTTCACTATGCAGCGGCTGATGGATCCCGCGCTGCACTCCTCAACCGGAGACGCGTTTCGTTCCGGAAGCGGCACTGTCGCTACCAAGATCCTTGCGCCCGATCAGATCGCCATCATTTTTCCTGCGCCCATTGCCGGACTCGACCGCCTGTTCGATCAGGTCGCAATCATGTCGGCACATTCTCCGAAGAAAGAAGGGGCTGTGCTCGGCCCGTTCATGGTTGCGGAATATAAAGCTGGATCAAGCGTCCTGCTACGACGCAATCCCAACTATTGGAAGAAAGATTCTCAGGGACGCCACTTGCCCCATCTCGATTCCATCCGTCTAGACATTCAATCGAACCGAGACGTTGAAATGCTGCGCTTCAAACGTGGCGAACTCGATCTCATCAACGTCATCGACAGCGATTACTTCGACCGCCTGGCTGCCACATCGCCGCAACTCGCGCACGATGCCGGTGCTTCGCTCGATTCCGATTTCATGTGGTTCAATCAGGTAGCGAGCGCCCCGATCCCCGAATACAAGCGCGCATGGTTTCGCAACGCGAACTTTCGGCGCGCAATTTCTCAGGCCATCAACCGTGACGATCTAAGCCGCGTCGTCTTCAATGGGCACGCGCAGCCCGCCATCGGCCCGGTTTCGCCCGCCAATAAATTCTGGTTCAACAATAAGCTCAAAGCAGAACCGTATCGTCCCGACGCCGCACTGCGGCGTCTGCAAGACGATGGCTTCCACCTACAGAATGGGGCTTTATTTGACAAGGCAGGCAATGCCGTCGAGTTCTCTATCGTGACCAACACAGGCAGCAAGCCAAGAGAACGCATGGCCGTCATGGTGCAGGAAGATCTTGGCAAACTTGGCATCAAGGTCAACATAGTCACGCTCGATTTTCCGTCGCTCATCGAGCGTATTTCGCAGAAATTCAATTACGAAGCCGCCATGCTGGGATTCCGCAATGTCGACCTTGATCCGAACGGCCAGATGAACATCTGGCTGAGCTCGGCGGAAGATCACGCGTGGAATCCGCAGCAGAAGTCACCTGAAACCGCATGGGAGACGGAGATTGACCGACTGATGCATGCTCAAGCATCAACCACCGATCCGAAGAAACGCAAAGAAAGCTTCGATCGTGTGCAAGAGATCGTCGCTCAACAGACACCATTTATTTATCTGGTCAATCAGAATGCGCTGTCCGCCATTTCCAGCGCAGTCGAAGGCGCGAATCCCGGAATTCTTAGTCCGCAGACGTTCTGGAACGCCGAGCGCATCACTTTGAGCCCGAACACGCAAGCGAGCCGATAAGACATGACTACAACGCCGGACATCTTGCCATCCCTGCTCTCGGCGCAGGTAAGCGTGCGCTATCCCGGCAAAGCTCCGGTGTTGCGCGACGTCTCGCTCGAAATCGCGCGTGGCGAAATCGTTGGTCTAGTCGGACAGAGCGGTTCAGGCAAGAGCACGCTGGCGCTGGCCATCCTCGGATTACTCGGCCGCCAGCGGGCCATCGTTGAAGGCAAAATTATTTTTCAGGGCGCCGATCTGCTCACCATGCGCGAACGCGAGTTGCGCAATCTCCGGGGACGCTCGCTGAGTCTCGTGCTTCAAAGTCCTCTGGCCTCGCTCAATCCCGCGCTGCAAATCCGCACGCAACTACGAGAGGCTTGGCGCGCCCACAGCGACAGCAATGCCGCGGGCATTACCAAAAACGAGGACTGTGACCGCGCCATCCAGTCCGCACTGAAAAGCGTTAGCCTGTCTGGTGATAACGACGGCAATAGAGAAGACTTCCTATGCAAGCGCGCATCTCAACTCAGCGTCGGCCAGGCGCAGCGCGTGCTGATCGCCATGGCCATCATGCATCGCCCAGCGCTCTTAATAGCCGATGAAGCCACTAGCGCTCTCGACGTGATCACACAGT